>Ga0163155_10007541_pt1 | contig 10232 bp, 27 predicted proteins | sample OliLakLV19SP4G1_FD_148611 | JGI IMG/M metagenome (GOLD analysis project Ga0163155, IMG submission 148611) | Freshwater microbial mat bacterial communities from Lake Vanda, McMurdo Dry Valleys, Antarctica - Oligotrophic Lake LV.19.SP4.G1 | ecosystem: Environmental > Aquatic > Freshwater > Lake >...
ATTCCACACAAGTCCACGCCCGCCCGCTTCCCGTACTTCTCTCCGGGGAAAATTGAGGTCTTACAATATACGCACTCATGCTTCGTGCGTGCGGTCACGGTGCGGTCGATTCCGATGCACGTACTCATTTCTTCCCCTTCCGCCCGGCACGAATGCCTGCGCGTTTGAGTGCGTAGGTCATACCGTCTTTTTGCGTGGTCGTAGCGTAAAACAAGCTCCAGTGCTCGGTCATGTCGTTATACATCTGCTCTATGAGCTGGGGAACGTCGGATTGATACAGGCCGAACAGCAAACTACCATCTCCGGATCCCATCACGGGGGCGGAGAATGCTTTAATTCTTTTGGTTTTCATTTTGCGTTTTTGACCCACTCGATTGCTTCATTGAACTTCGCCATTAACTCTTCGGCCTCCGCGAGGACTTGAGCGCGCGTCAAACCGCCGTCGCCGCCGTGAATCTCCTGCATTTCCGTCGGGCTGTATTTCGCGAATATAGCCCAATAGTGATTTAGGGGTCCGAGGTGGTTCCAAGCCATCTTTTCGAGCGCTTCGACTGCAAGTTGTTTATGTTTTTTCATTTCGACTCTTTCGTTTTGCCCGCTACGGGCGTAATTGATACGCGAATACAGCGGTGCCCTTGGGCCACGAATTGGGGCCACTTCGAATGCCATACATCTATATATTTTTTAATGGCGGCGGCCTTTGTTATGCCGAAGTAATAATTATTAATCCTGCCGTCGGGCATCACAATCATCCAGTACGTCGCAGGCTTGACTTTCGTTGGTGGTTTTTTCGATGGTTTCATTTTGCGTTTTTGACCCACTCGATTGCTGAATCGAACATATCCTCCCGCGACTCGCACTGCGCGAGGACTTGAGCACGGGTCAAACCGGTGTGGCCGTAGAGCACCCCCATTTCTTTTTCGGTGCACCCCTTGAATGCGTTGCGTGCGCGATACCCGTCATCGCCGCGCATGGCGTTGAGTGCTTCGACTGCGAGTTGTCTATGTGTTTTCATTTTCACTTCTTCCTTTTGGTTAGCACGGGCGTGATTGCGACGCGAATACAACGGTACCCTTGGCGGTACAGAGTGGGCCATCCCACCCATCCTTGGACACCCGGATGATAGTATTGGAACATGTGAATTACTCCGCCCTTTGTGGTTCCAAAATAATAAGTGTTAAGCTCGCCGTCGGGCGTCAAAATCATCCAGCGCGTCGCAGGCTTGACTGGTGCTGGTGGTTTTTTCGATGGTTTCATTTTGCGTTTTTGACCCACTGGATTGCTGCATCGACCCTTGCCAATACCTTTTCGGCCTCCGCGAGGACTTGAGCACGGCTCAAACCGGTGTGGCCGTGAAGCGCCTGAATTTCCGTTGTGGTTAATTCCGCTAACACATCCCGATAGCAATTTACGAGGTCGAGTTGGTGTCCGCGCATTGTTTCGAGTGTTTCGAATGCGAGTTGTCTATGAGTGTAGTTGTTCATGAATCTTTGGTTAAGCACTCCAATATTCCCGCACGTTTGTAGGCAATGGCGGCGTGCCACGCCAACTTAGGTGTCACATTTAAGCCGGAATAATATTTCGTTAAACGCCTCCTCTTCCTTCTCCCATTGCGTCAATTCCCTCGGTGGAGGAGCCGGGACTTCGGCGCGCTGCCAGTGTGTGCGATCCCCGGCGTGACAGTTGGCGAAGGTTACTAAATGGGGGGCGACGCAAGAGCCACCGGCAACCCAGTACGGGAAGTCGGCCTGCGTAGGTTTACAGTCGCTGAATTTGATCCAGTTTTTGTTCATAGTGCTTCCTCTTTGGTCGCCCGTACGTAGGCAATGGCGGCGTGCCATGTCTGACGGTACGTAATGAAGCCCTGCGCGCAGTTGTTCCATTGATCGCATGCCTCATCGTCTTTTTCGAGTTGGGTCGGCTCCTTGGGCGGAGGTGGAGCAGCCGGTAGCGAGCGTTCGTAGGCGATCCCGGCGTGCCATATCGTTTGGGGGGAAGTGTCGTCCGATTCCTCCAACCACTCGAAGAAAGCGTCAGCATCTTTCTCCCGTTGAGTTAGTTCCCTCGGCGGTAGTTCCGGGACTATGGCGCGCTGCCAGTGCGTGCGGGATTCAGCGTGCCCGTAGGGGTGATTAATTATATTGGGTGCGGGGTCGGGAAGCCCTCCAAACGCCCAATATGGCAAATCCGCCTCAGTCGGTTTACGGTCGCTGAATTTGATCCAGTTTTTGTTCATTTGATACTTCGTTCAATTTGTTTTTCGGTGTGCTGATCGGACAATTTACGGAACTCAATGGCGACAAGACCAATTGCCATGATGATTAAGCAAATCCCTAAGCAGAAACTTATGATAAAAACTGCGATATCGTTTATACTCATATTGCGGAAAAAGTCTTTGTTCATTTCCGCCCTTTCGCCCGCTTGACGATAGAGGTTGGCTGAATAGTCAGCGTTGCGAAATACGTGAACTGAGGATGGTCCTCTGCCTTGAATCCAACGTGCTCAAGATCGGCTAAGGGAAGTTTCGATCCGCGTGATACAAGGCAGAGGGCCATCAGGCAATCGGCCTTGCGCTTGTAGCTTTCTCCGCTGGCGACGATCTCGCCGTTTGCTGCTTTCAGGTTCCAGCGCCAGAGTTTTTTGGCGTCGCGGTAGATGTTGTAATTCACAAGCCTTCCTCCCTTAGCTTAGCAATCAAAGTGTCTGCGTGCCACTTAGATAGCCTAGTCTGAAAATTGCGCCAGAAAAACAGGCGCTTGCGTTGGACGGAGTAATAAATATCGGCGGGTTCTCGCGGGTCCTTGGACCAGTTAATCGACTCTATGACCTTCCTGTATTGTATAGGTAGTTTCATGTTTTTGACGGAATAAGTTTATCCATAAGTGCGATGCCGGGGGAGTTGCAGATTCTTAGTGCTGCAACGATTGCGTCCGCGAGAGCCCTGAGTAAATCGTCTTTCCCTTTTGCGTAGTTGTTGGGGTTGGGGGCGGCGTTGGTATAGGCGTAGGCGTTGGCATAGGCGTTGGCATAGGCGTCGGCGTAGGTGCTGGCGTTGGTATAGGCGTTGGCATAGGCGTAGGTGGTGGCGTTGGCATAGGCATAGGCATAGGCATAGCCGTAGGTGGTGGCGTTGGTATAGGTGACGGCGTTGGCGTTGGGGTTGGCGTTGGGGTTGGCGTGCAGCCCATAAATAGCCGCTTGCGCTCCATTGGGAAACAGTCCCGTTTCGCATTGTATTGCGACTTTTTCGGTCTTCTCGGCCTGCTTTTCGTCGCCATTCAGGCGCGAAATCGCCGCAGCTGCCCGGAGGGCAAGGGGCGTGAGGCGGCGCGTTCCTTCGACTCGCAGTGCTTCGCGGAATGCTTTGGCATCAAGTTTATCTATGGTACGGAGCTGCGCGATTGCGAGTCGGCGCATTCCTGCGATGCGCGTTTTTTGGTCCGACCATCCCGCGTTATTCAAAATGGCCCTTAGGGCAAGGACCCCTTCGTCGATGCGCATCTCTAACGTTACTTCGGTTTTCATATTTTTTGTGTTTTGCTGAGGGTTGGGGGGTGGTGAAATTAATCGACAGCGTACAAATCGGCTTCAGCCACCGTCATAGCCCGAAGGCCATGAGACAGACGGGAAACCGCATCGGCATAGGCTTCGAGCCTGCCGTCGCTCCATTGGCACGGAATCGGCCAGTAAATTACCAGAGCGTGAAGATCGTCTCCACGCCAGACCTGTCCTTCGGGTGCGACCGCTTGCAGGATGCGCATTCCGTTGCAGGATGCATCCTCTTCGAGGATACCGCCTGCGGACTCGACTAGCGCCCGCAGGTCGCGGATGGTTTTCATGTTTTGATTGTCCTAGGATTAAGCATCGCAACCGTAGTATGTGAGCCGTCGGGGTCACTGAACTTTACCCCGACCTCGCCCTTGCCGTTGTCCTCCCAGTTTATTGCCACCGGCCAAATCGCAGAACTGGCGGCAAGGGCATCCTCGCGGGATGCGCCGTCCTTAATCATTAATTCGCGCGCTTTCTCCTCTATCATACGCGCATATAGCATTGCTGCGGCAATCTCCGAAAGGCACGCCTCCATTTCTCTAATTGAAGGCAGATTCCAGATGTCGCTGAGTGTTTTTATTTGGTAGGTTTTATTCATGATTTTTGTCGTGGCTCCGTGCATCAAAGTAGCGAGGTAGAAGACTCACGGCCCCGCCTCTTCCGCAGCGATTGCGGCGTCGATGGCGGGTCGGATACCCTTCGCGCCGTTTGACAATTCTCGCCACGAGTAGATGCCTCTTTCTTTCTCCACCGAATAGCCTATAGACAAAGCGTGGTTCCATTGGGTTTCATCGGTGTCGTCAACCCGTAGCTTGTTCGCCTCCCCGGTACACGCGCAAAATATCGATGAACCGCCGAGCTGAAGAAATCTTCCCAGCCAATCCAATCTCCGCGAATCCTCCCGTGAGGTGGTTAAGGCGGCGGCCAGAATTCCTGCTGCTGCTACTGCCGGGGAAGGGCTGTCGTGGACCTGCGCCCAAGACGCCATGATTGCTAATCGTTCTGGAGTGAGCTGGCCTGTTTTAACCCACGCGAGCGCCGAATCAATTTGTTCTGGTGTTGGTGTGTTCATGGTGAGAGTGCTTTTTTTGCAGCGAAAAATCGTGTATTCATAAATTTATGTCAAGGGCGGTTTGGCGTGGAGGCCCATGACTATCTTTACGATTTCACGGTACCTCCGCGAATCCTCCTGCTCGGCGAAAAGGGCTGCTGCAAGAATTTCACCTGCGGATACGATTGGAGTCATCGACGTAAACCCGATATTTTCGATAAATGCCCTTACGGATCTGAAGTCTTTGGGCGAGGCATCACCCCCGATTACGGCTAGCGCCGCTTCGATTTCTTCTGGTGTTGGTATGGTCATGGTGTGTCAGTCGATTGGCGTGCCGCGATTAACGCCCCCGCCTCTCCCGAAGCGATTGCTGCCCCTGCTGCCCGTGCGGCAATTAACGCTGTGGCGAGGATGCGTCCTGCCAGTTCCGAGATAGTATCTATCTCAGGGTGTTTGTATATAAGGTCCCGTAGCAAGGTTTCATGCTCGGGACTCCATTTATCGGTTACCCACGCTAGCGCCGCTTCGATTTGCTCGGGTGTTGGTGTGTTCATTTACGTGTTTAGGGATGGCTCAAGACTCAGCGCTTTCCGTAAAGTATCGCTGCCGTTTCGGTGGCCGCTTTTTAGTTGCACGGCGTGATAGTCGCCCGGAATTTCCGTCAATCTCCATCCTCCTTGTTTCGTCTTGTTTTCGATCATATCCAATCGGCGCGAGTCCTCCCGTGAGGCGGTCAATGCGGCGGCGAGAATCTTATTATCTTCGAGTGCGAGAATATGGCCCTTCTGGCCGTTCTCGCTGCGGAATAGCGCTGCGTCGATTTGTTCTGGTGTTGGTGTGTTCATAGTTTTTTTATATCCAAGGTCAAGATGGTTTGCCCCTCCATTAAACATTCCGCCGCGCCGGTTGCGCTATTCCGAGCGATACACTCGAACGGGATTTTTCCGCAATGAAGCGCGATCCCGACATGACTCCAAACAGCATCCTTGAACCGGGCTTTTGCCTGTTCGATGGTTCTCCCCTGTACGCACAAATTATATTCGATGCACTTGGCAAGAAAAAGCTTTCTAACGCCTTTCCCCTCTTCGCTAAAAATTACGGTGAACTTCTCAGGTATCGATATTTTCATGGGGTATCGATCTTTCCCGCAGCGATTGCGGCGTCGATCAAGCCTTCTGCGGATCTCGGCATCACGCTTAGATCGACTTTCGCACCTGCGTCCATGTATAGATTCCATGCGCGGCGACCGTGCGGCTTTGCGGTGCATTCAGCCTCCCCGTCTCTCCCGAGGACCTGCTGCACTTGCTCCTCGGTGAGAATGCCATCCCGGCGGAGTAGGTCGGCGTATCCACATGCACCGATGTGAGTCATCACTGCGTCTTTGAGCGCAACCGCATCTACTGCTTCGGCTGTCCATGGAACGGCGATCAAATCTAGGTCGGCGGTCACCGTGCCGTGAATCGCGAGAGCGTAGCCGTGCTTGCGGGCCACTACGCAGAGTCCGTGGTAGATGCAGGCAAAGAATGGGGCGCGGGTGGCCGGTTTCATTGCAGCCCCTTTTTTTCCGCAGCGATTGCGGCGTCGATGGCATCGTCTAAATTCGTTGCGCGATATTCTGTCTTGGCGCAGACCTCGTATCTCACTCCCGGTTGTTGCTTTCCCGTTTTATCAAAAACAGCGAGCGACAAAATATTCCATCCGCCCTCTTTGATCGCACGATACCTACGCGCATCCTCCTTCGTGGCGAAAAGGGCTGCTGCAAGAATTCGACCTGCGGACTCAATGGGATTCATTAGGATAAACCCGCTATTTGCCGTAAATGCCTTTACGGACCTGACGTCTTTAAGCGAGGCTTTGCACGCGATTACGGCTAGCGCCGCTTCAATTTGCTCACGTGTCGGTGTTGGTGTTTTCATGGTGTTTCATTTTAATTCGGTTTCGCCGATGTGACCACTTCGTCAAAAGAGACACGTTCTTCAAGACCTCTTCCGCGCGTTTCGTTTTCTTTCTCCTCGGCTTTCCACTGATGCTCCCTGTTATAAGCTTTCACGATCTGTAACAGCTCCAAAAGTGCGCGATTGGTAGCAACCCAGACAACCTCCTGATCTAACATCTCAGGAAGGATAATTCCGATAGATCTTTCCAAGCCCATCGCCTCGTTGGGAGTAAGTATTAAAGTTAAGTTTTCGTGTTGTGCGATCATGGTGTGAGTGGTTCACCCGCAGCGGTGACTGCGTAGTGGAGTACTATCAAAAACTCCTGCGTTTCGTCTTTTCGCGTATCATCAATTTCGCGCAAAATTGCGGCGTGATAAAGCGGCGACCCGATGGCGGTTTTGAGCGCGGCTAGCTTCGCTTTCAGCGCCTTGTTTTCGCTGTGTGCCTCCGCCACGCAGCGCCACAGCGCGGCCATTGTGGTGTCTACCAGTTCAGTTGGTGTTTTCATGTTTTGAGTGCTTTAGCCGCGTCAATTGCCGCCCGTGCCGTCGGTCCAATACCTTGGGTTGTGTAGCGCCCGCATCCCCACATATAGTGCATAGTGTAGAGGCTATGAAGGTTTTCCTCCACCCAATCGAGCCGCTCCTTGTCCGCACGTAGCACTTCCACCTCCGCCCTGAGCGCCACAGTCTCCTCCGCCGCGTGGTCCGCGATCTGTTGGGTGGTTTCCGCCAGCGCATCCAACATGTCGGACCTTCCGTCGTCGGCCATAAAAAGCTTTACGATCTTCCCCGCACGCTCCCGGGCTTTATCTGAGATTGTGTTCATGGTTTGAAAAAACTCAAGATTGAGCCTACACGGGAGATACACTCGAACGGGACTGCCCCGCAGCGGAGCGCGATCCCAATATGGCTCCATATAGCGTCCTCGAACCGGGATTTTGTCTCTTCGAGGGTTTCCCCCTGTACACAGAAGTTATACTCTATACACTGAGCGAGAAAAAACTTTCTGTCAGCTTCGCCCTCTTCACTAAACACGACGGTGAAGTTTTTTGGAAACGGTAGTTGAGCGAGGCCGTGGCTAACAACCTTAAAAACTTTTCGAGCCGGATCTATAGTAATATCTATGGAAAAATTGGGTATAATATCTGGATAACACTTTAGAAACTCTTCCGCTGCACTTTTTCTATCTGACCCGAAAGCCGCGGCGCTCTCTTGTATGTTTTCCCAAATTTCATCCCCCACTCGGCACATAATCATATCGCCATCAGGTGCGAAACAGATAATATCAAGGGCTTCTGCAATATCGATTCTTAGATTTTGGTTATTCATAAAGATTTTGGTTTCACGGGATCATCCTGTACATTTTTCTCTATCCAATCGGCAATATTTTTGAAGGATACTGACATGTAATCGTTCATTTTTACCAGATCATCGACGTATTTAGTCAAATTACAATGCGTTGCGAGGGATTCCGGTAACTTGAAACAAGACTCGTCTTCATCGTCATACACAGCAGTGTCTCCCCGGAATTTTACTTTCGGATGTATATCGCACAACACTCCAAGACAACAATATGTGTTTTCCCTTGAATTACGAAGACAATCTCCACCCTGTTTATATTTACCACTACGCAAAGCCACGACCCATTTATCTTTTAGTTCTTTATTCATATTATCGATCCATCGCTGGCAATTCCTTTTCAATTAGAGAGGCAATAAATTTAAACGATTTCCCCTTATCATTTAACACTGACAAATTGTATTTAAAACCCCTTGCATCAACAAAACCCCCGGTCCTAGTAAGACCGCACCTCTCAGCAAACGACTCGGGAAGATATACATTCGACGGTTCTGGAGCGCCCGCTATGGTATCACCAAATATATAAACGGCCTCATGGGGTTCGCCCTGCTTATAGGGTTTCGTGGTGTCCCATTCAATATGTTTACTAATTTTGCAAAGAATTCCAAGACAACATAACGTATTGTCTCCTTTCCAAAGCGCACCGCGCCCCTGTTTATATTTTCCGCTGCGTAGAGCTTCCACCCATTTTTTCTTTAACGATGATTTCATTTAATGAATATATTTTTTCTATGCTTTGAAAAGCGCGAGGGGAAATCTTCTGTTAAGGCTTTTGCTTGTTGATTAATCTGCGGTGACATATTTGTATGTGATTTTCCAAAATTTACTCGTATACTTTTCCACTTTAAAAGAAGTTATTCCTTTTGATAGAATCTCTGCTTCGATAACCTTGGTGAGGTTTTCTATAGTAATTTTTATAATGTCAAAAGTTCTAATCATTCGGAAGTTTTTGAAGCCGCCCTGAAGGACGGGGATTTAGACCCAGAAGCTTTTGTTAAAAGGGGGGATCGATACTTTTATTGCGGTGGCGAGGTGTTCTTTTCCCCGCCACCGTATCGTTTCATTTCTATGAAGAGGTTAGTAATAACAACTCAATCGGCCCCATCACCACAAATACAAAAGGAGGACCGCCTTTAAGCACCGCAACTAATTTAGCTATATTTGTTTAGGGTTATTTTAGCCTCCACGCGCCCTTGCGACCGTTACAATCGCTTGGGAAATTTGAATTTTTTAATCTTCTAGATTCTCTTCTTTAAGCCATTGAGTATAAGACTTTAAGCTGTCTTCAAACCATTCCCAGTTGTCCACGCCGCCTTGTTCAAGAGCCATAAGTTTAAGAGAGTCCCTCCTTAGGTCTTTATATTCGTCGATTGAAATTACTACAGTTTTATTGTCTATAAACTTTACCATAAAATCGATTATTTTTTTTAGTCATCCCAGCGGGCGTTACCATAATATTTTTATAACCACAATGGGCACATCACTAATATTAACGATATTTCTTATGTCAAAAAAATAGCCCTTCATTGCAATTTCTGTCTGAAATTTATTAATATGGTCTAAAGTGTAAATGTTGGCTGGTATATCGACAAATGCAAAGTTCATGCCAGCATCGGTTGCACTGAGAATTTTTTCACCAGCGGTATCAACTAACCTTGAAATATCCAATACTTTCGGTCGTTTTTTTAGTACACTATTTGTAAATAGTTTTGCTCTTTCAGCTGATATCATAGTTTGTATCTTATATCTTATCTTTTAATCTTTAGGGCTTAATTGATGTCTTCCAATTGCGTAAAGTATAGCCTCACACCTCTCCAATTTAGAGAGGGTGAGGATCTTGTAATAATAATTTCCAACCCTTGTTATCTTCTCTTTAATAATCATCTCCACAACGGACGTGGTGAAATTTAACTTTTGCGTATCGCTTACTATTAACTTATCCTGCAACTTTACAAGTTTATCGTATGAATCTGTATAATTTTCTATTAATTGAAACTGACCCTTACCATTAGGAGGTATACCACTCGCTATACCCCCCCTTAACCCGCAACTTTGCCAGCCTAAAGCTTCGGCAAAAGCTAAATTAATCTCGTCAATCGACATTTCTTACCTTTGAAGGCGCAATGCCCAAATCTCCTTGGCTTTATCCGAAAGGACCAGCTTCCCAAAAAGGAAATCGAAAAGTCTAGTTCTGTTAGGCAGTTTTTCTCGGTACTGGGTTGTACAAGTTAAAAGCGCGATGTAGAAATCGTTCCCCTTGGAATTTACAAGCATCGCGTTGTTAATCATACTATCGATTCCAGTAAAGTCATTAGCTGAGGCTTTGTCCTCGAT
>Ga0163155_10007547_pt1 | contig 10228 bp, 8 predicted proteins | sample OliLakLV19SP4G1_FD_148611 | JGI IMG/M metagenome (GOLD analysis project Ga0163155, IMG submission 148611) | Freshwater microbial mat bacterial communities from Lake Vanda, McMurdo Dry Valleys, Antarctica - Oligotrophic Lake LV.19.SP4.G1 | ecosystem: Environmental > Aquatic > Freshwater > Lake >...
ACCGCCGCCACTGTGACCATAATGCAGAGCGCGCACGTGGCCGCGCGTCCCGTTGGTGTCGTCGTACCGCTCGGTTGGCACATGCGTGCCACCGCCAGTACCACCGCCAGTACCACCGCCAGTACCACCGCCAGTACCACCGCCAGTACCACCGGCAGTACCACCGGCACCGATCGCGAGCGCAGGGATACCGAGCGCGATCGGGACGCTGGCATCGGTGCTCGCGGCGGCGAGGCGCGGGGTGCCGCCAATCCCCCATGTCACCCACGCAGCGATGCTCAGCAGCGGGCATGATCGGGCAGCCTGCTGCAGGGCCGGTTGCCCAGCAGCTCGATGGCGTGAGCAGCGGCGGGGTGCCCGGAACGCGGCGTCCATTGTCGCCCTTCTCGATTCGCGCCACCGCGTGACGCAGTGTGCGCTGCAGGTCCTGCAGCACCGCCTCGCTGAGGCTCTGCACGCCCACTTCCAGCCACCCCTCGCGCGAAATGCTGTCGATGCTCTCGCCGCCGCCGATGCTCGCAATGGTGACCGTGGTCGGGATAGGAAACTCGCGTGAGGAAATTCAGTCGGGGTGTGGGAAGTAAGTGCCGTTACGGCCAGCGAGGCGAGGCGAGCGAGGCGAAGCTGGCTGGCGCCGGCGGCGGTGGGCGATGCGCGCTAACCCGTGCTCGAGGACCACGCACAGGACGACCTTGTCGGCCGCCTGCGCCACCAGAGGCCGCCACGGGCCGTACTCGCGGGCGAAGCGCTCATCGTAGACCGGCTGCAGTTGGTACAGGTGATTCTGACGATGCTTGCTGCGGACGAGCGGACGAGCCTCCTCTTCGAGCGGAAGCCTCCGGCGGTCCGCTGGCAGCAGAAGCGAGCGTTGAAGACGCAGCATAAGCCCCTTGGCAAAGTAGCGGCCCCAGTTTCGCTGCGGTGATCGACATCATCGAAATACGCACCTTGAGTGATACTTGTAATGATTCGGCACGCGCCGATCGTCGATCCACGAAGACTTCTGGATAGCCTGGCATCGAGAGGTCGTGCTCGACGATCACCTGGCCGCTTTGCGTCAGCGGCACGCCGATGGTCCGCCCGAGCGGCGACGCGGTATTCCCTGCCGCGCAGAAGTCGGTGCGAGTGGAAATGCGATGGTCGCCCACGTAGCCCGCGTCCGGCGCGATGCGCGCTACGGCGGAACGTGTCGGGACGTCCACGCCCAGCTTCGCGAGGTCACGCGCAGCCTGCGCGACGAGCCTGCGCGATGAGCCTGCCTGGGAACGAAGCCACCATCCGCTCACCCGCTACGAGCAGAAGGACGGCGGTGCCGCGCCTATCCACGTGCCGGAACTCCTGCAACTGACGCTGCCTGCGAGCCTGCGGATGCTGTCGGTACCGTCATCGGCGGCGAGTAACGCTGTGGTGTGCGCGGACGGCGGAGAATGTGGCGGACCGCACCCGTCGTATCGCTCGGCACCAGGGACGCGGTCGCGACCTGGTACAGCAGTGATTGAAAGAGATGATGATCGGTATGATCTGAGATGGTGAGATCGACGTCGGAGCGGCCCGGTTGGCGCGCGGCGTCGAGGCCACCAAAGCCCGCATCGACGATCACCACGCGCGACCGGTTTCGACTGACACGCGCCGTCACCCCTCGGCCGTTCCTCTCGCGTCAGGCTGGACGACATGGTCGCTAATCACCAGGTCTGTCTGCTCCTCCTCGCTCATGGAATGGCTTCTTCCCCGCCGCGTGGTCCGTCGTGTCGACGATGTCAACGATCTCCGGCGCGACCCGACGCACCTGGACCTCGAACCCGCGTCGCAGAGTCAGTTGCGAGGCCGCACATCCCTGGCACCCGCCACTCATGGTGACAAAGAGGTTTCCATCCGTCACGTCGACAATCGAAATCTTCCCGCCGTGAGCCGCGATGGCACGGTTGACTTGCCGGTCCAGGAGTTCCTGAACGACCGTGCGAACCTCGGCGTCGGTGCGCCCCGACACACCTGTGTTCCGAGGGGCCTCGAGGATGGCCGGTACCCCTGAAACGAGCTGCGTACGGATGACCGTTCCGATCCCCGATTTCAGTGCGGACCACGAGGCGCCTGAGTCCTTCCCGACCGTCACGACCTTCTCGGCAACGAGTACGTGGGCGACGCCCGAAAGTGCGAACAACCGCTCGGCGAGTGGTGAACGAGCGGCCAACTCTTTGGCGTGGAAGAAGAAGGGACCGCCCGGATGCACCGCCCGGTTTACGGTGAACTTGCACGTGCCGGGATCGGCGACGGAAATCTCGGCGCGGATCGTTATCGTCTCGTCAAGCGGCACGACATCAAACATCCTCCACCTCCCTGGCGGCGAAGCGCTCCGCGAGCGCCCGCAGGTGCTTCACTGAATAGATCCCAGTGCTGTGGCCGTCGTTCCAGCGGAAAATGATGGCGTAATTTCCTGCGCTGGAGATCGCCTGGGGGGCCACGTCCGGCAGCACGCTCCGTGGATCGAGGACCGGCCGTCCGCTCATTTCCTCGACGCAGAGTGCACACGGACATGCAAGTCGAAGGTCCCGGACGTCGAAATCGTCACGGCGCCCGTCCTCCCAGAGCACAGACAACGTGCGCGCGTCGCGGCGGCGGAAACCGACGGGGGTGATTGGAGAGCCCATCGGCTGGACTGCGCTTTCCATCCAGGCCGGCTCACCCTCGTTCGTTTCCCAGTTCCAGGCGAATGCTTTCAGCGCCATGGTGGGCAGCGCCTCGAGTCGACTGGTGAGCGCGGTCGCGATCGCGACATAGGCCCGGGCTGCGATGGAGTTCGGCTTGTCGGCCACGATCGGACGCCCCTCGTCCCCACCGGTGACGATGTCGGCGTCGAGCGGAATGGCCCCCAGGAACTGGGTGCCCAACTCCAGACTCATCCGCTCACCGCCGCCACGGCGGAAGATGTCCGTGTGCTCTCCACAGTGAGGGCAGGTGAAGCTGCTCATGTTCTCGATGATGCCAAGGATGTTGACATTCAAGGTCTCGAACGCCCGCAGCCCGCGGCGGGCGATCTTGAGGCTCACATCCTGCGGCGTCGTCACGATGACCGCGCCGGACAGAGGAACGCTCTGGGCCAACGTCAGCTGTGTGTCGCCGGTCCCGGGAGGGAAGTCGATGATCAGATAGTCCAGCTGCCCCCACTGCACGGAGCCGATGAACATTTTCAGGTACTTGCCCACCATCGGTCCGCGCAGGATGGCCGGTTTGTCGTCCCCGGTCAGCATGCCCATCGATATCGCCTTCAGGCCGTAGCGTTCCGCAGGGACGATTTTCTGGTCTGCGGTCGTCTCGGGCCGCTGGCCCGTGGAAAGTCCCAGCATGACGGGGATGCTCGGACCCAGGATGTCCGCGTCAAGCAGCCCCACGCGACCGCCGAGTTGCTGAAGCGCGAGCGCGAGATTGACGCTGACGGTGGACTTTCCCACGCCGCCCTTTCCGCTGGCCACCGCGATGACGTGCCTGATTCCCGGCAGTTTTTCATGACCGACGGAAGGCTGGGAGAACGCGCTTGGCTCGTGGTCATGGTGCGGATCGGCGTTCTGCATGTCTCAGGTTCCTTTGACGGTGTCGACGCACGGAAAAGGCTGGCCGGTTCGCATCTCAGCGTGTCGGACGATGAGGAGGCGTCGCGCTCTTGAAAGCGTCCTCGTTGATTTTCAGGTACTGTTTCTGAGTCGCCGGCACGTCCGCATCCGGGAAAATCGCCGTCACCGGGCACTCCGGCTCGCACGCGCCACAGTCGATGCACTCGTCCGGGTGGATGTACAGCATGTCCGGCCCCTCGTAGATGCAATCCACCGGACACACGTCCACGCAGGACTTGTCCTTGGTGTCAATGCAGGCCTGGGTAATTACATACGTCACTGGTCGTTCCTCTCGTGAGACATGTGAGGGTGGCAACGCAGTGCGCCCTGAGGCGCTCTGCGATGAGGCACGACGGCCTGTTGTTCAGGGTGTGACACGCGGTGGAACACACGTTCCATGCGACCGGCGTGATCGTGTCCGATTCGATCGTGGCGCTTCATGCTGTGCCCGTGATGGCGTGAGCGACTTCGTGCGCCACATACTCGCACGACGTGCAGCCGTGCATCATGTGTGACCGCCGCTCGACGACGCAGCCGAGCACGTCCTCGATGAACGCCACCTCGGCGCTGCACACTTCGGGGAACTGCTGCGCGATTTCGCGCAGCGCGCAACTGTGCGCACGAATGAGTACCGCATGGGGCGACGTCGACTCTGATTCCGCCATGTAGCCATTATCGGTGAGCATCGCAGCAAGGGCCCGGGCCCGGTCGGCGAGTGGCATCGTGGCGAGCACGGGATTGGCCGCATTGGCGAGTGCCCCCCACCGACGGCGGAAGATTCGGACGACCCCTTCGCTCCCCTGCTCGGCGCGCACGACTTCGAGGGCGTCGGCAAGCGGACTTGCGTAGGAGCTCGGGAAAAGCTGCTCGCCTAGTTCGGTGAGCGAGTACGCGTACTCCGGCCCGCCGACGCCGCACACTTCGCGGCGGAAGCGCACGAGCCCGGCATTGCCCAATTCCTTCAGATGGCGACGGAATGCGTTGGCCGTGAGGCCAAAACGCGCACCCAACTCTTTCGCCGTCAGCGGCTGGTCCTTGCGCAGAGCGACCAGCAGGTCGTAGCGAAGGCCCTTGAAGCCCGCGAGGGGGACAGAGGAATAACCCATGCTTCAGAAACTAGCTCGAACCAAGCCATTCGTCAACAAAAGTGTGTAAGAATTGCCCCCTGTCTTCCGACTCTCACTTATGCCCGGTTTATTTTTTGATCTTCCGTGCGCGGATATCAAGCAGTTCTCCCCGCCTTTGGCAGACTCGAACAGATACATCGACGACCCAAGCGCTCTTCCCGCCTTGATTGCCTCCGAAGTTGGCGAACGCTGCGAGGAAAGCGCCCTCAAAGTCAGGTGCACGCCCAGCCCGCCGTGACTCGCGTTCCCACGACGTCAGGACAAACGCATTCGGCCGGCAACTGATTCTTTCGCCCAACCGGTGGTCGATCACCGCTTGCTCGGCCAGAAATCCTCGTTGCAGAGTCGTGTGGCCGGAATTGCTGAAGCTATTGGTCGAGATCCCAGGGGTGGCCCGGAATGCACACCACGCTTCGCAGACTGCTCGCGCTGAATAAGAGTTTCAATTCGGGTGTGGGACGTATGTGGCGTGCGCGCGCGCGGCGAGCACGGTGGGCGCTGCACGCTGACCACCTCCGCACCCTTGGCGCGGGTGCGGAGGTGGGTGAGCCGTCTCGTTCACAGCGGTGAGACTCTCCGACTCGTCGGAGCGATAAGTCACCGCCGTCACCCTCGGGTTGTCGGTCAGCGGTTCCAGCGCGACGGGATTCCGCGCAGCCAGCCGGAAGCGCGCGGGGACGACGACGTAACCGGAGGCGCATGACAGCGCGCTCCGGAAGAGCGCGAACGCACGTGCGGAAGCTTCCCCGTCAATCAGACAGTTGAACGCGAGCCATGGGCGGCGCGTGACGGCACTCGACTCTGGTGGGGCAAGCCTGCGTGGCGATTCAGTGAGTCGCCGCCAGCTTCCGCGGAGCGGGACGCCGTGCGCGCGGCCGTCCGCGGCCGATGCTGATCCCACTTTCTGACGCCGCTTCGTTGCCGGCGAATGAGAAGGTGTCGACGGTGTCTTCCAGCATGCGCGCCTGACTCGACAGCTCCTCGGCGGCGCTGGCTGACTCTTCAGAACTCGATGCGACCTGCTGCGTCACGCCGTTGAGCTCCTCGACGGCGCTGTTGATCTGATCGACGCCCTGCGCCTGCTGTTGGGCCGAAGCGGAGATTTCAGTGATGACGTCAGTCACTTTGGTCACCTGCGCACTGATCTCGTCGAGGCTCGTCATCACCGCGGTATTCAGCTGAACACCGCGTCCAACACTCTCGACGCTCCTGTCAATCAGCGCCGCCGTCGTCTTGGCCGCCTCCGCCGAGCGAAGTGCCAAGGCACGAACTTCTTCCGCGACCACGGCGAACCCCCGACCTGCATCGCCGGCCCGCGCTGCTTCCACCGCCGCGTTGAGCGCAAGCAGATTGGTCTGGAACGCGATCTCTTCGATCGTTTTGATGATTTTTGCCGTTTCGGTACTGCTCTGTTTGATCTCGTTCACGGCAGCGCTGAGCTTGCTCATGCGTTCCGCGCCTTCTGCGACGTGGGTCCGGGCGCTCTCGGCGAGGGATTGCGCCTCTCTGGCGTGACTGGCGCTCTGGCGGGCCATCGAGGCAACTTCCGCGGTGCTGGCGCCGATCTCCTCCAGACTCGCCGCCTGCTGACTCGCACTGCTGGCCAGCGACTGGCTTCCAGCGGTGATCTCGGCGCTCGCGGCGGCCACCTGGGTGGCGGCCGAACCAACCTGCGTCAGGGTCGATTCCAGGTTCGCGATGGCGGTATTGATTGCATCGCGCATGCGGCCGTAGTCGCCCTCGAATTCGCCAGTCATGCGCTGTGTCAGATCGCGATTGGCGACGCGCTCGAGAATCGTCTGTGCCTCGGCGAGCGGTGCAGACACGGCGGCCATGGTGTCATTGACGCCCTTGACGAGCTGTGCGTATGCGCCACTGAAGCTGGTCGCGTTCGCCGAGGCGTTGAGGCGGCCCACCTTGGCCGCTTCCACGACGACGTACGTCTCGGCGATCACGTTCCGCAGATTCGTCTGGGTCGCCACGAAGCTGGTCACCGTCGCCTGCGTGTCCGTGATGATGTTGTCGAGCACTCTGGCGATGTCGCCGATCTCGTCTCGGTCGGGGGAGAGAATCACCTTCGTGACGGGAACCACTGCCTTGTCGAGATTGCCGACGCGCATCGCTTCGATACCAGCGCGAAGCCCGGTGATACAATGCGACTGGAGCGATGTGGCGCGGCCAAGCACCACGTTCACGGAGCGGCCGATCACACGACCAGCGAAGACGGAAGCGGCCACTCCGAGCAGCAGGCAGAGGATCACCGCGCCGACGATGGCATTTCGAGCGAACTCGTTGGCGCGATCTACTGCGGCGCCTGCCGCGGCGGCGCCGTTGTGATTGAACGTGACGATCGAGTCGAGCAGGGCGGTCGCTGCCAGAAAATGCAGGCGAGATTCACCGATCATGAGCCTTCCAGCTTCCGCTTTGCTGTCTGAGCGGACAAGCGAATTGACGCGCTCGACCGTGCTTGCGTACTCATTCCAGGCGCCTGTAAAGCGGTCGTACAGCGCGCGCTCGGTCGGCGAAATGATGCGTCTCGAGTAGGTGGCGCGCTCCTCGTCCAGTTTCGCCTGCTGCGCGGCAGTCCGCTGCTCGACGGCGAGAATCTCAGCCGCATCAGCGGCAGCGAAACGCGTGTTCTGTACTACCCGCAAATAGGTGGCCCTTGCCTTCACGGCGCCGACCAGCTCGATACTCGGTACCCAGTTCGTCGTGATCTCCTCGACGCGCGACTTGACGCTCCCGAGCCTCTCGATCGCGAACGCGCCGATGGCAGCGGTACCGAGGAGGACGAGACTGGTCGTAGCCAGCATCTTGTTCTGCACACGCAGATTGTTGAACCACTGCACGAGCACAGTCCTTCCCTGAGAGGGTGATTCGGTTGACGCCGGTCGGCAGAAGCGATCGCGGGAGCGGCATGCGTCGCTGTGTGCTCGTCCGACGACTGCGAAAGTCCGTGGAGAGGCCAATAGGACTGAGAGTCCTGATGGCCACGAGGTAGCTTCTAGATTCGGCACTTTGTTACTGAGACTGGAGGTCTCCCAGACCAGTTCGCATCGCGTGGGTCAGGTCGAGCCGCCGGCATGCTTCTCTGGCCGCATTCGACGTTTCACGTGCAGACCGCAGTCCGGGTGCCGGAAGGGTGAGTGGACCTTTGCCACCCGACTCCTGCGGCACTGTGCTCGGAGTCCTGTCGAACTGGAGCGGCTCATCTACGGCAGGAAGCCCAGGGCGCTGGCTTACCACTCCGACGAATCGAGGGCCCTGCGGCGGGCACCGAAACGGTGGATCGGAGTACCCTGGCGCCGGTCGTGGTACACATCCCGGACGATGGGCACGTGACCAAGCGGTACCACGGCTGGAATGTCAATCGCCCACGGGGCAAGTGGCCACTGAGGAGCCCGTCGCAGCCGGTGCGCCGTCGGCCGTGATCCCCGCGCCGGCTGAGGCCGCCCGGGGCTGGGTGGCCCTCCTCCAACAGCAGCTTGCGATTGTCCTCGGTTCCGTGTTTCTCCTTGTCTGGCTGTGATCGATGCGTGGGTGGCAACGACGGCCTGCCTTGGCTCCCCTCACACACGTGGGGTGGTGGCGTTGTAGTGGCCGAGGTCGATGGTGCACGAGTACACACTGATCACTCGAATCCCTGCTGCATCGAGCCACTGGAACGGTGGCCGGTCGGCAGACACGATTTCACAGAAGAACAGCGGCATCAGCGCAATGCCCTGGAGCGATCAAGGAGTGAAGCATGGCCAGTGTCACCGCGCCCTCCGTCCACCGGGATCGGCACGGGTGATCTCGGCGTACTCGCCGACTGGCGTGTCTTTGGTGTCGATCGTACACTTCGCAGGGGCGGGCCGGTAGTGGAGCGGAAATCCCTGGCCGGATCAACGCTGGAGTATGGAGACACCACCTGAATTCCAGGTAGACCTGAGATAGACCCCCGACTATATTCACGGATGAGGGCGGTCGGTCGACGGAAGAACGACCGCGGTGGTTTACGAGTTCTCTGCGCGCGCTTACGCCAGTTGCAGCTGGCAGAGCGACCGGTGTGTCGTGAGCGGCAGTACTCTCGGGAGTTCGCTTTACAGCAGAACTTGTTTGGTTGGACGGCTCTCGTCGTCGGCACGATCGAATTGTTTTCGCGCGACAATTTTCCAGTTACACGAGATGCCAGCGGCTGAATGACGGGCTCTCCGAGAGACAAATCGAACGCGAAGCAGCAGGGAGTGGCGGCGGCTGCGACCAGCTTCGTCGTTTGCCTGCTGTTGGCAGAATTGGCCGATTCGCAGAGCTGGCTCTACTTCTTGGCTCCGATTATCGCTGACGCGGGTTGGTCGCTGTTTGCCGCAGCGCTCCTGATGTGCCCGCGCGGTACATCGCACGGCGCGGCTGCTCGGCGCAGTCATCCGTCCACTGATGCAGGCCGATGCGGAGCAGCGACGTTCCGATGAGACGCGTTGCGTTCGTGATGGAGCAAACACTGGGTAATGTCACGCACTATTTGAACTTGCGCCAGCGGGAATCGATCGTCTCAGGCTTCACGCCAGAGTGGCTTCCCATTCCCTTCTCTGACGGGCGGGTGCCATGGGCCATTCGCGGAAGCTGGCTCGCGCGAACCGCGCTGTCGCAGTGCCTCGGAGATGTTTCGGGCGCGTTCATCCATACGACCACCATCGGCCTCCTCTCTCCGGACCTGTTCCGGCGGCGGCCCACTATCATCTCGACCGACGGCACCGCGGCCAACAAGCGAGAGATGCGCGATTGGTATAACGCGCGACCCGAGAGTCGTGGCAAGGCGGCCGCAAAAAGTCTGGTGTATCGCGCCGCTTTCGCGCCGGCCCGCGGGTTTGTTGCCTTTTCGCAGTGGGCCAAAGCATCATTCGTCGAAGATTACGGCTGCCGTCCAGAGGACGTCGCGGTAATACCGCCCGGTGTCGATACCACGCTGTACACGCCTGGCATCAAGCGGATGGACCGTTTGCCGCGCGTGCTCTTTGTCGGGGGCGACCTGCGCCGCAAGGGTGGTGATCTGCTCATCGAGGTGTTTCGGAATCGCCTGCGCGGCAAAGGCACTCTCGTGATCGCGACATCACCGGCCGAGGCGCCGCCGGCCGAACCGGGGATCGAGGTTCACGTCGGTCTACGTGCGAACTCACCGGAAATTCTTGCGTTGTACGCGAGTGCGGATGTCTTCGCGCTTCCGACGCATGGCGATTGTCATTCACTCGTCGGACTCGAGGCCATGGCATCGGGGCTGCCGGTCGTCCTCACGGATGTCGGGGGCCTGCCGGACATTGTCGACTCCGGCGACACCGGATACCTCGTTCCCAAAGCGAACGTTGCCGAATTGGGGGATGCCATCGAAGCGCTGCTCGCCGACGAGTCGCTCCGTCTCCGAATGGGTGCACGGGCGCGCAGCGTGGCGGAAACTCGCTTCGACTCGGCCGTCACGAGCCGCGCCCTCTATGCGTTCGTGGAGGAGCGCACACGCTGACC
>Ga0163155_10007549_pt1 | contig 10226 bp, 12 predicted proteins | sample OliLakLV19SP4G1_FD_148611 | JGI IMG/M metagenome (GOLD analysis project Ga0163155, IMG submission 148611) | Freshwater microbial mat bacterial communities from Lake Vanda, McMurdo Dry Valleys, Antarctica - Oligotrophic Lake LV.19.SP4.G1 | ecosystem: Environmental > Aquatic > Freshwater > Lake >...
TGAAAATACCGATGAAGATTGGTCTGATTGGCAAACGACAATACCCTCGGTTACGGCCGGAGCAGCGCCAGGCTACGTGAGAATTAAAGCCCGCAGAAATTGCGATGGAGTTGCCTGCGCCATCTCATTGGAAACACCTTCTGTGGAATGGGAAATTGTAAGCCAGCCGGCTGCGGGCGGAGTGGCGCGCGATAATCCGGTGGAACAGTTTGTTTGCAAGGGAGTAGATTTAACTCCGATAGTTTCCGGAGGCAGCGGTGGAATATCTGCTACGGACGAAATCCAATGGAGAAAAGGGACAACCGGTAGTTGGAACGCATACTCCTCTGCCATCTCTACCAATACGCATGGAGCTGGCGAATATTATTTTCAAACCCGCAGAACATCCTCCGGTCCCGGATGCAGCAACAGCGCATGGGAACCTTCCGGCAACGGCTCGCTCTTGTGGTTTGTTGACGAACCCGATCTCAGTTCAATTAATGCTTCGGTAAATCCCGATATCGTAAGTGGAGACTATATGTGGAATGGGAACACCAGCGCTAACTGGCACACAGCTTCTAACTGGTATGTACATAACGGCACCAATTTCAATTCAGCAGCTACGGTTCCAGACAACACAAAGAACATTTATATCGTTGCTGATGGCACTGCGGGTCAATGCGTAAGCGAGAGCAACATCGCCACCATCAGCGCTGCCGCTAATGCCAAGAACGTGTATCTTGACAATGACGCAACTTTGATTAGCGCATCAAGCAATGTGCTGAATGTGTCGGGCAACTGGATAAGCGAATCAACATCTACCTTCACTTACAACACCGGCACCGTAGCCTTTAAAGGGAATACGAACAACACAATTACCACAAACGGTAAAAAATTCTATAACACCGACATTGATAAAAGCACCGGAAACAAAATCACGCTCAATGACAACTTTGAATCCGTAAATAAAGTAACCGTAGTGTCAGGAACATTTGAAGTTCCTGCAAGCATAACAGGTAAAGCGAAACAAGTGGAAGTGAAACCAAACGCCACTTTGAATATTCTAACAGATGGAGTATTCATGGTGAATGATTGATTTTAAGGCAGTTCTAAAAATTCTACCATTGACACCCTCGACTTCTGGAGAGGGATGGGGTGATAAAAAAACAATTTTTAGAACTGCCCTTTATATTTCATCTTCCGGTGCTTTATTTTCATTCTCTGAAATGTTGTCATTCCCGTTCGTTTTATGAAATCCCCCTCCATTATCGGCTCCGGCTTAGTCGGCTCGCTGTGGGCGAGGGCGCTAACCCGATGTAATCCGCATGATGCCCGTGACGCTGTATAATACTTTTGTGGAAGTATTTGATTTTGAGCAGTTTCTTGAAAAAATGAATGTAGGACAGATTGCATGGCTGTTTCAATGTCCCCCTTTGCGCAAGCAATGTGCGTTGGCGAAGGAGGATGCGGTTGACTTGAGCGTTTGCAGGGGGATGATGCAATTTGTCCTACACCCGAAAAAATGATGTAATGAAGTAGCTTGTCAAGAGTGAATAACTTTGTTAAAATAACTCGCCATGAAAAAACCCACAATCGCGTTGACGGAAAATGTAAATGAAGCAGAGGTAAAAATGGCTGTTGCCGCAGTTTTATTTGAACGAGGATTTTTTTCATCAGGACAGGCTGCTGATTTTGCCGACATCACAAAAAGAGAATTTTTAGAGAATGTCGGAAAATACGGAGTTTCAATATTCGGAGAAACAGAGGACGATTTGAAAATGAAATAACGAATGGAAAAAGTTGTTATTTCAGACACGAGTTGCCCCATTGTGCTTTAACAACAGAATGGCAAAAAGTAAAACCGATTTTTCTTCGTGGCACGTATCAGTGGCAGCCGAAGCACTTGCTTCAGGTCAGCTTGCACGAATTGGTTATGATATTTCAGTTCAGTATGGTGCTAATCAACCTGAATATGACTTACTGATTTCTAAAGGTAAAAACGACAGCCCTCTTAAGATTTCTGTAAAGGGCAGCAAAGACGGTTCTTGGGGACTAACACAAAAATTTGTTGAGAAAGGTAAAGCTGACTATATAAACTCTATTGATAAATGGTGTCAACTACATGGAAAAAGAACAATACTTTGTTTTGTTCAGTTTAAAGATTTAATGCTTGATGAATTGCCAAGAATTTATTTAGCTACTCCAAAAGAAGTAGCAGATCATTTAAAGAAAGCAGCTAAAGGACGAGGCGACACAATTCTCTACGAAAACCATACATGGAAGCTAAAAACTGCCGCTGGTTATGGAACAACAGAAAAAATTCCAGAAAACTGGAAATTCTCAGTGCAGCGAGTAGATGGACTCTATAAACAACAATGATTGATTCCATGAAATCTGCATCCATCATCGGCTCCGGTCTTGTCGGCTCGCTGTGGGCGATATTTCTCGCGCAGCGCGGCTACAACGTGCGCGTGTATGAAAAGCGTCCTGATATGCGCAAGCAAAGTATCGGTGGAGGTCGCTCTATCAATCTTGCCATGAGCGATAGAGGTTTGAAAGCATTGCATACTGTTGGCTTGGAACATGAAATCCGTAAGCTCACGATTCCCATGCACGGCAGAATGATTCATCATCTCGATGGCAGAACGGAATTGCAGCCGTACGGAGATAAGGGGCAATTCATCAACTCTATTTCACGAGGCGGGTTGAATGAACTGCTGATGACCAAAGCGGAAGAATCAGGCGCGGTGATTGAATTTGACCAACCCTGCTTCGGCTATGACTTTCAAAGAAAAGAAGCGAATCTCAAAAATGGTTTCACGCAATCCGATTTGCTTTTCGGCACAGACGGTGCATTTTCCGCGCTACGCAGTACGCTCGAAAAAACTGACCGCTTCAATTACTCGCAAACCTATTTAGAACACGGCTACAAGGAACTCCATATTCCACCCAATGCAGATGGCAGTTTCAAAATGGAGAAAAACGCGCTGCATATTTGGCCTCGCAAAAGTTTTATGCTGATTGCGCTGCCGAATCTGGATGGCAGTTTTACGGTTACGTTGTTTCTTGCGTTTGAAGGAGAATATTCTTTCACCAATCTCACCGACAAAAAATCTGTTCTGGATTTTTTTAATCAGCATTTTCCTGATGTGGTTCAAATGATGCCTGATTTGGCGGAAGATTTTTTCACCAATCCAACTTCTTCATTAGCCACCTTCCGCTGCTATCCGTGGTCACTTGAAAATAAAGTTTTGCTGATTGGCGATGCTGCGCATGGCATCGTGCCGTTTTACGGACAAGGCATGAATGCAGGTTTTGAGGATTGCACGATTCTCAACAACATGATGAACGAGTTCAAAGACGATTGGCAGAAAATCATTCCGACATTTCAAAAAACAAGAAAACCCGATGCGGATGCAGTCGGTGAATTAGCATTACGCAACTTCATCGAAATGCGCGATTTGGTAGCCGATAAAAAATTTGTGTTGCGCAAAAAAATTGAAAAGCTGCTCCACGAGCGGCATCCGGATAAATATTTGCCGCTATACGCAATGGTGACATTCAGCGAAATGCCTTATTCAAAAGCGTTAGCAATTGGCAAAGCACAGGATGCTTTTTTTGAAAAAATCGGTGAACTGGAAAATATCGAAGCGCAATTACAAACAAGCACGGGCGCAACGCTCATTGATAAATGGATGGACGATTTTCAACGACTTTTTCAATAACTTTAATAGCAAAGCAAGCAGCGTAATGAGTATTACAGAAATGAAAACAAGCCTGTTAAAAAAAATTAACTCTGTTGACGAAAGAAAACTTGAAGAAGTTTACGGAGTGTTGCTGAACTATCTGAACGGCAGCGAGAAGGAATGGAATAAACTGACGAAAAAACAACAGGCTGGAATTGAGAAGGGCGTAAGTCAGTTGAATGCTAAAAAAGGGATTCCGCATGACTCTGTAATGCGGAAACTGCGCAAAAAATATGCTGCGTAAGGCGATAATCTGGTCTCCGCTTGCCGAGGAAGATTTATCCGCAATCGCAGGGTATCTATCTGAAAAATGGAACGCGGCTGTGGTCAATAAATTTCTCGACAAGATTGAAAGCAGATTGAACTTAATTACAAAAAGACCTTTCGTGTTTCCGCTTATCCATGAAAATATGGGAATTCGTAAATGCGTTATTGCTAAGCATAACACGCTTTATTACAGGGTAAACGATGAAGCTGTCGAAATAGTCCGTCTGTTTGATGTGCGTCAACAACCAGAAAAATTGGGATTCCGAAAAATAACTATGCGCTTGCATTCTATTTTTATCTTCTTCATTTTTTTGTCTGTGATCCCTGCAAATGTTTTTGCACAGCAGATTCTCGGTGAAATCATCGTTCAACTTGAAAAGGGAATTTCACCGAATCAATTGTTTGAGAAATCATCAACCTTAAAGCCTGCAACGCAATTACTTTCCAAAAGCTGGAATATCTGGCTACTCACCGTTCCGCAAGGAGAAGAAGAAAAAGTTTTAAAAATATTACAGAAGTTTCCGCAGGTGAAACTTGCGCAATTCAATCACAAAATTTTAAAGCGCGCCACCATTCCCAACGATACACTTTTTCCCAATCAATGGAATCTTGACAATACCGGACAAGCAGGCGGCACACCCGATGCAGACATTGACGCGCCCGAAGCATGGGAAATAACTACAAGCGGAGTGACAACTGCGGGCGACACGATTGTAATTGCAGTAATTGATGAAGGCTTTGATTTGCAGCATGAGGATTTGCATTTCTGGAAAAATAAAAACGACCCGCCCAACGGAATTGATGACGACCTCAACGGCTACATTGACGACTACAACGGCTGGGATGTAGCGTCACATTCTGATTCCATTCCGATTGATTTTCACGGAACGCATATTGCCGGAATTGCGGGAGCAATCGGCAATAACGATGTTGGCATTGCAGGCGTAGCATGGAATGCGCAGCTAATGCCTGTGAGCGTTTCCGCATTCACAGAAGCGCAGGTTGTGGAGGCGTACAGCTATATTTATGACATGCGCAAAAATTACAATCAAACAGGTGGAGCAGAGGGCGCATTTGTTGTTGTTGCCAATTCTTCGTTTGGCATTGATTTCGGCAAGCCGGAAGATTATCCGATTTGGTGCGCAATGTATGATTCGCTGGGTACAGTCGGTGTGTTGAGTGTTGCGTCAACAATGAATCTCACTACGGATGTAGAAATTTCTGGCGACATTCCTTCCACCTGCACAAGCAACTATCTCATCATGGTGACGAACACCACGCGCTATGACACAAAAAATACTTCGGCTGCGTTTGGCTACACTTCCATTGATTTAGGCGCACCCGGCTCAGGAATTCTTTCAACCGTTCCGGGAAATGGTTATGTAAATTCCAATGGCACATCCATGGCTGCGCCTCATGTTGCAGGCGCAATTGCGCAGCTCTATGGCTTGCCTTGTTCGCATTATCAAAATCATTTGCAAATGAATCCTGCTGCATATTCGCTGATGATGAAAGAATACGTGCTGCTCGGAACGGACATTTTAATCGGCTTGGATGGACTGACTGTTTCAGGCGGTAGGTTGAATCTTAATAACAGCATGAATATCTATTTCAATGACTGCATCTCCTGCATGACGTTAAGCGCAACGCAAAGCATGGCGAGTTGTTCCGGCACTGCGGATGGAGAAATCACTGTGAATGCGGCATTCGGCATTACGCCTTATCGCTTTGAGTGGTCAACAGGCGATACGCTGAATTCTTTGAGCGGATTGGCGAGAGGAAAATATTGGGTGAAAGTCAGCGATGCGAATGGCTGCGAAAAGAATGAATACTTTGAAATCACACAGCCGTTTCCGCTTGTGGTGAATGTGATTACTGATTCGGCAGTGAATGGCGAAAATGGCTCTGCGGCAGTGTTTGTGAGCGGAGGCACACTGCCCTATTCCTATCAATGGAATGACTCGCTCAATTCAACAGATGCTGTCATCAATGATTTATTTCCGGGTGAATACTTTGTGACAGTGACAGATGCAAACGGATGCTCACCCGTGAAGTTGGTAACGGTAGGAAACATTGTCGGAATTTTTTCTGCTGCGGAAAATACATTGAATATCAAAGTGCATCCAAATCCGGTTTCCGGAATTACCTGGATAGAAATTTTTTCAAAAAATGGATCTCCGACACAATTATCTGTTCAGGATATTTCAGGAAAAATTTTGTTGGAGAAAATAATCATGGGTGAAAAATTTCCGCTTGATTGTTCTGTTTTTCCGCAAGGAACGTATTTTCTGAAATTTCGGAATAACGAAATGACCGGCATAAGAAAAATTATTCGCCTCTGATTTCAGTTCCTTTCTCTTTAACTTTCGGAAATCAAACACAACACTTCTGACTCCCGCTCCTTTGGAGAGGGGCGGGGTGAGGCTTCTATGCAAAAACGCTGGCTCATTAATCAACCTGAACACGAGCGTGTTCTTCAGCTTCAACAGGAGTTGAAGATACATCCTGTGTTGTGCCGCATGCTCGTCAGTCGCGGCATTCATACGTTTGATGAGGCAAAACTTTTTTTTCGCCCGCAGTTAGAATATTTACACGACCCGTTTCTGATGCAAGACATGCGCAAAGCAGTGGAGCGCATTCAAACCGCTATTCGCAATGAAGAAAAAATTCTCGTGTATGGCGATTACGATGTGGACGGCACGACTTCCGTTGCGCTGATGTATTTGTTCCTCTCTGAGTTTTATAATCGCGTTGACTATTATGTGCCGCATCGCTACAGGGAAGGCTATGGCATTTCAAAACAAGGAATTGATTACGCGCATGAAAATGGCTGTAAGCTGATTATCGCGCTTGATTGCGGAATTAAGGCGGTGGAGAAAGTGAACTATGCCAATGAACTTGGCATTGATTTCATCATCTGCGACCACCACTTGCCAGGCGATGAATTGCCGCTTGCTCATGCGGTGCTTGACCCCAAGCGCAACGATTGTAATTATCCTTACAAAGAATTAAGCGGGTGCGGAATCGGGTTCAAATTGATTCAGGCATTTGCGCAGCATAATGATATTCCGTTTGAAGTTGTAGAAAAATATCTCGACCTCGTTGCGGTGAGTATCGCTTCGGATATTGTTCCGATTACGGGTGAAAACCGTGTGCTTGCTTATTATGGCGTGAAGCGCATCAATGAAAATCCGCGCAAGGGAATCAAGTCGCTGATTGAAACGGGCAAGCTGAAAAAAGCGCTCACGATTTCTGACATTGTATTTGTGTTAGGTCCCCGTATCAACGCTGCCGGAAGAATGGACGATGCGCGCAATGCAGTGAAACTCCTCATTTCCGACACGCATGAACTCGCGACAGAAAATGCTGAGTTGCTCAATCAAAATAATACCGAGCGCAAACAGGTGGATAAAGACATCACGGCAGAAGCGCTCGAAATGATTAATGAGAGTACAGAATTACAAAAGAAAAAAACAACCGTTCTTGCTCAACCGCATTGGCACAAAGGAGTGATTGGCATTGTTGCTTCGCGATTGATTGAAACGTGGTATCGTCCTACGATTGTTTTTACAGAATCAAACGGGATGATGACTGGTTCAGCGCGTTCGGTGAAAGGATTTAATATCCACGATGCTATCAAAGAATGCAGCGATCTGCTCGAACAATTTGGCGGACACATGTTCGCTGCAGGTTTGAGTTTGAAGAAAGAAAACTTTGAAATATTTCAGCAACATTTTGAAGAAGTCGTCAGCGCGACAATCACCGAAGGCTCGCTTACGCCCGAAGTGGTGATTGATGCGGAATTGAATTTCACGGACATCAACGAACGGTTTTTTAATATCATCAACCAGTTTGCGCCATTCGGTCCCGGCAATATGAAGCCCGTGTTCGTAAGCCACAACGTGCGCGACCGCGGCTATTCGCGCATCGTGGGTGACGACCACCTGAAACTCGAGCTCACACAGGATGAAGGGCGCTACTGCAAGGGCATCGCATTCGGCATGGGTGATTTGGCTGGAAAAATCTTTCACACCGGAGTTGAGAAACGCTTCGACATCTGCTACACGCTGGAAGAAAACGAGTGGCAGGGAATAAAGAATATTGAGTTGAATGTGAAGGATATTAAGCTGCCCGATGTTTCACTGATTCCATCACTTCAAACGATGGAATCAGTTACAGAAAGTTTAAACATGAAATCAGATGGAAACATTTGAAACACTCACAGAAACTATTGAAGCCTTGCCAAGAAAGGTTATATAGAGGACTTTAACCTGAAAGAAAACTGCCTTGAATGTAGTCAGGGAAAATTCAAACTTTTCCATAGCCAGTTTCAAATTGACAGTTTTTACAGGTTTGAGGGTATGACAGACCCATCAGATGAAATGATTCTCTACGCAATTTCCTCTCCCGAATTGAATTTAAAAGGAACGCTCGTGAACGCTTATGGAATTTATTCCGATGCAGTGGCGGATGAGATGGTAAGGAAGCTGAATGTGCGCTAACATTTTCAGCATACAAAGAATAGGAGAGGGTGAGCGGTGATACCCATTCCAACGGATACCCCCACGGATTTAGGCACTCCAAATTTCGTACTGTTTCCCTGCTTTTCTTTGAACGCCTGTTATCGGTTGCCGTACTTGTCCCGCGAATCCAGTAGTTTTTGTTTCTATTTCAAAAGGAAAATTAATTTCCTTAAGTCTATCTAACCGCCATTTATTTTTCTCTGAGGTATCATCTTCTTTGTAACGATATTTAGTAAGTGCTTACCAGTATAATACTTTTTTTATTTCAGGTTTTTTTCGTTCCTCCTTTGTAGGCATCTCAGTCGGAAAAAACTTTCTAAAATTTAAATACTCTTGGATTTGCTGTTCAAACTCTCGTTTGATCTTATTCAATTTATAATCTTTGTTAACATACTGTTCAAGAAACATAACCTTCTCAGGGCTTCGTTCCTTCCCTTTCTATCTAACCATGTGGTCGTTCAGTCTGTTACCCAAACTTGCAATTTCTTTATCCTTATCAACTTGAGAAGGAATAGTTATGAATCTTTCGTGAGTTTCATAAAACCTAATTAGGTCACACTGAAACTGCTTCCACATATCCTCTCGGAAAATTGTTTCCAACGGAATATCCTCTTTTATCAATATCTCGTATCGGCTTTGTTGCATGAATCTATATTTGGAACACACTCCTCCTTCCTCAAAAAATCTCTTAAGCTGCTTTTTTAACCACTTAGCTTTTCGGCATACCCAGCAATGTCATTTTATTGAGCAGTTTACATTTGATGTTTGCTTCAACTATTTGCTGTTCTGTTATTCGTGAACTTAATTTATCTCCGTAAATGATTTTCCATCCGTACATCGTGGTTTCAGGTTTGCTGCGTGTGTGATAGTTGTTTTTTTCTTTCCATCGTATTCGACCCCTCTTGCCAATGTCCCTTATGTTTTTATCTCTTGCCCCTTTTCGCGGTGGAATGATCGGCTGTATTTTTCCTTCTTCTAAATATTCATAGACTTTTGTCTTGTCACAGTCGCCATCACCTGCCATCTTTTTTACTTCTGTCTTTACTTTATCTAACAACGGTTTTACCATCGCTGCAGCATCTACGCTATTGCTGGTGATAGCACAACTTTCTATTATCGCTGTGGATTCATCTACTGCTACATGCAGTTTCATCCATGTGCGGTGTTTTCCCCAGCCCTGTTGGCGCACCTTCCATTCTCCCTCCCCATATACTTTTAATCCGGTGCTGTCTATGACGATGTACAACTTCATGCCCTTTTTCTCTATTTGCTCGGATCCCTCTATTTTCAATTTCTTCTTCCGTCTGTTGATCACTGTATAATCGGGAACTTTTACCGTCCATCCCAACATCCCCACCAACGAGGTTAAAAACCCTTCCAACTGCCGGTAACCCTACTGGTAAACCACCCGAAGTGTTATCGCCATCTCTATGCACATTTCCGAATACTTATATTGTGCGCCCCGTTGAGCGCTTCCTTGATAATACCATTGTTGCTCTGCATCTTTCTCTATCCATACCTCTAAAGAACCTCGCTGCTTTAGCCCTTGATTATATTCTTTCCAATTGCTAACCTTGTACCGTTGGCGGTTCGCTGACTTAGGACGGTGTTTGTTTGTTTTTTGCATAAATCAAACTTCCTGCCGTCCTTCTTATTTTTAACGCTTCCTGTCAACCAGTCTTTTTTCTTTTGTACTTTTCATGCAACAAAG
>Ga0163155_10007550_pt1 | contig 10224 bp, 7 predicted proteins | sample OliLakLV19SP4G1_FD_148611 | JGI IMG/M metagenome (GOLD analysis project Ga0163155, IMG submission 148611) | Freshwater microbial mat bacterial communities from Lake Vanda, McMurdo Dry Valleys, Antarctica - Oligotrophic Lake LV.19.SP4.G1 | ecosystem: Environmental > Aquatic > Freshwater > Lake >...
GGTTTGATACGGCATCGCGTCCCAATTTGCGCGATCTCACACCCGAGCGTTTTTTGACTGACCTGCCCGATTTCGTGTTACTGCTCAATTCCGATGCAGAAATCATGGGCGATGCGCTCTGGCAGATGGCGCACTTTTTGGCCCAATATCCGGGGGTAGGTGCTTGTGGTGCCCATTTGCGCTATGGCAGTGGGGCCTTTCAACATGGCGCATTTGCCTTTCCCAATCTGTTGCAGGTGGCGCTTGATTTCTTCCCCCTAACCGGCCTACCTGGTACACATCGCTTACATGATAGCCTGTTGAATGGGCGTTATCCCCATTTTCTGTGGGAGAATGAACAACCCTTCCCGGTTGATTTTGTTCTGGGGGCCGCGCTGATGGTGCGGCGCGAAGTCATTTTGCAAGTGGGTGGGCTGGATGATGCCTTCTTCATGTATTGCGAAGAGATGGATTGGTGTTTGCGCATGGAAGAAGCCGGCTGGAGCGTCTTTGCCTTGCCGACAGCCTATGTGACGCACCACGAGGCGCAGAGCAGCAAGCAAGTGCGTTGGCCGGCTTATATTCAACTCTGGCGTAGTCGCTTTCGCTTCTATACCAAACATGCCCATCTCTATCCGCGCCGCTATGTGCAGTGGGTGCGGGCTGTGGCGCGCGTAGGATTGTGGCGACGCAGACGCTTGGCGCATCGCCGCTTTGCAGGTGGCGAGATTACGGGCGTACAGTTGGCCGAGGAATTGGCGGCCTATGCACTGCTGCAACGGTTGTAAGGGGCGAACTTTTTGATGACGCTGGTCGCGGTGATTCTCACCAAAAACGAAGCAACCCATATTGCGGATTGTATTGCCGCCGTACGACCGTGGGTGGATCAGGTGATCGTGTGGGATGCGGTGAGTACTGACAACACCTGTGATCTGGCGCGCGCCGCCGGTGTATTGGTGGTGCAACGGCCTTGGGACAATTTTGCTGCCCAACGCCAAGCTGTCTTGGATACGGTTGGGGCCGCGTGGATTCTCTTCGTTGATGCTGACGAGCGGGTGACGCCGGAACTAGGCGAGGAGATAGGGATCGCCCGTCAAGACAACACGATCAATGGCTACTGGATTCCACGGCGCAATTTTATTGTGGGGCAGGAGATGCGTGCGGGTGGTTATTTTCCCGATTATCAACTGCGTTTGCTAAGACGTGGATCGGCGCGCTATGATGGGTATCGGGCCGTGCACGAGACGGTGAATGTTGGCGGGGCCGAGGGCTGGTTACAGTCAGCCCTTATTCATTTCAATTATCAGGATTGGGCACAGTTTCATCGCAAACAGCGCTTTTATGCAGCGTACGAAGCGCATATTTTGCTACAGAGCCACATCTATCCGCGGCCCCATAACTTTGTGCTCCAGCCGTTGCGCGAATTTCGGCGGCGCTTTATTACCTTGGCTGGCTGGCGCGATGGCTGGGCGGGGCTGCATTTGGCATTCTGGCTGGCCTGGTACTATGGATTTATGCCGTATTGGTTGGCTCTAGCTCCGTCGGCAGAGTAAAGTAGAATTTGCTGCCGTGGCCCAACTGGCTTTCGACGCCCACTTTGCCACCCAACCGTTCCACAATGCGCCGCACAATCGATAGTCCCAGGCCATGCCCGGTTTGGTAATCACTGGCGGTTAATTTCGAGAGCGGTGTAAAGAGCTTCTCTGGCTGGTCAATACTAAAGCCTGCGCCATTGTCTTTAACCCAGAAGCAGACGCGCTTGTTGTCCAACAGATCATAGCCCAATTCAAGTTTGGGTGGGCGACCCCCATATTTTAGGCCATTGCTTAAATAGTTATACCAAACCTCTTCCAACCACGGGCCATAGCCATACACAGTTGGCCAACTCGCCGGCAGCGTGATCTCGCCGCCATATTCCTTGATCATAAATTCAATGCGTTTGAGCGTTTCGGCGACGATGAAATCCATATTGATTTCATCGATTTCAATTTCTTTGGTGCCGCGCACAACGGCCAACAGAAGTAAGGCTTCAATGATATGCCCCATCTTTTTGCCATGCTCAATAATAATATTGAGATATTGTTTTGTCTCATCGAGTGGCATGGTCGGAAATAGGTCATACAACATATCGGCAAACCCAACGACAAGCGTGAGCGGGTTTTTTAGATCGTGGGCGACGGTGTGGGCAAAGGCGTCAAGCTCTTCGTTGCGTGCTTGTAATTCATCGCGGTGCTGGCGGATATCTTTCATCAGGCGCGCATTTTCAATTGCAATCGCTGCCGATGCTGCCAGGGTTTCGGCGATGACACAGTCGCTTTCATTAAACTGTCCATAGCGTTTGTTGACCAATTCCAAAACACCAATCGTCGTATTGTGTGCTTGTAATGGCACTGCCAACAAAGATTGAGTTTCAAAACCGGTGCTGTTGTCCACCTCGCGCGTAAAGCGCGCATCGGTATTGACATTACCTGTTTGCGCGCTTTTTCCATGCTGTGCTACCCAACCGGCAATTCCTTGCCCAGGTTTTAGCTGCAGAATATTGTTGGGCGTAATGTTCTGCCCGTGGGAATAGATGCCGACACAGATCAGCGAATTCGAGTGCGTTTTATCCCAAAGCCAAACCGAGCTGCCTTCGGTATCGAGCAATTCACTGATCGTGCGCACCAATTGCTGAATCACTTGCTCCAAATCAAGCGTAGAGGTGAGGAGTTGCGCCACACGGTTTAACAGCAGCAGCTTACGATTATTTTGTTGCAACTCTTCTAAGGTCTTGTCGCGTTCGAGTTCGAGTTTGCGTTTATCCAGCGTCTGGCGCACAACTGCAGGCAATAACTGCAAATATTCATTGTGCACGCCTTTGACAACATAATCGCTGGCGCCTAACTTCATTGCTTCGACAGCGGTTTTTGTATCATTTTGTGCCGTAATCATGATGACGGGGGGTGTCGAACGGCGTTCGGTCAGCACTTGCAGAATATCCAATCCACTGCGATCTGGGATATTTTGGTCGAGTGCAACCAATTCATATTCGTTGCGCTCAATCATGGCAAGCCCTTCGGAACCGCTCTTCGCCAAATCAACGATGTAGCCTTCTTGTTGCAACTTGATCTGAAAAAGGCGCGCCGCTGTATGATTGTCTTCTACGTACAAAATTCTTTGCGGCTCCAAGGGCTAATTCCTATCGATCCTAATAAACAATTGTAACTAATACGACAACGTTAAATTTCATCACCTGCTGCTCTGAATGAATTCAACACGAATTTAACGTTGTCATACTATTCAGGGTACCCCTTTGGGTGTGGGAGGGGTGAATAGTTAAAAACAATTTACGTAACGATTCAGTCGGGAACGCGCCCAGGGGGCTCCCGATCCTGGCGGCCTCCGTCACTGGCCACCAGGGATGGCGCGGGAACCCTCTGGGTGCCCGATGGTGAATGCGATTGGCCTGAATCGTTACCAATTTACAATAATAACACTGTTCCTGAATAAGAATACCACAGATGTGTGCATTTGGGGATTGTAGAAAAGCTTATTTCAGCCCTGGATTCGGGCATCCGATTCGGACGTGACACGGCTTACATTTAATGAGCGTAAGGCGAACTCTTATGATTGTACCACACTGCTAATGCCATCCACGCGCGCGATGCGAATCAAGTTTTGAGTTACTTGTTCAAATGTATCGTCGTGGCTAATCACAAAGAGCTGGCGAAAGCCGCGCACATCTAGAATCTGACGCGCAAGCGAATCGCGGCGCGTCTCATCTAGATTCGTGGTTGGTTCATCAAAGAATGCTATATCAATATTACTCATTTCGCGCAATAGTGCCAAACGCAGCGCCAACGCCGCGCTCATTTGTTCACCGCCGGAAAGCTGGGCAAACTGTCGTTCACGACCATCTACCTCGAGTATAATGCCGTAATCTTCACCCCAGCGCAAATGCCGGGTGTGATCTTGCATAATCTCGCTAAAGATTTGCGCAGCCCCATCACCGATTTGCTTGATGAGGGCTTTGGTAATATAGGGGCCGGCCTGCCGTAAAAGGGCGCGCAGGGTTTCCAATGTGGCACTTTGTTCAGTCAAGTGGGCCGCTTCTGCGCGCACGGCTGTGAGCTTGGCGGCTTGGGTTTGGAGTTCTGCCCATTCCGTTTGCGCACGACTTTGCTCTTTTTGCAACATCGTCATCTCTGCTTGCAAGCCACCTTGCTGGTTGCGCAGAGTTTGCTCTGTGGTAACCAGCGTTGTATAGCGTGTTTGATCAAATTGCGCTTGTACCCTGGCCAATGCCTCTGTGTGTTGGTATAAGATTTGGGTGGCGGTCGCTTGCAAAGTTTGTAGACGCGCAACATCTGCTGCGCGCGTCGCTTGCGTTTCCGCAACGCGTTGATGCACCAAAACTGCTTGATACGCGGCTAGATTTTCGGTCAGCGCCTGGGCTACGCGTGCCAATGCTGCATCCAAACCTTGATAGGCTGCCAGCGCTTGCTGCGCTGCGTTCGCTTGAGTGTGCAACCCCGCCAGGGTGGTGGCAAGTTGGCTCTGTTGCTGTAGCAGCACCGGACGCCGTTCGACGGTGGCGGCGGCAATGGCGGTGCGCTGGCGGGGATTGCCAAGGTTGCGCAACTGCGCCTTGATCGCTTCGACCTGGGCTGGCGCGCTGGCGAGTTGCTCAACCCGTTCCTGGCTGTTGACCAACATTTGTTCGGCACGTGCTAATTCCTGTTGGACACGCGTTTTTTCCTCGGCCCGCGGCAAGCCGCGCAACACCTGCTCGATCTGTTTGAGGGCTTTCTGCTGCGTCTGCAACCCCTGCTCATCCAGCTTGATCTGTTGCTGCTGCGCTTTGTATTGATCGCGCAGCCCGGCCAGACGCGCTGCATTGCGCTGCAAAAGTTGCCTGCGATCTGTATCAGAGAGCGGTTGTTCGCAAACCGGGCAGTGCGCCAGGGCAACCTGCTCCAGCAACGTACTCTGTTCCTTCACCGTGTCGGCTTCTACTTTGTAGCGGGCCAATGCTTCTTTGTTCGCATCAATCACCGTGCGTAAGCGTTCCAAGCCCGTCTCGGCGTCGCGCCGGACTGCCTCCTGCTGATCTGCCGCGGCTAACTGTGTGTGGAGCAGGGTTAAGCGTTCCTGCAACTCTTGGCAATCAGCCGCTTGGCGCGCAAGGTGCGTCCGGGCATCTTCTAACCGTGTGCTCTGTTGTTGTGCCAGCGCCAACGCACTCTCTAGCTGATTTTGTTCTTCCAATGCAGCGGCCAGGGATTGGATCAGCGCTGCTGCTGTGGCAACCGCCTCTAGCTCGCGGGCCACGGTTTGGGCTGTGCTCTCGGTAGCGCTCACCTGCTTTTCGAGCGCAGCCAATTGGCGTTCTTGCTGTTGGCGCGTGCGTTGTTGCGCTTCCAGTTGCTGTTGCTCGGCCTGCATTTGTACATAGTGGGCATGGCCCGCTCCATTGGCCTGCACAATTTGGTGGGCCTGGTTGGCTTCAGTATAGGCTTGCTCGGCACTTTTACATTGTTCGGTGAGCGTTGTCACCTGTTGTGTGGCCTGTTGATAGGCATGTTGCAACTTGATCACTTGCTGTTGCAGCGCTTCCAGGGCCGCGCGCTCCACTGCGACAGTTTGGATCTGCGCCGCAACCAACGCGGCCTCTTTTTGGGCGTTGGCTAGGGCTGTGGTGCGTTGCGCAATGGCTGTTTCTAAAGCTGGTAGCGCTTCCAGGCGCGTTTCCAAGCGCGCCATATCAACTTTCAGAGCGTTCTGTTGATCTTTCAGGGCATTGAAGGGGACGAGCAACTTGTCAAATGCCTGTTTGTACTCTTCGACTTGCAGGAGTGGGTCAAAAATTGTTTTGCGTTGGGCCGGGGTCTGTAAAAAGGCGGCGGTGAAGGTGCCCTGTGGTACGCCAACTGCATCACTAAAGAGGCGCGACAGATCGGCGGTTGGGTCAACACCCATGTGTCGCCGTAAAAAGTGGGTTACATCGATCTTGCCTTCACAGAGCTTGATGCCTAACTCTGGATCCTGTACCCAATATTGGTTGCTGGAACCACAGCGGCGCGTCACTTGGTACGGGCGTTCATCAATATTGCTGACAAAGGTCACCGCAACTGTGGCGCTCTTGGCACCTTCACGCACAAAATCGCTATGTTTATAGCCATTGAGCGAATCAAAGAGTACAAAACCGATAGCTTCGAGAATCGTACTTTTCCCCGCACCGTTGTGACCAACAATCGCGTTGACCCCATCGGTAAATCCAATTCGTCCTATATGATAGCTTTTGGTATTTTCTAGCTCAAGCGAAACAATACGCATGCAGGGTATATGTTCTCTGTTTGGTCAAGCGGTCAAGTGGTTATTTCGGCAACAAAACCAGGTGCAATTATTCTTGTAGGTGCGGTTACAAACCGCACCTACGAATGCACTATGCTATCCGCGAATTCAACGACCAACCGACCACTAACTATCGTTTGTTGATCGCTTTCATCTGACTGCCCAACTCGATCAAGATGGCATCGGCATCGGCGCCGGTTAACGCCATTTGTTTGAGTGTTATGGTGAGGGCGGCCCACTCCTCGCTTTGCGCGCGAAAGCGGACATCGCGTTCAAGCAGATCGGTGAGCACCTTGTGTTCCAATTCGGAACGACTCATCTGCTCGGTACTTTCGACACCCATCTCGGCGGATCGGGTAAAATTTTTGACCAACCCAACCAAAGGCGTAAAGATTTCTTGTACCATCTTCTCGAACGCATCCAGATCCAATGCGCTGCGTTCAAAGGGCAGCACACCCGTAAATTGCAATTCCACCACGGGACGTTGCGCCGCGGTCAGCCGCTGAATCCCTAGATCGCGCGCTTTGCGTTGTAGAAACTCACGACAATGGTCGTGTAGCTCCGCTGGCGATTGCATCAGATCGGTTTTAATGCTCAGCCGGTGAAAGGTGCGGCGTGGGTTGGCGTGGAGCGTGGCGCTGTGCTTGCTGCCTTCCGTGTCGGTACACGCTGTATCCACATTGACCAAAAAATAGCCTCGCTCCTCCCAAACCGCTTCCGTGACGCTGCAACTTTCGGGGCTACCCGGATTATAGATCCAATTATCAAACGAATAAGGTTTGTGGATGTGACCCAGCGCTAAATAGTCTATATGAGGACGCAGCACCGACCATTGGCGATGACTCAGGCCACCTTGATCGGGCAAGACGCCTTCCACCCCGGCATGGGCGATAAAAATTGTGTAATCGATTCCATCTTTGGGGTAGTGAGCCAAGGCATTGGCATAGGCTTCGATGGCCGTGGCCGTGGCCGCGCCGACGTAGCGCAAGCCATGCACGCGCAGCCCCGCCACCGGTTCATAGTAGGAGCCGCGCCGATTGGCATAGGGCGACAGTTGCGCTTCACCATTGACAAAAGGGGCATCGAGCAGAATCAATAACTCGCGTACGGCCAGAAATTCTAACCACCCCACCTGTTCGGCAAAGTAGGCGCGTTCATGGTTGCCTTCTATCGCCAAACAGGGAATATTGCGCGCCTTGAGCTTTTCCAAACCGTGCATCGCTTGGTTGAGGGTGCGCGCATCGATTGCGCGCTTCTCAAAGAGATCACCGGCCAGCACCACAAAGTCCACCTCTGCTTTGATCGCGGCCTCGATAATATAGACAAAGGCGCGCCCAAAGTCGTTATAGCGCTCTTTGTTGTTATACTGTAACTTGCCTAAATGGCAATCGGCCAGATGCAAAAAGCGGGCTTGCATAGGACTATCCCCTACGATTGGTCAACGTTCACTAACGTTCGCTGAGGTCAATCTCCACTCAGAAAGAGGCTTAGCAACATGCTCACAATGCCGATCACAATGCCGCCTAACAGCGCCGACCAGAAGTCCGCCACTTGAAAACGCTCTGCGCCACTGAGCGTACTCGTCAACATCAACATGAGCGCATTGACGATGAAGGTAAAGAGCCCCAGCGTAATCACATAGAATGGGCAGGTGAAGAAGTCGATCACCGGTTTGATCAGTGCATTGATCAGTCCAAAAATAACAGCAACCAGGAGCAAGCCCCCAATATCACTTGTTAGCTGAATCCCCTCTATCAAATAATCTGCTACCCACAGGGCAACCGCATTGATCACTAACCGAATTAACAGATTGGACATAATAAACTCATTTTCTATATTTTTCGTCGCATGGTTAGCAGTGTCTGCTGCTCTTGAAAGCCATAGCGTTTTGCACAGGCCAGCGCTGCCCCATGGTGTGTACTCAAGGTGAGCGCAATCGGCCAGCGCGGATACTCTTGCAACATGGACAATGCCCAGCGCATAAGGGGCTCTTCATGTTGACCATGCAAACTGGGCTGTACCCAAAGTTGCAATTGATGGGTGCCGCGCCAGCGCGCTGCGGTTAAAATCAGGGCGGCATCAAAGCGCCGGGTGGTTTGGATGCAACGCCGATAGATATGGTTGCGGCCAAGCACCCGCCAGAACCATTCACCCACCATCTGCTCCAAGGTAATTTGATAATCTGTGCGGCGGGGCGGACGCCACCAGAGCATCTGTCCACTTTGCTGATTGCTCACCAATTCGTACAGGGCTTGCCATTGATCGGCGGCGAAGGAATAAAAGTTATCGATGCGCGATAGTGCATCCAGCTTGGGTAGCCGTTGCAAGGTGAGATCGACGCTGCCGCCTACCTCTTCAAAATCAAGTTGTTCATAGAGGTGGCGCGCAATCGCGTTTTTGGCATAGACTTGCAGCACGGCCCATTCGCCGCCACTCTCGGTAATATATTCCAGCGCCTTGGTCATCAGGATGTGCGAAATGCCCCGCCCGCGATAGGCCGGTGCCACAGCCACATTGGCAATTTGCCAACGATTCCCCATGGTGTCGGCTTTTTGCACCGTGACATTGCCAACGACTTTGCCCTCTTCGAGCCAGACAAAGCCACCAAAGAGATCGTTGAATTCGCCGGTGCTGCGATTCAACAATTTGAGCAAGGCCCCCACGTGGCTCATAATGCGCATTTCGCGCAGCGCTGCATTGCCGCGTGAATCGAGTTCATGGGCAAAGGCGTCGGCAATCAGCTCGGCAACCGGGCGCAGATCACTGCCAATATCAAACGCGCGGATACCGGATTCAAGACGCTTGCTAAGTCGGGTTGTGGCAGCTTGAAAAGTGGCCATCGGATCTAGTCCTGAGTTTCTCCTCGACACGCTCTAGTAAATCCGTGATCGACGACGGGTGTAATGCAGTTTTAGAGAAGTGTGCCGGGGACGAGCAACGACCACTCCGCTTTGACAAACTGTACGCCGCTCGTCCCCGGCACACGTTGCGCGCGCGCTAAAATTCACCCCCCAAATTGAAATACACCCATCGACGACCCGCATGTGCTGCAGCGGCGACGCGTGCTTTTCTCTCTACGCGGCGACGCGCACGAGTGCAGGGCGTAGGACACGCGCTTTATATTCATAACCGGTGCGCAATGTCTGGATAATGTGACCACTTTCGACCGTTTCACTCGGCTCGCTGGAAACAGCTTCGTGGTGGCTCGGATCAAAGGGGCCTTCTTTGGGCATCGCTGTAACCCCTTGATCTTCTAACAATTGGGCTAACTTTTTCTGGATCTGGCGCAACCCACCGAGCCAAGCGCCACCGTGTTCTGCGACTTCTGCTGGTATATTTTGAAAGGCTAAATCTAGATCGTCAATCGCGGGTAACAGCCGTTGCACGATATGCGTGCTGGCGCGTTCAATTTCATCGGCCAATTGTTTTTCCTGGCGGCGTCGACTATTCTGAAATTCAGCAGCCGTGCGCTGGAGCTTGTCCAAAGATTCGTCGGCCTTGGCCTGGGCTGCGGCCAACTCGACACGTAGCTGCGCAATTGTTTCTGCGTCACTCGGCGGGAGTGGCGCATCGGGCATTTCATCGTTCGTCGATGCTTCGGTGGTTACGGTGCCATTAGGCGCGTCTGCTCGATTGGCTTCGGCTGCCCCTGTGTCGGCGGGGGCTTGTCCATTAATTTCTGTGGCTGCTGGATTGGTTGGCTGATCTGTATAGGTGTCGGTACTTTTTACTTCGGTCATAACGCTTGTCCTAAATCAATACTTTCGAAACTTTGTTCTGTTTGAATTTTTCCTGCTCGATAAGTGTCTAAGAAGCTTTATCTCATCAGCAGTTTAATCGGCGTACATGTCTTCGACCATTTCGCTCATCAGCCCCGAGACAAAGCGCACGGCGCTAATGGTTCGGCTATAG
>Ga0163155_10007553_pt1 | contig 10223 bp, 15 predicted proteins | sample OliLakLV19SP4G1_FD_148611 | JGI IMG/M metagenome (GOLD analysis project Ga0163155, IMG submission 148611) | Freshwater microbial mat bacterial communities from Lake Vanda, McMurdo Dry Valleys, Antarctica - Oligotrophic Lake LV.19.SP4.G1 | ecosystem: Environmental > Aquatic > Freshwater > Lake >...
AAACAGATCTTTCGCTCTCCGGTGCATCTTCCCGTGCTCGAACGGCAGGCTTGATCATCAGTATGCCTGCTGTCCGCGATACCTACCGAACCCTCTTTGGATACTCACCGAGCTGCCGGTCCATAAGCCGCCAGTCAAAGCCTATTGGAAACTGTTTTTTGTGTTCCGGGCGGAACAGCAACTATGTAACACATTTTCGGCTGCGGAAAGCGCCGGGAAAGCGGGTCTGCATGGCAAAGGGTGCGTTGGCTTCCGAAATTCCGAATATCCCGTCGACTTTTGCTGTCATTTTGGTGTATCTTCCCTGTGTCCGTTGGTATGCGGCTTTGCGATACCTACCATCGGTAGCGAGGGCCCGTACTACTGATGCTGGAGTGCAAGCCCGTTGAATGGTGTCCGCCGTCTGGTCTGGTCATTTTGGCTTCTACAAGTTTTGCCGCTACCTACGACGAATACGCCTTTTTCGTCAGTTCCATATTTTCGTTTGTTTTAGCCAGAGGCTTTTGTCGAGAGTCACAGGCAAACGGAATAACAGATCACCGTGGATCATCAGACCTTGAAGCTTTGAGAAGATAAGGACTGATCGTGACACAAGAAGGCGACAATGAAGCCGCTTGCTGTCCGGCCGGGTGTGAACACGAGATGGAACACGAGATGGTCATCTGTTAGCCGGAGAGGAGCTGACTTGGCTCCAATAGTGTCACTCACTGACTCGAATAGGCTTGTGTTGGAACCTTGCTGCACTATTGCTCAGTGATTCGCGATCCCCACAGCGAGGAAGTTATCGGATTAACGCTGCCGATGGCGCGCAGCATCAGGGAGTTGGCGGGTATGATCAGAGATGTCAATGGCACTGGCAAAAGTGTCTTGTTGATGGAACCTCCTGGTTTCGGCAAGACTGTTCTGCTGCACGATGTCGCCTTGAAGCCCACAGAAAGCGGATATTGGTGGTATACACAAACAATGAGATTGCTAGCAAATGCACGTTGAGTTGCCTCTATCGTGCCATTGGTCGGATCGACGAGATGGGGATAAAGCAAGAAGCGACTTTAGAGGTGGGCGTGAAGCAGCGGAGTGCGAGAACGGGAGGCTTTCCGTTAAGGATTGCGGAAGATAGATCGATTGATTGTTGACTGATTTGGTGAGGCGTTTTTGGGGCTGATTGAGTTGCTGCGAAACTGGGATGACACCATCCCCATTGTGCAGCAAGCAGTTGGAGAAGCTAAATACTAGGGAATTAGATTTAAACGGAACTGTTTCGGATTTCCACAGCATTTGTATTCAGAAACGCTGAGGGTCGAGATCGCACTGATAATTAGCTGCCCTGTTGCATTGCCAATGCTGAGAATGTTTGGCTTAGTCCCCAGCAGCTGTCGCAACAATTAATTTGAAAGGACTGCTCGTTCGTGGCCCCACGAATTCCGGAGGGATGGAAAGGACCGGCACATTTGGTCGCAGGCGATGTCAAAAATACGCGCTTGTTCAGCATCGTTCGCCGGATTTGCGACCGTGGTTGGCTGCGCTTCCAGACCATTTGAGAGCTCGTCAAGGTAACAAGCTAACAGCGCTCTCCGGGGGAAAACTCTTCGCACACACAAACATTGCCACTGAGTAAAACAAAGTGCTAACAAAGGGTGGTTTATTGATCACCCACACACAAAACACATTTGCTCGTTCGCAGGCCCAAAGATTCTGGCACTGTCACTGCATCAGGACGGCATTGGCATTCTGGGTGATGCCCAGGAGTCAGACTGGATTCGTTCCCTTGTTCAGCACCGTCAGTCGGATGCGCCACAGTGATCGCTGGATCGCACGTATTGATGTCGAGCAGCGTTATCAGTAAAAGCAAGGGCACATGGATCTTTTCGACCCTTTCACGCTTTCCTTTCTTGCGCGCTGACCTGCGTTGCTCCGTCGCAGCGATCACACTTTTGACGAACTCGCGCACTTCATTTGCAGCAACCAAGGTTACTGATGAGGAGCCAGCACAGATGCAACCATCTGCAATCAAGAATTCAGTAAGCCATGCGTTACCAGGCCTGACTGCAATGTTGCGGCGCTTCAGGCTGCCGTACAAATTAAAAGTCTCTTTGTTCAGCAGCTCCGCCAAATGCGAGCCAATGAAATAGTCAACACCTGCGACCGAATTGGAGTTTAAAGAAAAACAAACAGTGCAACACCCTCACCATTAACCGACACCACCACCAGTGTTGCTCCCCACTGCTCGGTCCAAGAGAGCGACACCGTTTCCAATGAAAACGAAAGTGCCGTCATCCTTACGCTGAGCAACAACAAAGAAATGCAAACGCAACAGCCGCAAAACTTGGGGAAAAAGACACCTTCCGAGCCAAACCCACGGAGCACTACCAGCTGAGCCCCTTTAAAATGGAGTGAGATCTCAAATGGAGTAAAAATTACTCGAGCAGATACGATATGCTGCAGCGGAGATCCTGTCCGGCGTCATGTTCTTGGTGAGTTCAGCAATCAGACACGCGAGTCTGACCCGCACTCCCACAGCAGGACAGCACACAATCCTCATCACGGCCGTGATTTGCAGTCCCCCAGGCAAGCAAAATTGCACTGTGTATCCTGCTCGCGCTGTATAAAGCTATAAACCAAGAAATATCTTTCTTCCCGAATCTCATTCCGCTACAAAGGCTACTTTCGGTATAACTGTAATCATTTTGACTGAACATACACACGACTTGTTGCACTTCATCCAACACTCCAGGGTCTCCAGCCCGATTTACTTTTACGAGCCGCCGCGCGCTGAACAAAAATGTATGAGTATCGCTGATGGTGCCGGTGTTCTTGAAGACATCGGACTTTCAGTGGACCGCAAAAGGACTGGTGCGGACCGTGCGGACCGTGTGGAACAAGGTGTTCCAGTGCGTGTTTTCGACTGCTGATCCTTCTCAGGACGTAAAGATGCTCCACGAGGCGTCTGGCAGTGATATAGACTTTGAGAGGACGCTGCTCGACTCCTACCGACAGACTTGTGAGCCTCACATTGGAAAACTGCGGTCGGGGCTTTCAGAGGCAAGAAGACTGATTCGGTGTCATTGTTGCTGACTGTTGACAAGACGACTAAAGCTGAGGAAGTATTGTTCTCGCTGCACGCCATTAAAGGCAGCTCGTTGCAGATTGGAGCTGTGCGTGTGGCGAAGGCGGTATGTGCTTTGGAGAAACAAAATTTACGGGACAGAACGGATGTTGCGCTCGATGTCAAGAGACTGGAGGCAGAATTTACAGGATTTGTTCAAATGTTTGAGGATTACATTTGCGAGTCAATAAGATTCCCTCCCGTGGTGGACGCTGATCCACCAGAGTTCCACAAGTCGAGTTCTTCAGGGGCGCCGTCCATTGTTCCAGCTGCAGAGCACGACAACAACCTTTTAAGCCAGTCAATGTGAAACAAAGTAGAAGAATCTTTCGTTAATTACTTTTATTTGTGTCTTTCTCGTGTGTCTTTCTCGTAGAACAATGTTTTGCTTGCGTTGTGTGGTATGTGAGGATCGACAGCGATCAGAAGATGTCGCCGCCGCCGTCTCAATTTGGCACGTACTGGTTACCAGTGTTTGGGTTATCTCCCTTCTTTGCCAGTTGTGTCTACATTCTGGGCCTTGATGTTTTGTGTGGTACATACGCTACAGTATCTGGTTTTGGTTGTTCACTCCTTCCATTTTTTGTTGTGGATTCCGCGTCATCGGCAGAATGGAGCGCTTCCTAAAACCTTGGCTGAGACCGCTGAAGCGCCGTTTGGGAATGGAGGTCGTTCCAGAAAGCCTGAACGGTCTGGAGTGGTTTAATATGTTTGTCAAATGCATTTTGCGAAGAGGCGAGGAAGAGGCGATGTGTTTTGACATTTTCTTTCAAGACTGCAAGACTGTTGGGGCGATCGTCGACCCTTAAATGAAGCAGAAAGCAGTCGTCCTACTATGCTTGTCCCCACAATCTCATTGAAGACGAGGGTGGGCGTCGTTGTTCAGCACAAGGCCTCTGATATGATTCAGTTCACTACACGTGATTTGTTGAATGCTGTACTTGAGACAGAGAAGCAATACCGGACCTGTTCAAATATTCACGCTTATTTAGAAGGTTTGAGAGAAGATGTGGACGGTAGCTGGAGAGTCTACTGGGGTTCTTGACGGTGCAGCTCAAGTTGCCGTCTCCACGAAATATTATAGCGTGCGTCATTAGCTGTTGTAACTTTAAATGGGTTGTTGTCTTCTTCTTCCTCTTCCACGAGGCATGCGAGAGCCTCAAAGGCGGCGGTCAGCTCGACGCAGTTTCGCTTGCTGTGATAAATCCTTTTCATTAAGAACAGTTTTACTCTATGTATTTTGGATATGGGTCAGGTTGGATGTAGCGGACCGTTGTATTGGGTCTCCGTTTCTCTACCGAGTGTGGGCGACTCCATTTCGGATTATGGTTCTAATGTGCGGTTGGAAACAGCTCTTGTTTGTTCAATGCACTACCAGAAATTCTTTGTGGCCAGAAGCGTCGCAGTGCTCTTCTGTCAACTTTTTCTGTAAAGGTTAATACTTCGCGTTGGGATGGAGTGCAAAACATTTGGGCAGTCTTGTTTCCGTCCGTAGAATAATTACATATTTTTTGAGTAGAGGATGAATAGGAAAGAGAAAAGAGAGAAAAATGATGTCACTGATGACTTTGTGAATTACCTTGCCTCTGATTGATGAATATGACATCGAATGCAAAACCTGGAACAATCAGTGTCCGATCAGTGTTTCGTTGAACAATCAGTGTCCGATTAGTGTTTCGTTGCATCTTGGGTCGTCACATCCCGATGTTTCGGGCGGACAGATCGTAATTGTTTCTGCCGCACAGTTCACCCGCTCCCATTCTGCGTTTTAAAAATTCGACTTGAGGGATGTCGCAGAGAGCCTCCGGACGTTACGGCGTGGGTGAATGGAAGATGCTTCCGTTTAGTTTTAAAAAGCCTCTCCGCACTGCACGCCCCTTTGGAATACTCGGGCGGCAGGTGGCTTTGGGGGCTGAAGGCGGGTAGTGCAGTCGGGAAAACGAGGCGAAAAGATTACTTTCCGGGCTGCCGGAGGGGCGTTTCGGTTACTTTTGCGGCCTGCGGCGCTTTTATTACTAAAAGATTACTTATTACTAAAGATTACGCCCCGGGGAAGATTACGGGGTAATCTTCTTCATAACGTAAGCGTAGTTCCACCGGTCACACTCAAATGAGAAAATCAATCTGATTTGTTCATACACGTCAAGTTAACAGATCATTTGCGGGAGAGAAAATTCCAGAGTTTTCGCGAGAGGAGGTGTTCTGCACGACACCGCGGACCGGCCGTGGGCAATTCGGATATTCGGTCTTTGCAGTGAACAAATTATCGCTGGGAAAAAATGGGCTCTGTCGTGACAACCGCGACATAAAGAGCATCTGGATCGCCTCCAGATGGTACAGGTGATGGATCGTCCCGGTTTGGAGGACCCATTTTTCGATTTTGTCAAAAAGTTACCCGCTGAAGACGTCTTCAGCGGGAAAAAGAAAAGTCAGCTCCTGGAGTCAAGTAGTTTTTGCGGAATTCTCGTCGTGAGAGTCTTAGGGAAGTGTGTCAAGACGGGTTTGAGTGCAGCGTACGAGCGCTGGTGTCTTTTTTGTCAGAAAACTGAAAAAACGATTTGAGGAATGAGTGGTGGAGGAAGATGGTCAGGTGACGACAGGGCATCCGCAGGTGTAGGAGGGACCGTACTGGAAGCGTTTGAGTGGCTGGTCACAGACGTAGAAGGTCTTTGGGACTGGCCGTATTCCGCACGTTGTCTCCCACAATGGAGTGCGAATTGAAACTAGTGACGGGCACGTTCTTAGACTTACACCTGACCATCACGTTTTTACACCATCTGGTTTGATTGCTGCAGGCAAAGTAGGTAGAGCAAGACTGCAAGAGTCGATGAGTGTTCAAGAGTCGTTCGGCGGTTTGAGGAGTCTGTTCGTATGCTGATTGCAATCGTGCGTCCACAAACATTTGCGCGAGAAGCTTTGGAGGCCAGGTTTCACGTGCTTCGGCTGTGAGGGCAGCCAGCATTTCGGCTGCAGTGCTATAGAACAAGTTTGTAAAGCTCAAAAGACGACATAGGCGGGCGGGAGAGTAATGCAACGGTAACATTTGCATTCTTTGGTCCGACAATAATAATCCCAATTTTTGTTGCAGCGCCGCGCATTCGGCGACCAGCCGCGTTGGTGGCGGTCACACTGCAAACAGCTGTGAAGCCAATGGGGGATTGGGCTGTTATTAGTTCGATGATGCCTTTCCAGCTTATCTTTCCATAGCACTTTATTGATTGGCGCTGCCAATCTTAATGCTGCCGAGCGAGCCAATGGGCCTACGAAACAAAATGGACCTGACCGCTTTCTTCATCTCAGCCAAGATGTGGGTCAAGGGCAGTCTTTGGGTTCTTGTCTGTACCAACGTCAACGATGAAGGGTAATGTGAAAGTGTGCATCCTCTGCGCCGGGGCGTTCTCGGGTTTCATTTTTTTGGGTTTTGCCAATTTTTGACTCCCGCCAAAAACCCTCGTCTTGGTTGACTTCTCATGGAGTTGCTTGTTTTTATATTGGCACGAAATGCTCGAAAAGCTCTCTCCCAGACACAGATGAGTTTTTGGAACATAAGTTCAAATGCCGTTTTTGTTTAAAATTTCGGATCAACTGTTTCCCAAAATGCGTCCCAAAAGACTACTTAAAATCTTGTGACAATTTTAACAACATCAATAGGTCAATGGCACACGTCAAAGTCGCATCAGCACTTGAAAAACAAACAACTCCTTTATACAATCCCTTCCTTTGTAGAGGTCGCGAAAAGCAGTACAACCAGGAATATTATCAGCGGAACAAGGAAGTGCTCCGAGTGAGACGACTCGATAATTATCACTCAACTAAGAGATCACGAATCCGGAATGGAAAGAAAAAATGAAATCTCAAGAAAATTTGACATCATTAAAATTTCTGATACTTGCTTTACTTGAACACAGCACCAAATCCACTCGCAGCTATACGTTTAAGATGTCTTGAACAGTCTCGTTCATTTTGTAGTTTCTTTTTGGGTTCCATTTTTTCGTTTTGCCAATTTTTGACTCCCGCAAAAAATCCCAGTTTCATCCCCTTTTCTCCTCTCCCAAGCCAACATCTACACGACTGTACTAAATTGACAGTAAGTGAGAGAAGGCAGGCCCGCACACCCAAGAACGATCAACCAAACAAAAAAATTGATTCCCTTTTCCCCCAAATCTGTCCCTCATCGCACCAAAAAAAAAAAATGTCATATGACTATTAATTCACACAGGAGCAATGCAGCTTGTTAACAAGACTCAAAAAGATACCCAAAATTTCATCGCTTATGCAAACGCAATTTTGCATAGCACATTACCAAAAGAAGTAAAAAGACAAATAAATTAAGCGAGAACGTTATGCACGCAACAGAGCGCTAAATTCTTGTTTTTAAAATTATCTCTTACAAAGGAGGAATATGTAGATACTTTTGAAAATGATGTTTTTGCGCTCTGACCGTTCCGCCAGAGAGGGAAACTTACCAACGTTGTTATTTTCATTAGATGGCAATGGGGCAACATTTTCAAACAAAATGGAGTCTTTTAATTCATCTCCTTGAACAAATAGGTCATTCATTGACCATGGGCCAAAACAACGACGAACTGAAGAAGGAAACGCACTATGCACGCAACAGAGCGCTAATTTGTATTTTTTAAAAGTATCTCTCACAAAGGGGGAATATGTAGATACTTTTCAAAAATCATGTTTTAGCGTTCTGACCGTTCTGCCAAAAACTTGAAATCTCTTTACGGGTGTCCGCTTCTGTATTCAGCAAAGGAGACACCGTGTGAGCACAGAACGCTAAGCAATAAATCGTGTCCTTTCACAGTTCAGCGAAATAACAAAGCACAAGCCTCACCAATCCGAATTACCAAAGGGCGTAGATTATGCACGCAGCAGAGCGCTAAAGTCAAGTTTTTAAAAGTGTCTCCCATAAAGGATTGATATGTAGATACTTTTGAAAAATGGTGTTTTTGCGCTCTGACCGTTCTGCCTTAGAAGGAAACTTGCCGACGTTGTTATTTTCATTAATTGGCAAAAGGAGACACATTTTCAGACAGGAAGGGTTCTTCAATTTTTTCATCACCTTCAACAAATGTTCCTTGATAGAAAAAATCGAAAAACTGATAGAAAAAAATCGAAAAATTGATTTTTGAAATTCTGACAGCAACAAAGTAACTTTCACCCGACCACAATGAGATACCATACCATCTCGCACGACGGGTCGTCGCCAGTGACATGGCTAAAGTTCTGTGAGCACTTGTACATAAATTACAAAACTATGGACGAACTTGTGAACGGATTGATTGAGCAACTCGAGATCAACCGCCAACTTGGGAAAGACCAAACCGCCAAGCGAGCCCTAAAGTTTGCTCAAAAGCAATTTGTTAAACAACAAAAGGAGTTCAATTGTCCGCTGCCAGATGTACAGTTGATTCTTCCCAACGCTTGCATCCCTGTTACAGTAGCGAACGTAGCAAACGAGTTCAAGCTTTTATCGTACCGTGACGGTGTTCGAGACGATATTGAGGGGCTCTTTTATGACGCATTGCTGAAGAGATTTGGCGGCGTAAAGAAAGAGGTCGAACTGTTTGTGCATCAAGCCCTTGGCGACCAAAAGGATAACACAAAAAATTTGCCAAAAGATGTACGTGCCTTAATTCTCAAGCAGTTGGACTACACCACCATTCTTACTTTGTCGTAGACGTGCCACAAGTGGTATGAAGTTTTGGGTGCCGACTATAACAACAGGTTTTGGAAACAGTATTACTTTAAAAACTACTTTTATGAACCTCCGGCAGCGCCGTTACCACGTTCGTTTTGCTGGTCTGATTTGGTAAAGTATCGGCTGCAGCTGCACTTGAGCGGAGCAGAGAATTGTCACCGGCAGTGGTTACGAAACGTCCTGCACAAAGATTGCCCACCTGTAAAGGTGCTGGAATTCAGGGCTTTTTTTAGGAAGAAGGGCAAAGTGAGTCGTCTTCCAAATGGGTTTCCGAACAACACTCTCTATTTTGACCGTTATGACTCAGACGAAGCTGCGAAGAAAGCCGAGAATCATTGGCGCAAACTTGGAATTTGGTACTAATTGTGTTTCCAGGACCACAATGTGTATATTGGTTATTTTTGACGTGAAATCGTTGATTGCGTTAATAGATGCATTTAAATCCTTGATAACGCAAAAAATTAACTTTCATAACGTATTCCGATTGGACATCGGTTCACCTTCTCTGACTCATTGTTGCACATAAAGTTCTTGAATTATATTCGAGCAAATTAAGGCATTCACTGAACTTGGGAGCAAGCGACGACGAATAAACGAAGGACGAACGTTATGCACGCAACAGAGCGCTAAATTCTAATTTTTAAAAGTATCTCTCACAAAGGGGGAATATGTAAATACTTTTGAAAAATCATGTTTTAGCGTTCTGACCGTTCTGCCAAAAAACTGAAATCTCTTAGCAGCCATCAGCTTCTGTATTTGGCAGAGGAGGCACTGTTTCATCACAGAACGCTATGCAATAAATCGTGTCCTTTCACAGTTCCGCGAAATAACGAAGCTCAAGCCTCATGAATACGATTTAACGAAGGGCAAAGACTATGCACGCAGCAGAGCGCTAAAGTCAAGTTTTTAAAAGTATCTCCCATTAAGGACTGATATGTAGATACTCTTTAAAAATGGTGTTTTTGCGCTCTGACCGTTCTGCCCATTCCAAAGTCTCTAAACACATTCAGTTCCAATTTGAGTGTACAAAGTCGTATACAATTGAGGGAGAATGCACAAGAGAGTGATGTGTTTTAGCCGAGCTGCGTCCAATAAATTCAAAAAAAGTTCTGTATGATATAATAAAGAATGATGGTTGTTAATCGACAGTTAAAGTCTGGAGAAACCAAAAAGTATATGTACAGTCAGATCAATGGAACTTGTGTGCAAGACTACTTATCCCGACGACTTAAAACAAACAGAAGGCAATTGAAGGAAGAGAAAGGACTACTACCAATGATACACTCGAATGAAGTGCCACAGGTTCTTGCTCAGCGAATTGTCGACCTGCGCAAAACTGGAGAAAGTTGGGCAACAATATCGAGACTTGTCCAGCTGTCGCAATATTTAACGAAACGCGTTTACGAAAGT
>Ga0163155_10007554_pt1 | contig 10222 bp, 10 predicted proteins | sample OliLakLV19SP4G1_FD_148611 | JGI IMG/M metagenome (GOLD analysis project Ga0163155, IMG submission 148611) | Freshwater microbial mat bacterial communities from Lake Vanda, McMurdo Dry Valleys, Antarctica - Oligotrophic Lake LV.19.SP4.G1 | ecosystem: Environmental > Aquatic > Freshwater > Lake >...
TGCTTGAGCCGCGCCTAGAAGGCAACCGGGTGAAAGTCGCACGCACGGTTCTGAGGGGAGGGGGCAGGAGCAATCCTGTCTCCTTACCCGACCTACGGCTCGACCAATGCTTGGAAAGGGCAAAGCCATAAAACGGCAACTGGAACAGCTAGAGACTTTCTGTAATTGTACACTGGTCAAAAAACTAAGAGAGAGATGCAAACATGATAGGGCCTACTAAAAAGTTCCGTAGCATATTTTTCCTATCTATAATATTACTCCTGACCGCCTGTGTTTCAGATGACCTTTCGGAAATAAGCAATATAAATGTCCAGGGAGCTAAGCCAGTTCGACGTAATGCAGAGAACGAATCCTTTCCTTTGCCTAACTGCGGCGGAACAGGCAGGCTGTCATACACGCTTGGAACCCAACTATCTGTTCAAAAGACGGTAATAGTTGCCGGTACGGCAACGGTCCGAGGTGGCATTGAGGCTGGATTACCTATATTGACAAGACAAAAACTGGAAGCTGAGGTAAGTGCTACATATGAGCAGAACTATTCGATGGCAGTATCCCGATTAGACACAATTCTGATGGAAGCTGCCCCTGGAACCCAAGTCAATTACATCATTTTATGGGAAGAGCAAGAGTTTGCAGCGACAGTTTCATTCGAGGGCAAGTCAGGAAGTGATTATGAGACGCCCTATACCTACGTCCTACGTGTACCCAAAATTAATGATAGCAAGAACATCACTTGCCCAACTGGATCGCCTACTGTCACACCTACTGATATATCGGCAACGCCGACACTAACTTTGGTTCCGGCGTCCACATTGCAATCAGTTTCGGACACTGATACACCGCCGCCGCCAGACGATACACCAACGAGCGTACCGACAAATACGCCGGTACCGCAGCCAACTGATACACTGGTGCCGATTGCAACCAACACGGCTAGCCCAACGCTGACAAGTCATCAATGTATTCAGTCCGAGAGCTATACCTTATTAAGTTCTTGGACAACTGCTCCGGTTTTCTTGGAGAGTCAGTCTGGTGAGGTAAAAACGTTTTCCCATTGTCCACCAGGAAATTCCGTTCAGTACAATTCAATTGCTGTAGATGATCAGCTAATAAGGGTAGAAAAGGTTTGCGGAACGTCTACCGTTGACGTTTCAAACGACTTTGTAATGTTTACGGTTGATGGTGAATTATTACCACATTACCGAAGTACGTTAATTGATTTGTCGCCTGATTGTAGGATTGATTTTATAATCCAAGACACGATTGGTGAAAAAATCGGTCTAATTATCAAATCCAGTGAACCTGGTATACTACATCGAGAGGAGCCAACCGCTGCCCAGGGAGAGATTAATTCTAATCTTCCACTAAAAGTATGTGGAGAAAATGCGTTCTCAGAGGACAGTTTTGTCACTACTAAGCCACTTTTCAAACGGCCTGAAGGATATAATTCTGGTTGGATTACTTCTGACCCTTCAAAAATAGTTTTGCCAGATGGCAGTGTCAGGGAAATCGCAATCCGATATGTTTTGGTGGTTGAAAGTCTACCTGAATTGCAGCTTCAAGATGTCTCTCTTGGAAATATTTGGGGCTGTTGGTTACGTGCAGATGTGGCTGGGTCGATAATGGATGATACCAGTCATGAGTTTGAACGTATGAAAGAGGGTGCACCTAACGCAGTAACAGGGATTTTCCAGGTAAGTGCTGATGGTCTGCAAGAGATTATGAGGCAATAGGGAGGAACATGACCTTAAGTATTACAGTCAAAACCGCCGAACATTAGTTGGAGCGGACTCGCTGCGCTCAGGGGTGATCAGCGCTTGTTCCTTCGGCTGTGGGGTCTCGTTCACTTTGTTGTTGTGCTTTCGTCGCTCACTGGTGAGCTTTGGGTTCGGCGTGCCGCTATCCACCAAACTTGAGCCATTCAGAAAATATAACGGAGTTTCATTGTGGCAGCAGAAGTAAATCTTGATGCGTTAATTTCTCGTGAAGACTTCAATGTCCTTGATGAGCGTGCCGCGTCTGTACGGTCTCAAACGATTTCGATCCGGGATTTAGAGAAAGATTCCTTTTTCTATCCTGTATTACGAAAGCCAGACTTTCAACGAGAAACAGCAGAATGGGAACAGGAACGAATAGGCCAGTTTGTGCAAAGTTTTCTGGACGGGGATTTAATTCCGGCGATCATTCTTTGGGATTCAGGAAGCTATATCTTTGTAATCGATGGGGCCCATCGACTCAGTGCCCTCATAGCTTGGGTACATGATGATTACGGCGATGGAGAAATTTCAAGACGCTTCTTTCAACACGAAATTCCCACTGAGCAACTTGAGATAGCGGAAAAAACTCGACGATATATATATTCATAACAATATTGGTAGTTATCAAGATTACCAAAATGCAAGGCATAGCCCCCAGTTACACAAACCAGGAGTCGTAGAACGCTCAAAACGTCTTGGATCGGTTGCTTTACAATTACAATGGGTGTCAGGTGATGCAGCTAAAGCTGAAGCATCTTTTTTTCGTATTAATCAACAAGCTGCCCGTATTGATGAAACTGAACTTAAGCTCCTTAAGGCGCGCAACAAACCTAATGCATTAGCAGCCAGGGCTATGATACGCTCCGGAACTGGTCACAAATACTGGTCAAAGTTTGATGATGATAAAAAGCAACAAATTGAGACAATTGCCAAAGAAATTCATTCTTTACTTTTTAATCCTTCATTGAGTATGCCAATTAAAACTCTTGACTTGCCAGTTGCAGGTCGTAGTTACTCTGGTTATGCATTACCCCTTGTATTCGATATGGTCAACATAGTAAATGGTATCAGAACTGATAAAGAGCAAGTTATCAATGATGATGCAGATGGACTTGAAACAGTCCAATTTCTAAAAAATACTCGCAAGATTGTGTACCGAATATCTGGCACACATCCCTCTTCTCTTGGTTTGCATCCAGCGGTATATTTTTACACCTCTAAAGGTCGATACCAACCCGTGGCATTTTTAGAGATGGCACTGTGGCTTAAAGAACTTGAGAATAGAAATCTCTATGGGGAGTTCACACAGCACCGGCGTGAATTTGAAGATTTCTTTTTGAGACATAAAACATTGCCGAGTCAAATAAATATTAAACAACGTGGTGGTTACGGAGGGGCTAAACGGTTACAGGAACTTTATGAAACCATACTGGACTGCTTGATTCAGCGGAAAGATATATCCGAAACCCTTAAATTAGATAGAAGATTTTCATTCTTAAAGCTGGATACAGAGGATGAGATAGATGAGTTTGCAACGCGCCGCGATTTTTCATCCGAAACGAAATCAGCTATATTTCTGAGAAGCGCTTTACAAAGTCCCTTGCGATGTCAAATATGTCAAGGATTAATTTACTCTGGTTCAATATCAGTTGACCATGTTAAACGCAAACAGGATGGAGGAGTTGGCGCCCTAGAAAATGCACAATTGACTCATCCGTATTGCAATACAACTTATAAAAACTAAGACTTGTGTGAGCGTAAATCAGTCAAATAAAAGTAGGTCAGCGGCCGAACAGTGGGTGAAGCCGACGGCGGGGCTAACGCCCGCTGCAGGATGATCTCGCTTTTTTTGTGGTTTACCCGCACGGTGTGGTCTCGTTTGGTCCCGCCGCTGTTTACCCAGGTGTTCGGCGGCGAACACTGAAGGATCTAATACAATGACGTTATTTTTTTCTGTGATTGCGATTGTTATATCAATACTGACAATCTTCATTAATCAGTGGGTTTCCCCCTTTCCCTCACTTGGGATCGAATTTCAGTATTATCGTCGCCGGGTGCAAATAGGCACTGCGGTGACAGCGATACTAATCACCCTGGGGCTGTACCTGAATAGCCCCACCACAGGGCAATTGATTGTCCTTGCGGTTGTGCTACTGTTAACACCATTATCTGGTTTCAATCATGCAAGCAGAGTCTTAGTCGCCGTGGATCGGCCCGAACAGGTTGCGGCCTCCGCTTCAGGCTGGAATGATGATGCTTTGGTGATAGGATGTGCTATTGACGGGCAAACCGCCTGTGCCTGGCTGCTGGACACACTCATTCCTCATCATTTAGTCAATGATAAATTAGACAACGTGTCTGTTTTGGCGGCGTGGTGAGAGGCATGTCGAAGCGGTATCGTGTATGCCGCAACTGTAAATGGGCAAAGGCTGACATTTGAGGTTGAATGCGTGTGGCGGCGTAATATGATCATGCGCGATCGTGAAACGGGTACGCTTTGGCAACATGCCACTGGAGAAGCCCTGATAGGCCCTTTGCAGGGAGCGAGATTGAATTTTCTAGGTGGAGAACTCATCACTTGGGCCGGGTGGAAAAAGGCACATCCGCATACCCTGGCTGCGTTGGAACCTGCTGAATGGGGTGGGATGTTGTCAAGAGAGAGGGTTATGCCTCTTTTGGAAAAAGCCACGAGTCTTATAGCGGGAATAGCGCCAGGCAAAACCCAAAATGACAAACGGTTACCCGCTCATGAGACAGTTGTGGGCATTAGTGTTGATGGTGAAGCGCGTGCTTATCGACTTGTTGATCTCCAGCAAGTGAGCATCATCGAAGAGTCGTTTAACAATAGAAATATCAGAGTGGAGTATGATGCCACAAGTAGTCTAGTACGTGCGTTTGCTGATGGAAGCTCATTGATTATTCAGAGAACGTGGTGGTTGGGATGGTATGAATTCCACCCCGAAACCACGATATTTGGAGCCTAATTTCTTGAATGAGTGTGATTAGTAAAGTGAGCAACCGCCTAACATCGCGTGCAGCCGACGCGGGACGCGGCTGAAGCAGGCGTTGGGCGCCAGAGAACCAAGTGAGCGAAAGTGATGTGCAATGAACAATCCAGTCCGGCTGGTCAGCAGTTCTAAGGGGCCCAGCTTCGAGATTGATTTGTCAGCCTTCTTGGAGCCAGAACCGCTCTTTGCCTATGTCGATGATGTGGGAAGTCGGATCGAGCCACTTTTTGGATTGGTAGTCGCTGAAAGAATGATCATCAACGACCAACCCCCATTCATGTGGTTGACAGGGCCAAGAGACTCTGTGCTGCTCAAAGCTAATGCACAGGGCAGACAGGCAGGACGTGTCTCATTCCTATTTCTGAGCGTGGGTGAGTTTTGCTTGGAGATTTATCATGTAGATCCTGATAGAAGCGTTGAATTACTCTACAAGACAGATTGCTGCTTCAAGTGACTCTTTGCTGGAGACTAAGCCAGTGGGTATGGAAGAGCGGTTAGACTACGAGCATAGCCAATCACCAAAAAATATAGTAATCCTAAATGAATTGTGAAGAGTTTGGTGTTGCTATATTAACGGGATAGTGTTCTCTCGTTAACTTACTGATTCATTTTTATACTGAACCCATGAAGTTGCCAGATCTATTCAAACAATTTGTTCGCCTGCTTGCAGGCATCTGCTTAATGCTGTCGCTGTGGCTGAGTTGGGTACCCACTGCCACTGCAATTACCGTGCAAGAGGTTCCCAACCCACGCCAGACCTATGGAGGCTGGGTGACTGACATGGCAGCATTGCTCTCGCCTGAGGCGGACGAGATTCGTAACCAGTCCGATCGCCTCCGGCAGGTTGTGATCCCCACGGTGATTTGGCAATTACTGGGGGTGGGAATTTTGGGCTTGCTGGGAATTTTGGGTCTTTTGACCTGGCGATCGCGCCAACCTACGCCCCTCAAGATGGGAGAACAGCAAACGCGGCGGGATGTTCTTTATCCGGCAAATATTCAAACCTGGGTTGGTGAGCATCCACCGTGTGAATTGACGGAGCTATTTCTGGCTCCAGTTTTAGTTACGATGACGGTCGTTCTTTGTAGCCTGACCTTTATTGTCTTAACCGCTGCCCGCTACTGGGGGGGGCCGATTTTTAGCCTTAGTTTGCTGATTCCGCTCCTGGCGGCCTTGCTGATTATGAGCTGTACCCCTATATTCCTCATTACCTTACTGAGGAATAAGGATAGCTTCCCGGTTGCGCTGCGGAAAGCGCTTCAGCCTGAGTGGGAAGATGTGGTGTCGGTTACCCTAGGTTTGATGTGCGTACTGTTTGTCCTACTGGGGTTTGCTAGTAGCCTGGGTTGGTTTCCCTGGAACTTCTTGATGTGGATTCAGCAGCCAGTACAGGCGACCGGGCTGATGGCAGGATGCAGTATTCTGCTCAGTGGAAAACTGGTGCAAGCGTTTGAATGGCACAGTTTACGCCGTCGCTTGAAACATCAGGCGTTTTGCTGCGATCGCCACCGCACCGCCCTCAATCTGTTGCAGCCCGAACAACTAAAACCACTGCTCACATCAGAGCAACAGAAGTCTTTAGCCGCTAACACTGTCAAGATTGTTGGCTGGCATTGCCCAACCTGCAATGGGGTAATTAATCGGGAAAGCACTCATCTTCAAATAGCCCGTGTCTATCGTCCATCACCATCTTCCGCTTCTGAAACAAGTGGGCGATCGCGGCCTTCCTCTAGGTCAAGATCCTCATCCAGTAGCACCTACGAACCGAGTTCCTATCCTGATACGTCGAGTAGTAATTCTGACTTCGGTGGTGGCGGTGGCGATGGCGGCGCAGCTGGAGATAACGGGTAAAGATCTCTGCAAACCCTTAAGTCAGCCCATATAGAAATCATCTTTCTCTTTCCCACTGACTCACCGATTGAGGTGTTAACCCATGTCTTATGGTGCAGAAGAATGCTGGAAAAGCTTGATCACCCGTTATGGCGCTCCGCTCGCGCCAGAGAGCTTAGATGAAGACACCCTGAAACTGGCAATTACGGAACAACGAGCATTAAAAGTAGTCGCAATGCCGCGTTACGTGGGTGAGGATAGAAGTAGGCGTATGTATTTCCAACGTGCCGAAGCAGGTGATTCCATCAAGGGCGACTATATGCGGGATCGCCCCTATTTCTGCATCGTGTTCCCTCGACCCTGTGAAATCACCGACAAGGAAGCCAGCATACTAGACCGGTTCTTCTTTGACCGGTGGGAGGAGGTTTGCGAATTCACCGATGAGATTCTGAGGCTAGGATCTTGGAGAAACTTAATTGCCCGCTATGGTTCTCCACTGTACAACGACAGCTTAGATGAAAACACCCTCAAGCTTGCCATTGCCGAACGCCGAGCATTAAAAGTAATCTCCCGTCGAGATGGTTTTGGAGAGGGGGAAGTAAGTTTCGAGTATGCCCAAGTGGGTGATGCCATTGAGGGATGCATTGAAAGGTATAAGTTTGAAAGACATAAGCGATATTATTTCTGCATGGTATTCCCTCAACCCTGTCAAATTACTGACGAAGAGATCTCCAGCCTACAGGAAAGCAGTTACGGCTGGAGTCGGGAGGATGAGTTCCTCAAGGAAATCGATGGGATCCTGGCTACAATAGAGTGCTGGAGAAGCTTGATTAGCCTGTATGGTCCTCCCTTAGAGCCAGAGAGCTTAGATGATGACAGCCTGAAACTGGCGATCGCCGAACGCCGAGCATTAAGGTTAGTCAGACAAATGGCTTCCGCCATATGTATTCCTGGGCATGTACATCTTGAGCGTGCCGAAGTAGGTAATGCCATCCAGGGTTATACGATGAATAATAGTTCTGATTCGTTGAGTTATCCCTATTTTTCCATCGTGTTCCCTCGACCCTGCGAAATCACCGACGAGGAAATCAAAACCCTAAAAAAGGGTAGCATCGAGTGTTGGAGGGCTTGCGAATTCACTAATCCCACCTGCACTTGCTATCAAGCATTCTTCTCTATGCTTGCTACCAAGCATTGTTTTTGCTGAAAGTTGCGAATTTACTGTGCAACTTCAGAACCTAAAGAATACAACAAAAGAGGTTGATCCTTAGGAGCGAAAAACCTGAGAAACGTTGATCAAGGAATTTCAAACAATGAATACTGAACCCAGCAATACTCTAGAGGCATTATTTAACCGGATGATGCCAGAGCAACAGCTTTGTTTTAAGCAAGCTATTGTGCAGCAAACGATTTATTACGTCACCCAACATCTTCCACCTGAGGACAAGGACGATGGCGAAAGAAGGTTTATTGCGTATGCTCAGGACTGGATTGACGATCCCACTCAAGAAAATGCAGAGGGAGCGAACGGTGCTGCTGTTTTAGATTCTATAGATGGTGGTGTCAGACATTTCGACTACTCCCCTTATTTTTTGACACCTGCTGAAGCGGCGGGTGCGCAAAATGCCATTCATGCCACAAGTTATGCACTGGAGGCAGCGGGCAGTAGAGCAGAAATCGCTCGTCAATGGCAAATCGCGGCGGCTGAGGCAATTTTGCAAGGGCAGGCATTACCTGAGTTGAACGATGGGTAAAAGCTCTACCATTTACCCCGTTTCTGAGGTGATAGCTCTTATTTCCAGTTGGTTTCAGTCCCATCTGATTTGCTGGTATTGAATCAACGCAGCCCAACAATTGCGGTGCAGCGGATTGAAGGAATCCGTTGGTGCTGAGTTTGAGGTTATCGACAACCGCTGACCGCAGCCGTTCGGCAGCAGCGAATGATCGCACGGGCAGAACAATAAACCAAAATCATACTAGAGCGGATGAAAATTTATATGAGACTCTCTAAACAAACGACAAATATTTGGGCTTCAATATCTTTACTAATAATGCTGCTGGCTGCTTGCACACCGCTCGTGACACCGCAACCCACGCCTACAACTGAACATACCTTAAGTGACTCGGAATTGACCAATATTCGTGTTAGCCAGATAGAGCCAGAAAAAACTAACACCAACACAGAAAATATTGAGTTGCCCAACTGTGGAGGTACAAGTGAGTTATCGCAGTCGTTAGGAGCCCAAGTATCTATACAAAAGAATGTAACTGTTGCGGCCACTGTCATTACAAGAGCTGGCGTGGAAGCAAAAATACCTCTGACCGCACGTGCAAAGCTAGAGGCCGAAATCGAACTTGCTTATGAGCAGTCATACACTACGGTTGCCTCTCGGTTAGATACAATTCAAACGAAAGCTGAACGTGAATCACATGTTGTCTATGTCATTCAGTGGGAAGAGCAGAAGTTTGTTTCCACTGTCTCATTTGTGAACAACGGAGACGACTACGAAGTGCCGTATACATATGTTCTTCGTGTCCCGAAGCTCAAAGATAGTTATCGTACTCCTTGTCCAACGTCTACAGCTATTATTACAATCACCAATACGGTGACGCCAACAGCCACGTCGACGGATACGCCTACGTTCACAAGCACGCCCATACCACAACCATCTGATACATCGCCAGCTATCCCAGTTGGCACGTCCATGCCAACACTGACCACCGTGCCTAATCACACTTCTACGGCGGCAGCAATTCAAACAGCAATACAACAAGCGGTTAGTGCAACGCTAACAGCCGCAGCAAATATGGTTACGCCGACCGAAACACCAATACCAACGGCGACCAATACTTCGTTACCAACGACAACACACACACGTTTACCAACCGTTACACTGACTGATACACCTGTGCCGCCCACAGACACGGTAGTTCCGCCGACACCTACCCCTATGCCACCCACAAACACACCAATTCAGCCGACACCAACATTCACGCCAGAGCCAGTGAAATTAAGTTTTGTGGTACAAGGTAAGACCGAAGACGGTGTGCGCATTGATATTGAGACAGCAGGAACTTACCAACTCGAATACATTGGCAATGCTTACTCCCCATGGTCAACGGATGCATCCGAAGGCAACAGAGGTTGGGCGACACATATTCAAGTGTTCATAAATCGGCCAGTTGAGTGGGGAAGGACCGAGTATGGTTTGATTGGTCCGATAAACTTCGACGCTTACCTTGGAGCGTCAGGTTATTACATGGCAAAAGATGCTGTAGTAGTAGCGACGCAAGGCAGGTCAGCATATCTAGGTCGTCTAAATGAAGGCGACTATATTAGCTTTGTCATCGTGGATGAACGAGGAAGGTACACCGATAATAGAGGACAGGTAGACCTAACACTTGTACGGATTAGTCAGTGAGACGCTATTTTGTTATTTTGAATTAGTCATCTCACTGGAACAAGGGCTGGGGTTAATCCATCAGGAAAGCTTCGTCATTATCAGTAAATGTTGTTGAACAGCCGCCGAACATTCGTTGGTGCGATTCGTTTGCTCGAAACTGGTCGAAAGGTCAGGGGATGAGCAGGGGTGGAAGTCAGCACAGCCGACTGACGGAAGTCCTAAC
>Ga0163155_10007559_pt1 | contig 10217 bp, 10 predicted proteins | sample OliLakLV19SP4G1_FD_148611 | JGI IMG/M metagenome (GOLD analysis project Ga0163155, IMG submission 148611) | Freshwater microbial mat bacterial communities from Lake Vanda, McMurdo Dry Valleys, Antarctica - Oligotrophic Lake LV.19.SP4.G1 | ecosystem: Environmental > Aquatic > Freshwater > Lake >...
ATTGCTGATTTAACAATTGAACAGGAGTGAGAAACCAAGCTGAATCGATGGTAACATTTCGTTTATCATTACTTTTTAACTGCACTAAATTAACCTGAATGGAGGTATCATTTTCCATTTTCCCTGCATTAATTTGGAAGTCGCTTAATTCGTAAACGATCTTTGAAAAATTATTGTCTTCGCGTTTTAAAATATCGTTTTGCCTTTTAAAAATTTCGTTTATCTCTTTAACTTCCGGGCTTGATTTCACCTGGGTAATCATATTCAACATTTCATCTTTGCTGAGCAGCCGCTGATGTTTTGCTTCCATATCATTTGTAAGGAGTTGGAATTTATCGTCAACTGTAAATCCTTTTACAATTTCTTCTGCCTTGCGTTTTGCAACTTGAATTAATTGTTCATCACCATAGGAAGATTCCATGCTGAATGAATTATCAATATAAATGCTTACCGCTCTTTTATTAGTTTTATTTTCTGTATTAGCTGAAGGAATAAAAGGTTGTGCAAATGCAAAAACTAAAAAAGTTAAAGCTAATAATCGCGAAAAAAGTATAAGAAGGTGTTTGAGTTTATTTTTAGTGGCGGTTTCTTCCTCAATATCCTTTAAAAATTTTACATTTGAAAAGTATACGGTCTTAAATTTCCGGAAATTAAACAGATGTATAATAACCGGAATTGCAAGTGCTAGGAGTCCAAATAAAAATGCCGGATATACAAAATTCATAAATTGATAAAGTTGTGCAATTAACTGTGGTTCAGTAGTTTTTAGTATGTTTGGTAACCAGTTTGTCTGTAAATTAAATAATATTAACACGCTCCTAAAAAATAAAGCTGCTCAACGGCAGCTGCATTCTAGTCGGGATGACAAGATTTGAACTTGCGACTCCACGCCCCCCAGACGTGTACTCTACCGGGCTGAGCTACATCCCGTTACAATTGAGTTGTAAAAGTAGGAAGCAAAAACGACATTTAATATTGAAAAATAATTTTTCTATCCCTTTAATGTTCAGTCTATTGTGTAGTTTTGGCCATTCCAGGCAACCTTTTGGGCTAAATTTCATCAGCCTATTCTGATAGCTTGGCATGGTTTTCGTAAATTGTTCCGTATTCAAAATTTAACTAAAAAAATAACTATTATGAAAAAATTAATGTTCACCCTTTCACTAGCCCTCTTTGTAGTTGCGGGCAACATATACGCACAAGCACCTGCTGCAGGAACCACTGATGAGGCAGTAAAAACAAAAACTCCGGGAGGCAAAACAACTACCTTACACAAAGGAGCTCAGAGCAAGGCTGCTGCTCAGGGTAAATTCAAAGCTTCGCCGACTAAAAAGGCTAAGGCGATGAAACATAAAGAGGAGATCAAAGCAAATGCTGATAATAAGGAAGAAGCTAAGGATTATATTCAGGAACAACATCAATCCAGCGGCGATGTTTCACAAAAAGATAAAGTGAAATCTCACAGAGCGGAGATAAAAGCCAAAGCCGGCAGCAAAGAAGAAGCAAAATCTAAATTGCAAAGAAAACACGAAAAAAATAAAACTGAATAATTAAGTTGGTTAAGGAGTGAAAGAAATCCTCTCTGAGAAATCAGGGGGGATTTTTTATGTGTGATGAAATAAAAATGCTAAAAAAAGATATACCCATAAAAAATCAATTGTGTGCCAATATGTATTTAATAATTTTAAACGGGATCGTTTTATTGGGTCTGAGAAATATAATAGTGCCTTCACATTGTCTGTTGTGTTCTTATGAGATCGGAATATGGAAACAATTAGAAAAATAATCCCCACAGCCACATGTGCCACGTGTAATCCGGTTAATATATATAAGTATGAAACAGATGGAGAACTTTGCAGATCAAGCCCTTTCGACAATAATGCTGACCAACCCGATATCTGAAAAAAAACAAACAGAACAGAAAAAAACAATGCCACCATGATTGATCGTGTTAATTTTTTTGGTTTATCGAGATCAAACATTTTTAATGCACGATGCAGAAACAGACTCACACATAAAATTGCGGCTGTGCTTAACCAAAATACCTTAGGCAATTTAAATTCGATCCAATTTGAGCCCATTGCAAAAATATAACCATAAGATAAGGCAAGAAATAAGACCACTATACCCGCCAAAAGAAAATTGACGATGATTACACTAGGATTTTTAATAATATGCCTTTGCGCCGGGTATATATTTTTCGAGTTGGCCATAGTGCAAAATTAACACTGTATTCCTGTTAAAAGTTTAACTTTACAATTTTATACAATACATGAAAAAATTACTGATATTCTCTTTATTGTGCACTTTAGGTTTAACCCTTTTTGCACAGAACAGTTCAAAAAAAAATAAGAATCACTATTTTGTTTTTATTAATGATACTTCTTTTGTTGCCGCTATGCCGGAACAAGGAGCTACGCTAACGGCTTATTTCAAGAATGACACTGTTTATAAGATAAAGACCTGGTTCGGATTTAATTTTGGTGATGTTACCCGTGAATATTTTTATTGGAACGACACCCTGAGTCTTATCATTGAAACGCAAAAAATGTATGCTTCCACCGCTGTTCCGAAAATCAACCCGGACTCTATAAAAGCGCACTATACGGGCAGATACATATTCAAAAAAGGGAAACTAACTGATATCTCACAAAAAGGGAATTACAGTATTTCAGATACGCCTTCTACTAAAGCGGAGACTGAGGCCACCTTTGTGATGCTCTCTGACAAATACCGGAAAGTTGCCTATGCGAAAGCTAAGAAAAAGAAAAACCGCACTAAAGTGACGGAATAAAGCGGCAATTCTTTGTATTTTAGCGGCTCATAAATTCACATAAATCACTACTTATGGGTCATGATCTTCTGAAAGGAAAGAGGGGAATTATATTCGGAGCCTTAGATGAAAGTTCCATTGCGTGGAAAGTTGCCGAAAAATGTCATGAGGAAGGTGCGATTTTCACTCTTACCAATGCTCCTATCGCAATGCGCATGGGTGCCATTCAACAATTAGCTGAAAAATGCAATGCGGAGATCATTCCTGCTGATGCTACATTAGTGGAGGATCTCGAAAAATTAATAGATCGCTCCAGTGAGGTTTTAGGTGGGAAAATTGATTTTATTCTGCATTCTATCGGTATGAGCCCAAATGTTCGAAAAAACCGTGCATATACTGATCTGAGTTACGAATTTTTAATGAAAACGCTCGATGTATCTGCGGTTAGTTTTCATAAGGTGCTGCAATCAGCATATAAAAAAGATGCCATCAGCGAATGGGGAAGCGTTTTGGGATTGACTTATATTGCAGCACAGCGCACATTCCCAAGTTACAGCGATATGGCAGAAGCGAAGGCTACTTTAGAAAGTATTGCCAGAAGCTTCGGATATCATTACGGAAAATATCGAAAGGTTCGGGTTAATACGGTTTCTCAATCACCAACCTGGACCACTGCGGGCAGCGGAGTGAAGGGATTTGATGCCTTTTATAATTATGCCAATAAATTATCACCTCTTGGAAATGCGACAGCCGAGGCATGCGCCGATTATTGTATTTTTCTCTTCAGCGACTTGAGCAGAATGATCACCATGCAGAATTTATATCACGATGGTGGGTTTAGTTCTGTTGGTGTTAGTGAGGAGATTATGGGAATGATGGGGAGCAGAGACGAATCGAGCAGCTTATAAAACTATATGAATAAGAAGAAATTTATTCTTGTTTTTTAAAAAAAATCCTGCAATAATTAATTGCAGGATTTTTTATTTTAACTAATTTGCTTACGCTTTTTCATCCGCTTTTTCTTCTTTTGACGCTTTTTTCTTCTTCTCTTTTTCAGGATTTATTACCAGTTCATTTTTTACCTTATCAAATTCCACCAATAAAGTATCGCCGGCTTTTACTTTTCCTGAAAGAATTGTTTCTGCCAAAGGATCTTCAAGATATTTCTGAATAGCGCGGTGCAAAGGCCTTGCTCCGAATTGCGGATCGTATCCTTTTTCGCTTAAAAATTCTTTTGCACTATCATCCAGTTGTAATTTATAATTTAATAATTCCAGTCTGGATTTTACATCGCGTAAAGTAATATCAATAATTTTAAATATATCGTCTTTACTCAATGCATTAAATATCACCACATCATCAATACGATTTAAAAATTCGGGGGAGAATGTTCTTTTTAATGATGTTTCGATTACGCTTTTGGTATTCTCTTCTGCATTCACCTGCCGTGTAGAGGTATTAAATCCAACTCCCGCACCAAAATCTTTTAACTGACGTGCTCCGATATTGGAAGTCATGATGATAAGTGTATTTTTAAAATCCACCTTACGTCCTAAACCATCCGTTAAAATTCCATCATCCAATACCTGTAATAAAATATTAAAAATATCAGGATGTGCTTTTTCTATTTCATCCAACAAGATAACCGAGTATGGTTTACGTCGAATTTTTTCGGTTAATTGTCCTCCCTCTTCATAACCTACATATCCCGGAGGCGCACCTATTAAGCGACTCACGCTGAATTTTTCCATGTATTCGCTCATATCAATTCTCACCAAAGAATCTTTTGCATCGAATAAATATTCGCTCAATACTTTTGCTAATTCAGTTTTACCAACTCCTGTTGGTCCTAAGAAAATAAAAGAACCAATTGGTTTTTTAGGATCTTTTAATCCTACTCTGTTGCGTTGAATTGCCTTCGTGATTTTTGAAATTGCTTCATCCTGTCCGATAACACCTTTGCGCATTTCGTCGGCCATTCCAACTAATTTGGTGCCTTCGCTTTGTGCAATACGTTTGGTTGGTATTCCGGTCATCATTGCAACTACCTCTGCAATATCATCTTCGGTAACAGGATAACGTTCCGATTTAACTAATTCCTCCCAACTGTGTTTTGCTTTTTCCAAATCTTCGAGCAAACGTTTTTCGGTATCGCGCAATTTTGCTGCTTCCTCATAACGCTGACTTTTTACCACTTTATTTTTTTCTTCTTTAATGGCTTCAATTTGTGCTTCCAGACTAACAATATCTTCCGGAACGTGAATATTTTTTAAATGCACGCGAGCACCAACTTCATCCAGAACATCAATTGCTTTATCCGGTAAAAAACGATCTGTAATATATCTTGTACTTAAGGAAACACATGCGTTTATTGCTTCATCAGAATACACAACATTGTGAAACTCTTCGTATTTCGATTTGATATTCCCCAAAATTTCTATTGTTTCTTCCGGACTAGGTGGATCAATCAGTACCTTTTGAAATCTTCTGTCGAGTGCGCCATCTTTTTCTATATATTGACGATACTCATCCAAAGTGGAAGCACCAATACATTGTAATTCTCCACGGGCAAGCGCCGGTTTAAATATATTGGAAGCATCAAGTGATCCTGTTGCTCCACCTGCCCCTACAATAGTATGTATTTCATCAATAAATAAGATTACATCGCGATTTTTTTCCAGCTCATTCATGATGGCCTTCATACGCTCTTCAAACTGTCCGCGGTATTTTGTTCCAGCAACTAAAGCGGCAAGGTCGAGCATGATAATGCGTTTATCGAATAAGACTCTGGAAACTTTGCGCTGAATGATTCTCAATGCCAATCCTTCCACAATAGCAGTTTTACCCACTCCCGGTTCACCAATAAGAATAGGATTATTCTTTTTTCTGCGGGAAAGTATTTGCGATACGCGTTCAATTTCTTCCTGACGGCCAACAATTGGGTCAAGACGACCATCTTCCGCTGCACGGGTAACATCTCTTCCAAAATTATCCAGAACAGGAGTTTTAGATTTTGCCGCTCCCGGTTTGCGCGGCACGTTAAATCCGCGTTCTCCTTTTTCTTCCTCTTCAAAACCATCGTCTTCCTGTTGATTAGTTGGAGGAGTATCTTTTTGGCCTTGCAGATCCTGGCGCACATAATCAAGTTCTTGGCGGAAAACATCGTAATCCACGTCAAATTGTCCTAATATCTGTGTAGCGATATTGTCTTTGTTTTTTAGAATGGATAACATGAGGTGTTCTGTACCTATTGTTTCACTTTTGAGAACCTTAGCTTCCAGAACAGTGATTTTCAGCACTTTTTCTGCCTGTTTGGTGAGCGGTAAAGACCCTGAATTAAACGGCATACGCACCGTTTTGTCCTTAATTGCATCCTCCACGGTCTTGCGCAGCACTGCAATATCCACTTCCAGGCTCAAAAGAACCTTTATGGCTAACCCATCACCATCTCTGATCAAACCGAGTAACAGATGTTCTGTACCGATATGATCGTGGCCCAGCCTTAGGGCTTCTTCGCGGCTGTAAGAAATAACTTCTTTAACTTTAGGAGAAAATTTTGCGTCCATAGTACTTTTCTTTTCAATAATTAAACCAACCCTACAATCCTGACATTATTACAAGGAAAGTTGCCCTTAATTATTCATTTAATTGTCGTATTATTGTAAACGTTTCAATTAAAATATAATTCCAACTTTTCTTCGTTTCTCAAAAGACAAACAAATTTGGAAAAAATTTTAATTAGTTACCTTCGCGGATACAAATATATTTTTACACTTAACAGAGAATTATGAAGTTTACAGTAGACAAAAAAGAAAGATATTGCATTTTTAAGCTGAATCAGCCCAAATTGGACTCCATTATATCGGCAGATTTGAAGAGCGAACTGGTTATTTTGAACCAGGAAGGCTACAGAAATCTGATCTGCGACCTCAGTGAAGTTAGTTTTATCGATTCTTCCGGACTAAGTGCCCTTTTGATAGGTCATAGGTTATGTAAGGAGAGTAAAGGCACCTTTGTACTTATAGGGTGCAGTGAATCTACTCTGAAATTGATCAAGATCTCACAACTTGATACCATTTTGAATGTTGTTCCTACCGAAAGTGAAGCAACAGACTTTATTCTGATGGAGGAAATTGAACGGGAAATAGACAAGGAATAATACATGTCCTTTAGTGTTACAGTTATCGGAAGTAATTCAGCTGTGCCTTCACATGGCCGGCATCCGAGTGCTCAGGTGCTTTCGATCAACGACCGATTGTATCTTATTGATTGCGGGGAGGGAACCCAAATGCGTTTCAATGAGGTGGGTGTTCGTTGGATGAAGATTAACCAGATTTTTATATCTCATTTACACGGTGATCATTATTTCGGGTTGATAGGAATGATATCCACCTATCATTTATTGAAACGACCACGACCCCTCGACATTTTTGCGCCTGCTGAATTGCTCAATATTTTAATGTTGCAACTGGAGGTTGGACATACTATATTGTGTTACGAATTAAATTTTCATGTTCTGGACCCTAAGGAGGGAAAAAGAATTTATGAAAATGAAGATATTACCGTTGACACCATAGTGCTTAAACACAGAATTGATTGCCTCGGCTTTTTATTTAAGGAAAAACAACGCGACCGTAAGATAAACAAAGATAAATTGACGGAATACGATATTCCCGTTGAGCTGATCCCGGATATTAAAAAAGGGATGGATATTGTTGATGAAAAAACCGGTGAACGTATTTTAAATAAAGATATTACTATTGATCCTGTTCGGGTTCGATCTTATGCATATTGTTGCGATACGGCTTTTAATACTGATATGATCGAACAAATAAAAGGTGTGGATCTGTTATATCACGATTGCACTTTTGATGAACAAAGCACACAACGCGCTGCTGATACTTTTCATTCTACTACAATTCACGCAGCAGAAATTGCTAAACTTTCAGAAGCGAAAAAATTATTAATAGGACATTTTTCCTCGAAGTACGATAATTTAAATCCTTTATTATTGGAAGCGAAACAGGTTTTTGAAAATACGGTGTTAGCAATTGAAGGAAAAACATTTGTGATTGAGCGGTGATAATTGGGTCCGGGTTTGGATCACGGCAGCGTCTCACCATTTGTTTCCTCATCAGAATTAATTATCTCCATTAAATTATGATTTAATTAGATATTGGTTTATTCCTCGTGAAGACATTGCGGGGGCAATGCGAGTATGGGACGCTGTTGGAGCAATTAGATGGATAGGTAAAATTAAATCACAACAATATATTCACGATCCAGATCAAACCGGCAGCAATTAGAATTATTACAATTATTCCAATAATAATATTTCCGAAATCACCGGAAATATTTTGTGAATCCGGTTTTGCTTCTTTAACGATGTTGCGATCGGGAATCTGTTCCTTCTTAGCTTTCATAATAAAACAGATTATTTGATCAGTCGCGTTTCAAATTATACTTTTCGATCTTATTGTATAAGTGGCTTCGCTGAATATCAAGTTCTTCCGCAGTTTTAGAAACGTTCCATCCATTTTTATTTAAGCGATGTAAGATGAATTCTTTTTCAATATGATCTTTAAAATCCTGAAATTTTTCGAAACGTTCGTAAAGATCTTTGGGGCTTCCACCACTTTTAGGCGATTGTGCGTAATTAATTACATCCTCATCGGTTATTTTTTGTTCACTTAAAATAACAAGTCGCTCAATCACATTTCGCAATTCGCGGATATTTCCGGTGAAATTAATATTCATGATCTCATTCATTGCCTTGGGCGTGATCACTTTTTTCGGAATACCGTAATCCTCACAAATTTCTTTTACGAATCTTTCGGATAATAATGGAATATCATCTGTTCTGTCGTTTAAAGATGGAACGTGAATTAATATTACACTGATGCGATGATATAAGTCGATACGAAATTGGTTTGAATCAACTTCTTTGATAAGATCTTTATTTGTTGCAGCAACCACACGCACATCCACCGGAATTTCTTTATCTCCCCCAACACGGGTAATTTTATTTTCCTGCAATGCCCGCAAAACTTTTGCCTGCGCACTTAAACTCATATCACCTATCTCATCCAAAAATAATGTGCCGCCATTAGCCTGTTCAAATTTTCCGATGCGTTGTTTTATTGCAGAGGTAAATGCACCTTTTTCGTGACCAAATAATTCGCTTTCAATTAATTCGCTAGGAATAGCAGCGCAGTTAACTTCAATGAGTGGACCGTTTGCGCGGTTACTTTTTTCGTGTATCCATCGTGCCACCAATTCTTTTCCGGTTCCGTTATCGCCGGTTATTAAAACACGAGCGTCAGTGGGGGCTACGCGTTCGATAGTTTCTTTAATTTTTACAATTGCAGGTGAATCACCAATTATTTCGCGCGTTTTTGTAACCCTGCGTTTGAGCACCTTTGTTTCTGTGATCAAATTAGATTTATCCAACGCATTGCGAATGGTGATCAACAAACGATTGAGATCAGGTGGTTTTGCTACGTAATCGAAAGCACCTTTTTTAACTGCCTCAACAGCTGTTTCTAAAGTTCCATGACCACTTATCATGATGAAAGGGACATCGGCATGTGCAACCTGTGATTTTTCGAGCACTTCCATTCCATCCATTTTCGGCATTTTGATATCACAAAGAACGATATCATAATCTCCCTCTTGTATCATTCGAAGTCCTTCAGCACCGTCACCGGCTTCGTCCACTACATATCCTTCATATTCCAAAATCTCACGCAATGTTTTGCGGATGCTTTTTTCATCATCAATCAATAAAATATTCGCCATCTAAGTATAAAATTTATTGTTTTTTAAGGAATTTCATACAATAAAAACCCCCGAATAGTCTAAAAAACTAAACGAGGGTAAATATAATTTATTGGACACAATTGAGGAAATTTTTGTATGTTTTTTCAGAAATTTTCTGTTTTTGACAGATTTCCAGCCTCATCGTATAATTTCCATGCACCGGACTTCTTATCTGCAGTATAATTTCCCTGCGCTTTCATTTTACCGCTGTCGTAATATTCGGTCCACTGACCGGTTTTCAAATTGTTTTCAAATTTCCCTTCGCTTAGCAAAATTCCTTGCTGATTATAAATTTTTTGAGTTCCATTCAGCATTTCATTTGTATAAACTTGTTCCATTGCAAGTTTGCCGTTGGAAAAATACCATTTTGTTGCGCCGTCTTTTTTCCGTTGTTGTATTGCACCTGATTTTGCACTAATCCATTTTCGCTGTATTCGGTGCATGTTCCGTGAAATTTGCCCTCTTTAAAATTATTACTTGTTTTGAGAATTCTACCTGCTTTTGCATTAAAATATTTTTTTTGTTCCCCGTCTAGTTTATCATTTTTATACGTTTCCTGAACGAGCACAGCGCCACCTTTTTCACACTCGAGATAAATTCCATTCTTCAGCCCATTCTCATATTC
>Ga0163155_10007562_pt1 | contig 10216 bp, 8 predicted proteins | sample OliLakLV19SP4G1_FD_148611 | JGI IMG/M metagenome (GOLD analysis project Ga0163155, IMG submission 148611) | Freshwater microbial mat bacterial communities from Lake Vanda, McMurdo Dry Valleys, Antarctica - Oligotrophic Lake LV.19.SP4.G1 | ecosystem: Environmental > Aquatic > Freshwater > Lake >...
CTACTACGACGCGATCACGCCTGAGCAGGCAGCCCTGATCGCCCGCGCACCCCTGTTCTTCATCGCCTCGGCCGACCCGCAGCACGCGCCTGGCCCCCACGGGATTGGCCCGCTCAACCTCTCGCCCAAGGGCGCGGTGCCGCTGCACATCATCTCGCCGACGCGCGTGGCCTACCTCGACTACAAGGGGAGCGGCAATGAGACAGCGCGCCATGTGCTGGCCGGCAGCCCGGTGACGCTGATGGTCTGCTGCTTCGAGGCCGAGGATGCTGCGATCATCCGGCTCTACGGGCGGGCGCACGTTGTGCCGCTGGAGGAGTCGCCACTGGCGGCGCAGCTGCTTGCCCAGCAAGCTACAGAGCTGCGGCTGCCGCTGCGTCAAGTGATCGACGTGACCATCGAGCGCACAGCCACCAGCTGCGGCTATGGCGTACCGATCCTTGCGCCTGTGTGTGAGCGCAGCGTGGCAGAGCGCGGCCGGGCCTACAAGGATGCGCGCTAGACTACAACGAAGGTTTGTCATTCCGAGCGGAGCGAGGAATCTCCGCTGGGTGCGCCAGCAAGACCCTTCGCTACGCCTGTGACTCCGCCCCCTGTTCCCTGTGCCCTTGTTCTAGATAAACGCGCTCATGCCGGTGATGGCGCGGCCCACAATGAGCGTGTTCATCTCGTGGGTGCCCTCGTACGAGTAGAGCGCCTCGGCGTCGGCGAAGTAGCGCGCCACCTCGTGCTCCAGCAGGATGCCGTTGCCGCCGAGCAGGTTGCGGCCAATCGCCACCGTGGCTCGCATCTGCTCGCCGCAGTAGACCTTGGCGAGCGAGGCGCGCTCCTGGCTGAGCTTGCCGTCGCGGGCGTAGAGCTGGCTCATGCGCAGGCAGAGGCTCTGCATTGCCGTGAGGTTGCCGAGCATCTGCACAAGGCCGCTCTGCACAAGCTGAAAGCCGGTGATGGGGCGACCGAACTGCTCGCGCTGGTTGGCGTAGGCCAGGGTGCGCTCGTAGGCGCCCATTGCCACGCCAGTCATCGCCCAGGCCACCGCGCCGCGCGCCATGCCGAGCTGCCGGGCCACGTCGCGGAAGCCCTTCACGCCAGGTAGGCGGTTCGCCTCCGGTACGCGCACATTCTCAAGGCGGACGTTCGCGTTCTGCACCACCCGCAGGGCCGTCTTGCCCTCCATCTTTTCCACATGGTAGCCAGGCGTGTCGCGCTCTACTACAAACGCTTTTACATGGTTGTCGGCCACATCGCGGGCGAAGACGATATTCAGGTGGGCGATGGGGGCGTTACCGCACCACTTTTTAGCGCCGTTCAGCACCCAGCCCTGCTCGTCGCGGCGGGCGGTGGTGGTGAGCCCAGCGGCGGCGGCCGAGCCAACCTCGGGCTCGGTGAGCGACCAGCTGCCGATCAGCTCGAAGCGTCGCAGGGCGGGCAGCCAGCGCTGCTTCTGCTCCGGCGAGCCAAACAGGTCGATCGAGCCCATCGCGAGGCCCCAGTGAACCCCGAAAAAGGTGTAGAGCGACGCGTCTACGCGGGCTAGCTCCATCGCTGCGATCCCGGTGAGCACAGGGCTTAGGCCGCTGATGCTGAGCATATGGTCGCCGAAAGCGTCCTGGGTCATAGCGGCGAAGGAGGGCACCAGCTCGTGGGGGAACTCGCCGCGCTCCCAGTAGGCGCCGATCACTGGGCGCACCTTCTGCTCCATGTAGCTGCGGATCAGCTGCTGGGTGGCGCGGTCGTCGTTGGTCAGGCTGTCGCTGATGTCGTAAAAGTCGCCGTTTACGGGCGGCAGCAGCTTTGGGCGGCGGCGGCTAGTGATGCTTTTGAGCAGTAGGCCAAGCTCCTGGGGACTCACGCCGCCAAGCGAGCGCACCATCTCGGGAAGTTTGACCTGCTGAAAGAGCCGGGCAATGCCTGCGAAGGGCAGCGTGACGGGGGCCATACTGGTCTCCTTTGTAGTTGGGGCGCCCCTTATAACGCGATGCGTTATATATGTTATAGCACAGCTCTGACATGCATGTCAATGCAAAAGATTTTCACCCTGACGACAAGCCTTCGCTAGTTGTTATTCCGAGCGAAGCGAGGAATCTGCCATTACAGAGCCGAAAGACCCCTCGCTGCGCTCGGGGTGACAGGCGGTGGCTGCAATTCCAACAGTATTAATTGCCGGTGGCAAGCATATAGCCTGCGCCGCGCACACTGATCAGCAGCGTAGGCGTTTGTGGCTCGGGCTCGATCTTATGGCGTAGGCGGTGGACATGCGACTTCACCAGGCTGCGCGCCTCGTCTCGCGTGCAGCTGTAGTGAAAAACCTCGCGCATCAGCTGCTCGGGCGACACCACTTGTCCGGCGTGTTGCGCAAGGCAGAGCAGCAGGTCGAACTCGCCCCGTGAGAGCGGCACTGGCCGTCCTGCAACGCTCGCCTGCCGTCGGTGCGTGTCCAGGCCAAGCTGTCCAATCTGCTGGCTTGGCGCCTGGGCCTCGGCCACGCTGTAGGTTGGCCCGGCAGGCTCGACAATGCGCCGCAGATTGACGCTGAGCTGACACAGGGCGGTGGCGCGCTCCGCGCGGATGCGATGGCGCTCCAACGCCGCCGCAACCCGTTGCTCTAGCTCGCCGACCGCTACAGGCTTGCGCATGTAGGTGTGGACTCCATACTCGACAGCGGCGATGGCTGATTCCAGGGTGGCGCCGCCGGTGAGAACGATCAGTTCGAGCTCAGGGTCCAGCGAGCGGGCCTGCGCCATCAGCGCTACCCCATCCATACTATCAAAGTGAAGCTCTGTGATCAGCAGTGCGAAACACTTTGCGCAAAGCAATGCTAGCGCTGCCTCGCCGCTTGCGGCCGCTACCACCGTGCAGCCCATAGCGCGCAGACGTACCTCGAGCATCATGCGTGCCACCGGCTCGTGCTCGACTACCAGCACGCGTGGCGGGTCTGTGGCACTCCAGGTTTGCAGGGTGTACGACCATCTTTAATCCAGGCTTAACAAACTACAGTTCATAGTAAAACACTCCTGTTGCGGGGCTGCAACCAGGCTCACGCTCCATTCAGCACAGGTGCCTGCACTGCATCGGTTGCCTCGGCGACGTTGGCGCTTCCAGCAACCGTAAGGTGGACGCCATAGCAGCCTGGCGCGCTATTGCGTAGCATGAAGGCGCGCAGGCGCGTCGTCCCGTGGAGGATCTGCTGCTGCCCCTGAGTATCCACATACGCTACCGCGAGCTGTGCCGAGGGCGTGGCCCGCTGCGCAACTACCGGCCAGGGGTAGCCCAGCGCGCGCCCTACCAGCTCTGCCCACTCGGCTTCGCTGTGGCTCGCCCCAAGCTGCAGGCTACGACCACCCCAGGCCTGCTCGCCCTGATCGAACCCGGCATACTTGAGCACCCAATCCGACCGCTCGCGTAGCACCCGCGCTGCGCTGCGCTCGTCTAGCAGCATGGTCTCGGGAATGCAGCGGTCGAGAATCGCCAGGGTTTCCGCGCTGTCTGCGGCGATCCGGGCGCGCACGGTGGGCAGCCGGAGCGTAGCCAGCACGGTCTTGCTGTCGAGGTAGAAGCGTGGCGGGTTGAGCCAGGTTGCGCCGCCCGCCTCCCACTGGCGCAGTTGGGCGAGCAGCTCGGGCGCAAAGCAGGTGAGGTAGCCAAAGCGGAAGATCAGCGCGTCGCCCACCGTTGCGGGCCAGGCGTCTGGCGGCGGGCCGAGAAATGGCGCGAGACCGTGGCGCGCAATCCGCCCCGGCAGGTCGGGGTCCCAGCCTGGCGGCAGCTGGCGCACCCCGAACAGTGGCGGCTGCCAGCGCAGGCCGCGTCGGATCGTGTTGTCTAGCGTGGCGAGCGGCAGATCGCAGAGCACGCGTGCCCGCGCGCCAGCGGCGGCGAGCGCGCGGCAGAAGGCGAGCTGATCGAAGAGAAACTCGCTCCAGGCGCTCGCGCAGATCACGAGCAGCTCGCGGCCCCCGAGCATGGCCGCGTAGGCGCGCGCAAGCTCGGGCGCAAGGCCGTAGCCCAGCTGCATGGCGTGAGCGAAGCCCTGGGCCGATGGGCAGATCTCAAGCTCGGTGGCGACGAGCCTGTAGCCGCCGCCCTCCGGCACGAGCTGGAAATCTGGCCGCACGCCCAGCACCGGCCCGCCGCCTGTATGGCGCAGCAGCCCAGCAGGGACACGGTGCTCCAGCAGCGTGTCGAGGCCGCATGCCGCCCCGGCAGGCGTGCCGTACAGGGCGTCCACCGCGTCGAAGAGGGCAAACACGGCCCCGGCGATCTGGCGCAGCTCGGCGGCTGCTAGTGCGGGCAGCGCGAATGGCTCGGCGGCGGGCAGCCACCAGGGGCCGTCGATCCCGGCGTAGCCGATGCCGGTTGCGGCCATGCGTGTGCGTAGTGTCATTGTTTCCAGTGTACAGGCGTCAGGCGTTAGTTTACAGTTTTAGTTCGCAGTTCCCAAGCCATTGGGGACAGACTGACGCCTGACTCCTGACCCTTGACTCCTGGCACAAATCTTGTTATAACCGAGCGAGTTGCTCAAGATTCGCCGCACATCTCTGGAGTCTCGCCCCGATGGAGGCCTTTGCCGCTGCGTACCGCTACGCCCTTGAGAACAGCGAGCGCCTGGGCCGCGCGCTTACGCGCCACCTGCTGCTCACCGGCATCGCGCTGAGCATCGCCCTGCTGATCGCCATCCCGCTCGGCATCCTGATCGCGCGCCGGGCGCGCCTGGCCCAGCCGGTGATCACCGCCGTAGGCGCACTGCGGCTTATCCCCAGCCTGGCAGTGCTGTTTCTGGTGCTGCCCTACCTGGGCCTGGGCATACGCCCGGCGCTGTTTGCGCTCACGCTCCTGGCGCTGCCGCCCATCCTGATCAACACCTACGCCGGCATGCGCGGTGTGGAGCCGCAGACGGTGGAGGCCGCCCGTGGCGTGGGCATGACGCCACGCCAGGCCTTCTGGCGCGTGGAGCTGCCCTTGGCGCTGCCCGCCATCCTCGTGGGCGTGCGGATCGCGACGGTGGAGACGATCGCGAGCGCCACCCTGGCCTCGTTCATCAACGGGGGCGGGCTCGGCGAGTTCATCCAGATTGGCTTTGCGCTCAACGAGGTGAGCGTGATGCTGGTGGGCGCTATCCCGGTAACAGCCCTGGCCCTGGGGGCAGAGCTGCTGTTTGAACGTGTCCTCGTGCTGCTCAATCGGGAGACCGGCCTGGCCTGAGGAGGGTACAGGGTACAGGGTACAGGGTACAGGGTACAGGGGTCGCCCACCGCGTCCGGATGCGTGCAGTCTGCAATCTGCAATCTGCAAGGAGAAGTCCATTGTTTAGCTCGATCACCACCATGCGCCGCCTGGCGCTGCTGCTCACCCTGGCCCTGCTCCTGGCTGCCTGCGGCCAGGCCAGCTCAGGTACGCCCGCCGCCTCCACCGCGCCCGCCGCCTCTACAGATGCCACCGCGCCTGCTGTCGCGACCGATGCCACCGCGCCCACTGCGGCGCCTGAGGCCGGGAGTGACGCGCCCATCCGCGTCGGCTCGAAGAACTTTACCGAGATGTACATTATGGGCGAGCTGTACGCCCAGCTGCTGGAGGCCAACGGCCTGACGGTGGAGCGCGCCTTCGACCTGGGCGCCACGCCGATCGCCCATAGCGCCGTGGTGCAGGGCGACATTGATCTGTACCCTGAGTACACCTCCACCGGCCTGCTGGAGGTGCTGAAGCAGGAGCCGATCAGCGACCCAGCCGAGCTGCTGAGCACGCTGCGCAGTGAGTACGAGCAGCAGTTTCAGCTCACCTGGCTCGATCCCTCCGCCTTCAACAATACCAACACCTTCGCAGTGACAAAGGCCACCGCCGACCGGCTGGGGCTGAAGACCTACTCCGACCTGTTCGGCAAGGCAGCAGAGGTTCGCCTGGGCGGGCCGCCCGAGTTCCCCGACCGTCAGGATACCGCGAACCTGGAGACGATCTACGGCGCGACGATTGAAGATTTCCAGGAGTACAGCCAGCTCGGCACGGGCTCGCTGCGCTACGACGCGCTGAAGAATGGCGATGTGGACGCGATCGTGGCCTTCGGCACCGATGGCCGCATTCGCGCCGACGAGCTGGTGCTGCTAGACGACGACAAGAGCGCCTACCCGACCTACAATGTGGCGCCTGTGGTGCGCAACGATCTGCTGGCCCGCACGCCCCAGGTGAGCGAGCTGCTGAACAAGCTTGGCCCGCTGCTTACCGACGAGGCCATGCAGACGCTGAACTACCAGGTGGACGGCCCCGACGCCCGCGAGCCAGCCGATGTGGCGCGCGAGTTTCTCCAGGCGAGCGGATTGCTGCCGTAGGGCCATCTGACGGTGGACGAGGGACGGTAGACGGTAGAGCATAACACCGTCCACCGTCCACCGTCCACCGTCCACCGTCCACCGTCCACCGTCAAGAACAAGCCACAGTAAATCCAAAAGTTACGCCATGAGCGCAATCAGCGTAGAGCGGGTCAGTAAGCAATTTCCTGGCGAGGGGCGCCCAGCTGTGGTCGAGGTGAGCCTTACGGTGGAGCCGGGCAGCTTCGTGGTACTGATCGGCCCTTCGGGCTGCGGCAAGACCACGCTGCTGAAGATGCTCAACCGGCTGTACGAGCCATCCAGCGGCCGCGTGCTGGTTGATGGCGCCGACGCAGCCGCTATCCCCGCCACCGAGCTGCGCCGCCGGATGGGCTACGTGATCCAGCAGACCGGGCTCTTTCCGCATATGCGGGTCGAGAAGAACATCGCTGTTGTGCCCGAGCTGCTGGGCTGGGAGCGGGCGCGGATCGACCAGCGGGTGGACGAGCTGCTGGAGCTGATCGGCCTGCCGAAGACGTATCGCCGCCGCTACCCGCGCCAGCTCTCGGGCGGCGAGCAGCAGCGCGTGGGCCTGGCGCGCGCGCTCGCCGCCGACCCCGCCATCCTGCTGATGGACGAGCCTTTCGGGGCGCTCGACGCGATCACGCGGACACGCCTACAAGACGAGCTGCTGCGCATCCAGCGGCGCCTGCGCAAGACCGTGCTCTTTGTAACCCACGACATCGAGGAGGCGCTGCGCCTGGCCGACAAGGTTGCGGTGATGCGCGCGGGCACGCTGCTGCAATACGATACGCCGCTCCAGATTGTCACGCGGCCCGCCGACGCCTTTGTGGCCGATCTGGTTGGCGCCGACGATCTGCTGCGCCGCCTGAGCCTAGTGCAGGCCGGGGCGTTTGTGGCGGGGCGCAATCTACCGCCTGGCGGCCCCGACGAGCCACGCATCGCAGGCATCGAAAGCCTACGCGATGTGCTGTCGGCGATGGTGGGCAGCCCGACGGGCGGGGTGACGGTGCAGGATGAGGCGGGCGGCGATCTGGCGCGCCTCAGCTTCGACGAGCTGCGCGAGGCTGTGGCCCCGTCGCTCACGCGAGCCATGGGGGCGAAAACGTAGGTCATCTACTGTCGCGTAAATGCGACAGCTTGTATCTCACTCCGACGAGTCGGACGGATACGATTGGTCGGTTGACAACGACCCGCCAGTAGGAGATCTACCCCCGCTGGCATGGTACTTGGCCGCGATATTACGCGCCGCGTTGAGGTCCGCATGCAGCTCAAAGCCACACACCCGACACACAAAGCGGCCACGGGAACGGCGGTTGTTGCGGGCGACATGCCCACAGCAGCTACAGGTCTGCGAGGTATGCCGGGGGTCAACCCCAGCCACCGTACAACCCCGTTCCTCGGCTTTGTACGCAATAAAAGACTTCAGTTGCGCAAACGACCAGCTATGCACCCGGCGACTGGTTTCGGTGCGCTTGCGGATCTTCGTGCGCTTGCGGATGTCCGTCAGGTTCTCCAGCACCAGCGTTGCGCCGGGCGGCGCCGACTGGACAATCTGCTTGCTCAGGACATGATCGCAATCACGGCGAAAGCGGGCCTGCTTCCCGCGCACCTTCCGCAGATGCCGCGTGGCGCTTTTGCTGCCCTTGCGCTGAAGCTGCCGCTTGAGGTAGAACAGCCGTCCCTCAATCGCCTTCCATGCGGGCTTGCCCAAGAAGCGGTTGGTGCTCGTGACGGCGGGCTGGGCGATCCCCAGGTCTACCCCCACCACCTCGTCGGTTCGCTCCACCTCGGGCGCAGGCACCGTGACGACGACATGCAGCCACCAGACGCCGCGCCGGTTGATCAGGTCTGCGGTGTCAACCGGATAGCCTGCGTAGTTCGTGTGGTAGCTGGGCACGTGAAAGCGAATGGTCTGCCGCCCGCCCGTGGTGCTCATCCGCACGGTCTGGCTTTCCCAGTCCACACGGTAGGTGTGCAGGTTGTAGCGCGGCGGGCAAGCGACCGAAACAGGCATGGATACCTTGCGCCCTTGCTTCTGAAGTACGAACGCGCTCTTGACGGCTTCGGTGGCCTTGACCCGTGCCTGTACCAGCAGATCCGACACCAGCGTCGGGTAGTCGGCCTTCGTGGGGTAGTAGGTTGCGTGATGCAGCGCGACGCCGTTGGTGATCTGCTGCTCCCACCCGACCTGACACACCGCGTTAAACGCCGCCGTGAACAGGCGGCTCGTGTCGGCAAGGCGGTCTGCCTGTGCGAGCGACGGGGTTAACTTCAGGCGTATCGTTCGTTGCATACGAGTAGTATACCATATGCACAGCGTTTTTACAGCAAACTGACAACCCGGCGCTTCCCCCGCCAGCTAAAGCAGGCGGTCCCCGCGCCGTGGCAATGCCGTACCAGCTACAAAGGAGTTTTCTCTAATGGATCAGCTGAGCGCAGGCGTGCGCTATATCTTTAACAATCCGGCGCTGATGCTGGAGCTCACCTGGGAGCAGCTCTGGATCACGCTGGTCTCGCTTGGCATCGCCAGCGCCATTGGGCTGCCGCTTGGCGTGCTCGTTGCGCGCGTGCCCGCTCTGCGGCCGCCGGTGCTGGGCCTGCTTACAGCGATCTACACCATCCCGAGCCTGGCCATGCTGGTGCTGTTGCTGCCGATCACAGGGCTAGGGCCACGCACGGCGATCGTGGCGCTGGTGGCCTACGCGCAGGTGGTGCTGGTGCGCAACACGCTGCTTGGGCTCACCTCGGTGGAGCCTGCGGTGGTCGAGGCGGCGCGCGGCATCGGCATGACGAGCTGGCAGCGGCTGTGGCGCGTGGAGCTGCCCCTGGCGCTGCCGCTGATCCTGGCGGGCGTGCGCATCGCCACGCTGTCGATTATCGGCATCGGCGCGGTGGCGGCCCTGATCAACGCGGGCGGCCTTGGGACGCTGCTGTTCCAAGGCGTGAACTCAGGCCAGCGCGCGAAGATCGTGGCCGGCACGCTCGCCCTGGCGCTGCTGGCGCTGCTGGCGAACCTGCTGCTGCGAGCGCTGGAGCGGGCGGCGAGTTTGACGGGAGACGGGAGACGGTAGGGCAGTTTGGAGCACGAACGGCGCGAACAGCTGCGAACCACCGCGAACCCGGCCATGCCCCTGATGTTCCGTGTTCGCGTCGTTCGTGCCCCTTCGTGCCGTTCGTGTTCCAGACGGCTCGGGGCACACCACACCGTCCACCGTCCACCGTCCACCATCTACCCGGTGTTCTTGAGCCCCGCCGCGATGCCATTGATTGACATAAGAACTACCGTCTCCAGAGCCTCCTGGTCGGCGGGGTCGTGGGGGGCGCGCAGGCGGCGCAGCAGGTCGATCTGGATGTAGCTGAGCGGATCGACGTAGGGGTTGCGCTGGCGGATAGCGCGCTGGAGCACGGGCTGGGCGTCGAGGATGTCGGCGATCTCGGCCACCTGGCAGATCAGGGTGCGGGTGCGCTCGTACTCTGTGCGAATCGCCCCAAAGATACGCCCGGCCAGAGCCTGATCGCTCACCAAATCGGCGTAGCGCCGGGCGATCGCCATGTCGGCCTTGGCGATGATCAGCTGCGCGTTGTCGAGCAGGGTCTTGAAGAAGGGCCACTCGCGGTACATCTGGCGCAGCAGGACGAGGTTGGCCTCGCCCGAGTCGGCGAAGGCGGCCAGCCCACTGCCAAGCCCAAACCAGCCCGGCAGCGTGTGGCGGCTCTGCATCCAGCTGAAGACCCAAGGGATGGCGCGCAGATCTTCGATCCGGTCGCTCTGGCGGCGTGAGGCGGGGCGCGAGCCGATGCGCAGCCGCGAGATCTCGGCGATCGGCGTGGCCTCGCGGAAGTAGCTCAGAAACTCTTCGTGCTCGTAGATCAGGCCGCGGTAGGCCGCGCGG
>Ga0163155_10007563_pt1 | contig 10216 bp, 11 predicted proteins | sample OliLakLV19SP4G1_FD_148611 | JGI IMG/M metagenome (GOLD analysis project Ga0163155, IMG submission 148611) | Freshwater microbial mat bacterial communities from Lake Vanda, McMurdo Dry Valleys, Antarctica - Oligotrophic Lake LV.19.SP4.G1 | ecosystem: Environmental > Aquatic > Freshwater > Lake >...
AATCCGCAGGAAGGCGTGGTCACGATCAAGATGACCACCAGCCAGGCAGAGATCCTCGCCTCGCTCTTGCTGTCGGTCTCGTGGCGCCGAGAAGACAACAAGAGCTCTAAGGGCAGTACGTTCTGCGAGCATCTGTTCGTGGCGCTAGAGCGTGCGTCGATCACTGACAGCTCACCAACCCGCTTCGAAGTAAACGAACAAGCACGGTGCCTGGAAGGGTCAGCGGACAAATGAAAGCAACCGTCACCGTCATCCCGCCCCCGCCCCCGCCGCAAGGGGAGGTCACGCTCGTGATGACCACGCGCGAGGCGGAGATCCTCTGCTCACTAGTTGGGATTATCGGAGGCGCGGGCCTCAACGAAGCAGGGCACTTCGTTAGCCACCTCTACGAAGCGCTGCGATACGCAGGCGTGAAAAACCCAGTGCACGAATCCGTCTTCTTCGAGGTCCGGGGCAGAGCGCTGGCTGCGGTCCGATGAGCTCGACTGCGCAAAAGGCTGCGGCCCTCGGCACCATCCTGACCATCTTCGTCTTCGCGTGGTTGCTCACGGACTGGCCCAACCCGCCGCCGCCCTCATCGCTCCGCGCTTGGCTCTTGTCTTGACCCTCGCCCAACATCAGTCCGCGTCTAACGAGCACTACACCCCAGCCGTGATCGTCGATGCCGCCCGCCTGGTCATGGGCGGCATCGACCTCGACCCGGCGACTACCGCCCTCGTCAACCAGCGCGTCGGCGCGACGAACTTCTACACACAGGAGACTGACGGCCTAGCCCAACACTGGCGGGGGCGGGTGTTCCTCAACCCTCCTGGGGGCAAGACAGGCAACAAGTCGAACGCGGCCCTGTGGTGGGAGAAGCTCACCAAGTCCTACGGAGACGTTACGCAGGCAATCTTCGTGGGGTTCACGCTCGAGATCCTGGCCACCTCCCAGGGATCCAGTACGTGGGTAGGCGACTTCCCGATCTGTATCCCGCGTCGTAGGCTGGCCTTCGATCACGTAAACGATGCAGGTGATCTGGTCTGCGGCGACTCCCCCGCGCACTCGAACGTCATAGTCTACATCCCGCCCCTGATCGCAGATGTGGGTGTGCACCTCGACGCTTTCGAGGAGATATTCTCAATCTTCGGCAAGGTCATCGTACCCGCTACGTGGCGGGCCTAGCAGTGAAACCCAAGTACGCGGTCATCAGAAAGAACGTACTAGGACTCGGCGCCACCTACTACACACTCAAAGGGCCGTTCTCTTTGGATGCGCGTGTGGCGCTGCTCTTCGAGACGCACAAGGCGGCCAGCAGGGTCGCGGACATGCACAGCGCGCAGGTTGCGCTGGCGTGGGGCGAATAAAGAAGACCCGGGAAGGGCAGCCGCACTCGAGCGGCGATTGTGCCGGGGCCCGGATGGAAGTCTGGGCCCCACTAGCCGGAGTGGCGAAGCGGTAGACGCGACGGATTTAGGATCCGTTGGGCAACCCCCGTGCAGGTTCGAGTCCTGTCTCCGGCACACAGTAGAAAAGAGAAGGAAAGAAAAGATGTCATTCAAAACGTTCAAGCCCGTGATCCGCTTCGTCGTCGAAGCATACGAGTTCGCGACCCTGGCCGAACTGAATCGGCTGTGGAACGAGATGGCTGCGGTCGCGCAGGACAAGCACTTCGTGCTGGATGTAGAGATCGCAGGTGGGCTCCAACTCAAGCCTGTCAACGAGACGGAAGCACTGGCTTTGGAAGAGTATCACAAGGGGGCTCAGTGAGTGACTTCAAGGTCGAAGTAGTCCAACTCGGCGCCGTCACCAAGCACCCGAACGCAGACCGACTCGATCTCACGAATGTCTACGCGGACCCTGCCACGGGCGCGGGCGGCTACACCGTTATCTTCGAAACAGGTCAGTACAAGGAAGGGGACCTCGCGGTCTTCGTCCCCGTAGACTCTGTCGTGCCTGAGACGAACGAGTGGGCCTGGCTCTGGGGTGGCGTCCCGAACCCGACGCTGCGCAAGCGTCGGGTGAAGGCCAAGCGGATTCGCGGCATCTTCTCTTGCGGCATGCTCACAGGCATCCCCGAGACGATCAAGGGTGAGTTCCCAGGGAACGTACTTGGCCTCGATGTCGCTGAGCGGTGCGGCATCACTAAGTATGTCGATCCCTCCGATTCTGACGAGACCTCGCCCATCAAGCGAGGCCAGCACAGGAAGCTCGCCTGGTACACGAGGGCCTGGCGCTGGGTCGGTCGCAATGTCTTCGGGGTAAAGTATCCCGGAGACAGTGCCCAAACCCGCTACGGCCTCGCTCCTCCGAAGCTGAAGCACACCCCGGGGCACTACGACATCGAGAACATTCGCAAGCACGCTGGCTGGTTCAAAGAAGGCGAGGACGTCGTCATCCTCGAGAAGATCCACGGCCAGAACGCGTCCTTCGTGTTCGCCGGGGGGAAGCTACACCTCAAGTCTAGGTCGCTCTGGCGCCCGTACGAGCCCTCGGACGCACATAACGCTTGGGCACGCGTCGCCTCTCGCTACTCCCTCGAGTCCAAGCTCTCTGCCGTCCCTGGTCTCATCGTCTACGGCGAGGCGTACGGGAACTTCGCGGGCATGCCCTATGGGGCGTCCGCTACCGAGCCTGGCTTCGTGGCCTTCGACGCGTACGACTCGGTGACGGGTACCTGGCTCGACTGGGATCGCTTCGTCGGCGTGATGGGCATGCTCCAGATCCCAGTCGTGCCGGTGCTCGCGAGGCGTGCCTGGTTTGCAGGGATGCACGTAGAGTCCTACGCGGAGGGCAAGTCGATCCTGAACGCGCTCGCGCCAACGCTGCCTATCTCGGGACATCGGCATGTCAGAGAAGGCTGCGTGATCAAGCCGGCGAAGGAGCGCACGATCCACGGGGGACAGCGAGTCATCCTCAAGGCACACGGCGAGGGCTTCCTCACGCGTAAGGACGCCCTGCCCTCCTGATGTCCTCGGCCCCCTTCACGATCAAGCAAACGTGCACGTGCGGTCACGACATCGACACGCACTACGCGCTCCCTGAAGGGGGCCGGGGAGGGTGCCTAGGCATGCGCTGCGACGACTGCCACTCGTACCACGATGCCCTCTCCAAGAAGCCTCGCGCGCCGCCGGCCCCGCCGTCGATCCCCGTGCCACTAGACAGTGCGCCTGCCACAGATCCGAGCCCGCCCCTAACACACTACGGCCCTTGGGGCTTTCCGAATCACTACCCGTATCCCTGAAGGCCAAGAAGACCAAATCTAGATGTTTCACAACCCCCTCAGCCCGCTGACCGGAGGCGCTGTCACTGCGTCCCCGGACCTCGAGCGCATCCTCGCCATCCCGAAGAGGGACATGGACGACGATGCGCTCGCGGACCTCACGGCGAGAATGACGGAGGTGCTGAAGACGCCCAACGGAACGATGACCCTTCGCGCGCTTCAGGCGAAGGCCCTCTACGAGATCGCGGTCCACAACGGCGGCTTCTTCCCCCTCGACGTCGGGCTCGGGAAGACGCTCATCGCGCTCTTAGCCGCGCACGTACTTGACGCCAAGCAGCCGGTGATGATCCTGCCCGCAGGGCTCATCGACAAGACCCGCATCGAGCGCGAGGAGAAGTACGACATCCATTGGCAGGTGCCGAAGCACATTCGCATGATCTCGTACGAAGTGCTCGGTAGGGCGGAGCACTCGGAGGCTCTCGAGCAATACCCGCCCGACCTCATCATCGGGGACGAGATTCATCGCCTAAAGAACGCCGACGCCGCCGTCACCAAGCGTGTCATCCGCTACATGGAGACACACCCCGAGACCCTCTTCGTTGCCCTCTCCGGCACGATCATGGATCACTCCATCCTCGAGTTTGGACACATCCTTCGTTGGTGCCTGAAGGGCCGCTCGCCCGTGCCGCTCGACGACGGCGAGCTCTCTGAGTGGGCCGCGGCACTCGACGTCAAGGCCCCGCGAGGGAACGAGTTCGCGCGCTACGACGTCGGGCCGCTCGTGCGTCTTGCGGAAGGGGCGCCCGGGCTCGACAAGGTTACGGACATCACGGTCCGAGCGCGCCTCGGATTCCAGAACCGCCTCGTTACCACGCCTGGCATTGTCACTGCGAGCGAGGGCGATGCCGAGAGGGTGAAGGCATCGATCATCATCAGAGGCATCGTCTACGCCCCGACCAAGCAGGCGAAAGATCCGACCGATAAACACTTCTATCGGCTGCGCGCTGAAATGAAGATGACCGACGACTGGGACCTCACCACGCCCATGGAGAAGTGGGCACACGCGCGAGAGATCGCGCTTGGCCTCTCGTACATCTGGGAGACTAGACCCCCGGAGGAGTGGCTCAAGCCGAGGAAGGCGTGGTTCAAGTTCGTCCGCTCGGCACTGAAGGAGTCGTCCAAGTTCGGCGGCTCTCTCGACTCGCCGCTACAGGTCCGCCTAGCGGTCGAGGACGGCACACTCTTCGGAGGGCGCGAGCTGCTCAACGACTGGCTCAAGGTCGAGGAGAGCTTCAAGCCGATCACGGTGCCCGTGTGGCACGACGACATCGCCATCGACACGTGCGCGAAGTGGGCGAAGACGCGAGGCCCCGGAATCATCTGGACCGAGCACACCTTGTTTGCGCAACGCCTCGCCAAGAAGACCGGCCTCAAGTACTACGGGCAGCACGGCCGCTCGGCTGACGGCGAGATCATAGACAAGGCGCCGGCCAACAAGTCCGTCATCGCATCTGGAAGCGCGAACAAGGAGGGAAGGAACCTTCAACAGTTCTCTCGCAACCTCATCACGACGCTCGAGCCCAGGCCTGGAAAGAACCAACAGATCATCGGCCGCACGCATCGCACGGGGCAGCTCGCAGACGAGGTCGAAGTCGACATCATGATCGGCTGCCTTGAGCACCTTGCAGCGTGGGAGGCCATCATCCCGGCAGCGAAGGGCGTGCGTGCGACCACGGGAGCCGAGCAGAAGATCCTGCTTGCAGATGTGACGGCCTGGCCGAAGCCACACGAGGTCGCTACGTGGACCGGGGCTCGGTGGGTGCAGCCAGAGACTGAAGAGTTCGTAATCCCAGCACGAGCCACATACGGCGACGACGAAGAGGGTCAAGCATGATGGGCGAAGAGGGCTACGTGGACAAGCGCACGCTCGAAGAGAAGATCCACGACATCGTAGGCAACTGGCTGAGATGGGCCGTGTACACAATCGCAATCAAGGAGGGGGATAGATTCTGGGCTGCTCTGGAGGAGGCAGTGAAGGACGACGAAGACTACGACGACGACGACGAGTAGCAGTCTCGGGCACCGGGACGGAGGAGTGTGGATGCTGACTATAGGTTCGATCTTTGCTGGTATTGGCGGTCTCGAAAGATGTCTAGAAAGAGAGAGTAACGGCACGGTAAAGTGGCAGGTCGAGATCAGCGACTATTGCCGTGCCTTCCTCGCGAAACATTGGCCACTGGTGGATCGGTGAATGGTCTTCGTCCGTTCTTTTGCTTCTACGGCGGCAAATGGCGAGCGGCGCCGCGGTATCCGACACCGGAGCACGGCACCATCATTGAGCCGTTCGCTGGCGCGGCTGGATACGCCACGCGCTACCCCGATCGTCGGGTCGTCCTGGTTGAGAGAGATCCCGTCATAGCTGGTCTTTGGCGGTACCTCACGCGTGTCTCGCCAGCCGAGATCGAGCGAATCCCCGACCTACCCGAGGGCGGTACGGTAGACGATCTTCCGTGCATCGAGGAAGCTCGCCACCTGGTTGGCTTCTGGATCAATAAGGGAACCTCTCAGCCATGCAAGCGTGCGTCAGCCTGGATGCGTCAGGGCATCCGACCTAATTCTTTTTGGGGGCCTAAAGTGAGGTCCATGCTCGCATCACAGGTCGAGCGTATCCGCCACTGGACCGTGATTGAGGGCTCCTATGAGCACGCACCCGACGTTGGGGCGACGTGGTTTATTGACCCGCCGTACCAGGTCGCGGGCAAGCACTATCGTTTCTCAAAGATTGATTTCCAGCGTCTGGCCGCGTGGGTAGAGAGTCGAGCCGGTCTCAAGATCGTGTGCGAGAACGTCGGCGCCGACTGGCTCCCATTCGTCCCGTTCGCCCGGATCAAGAGTAGTCGAGGAAAGTCACACGAAGCTATTTACATCAGACGTACCCAAGAAGGTTTCGCAGCCGAGGATGAACGCGCCATGCAATGATGGATGAAGCGACGCGCTACTAATGGATGGGTAACGAAGGCAGCTCAACGCTTTCTAAGTCGAGACATACAATTCGTTCACGTAGACGCTATAAAACTCGTCACGTTTGACGATCCGCAGGCGTCTATTGAATCGGCAGATGGTGCGTTCGCGCGGATCCGTCCACCGGCCGATCATCCGGCTGAAGAGACATTGGCATGGCGCGAGCGCGTGAAGGCTCGCGCTATCACGGTCCGTGTTCTCGCATCCGATCGTAGTGCTCTTGTTCCAGCCGAGCTTGCACGAGCAGCATCCGCGCGCTCGTCGTTCCGGGACATAGCAGTTGAGATGCCGAGAGCACTCGATCCGAAGATCGAAGCGCTTGTGATTGAGATGATGGAGGAGTGTGGATGCTGACTATCGGTTCGCTCTTTGCTGGTATTGGCGGTCTCGAAAGAGGTCTAGAAAGAGAGAGTAACGGCACTGTAAAGTGGCAGGTCGAGATCAGCGACTATTGCCGTGCCGTCCTCGCGAAACATTGGCCACTGGTGGATCGGAGCGTGTGTGATGTCAAAGCGGCGAACGCGAGCAACCTCTCCAGAGTCGATCTCATCTGCGGCGGATTCCCTTGTCAGGGCAACTCCAGCGCCGGCAAAGGACTCGGGCTCAAAGACCCGAGGTCAGCGCTATGGTTCGAGTTCCGTCGTATCGTCGAAGAGCTCACGCCCGCTCTCGTTGTTGTCGAAAACGTCAACAGCGGTGTCCAACGTTGGTTGCCCCACGTGCGGCGAGACCTGCACGTGTTGGGGTACCGAACCCGTGCCTTCAAACTTTCTGCCTTCAATGTCGGAGCGCCCCACCGTCGCGAGCGAGTGTTCGTTCTTGCTGCCAACACCGAGCGCGCCAAGCTACGGAACGAATCAAGGTGGAGCGGCGGGACGAACGGGCAAAGAGAGGAAGGGTCTACTTCCGACACCGACAGTAGAGGGCAATCGAAATCGGGCGGGTTTATCCGCTCGTTCTGGCGATGGTCTTCAGACGGCGATTCACAAGTTGCTTCCGACACCAACAGCACGCGATTGGAAGAGCGGCGAGAGCAACCTTCACGGGAAGAACGCACGTCCGCTAAACGAGGTTGTGTACCGGTTCAAACATGGTCCATTGAATCCCCGATTTGTGGAGTGGCTCATGGGGTTCCCGGACGGATACACCGAATTAGAGCCTTAGGTAACTCTGTTTCTCCAGAGTGCAGCGCTGCGATCGGGCGAGTTATCACTCACGAGGTTTCACTTAGACGACATCGTCTGGAGGAGGCGGGGGAGAACGACGACGAGTAGCAGTCTCGTGCCGGCTCTGCCGGCGCACGGGCCCGAACCTGGGACGGGTCCACTAAGTCATGCCGGGTTCGACTCCCAGGCGTGGCGCCTTTTACTTCACTTACCAACCAAACAACAACCAACAGTAGGAAAAGAAATATGGATATCGACGGTCTCTACTCCGGCATGGCTAAGGCGCCCCTCAAGGGCAAGGGCAACTACATGGGCGAGGGCGCCTTCACCACGAAGATCAAGGCGACGAAGCTCATCAAGGGCGTGGACGCCAAGACGGGCGCTGATCGTAGGACGTTCATCGTCGAGTTCGACGTCGTGACCTCGGACAGCGAGTTTCACAAGCCGGGCTCACTCGGAAGTCAGGCAATCGTCCTCGACAAGCCGCAGGCGTTCGGGGACGCGAAGGCGTTCGTGTTCGCCGCGGCCCTGAATCTAGACCCGGCGGCTGTCGCCGAACCTGAGGACGACCCGGCGCCCCACGAGGCGGCGACGGAAATCTTCAAGGCGACGATCTCGAAGGACTACTCCACGAAGGTCGAGATCCCCCAGGACACGATGATCGGTAAGGTCCTCAAACTACAGACGAAGAAGTACAAGACCAAGGCAGGTGGCGACTTCACGAAGTACTCCTGGTCGCCGCTAGACAAGGAAGCCTCTGCGTGACGACTGACCGAGCGTGAGTCTTTTTTGTTTGCTTATCTTCTAGACTCTGCAATAACGCCACACCTAACGTGTCGCACTCGCAGTAGCCGCAGCGGCTAAGGTGTGTGCGACACGTGCGTTCTGCTGGCGAGGGGTGCGTTCGATGTCTGTGCCTGTTACCGCTTGGGACTCTGAGACCGATCTGATTCGACCGGGGTGCATCGCGCCCCCTCTGGTCTGCGTGACGTGGCACCACGCAGGGGACACCAAGCCTGGCATCGTCCACCACAAGGACCCGGCCTGCTATCAGATGCTACGGGAGTGGTTCGAGGCCGCAGCGTCAGGCCGGCGCGTACTTGTAGGGCACAACCACGCATTCGACGCCGCAGTCATCAGCGAGCGCTTCCCTGACCTTCGGGCGGTCGTGTTCGCGGCCTACGACGCGGACGGCGTGACGGACACGATGATTCGTCAGTGGCTGCTGGATACCGCGGCCGGCTGCCTTCGCGGGCGCATCACATCTAAAGGTACTTGGGTTTCGTACACGTACGACCTCGGGTCTCTAGCGCGGCGTGCCATCGACATGCGCCTTCAGAAGGACGCGGCACGGCTGTCCTACGGGAAGCTAATAGACACGCCGCTAGAGCAGTGGCCTGTGCGCTTTGCCGAGGTGCAGCGGGAGGCTGGAGTCTACCTGCCCGGTCGCATAGCCACGCTCAAGCGGCTGGAAGAGACGAAGAAGTCTTTGAGGTCGAAGGGTCACGACCGCGCCATCGCCGGGATCAAGAAGGAGATCGAGGGCCTTCGGGACATGATCGCGGGCGACCCCTCCCGTGCCTCTGAGTACGCGCTCGAGGACGCAACCGCGACACTCGGTGTGTACCGGGCGCAAGAGCATCACGCGGAGACATACCTCAAGGATCAGTACCGCCAGGCGCGCGCGTGCTTCGGCCTCTACCTCCAGTCCGCCTGGGGTCTGCGCACGGACGCGCCGGGCGTGGCGGCGCTCTCAGCCGCGGTCGAGGCCAACATCGAGGAGCTGACCGAGGACCTAATCACTGCCGGCTTCGTGCGCCCGAACGGTAGCCGAGACACGAAGGCGGCGAAGGAGCGCATGATCGACGTGTGCAGGAGGTCCGGGATCCAGGTCATACGCACGGACGGCCACTTCGATTCGGAGAAGCCCTGCCCGAGTGAGTGCTCGTGCGGCAAGGCCAAGTGCCGGGACATGGGCAGGAAGGCCGGGCACCGCGACGTCTACGAAGCCTTCGATCACCCGGAGTTCTGCCACGAGCACGTGAGCCTAGACAGGGACGCGTGCGAGGCCGTGGCGGAGTACAACGAGGACTTCGCGGCGTATGCAGAATACACGACGCTGAACAAGGTCAAGTCAAACGACCTCGTCTCGTTGGCGGGAGGTGTTGTTTATCCAGTCCACACGCGCTACGGCTTCGCAGCGACGGGGCGGACGACGAGCTCGAAGCCCAACGTCCAAAACCAGTCGAAGCGCGAAGGCATCCGCGAGGCCTTCGTCGCGAGGCCCGGGTACGTGTTCATCGAGTGCGACTACCCGATGCTCGAGCTCTACACGCTAGCCCAGTGCTGCATCTCTTGGTTCAAACACAGCAAGCTGGCAGAGGCGCTCCTCGCCGGCCAGGACCCGCACCTCATGGTCGCGGCGAAGCTCCTATGTGTCTCGTACGAGGACGCGCTCTCGATCTCGAAGGACGGCAAGCACCCCCTCAACGGGAAGGTGAAGCAGATCCGGCAGCAGTCGAAGCCGTTCAACTTCGGCAAGCCGGGAGGCATGGGGGACGCGACCCTCCTAAAAACCACGCGCAAGGCGCTGGGCCGAAAGGACTTCGCGAAGCTAGAGCTGACGGAGGCCACGGCCGCGAAGGTCTCGAAGGAATGGCGCGCTACGTGGCCCGAGATGGATCAGCACTTTTGGCGCATCGAGAAGATGGTCAACGCATCTCCGAACGGCCGCGCGTCTGTCGAGACGCTCTTCACGGGCCGCATCCGAGGCAACGCGACCTTCTGCGCGACCGCTAACAACGGCTTCCAGGCACTCGGCTCGGAC
>Ga0163155_10007565_pt1 | contig 10216 bp, 9 predicted proteins | sample OliLakLV19SP4G1_FD_148611 | JGI IMG/M metagenome (GOLD analysis project Ga0163155, IMG submission 148611) | Freshwater microbial mat bacterial communities from Lake Vanda, McMurdo Dry Valleys, Antarctica - Oligotrophic Lake LV.19.SP4.G1 | ecosystem: Environmental > Aquatic > Freshwater > Lake >...
GTCATCTCTACTTTGGACAACTTGCGTTGCTACGCGGTCAACGAATTGCAGCAATCGAGCAGTGGCAGCAGGCGTTGGCTCACCTACAGACTGTCCATACACCGCTGGTCGAGCAGCGGATCTTTATGCAGTATAGCCTGTGGTTGTTAGCCGTTGGTGAAATAACGATGCTGCGCAAAGTGAGTCACCAATTGTATACCAGCCTGCGCCAACAAGGATTGCACCTAATGGATTGGGGACGATTATTGGTTCGGTTGTGTTAGGCTAATCCAAAAAAATAAGTAGCCGTAGGGGCACGCGATGTGGCGGGAGAAATCTTCGGTTGTGCCGTGACTTTCATCCGCCACACCGCGTGCCCCCTACCGCGCGCGCGTACCGTTTATTTTTTGGAGTGGCCTTAGGTTTTGTAAACCGCCTTCCTGGATGGTTGAACAGACCTATCGTAAAAGCCGATGATTTGCCGTGTCCTATTAATCGCGCTATACTGGTTTGCATAGAGAAAATTTTTGAAGACATGAGGAGTGGAACCTTGTCTACCCGTCCCGATATTATCCTACTGGTGCTTGACACGCAGCGTGTTGATCGCCTATCCTGCTATGGCTATAACCAAGCGACATCGCCCAATCTAGACGCTTTTGCGGCAGATGCCACGCGCTTTAGCCATGCCTTTTCGCCGGCGCAATGGACTGTGCCGTCCCATACGTCGCTTTTTACTGGGCTGTATCCATCTGTGCATGGTACACAGCAATCCTTTTCCGTGGTGCCCGAAAGCTTGCCGACCCTGGCCGAGCGACTGGGCGCAGATGGCTACTACACCGCCGCCTTCTGCAACAACCCCTTGGTTGGCGTCATCGATAATGGGTTGCGGCGCGGCTTCTATAGTTTTCTCAACTATAGCGGTTGGCTCACCTCACGCCCCAACCAAGCCGGCCGACCACCGACGCTCTTTGGCAAATATCGCCAATTCTTTAAACGCCGGCTCAGTGGGATTTTGCACCGCATGCAAGATTCGTTTGCCCGCTCGGATGCGTTGCTAGATTTTGCCTTTACGCCGCTCATGGTGCCTTTCTGGCAGACGGCCCTCAGCTTCAAGGGCAATACCGCCAAGTCATTGAACGATGCCGCCAAGATGTTGATCAATCGCAAAGAAACATTGCCCGATCAACCAATTTTTTCGTTTATCAATTTGATGGGCACGCACATGCCCTTCAACCCACCACGCCAATATATCGAACGTTTTGCACCTCATGTGTTGCAAGACAAGAGCGCCCAGCGCTATCTACAGCGCTTTAATGGCGATGTCTTTGGCTGGTTGGCCCCGCTCAGTGGTCCCCTGGAAAATGAGCACAAAACCTTGTTGGACGGCATGTATAATGCCGAAGTCGCCGCCCAAGATGAACAGCTTGGCCTCTTTTTTGACAAGCTGCGCAGCAGTGGCCAGCTCGATCGCACGCTGGTGATGATCGTGGCCGATCATGGCGAGCATCTGGGCGAAAAGCATCTGCTGGGGCACACGGTCTCGCTCTATAATGTGTTGACCCATGTACCGCTGATCGTGCGCGATCCTAGCGGCGCGCTGCCCACCGGCCAGGTGATCGAGCAAAATGTCTCGACGCGCCGCGTCTTCCAGACCGCGCTCAACGCCGCGGGTCTGGCGACCGATAGTGAACAGGCGTATGCGTTGCATCGATTGGGCGAAAATGACCCCGATCAAGGCACGGTCTTTGCCGAAGCACAGACACCACAAAATGTGCTCAATCTGATGACCAAGCACAAGCCCGAATTGGTGCGCAATCACCGCGTCGATCAAAAACGGCGTGCGGTCTGGCGCGGCCAATACAAACTGATCCAGACTGGGCCGGATCAAGTCGAGTTGTATGATTTCATTGCCGATCCAACGGAAACAACCAATCTGGCCGATGCCCAACCGGCATTGGTGCGCGATCTGCGCGATACGTTGCGCGCCTTTGAACGCGATGCCGAAAAGGCCGCCGTGATGTCGGACAAAGTGGTCAATCAAGATGATCCCCAACTGCGCAGCCGCCTACGCGCGCTGGGCTATTTAGAATAATTCTTCTACGTCATATAAGCACGGGTGTATGCCTTACGGGTATACACCCCACAAGCACACGGAGTACGCATGTATCCACCGGTTGGACCGATTATTTTTCAAATAGGGCCACTTGCCTTGCGTTGGTATGGCATTTTGTTGGTCACAGGCATGATCCTGGCCGCTTGGGTGGCCAGCCGCTATGTAACGCGCCACGGCGAAGATGGCGAAAAGGTCTGGGATATGTTGGTCTGGGTGTTGATCCCTGGCCTGATTGGGGCGCGGCTCTACTATGTTTTTATTCAGTCACCGCGCGGGGAAGACGGGTTCAATCACTTTTTAGAGAACCCGATCTCGATCCTACAGATCTGGACAGGGGGCATCCATATTTATGGGGCCTTCATTTTGGGTGGACTGGCGCTGATTCTCTTTGCGCGCTGGAACAAGCTTAATTTGCCCGTCTATTTGGATGGGTTGGGGCTAGGGATTCCGCTGGGGCAGGCGATTGGGCGGTGGGCCAACTTTATCAATCAAGAACTTTATGGCCCACCCACGACCTTGCCTTGGGGCTTGCGCATTGATGAATTTCATCGCATTGCACCCTATAATGATTTAATCAACTTTTCTGAAGACGTACGCTTTCATCCCCTCTTTCTCTATGAATCGGTCTGGAACTTTATTGGCTTCGGCTTGATTCTCTGGCTCTCACGCCGCTTTGCCGACAAATTGCGCCCCGGCGATCTCTTTTTGTGCTACATCATCTGGTATCCACTGGGTCGCTTTTTTATCGAATTCATCCGCACCGATTCGTGGTTCTTTGCCGGCACGCCGTTTAACATGGTGCATGTGATCTCAGCCGTTGTGATCGTTGCCGCCGCGCTGGCACTTGTGTTGCGTCACCGCAATTATCACCCAGAGGCGGCGCAGGCGTAGAGACGCAAAATTTTGCGTCTCTACAAAACCCGATTCCGATAGAGGGTGGGATCAATCACGGTTGCCATCTTGGCGACGTCTAGTCCACCGCCTAGAAATTGGTTGATTTGCGCCGCGTGGGTTTCTGGTTCGTTGAGCAAGTCACTGTAATGTACATAGTACAGAGCGAAATTGGGTTGTTGTGCCAACCACTGGCGCGTTTCTTGCAAATGTTGCGCAAAGAGGCGCGTCATCTCGGCATCATCTAGATCATCCACTACTTCGTTCGCTTGCTCTGGCTGGCCCTGGGGTTGGGCCTGTTGGCGGCGCACCAACATTTGACGTTGGGAGGCCAAAATCTCAGCCATGTGGCGTTCAACAAAAATTACCTTGTAGTTGTAGGTGGCGGGCAGATGGCGCAACAAGGCCGAAATCACCTTGACAATATGGCCTTGTGCCGTCGCCAACCAAGCACTGTCGCCGCGATCCAGTTGTTTCACCCGTTCAAATTCATAGTACCCCTGGGGATTGTCTGAATCTGCCGTGCGCAGATTATCGGTCAAGGGCGGTAGCCCACCCGCCTCTAACATGCGCATCATCATCGACGTGCCCGACCGTGGCAATCCTGAAACGATGACAATTGGGACACTGGACGACTTGGCAACAAACAAATTTTTGAGCCACGCTCTCATTGCGGAATCCAATCTAGTTCAAGGCGCGTTGTCAGCGCTTTTCTAAACACCGTTGCGACGAAGATTATGGAAATTAAACATGGCTCCAGAGAAAATGTCAACTAGTGAACGCTACAGCGCATCAGTCGTGACGCAAGCCGAGACGACCTATGCCCTGGTCAAATTGCCCAATAACGAGAAACGGCTGGTGGTACGCGGCCATCAACAAGGCTTTACAGGCACCCAACAAGGCGATGCCTTACTCTGTGAACAGACGCCCGAAAACATGGCCGCGCTCCGCCAACAATTTACTTGGCTGACGCCGCAAGCCCTGGGTCAGCAAACCTCCTTTGGCTTTGGCGACCGGATTGGGCTGGCCACGCCCGGTCATGTTGCGGCCATGCGCGCCGTGGGCGGCTCAATTGCGCCCATCTATGCCCAACAGTCGGTGCGCGAAAATAGCCGGATTGGGCGCACGCCCCAACAGGTGATGGATGATGCCGCCTGGGGGGTCTTTCAGGCTGGCTGGCATGAACCGTGGGGTGCCGATGCCGATCATGTCAAGGAAGTGGCGCATGTCGCACCCTTTGCCGCGGCGGGCTACACCTTCTACACCATCGATCCTAGCGATCATGTGGACAACGCGGCGCAGACCGATACCCTCGATCTGCTGCGTCAAAAGGCAGTGCAATTGCCCTGGTCGATCTTAGAAACCGACTACGCAACCCTGCACGAACAGTATTGCACACGCTCCTTTGCGCTGGCGGGACAGGCCGTCACCTTTGATGAAGAGACGTTGCTGCGGGCGCTGGGCAAATATGGCAAAGCCATTGCGCATACGCTGACGATTACGCGCGCGATCGAGCGCCATTTGGGCACGGCCCCCTTTGATCTGGAAATGTCTGTGGACGAGACCGATACCCCAACCTCGGCCCACGAACACTTTTTGATTGCGAACGAGTTATTGCGCAGAAATGTGCCGGTGGTGAGCCTGGCCCCGCGCTTTGTCGGCAAGTTCCAAAAGGGGGTCGATTATATTGGTGATCTAGCCGAGTTCGAGGCCGAGTTGGCAAAGCATGTGGACATTATGCGCCACTTTAATCAATACAAACTTAGTGTCCATACCGGTTCGGACAAGTTCAGCATTTACGGCATTGTCAATCGCCAGGCCAACGGCTTGGTGCATGTGAAAACCGCCGGCACCAGTTATCTCGAAGCGCTGCGCGTGATGACGGGGGTCAATCCGGCGCTTTTCCGGCGTATCCTCACCCTCGGTCACGCCCGCTTTGCCAAGGATCGCAAAAGCTACTTTTTGGATTGTGACCAAGCGAAGGTGCCCCACAGCGAAGCATTGCGTGATGCAGAGTTACCAGGGCTGTTGGAACAATTTGACGCGCGCCAACTGCTGCATGTCACCTTTGGCTCGGCTCTGGACGAATATGGCACCCAATTAAAAGCAGCATTGGCCGCCAATGAGCAGGCATACGAAGCTGTACTCGTGACCCACTTCCGCCGTCATCTGGAACCATTTGCCAGTTGAATGTGTTGTAAATTGGCGCGCCATAGCAAAATGGCTACGCTGTGCGACGTAGCCATTTTGAGAGGACTGCATGTACTGCATAGGATAGAGGAAATCTTGAGGAAGATAATCCGTGCCACAAGCGTTTGGCTCCCGCAAACGTTGTGGCTGGTGCTAGTCTACCCCGCGATTGTTAATAGATCGTGCAGCGCTTTGTTAAGAGTTTGGGCGTAAATTTTTTGTGGCGTTACGTTATAAATAGTATGGTCAAGAGCTAAATTTCTACAACTTCGTCATATAATCTTGGGAAGTAATTCTGTCTTAGTCTAAATTTTGTTCCATGATTGTGACCAGTACGAGCATCGAAGTCAACTAAAATGAGGCCCTGTTTTATACCTTCTAGGAAATTATCTAGGCTAAATTTACTAAGCATTGTAATCTTGCTATAGTGATAGAAACGTTGTCTGCCTTGATTTTTCACCTGTGCTTGCACATAGAAGCAGTTAAGTAGCTTTGTTCCAGCCTTGTGAAAAAGATCGTCAAATCCCCAATAAGGCTGTGGGTTTAGTTCATCTAGTCCTATATTACTTTGGACGCCTGCAAGCCATGTACTATGGCGGATACTAGTACAGTTGGGCGTAGATACCACGGCCGTTAATCAGGCACGTTACTCGTGTACATCATGGTAAAAATAGGGTACCTTATTTACGCTGGGATCTACTAGTACAGTTGGGCGTAGATACCACGGCCGTTAATCAGGCACGTTACTCGTGTACATCATGGTAAAAATAGGGTACCTTATTTACGCTGGGATCTACTAGGGCAATCGCGAGTTCAAGCAAAGAGAGGTTTGAGAACGGCGATAAGGTAGTCGTTGTCCCAACCAGCGCGTAAACGGCGGTTCTTGATGCCTAAAGTGCTGTCGGCATTTTGCTTGAGCAGATTGAGGGTAATGGGCCCGCAGGACAGCAAAGTTCTGCGGGCCCATTACCCTTACGGATACGGGCTTCATCTTCGCGAAAAGCAATGTCCAAGACCCAATGCAAGGAATTCTCAACCTGCCAATGAGCGCGGGTGTGTAGTAAGATGTGTGCGGCCGTATCCTGATAACTGGCCATAAAATAACGGTTCTCCAGCGAGTGTTTGTCGTCGACATAGCGTCCGGCACGGATCTTGACGAAGGTGGTTAAGCCCCGCCACTTGTCGGCGCCTCTGAACGAGCCATCTAGGCTGGGGTAAGCAAGGGTCCAGCAGTGTCGCACTTCGATCCGACCATGATTCTTATCAACGGTGCGTGCATAGTCATAGGCATAAGCCGTGAAGTGGCTGTCGACCAAATCATCAAAGAGCAGCACCACATCGTCGTGCAGATTGCTCTGATTGCCTTTAAGTGCGCAATTGCGGTTTGACAACCCGTGGCATCAATCGTCACGATGCAATTCTGTATATCTAATCCGCGCAGAAGTTCAGGAATCGCGGTGATTTCATTAGACTTGGCATCCACTTTCTGTTGACCAAGGACCAAACGATTCGTCGTCGCCCACGCACTGACCCTGTGAATCGCCGCTTTGTCTGCTTCTTTGGCATACGAACGACGCAACGTCTTGCCATCGACCGCAATCACTTCTCTGGCGATGCGTTGGCGCACCTCGGCTATCCACTGCAGAAAACAGTGCTGAAACTGCTCTGGATTCAAGGCTTCAAAGACCCGCCAGAAGGTGTCATGCGCTGGGATACCGTTCGGCAGTTCGAGAAACGTTTGAAACCATTCGGCTTTCGCTTGCCCAAAATCGGCCATCGCTTCATAGTCATCGGCTCCACTAGTACAGTTGGGCGTAGATACCACGGCAGTTAATCAGGCACGTTACTCGTGTACATCATGGTAAAAATAGGGTACCTTATTTACGCCGGGATCTACTAGCCCTGATTACTTGTAACACTTCGATCAGTTCTTCTTTAGTATATATTTTCATGGGGATGAAAGTGGTAATTGATAGATATCGTCAGCTAACCGTTGTTCGGCAAGTTGACAATACCGGGGTGAAATTTCGATACCTATAAAATTACGTTCTCACCGTCTAGCAGCAACAGCTACAGTTCCCGATCCCATAAAGGGATCTAAGACGATTTTTGCAGTAGTAGAATTAATGCACCGGTCAGCAAATGAAAGCGGGAAGGGGGCCGGATGATCATTTTTCATTTCCTGTGTAAATTCCCATACGTCACCAAATGCGTTAGCTTTTGCCGCTAGCCTGAAGTCCGGTTTGGCAATGAGGTAGATTACTTCATAAGTGGGCAAGAAATAGCCAGGGTTAAAGTTGATTCCACCCTTGCGCTTCCAGATGATGATTTGTCTTACTGGAAATCCTGAAACAATATCTTGTCGGTCTTGCAAGATTCCATCCTGCACCCGCTATTTATGATTATAGAAAATCGCTCCATCGTTGGTAAGTAGGCGTAACATTTCAGATAGGCAGGCTCTTTGCCATTCTACGTATTCATCATGCGGCATATTGTCATTATGGTGGGAGTAACCCTGAACCAGGGCAGCATTTTTCCATTTCCCGCCTCTACCATCTTTCATTCCATTACCAGTGGAATTTTTCAGGTTATAAGGTGGGGATGTAACGATAAGATCAACACTGCTGTCAGGCATTTTTTCATTATATCTACTGTGTCGCCACAGATAATTTTGTTAATGAAGTCTTCGGGATAGCAAAGGCGTTCTTCAGACATTGTTTCTATAGCTTCCTCAGTAGCTATTATGCGTTGGGGTCTGATTGATCGGCCACGGTCAACGGATGCGGAGAACAGATTGAACGGATGGATTTTGTATGAAATCCGTTCTCAGAACCGGTCAAAGGAACGGATAGGTTGGCCTGGATCTGTTTCATTCGTTCCCCAAATCCGTTGACCGCGTCCCTGCCACTCTTCCTGATTGATCTTTACTTCCGAAAGCGGAAATTCTTCTCGGCCATGCCTGCAATTTCGCGCCCAATGCTGATCGACGCTGTGGCGGCTGGCGAAGGCGCATTCAGCACATGCACCATGTGCTCACTCTCGGCGATGCGGAAATCATCGACCAGGGCACCGTTGGGCTCCAATGCCTGGGCGCGCACACCGGCACCCGCCGGATGCACATCGGCTTCTTGCAATTCGGGCATCAGCCGTTGCAACGCTTTCACAAAGGCTGATTTGCTATACGAACGGTGAAATTCGCCTATGCCCATGCGCCACTGTTTGCGCGCCATCTGCCAAAAACCCGGATACGCGGCCATTTCCATGACATCACCCAATCGGAAACTGGTGCGCGTGTAACCCTCACGCTTGAACGCCAACACCGCATTCGGCCCGGCCTCTACCCCGCCATGAATCATACGGGTGAAGTGAACACCGAGGAAAGGAAAGGCCGGATCGGGCACGGGATAGATCAAATTTTTCACAAGCTCATGTTTTTCTGGCACGAGTTCATAATATTCGCCGCGGAAGGGCACAATTTTCAGTTTCGGATCCACGCCACAGAGCCGCGCCACGCGATCCGATTGCAAGCCACCACAGTTGATCAAGTTGCGACAGCGCACTTCACCTTGGGCTGTGGACAGGCGCAGTTCATTGGGTTCCTTGTGGCATGCCAAGAGGCGGGCGTTGGTTTGGATCACACCACCAGCCTTTTCGATCAACTTGGCATAGGTATTGGAGACCTGAACGTAGTCCACAATGCCTGTATCGGGCACATGCAGGCCAGCCAAGCCCGCCACATGCGGTTCATATTCCTGCAATTCCTCGGCCCGCAAGCGGCGCAACCCTTGTAGTCCATTGGCGTGGCCGCGTTCTTCTAATTTTTCTAGGCGGGGCAATTCTTCGGGCAATGTCGCCACCACCAATTTGCCACAGCGCTCATGGGCAATATTGTGTTCGGCGCAGAAAGCATAGAGCGCGTCGCGCCCTTCTACGCAATTACGTGCTTTGAGGGATCCGGGCTTGTAGTATAGCCCAGAATGAATCACGCCACTGTTGTTGCCAGTCTGGTGCTTGGCTACTTTGTCTTCCGCTTCCAATACAATCAAGCTGAGCCCGGCATGGCGCGCTGTTAGCGCCATGCCGGTTGCTAAGCCGACAATGCCGCCACCAATCACCGCAACATCATAGACAGGTGAACTCATGCAACAACTCCGTTCTTGGACAGGATGGTAATCTGGTTAGTTTTCTAAAGATATTACGGAAACAGCGTAAATTGACTGGGATCCAGCCGCCCGGCCTGATGCATGAGCACCGCATTCATCAGCTCAATCGCCAGCCGTGATTCTAGGGTCACCCCGGCGCGCACCCCGACACAGGGATCGTGGCGCCCCTTGGCCAGCAAAAATTCGACCTCTTCCAAATTTTTGCGCACCGATTGCTGGGGCAGCACAATCGTCGAAGTTGGTTTGAAGCCCACACGACAGACCAGGGGCATCCCCGTGGTCATGCCGCCGAGCAAGCCACCGTGGCTATTGCGCTGGTAGCCGCCGGTGCGAATCGGATCGTTGTTTTCACTGCCACGCTGGCTCACCACCGCACGTCCCGCGCCGATTTCACACGATTGCACGGCATGGAGGCCACCCAACGCCCCCATCAGACGCACTTTCAAGCTTTGATAGAGTGGATCGCCCACCAAGGCCGGTACATTCACCGCCACCACTTCGACCAGGGCACCCAATGAATCACCGGCAATGCGCGTCTGCTTGATCAATTGACCCGCTTCGTAGGCGAAATCAGCATCAAACGAATGAATTTCGGCGTCGGCCATCACAGTTTCTGCCGCTTGTATCGCATCGGTGGGAATCCGCATCTGTTGCTGCGTCTCTACCAGCTCTTCGAAATGTGCGGCCAGACTTTTTTGTGCTTTGAGCGGGCCAACCTGGCAGATCGACGAAAGAATCACGGTACCAAAGTGTTCGGCCAAAAAGAGGCGTGCGATCGAGCCGCCCACCACATCGGAAATGGTCGATCGGTAGCTGGAACGACCGCCGCCGCGCACATCGACAAAGCCCTGGGATTTATGATATTTGACCAGATCGGTAT
>Ga0163155_10007570_pt1 | contig 10208 bp, 9 predicted proteins | sample OliLakLV19SP4G1_FD_148611 | JGI IMG/M metagenome (GOLD analysis project Ga0163155, IMG submission 148611) | Freshwater microbial mat bacterial communities from Lake Vanda, McMurdo Dry Valleys, Antarctica - Oligotrophic Lake LV.19.SP4.G1 | ecosystem: Environmental > Aquatic > Freshwater > Lake >...
GTCTTTGATACGTTGAACAGCTGTCGTTTGTGAATTCATGAGTAAGGATAAATCAAGGGAATCGTACTTTTTCTCACATCGTCGAAAGGGGATTCCTAGTCAAAATAACTCCCCTTGCAAACCAGTTTCAGGCTTTGATTTTGCGGGTTTGGTTTGTGGTGCCGGGACAAATTGCCCGGCTTCCTTTTCCACTTCCTTGGTTAGACCTTTGAATTCGAGGCGTTTGAGCTCCTCAATGAGCTCCGGGTAACGCGGGACGACTTGAAATTCCTGCATGGCCCGCGGCAACGGGAGCCTGGTATTCAGCTCCACCATCCGCCGATTGATTTTAATCTGGTCGACACCGGCCAGAATACTCTCGCGCAATTTGTCTTTGGCAATTTGCGCGGGGTTTTCCAGCAAGGCTTCGATCGTGCCGAATTGGTTGATCAAAGCAGCGGCGGTTTTCGGTCCGATACCTCGAATGCCCGGGATATTGTCGGCGCTGTCCCCGGTCAGGGAAAGCACGTCCGCAATTTGCGCGGGGGACACACCCCATTTTTCTCGCACTCCCTCGATACCGATCAGGGAAAATTGCCCGTCTTTACCGGGGGAATAAATCGTCAAGCTCCCGTCCACAAGCTGCATGATATCCTTATCATTCGTGGCGATGACCGTTTCCCAGCCAGCGGCCTTTGCCGCCACGGCGTAACTAGCGATGACATCATCAGCCTCTTGATCCTCGACTACGATCCGGGGGAACCCGAGTAACTCAGTGATCCCGTCAATGACCGGTAGCTGGCAGGACATGTCCGCGGGCATCTCAGAGCGGTTCTGCTTGTATTGGGGCAGTAGCTCCATCCTCTCGGCGGGTAATCCTCCGTCAAAGACCACGACCGCCAAATCAGGCTTCAAGTCGGAGAGCATCCGACGCAAGGCTTTAGCGAAGCCATACACCGCATTAGTAGGCTCACCTTGGGAATTCGTCAGTGCCGTAACCGCATAAAATGAACGGTAAGCGTAATAATGGCCATCAACAAGCAGGAGTCTCATAGGGGGTAAACCGTATAATAGAGAGCACACTCTTTGCAAGGGATTTCCCTCAGAGTCCCGGATTTTTTACTGCCATTCGTGGCGGGGGTAACGCCGGGAGAGTTCAGCCTTGAGCTTTGGGTAATGCTCGGTCCAGAAGCCGGTGAGGTCCTGGGTGACTTGGACGGGGCGTTGGTTCGGGGCGAGGATTTCGACGAGGAGAGGGACCCTGCCCATGGCAATGGAAGGCGTGGCCTTGAGGCCAAAAAGATTCTGGATTGTGGTGCTGAGTTTCGGGGTCGTGCCATCACCGAAATACTCGATCTTCCCGCGTTTCCCACTGGGCAGCTCTAATCTTTCCGGCGCATATTTATCGATGAGCGGGAGCTGGCTGCTATTGAGCCAACTGCGGAGTATGGGCCAGAGGGGTTTATCCTTGATCTCTTTATAAGAGACCGCTCCATAACAAAACTGCTCGATTAATGCCGCGATATCTTCTTTGGCCAGAGCGGCAATGCCCAGTTCTGGACAATTTTTCGCGAGGAAATTCACACGGATAAACCATTGATTCACCTCATCAGTCCATTCATGGAGGATCAGGTTCTTCTTTAGTACCTCGAGGGCGAGAATGCGGGCGGCACCGTCCTTGTCGACTTCATCGGTTTTTTTTAGTGACAGGGGCAGGTCTTTAAAGAGTTTGCGTCGGACACTAGTGACCCGGCGTTGGATCGCGTCAAAGATTGTTTCCATGTCCTCGGAGAAATCCTGCGGGAAAATCTCGCGTAACCATTCCTCTTTGACGGCCGTGATGATCTCCAAGGACACATTGAGTTCCCGGTCACGGCCCTCGATTTCCTGGACTTCCGCGGCCACTACCAGGGGACTGTGGGTGACGATCGAGTCGCGGGATAAATTCCCCTTACGCCCGTGAACGATCTGGCAACGGTGCGAACTCGCATCCAGACGGATGGCCAGATGGTCGATGAACCCGGTCAGGATACATTTCTGGATCACCTCGTCATTGGTGGGGCCCGGCTCCGTGTCGAGACCTTCCTCCTTTGCAATACGCAGGAAATGCTCGAAAAGAGGGCGCACCTGACGGGCGGACTGGGCATGGATGCCGAGTTTGCGACAGGTATCAATATGATATCCACGTTTATCCGCAAAGGTCCAAGCGCGCATGAGCATAAAAAAGTCTGACTCCGCACTGCCCCCCAGGATATCCTCGCGGTTCTCCCTCATTTCCTTGCCTCCCCCCCGGAGCAGGATATTCCGGCCCTGGGTCAAGGCCGCAATCAAGGCCACGGGATAAACACAGTGGTAATCCTGCGCCGCAAGCAACATACGAGCATAACGCGGATGCACGGGGAATGAAAGCATGCGCCGCCCCAGCGGAGTAATATGCCCGGTAGCACTCTCTAATGCCCCGAGGTCCTTGAGCAAGGTTTCGGCCCGGTCGAGGAGCTGGGGTTTGGGCGATTCCAGCCAGCGGAAAGTGCGGATATCCTCGATATCAGCGGCTTTTAAAGTAAGGATGACTTCCGACAAATCGAGCCGGTTAATCTCGGGAATCTCCTGCTCGGGGCGTGACCTATGATCAGCCTCGGTCCATAAACGCAGACAAATGCCCGGGGCTGTACGCCCGGCGCGCCCTGTCCTTTGGTCGGCGGAGGCACGGGAGATTTTTTCGATCAATAAAGTATTTATCCCCCGTTGCGGATCATATTTCGGAATGCGGGCGAGACCACCATCAATAACGACACGGACCCCGTCAATCGTCAGGGAAGTCTCGGCGACATTAGTCGATACAACCACTTTCCTCGCCTCATAACGGGCTACGGCGGCATCTTGGTCACGCGGCTGGAGCTCTCCGTGCAAAGGCAGGACCAAAAAACCTTTGGCTGAACGGCTGGCCTGGATCATTTGCACAGTGCGATTAATCTCGTATGCTCCCGGCATAAAAACAAGGAAGTCCCCCTCCACCCCGGAGGCAACCAAACGCTCGAACTCCTCACAGGCCTGGTCCCATACCGGAGACTCGTCGGCCTTGCGCAAATAGCTCACTTCCACCGGGAACGTGCGGCCTTCACTGGAAATAACCTTTGTACTGGCTCCGAGGTATTCACGGAGCTCTTCGACCGCCAGCGTCGCGGACATCACGATAATCTGTAAATCCGGGCGGATACTTTCCTGGATCTGTAAAGCCCGGGCTAGCGTGATATCCCCGTAAAGATGACGTTCATGGAACTCATCAAAGATAACCGTCCCGATCCCGTCGAGTCGGGGATTCGAAAGCATTTGGCGCAACAAAATGCCTTCCGTCACAAATTTAATCCGAGTCTGGGATCCTGAATAATCCTCGAAACGGATCTGGTAACCCACCTCGTCACCCACACGCACACGGCGCTCGGACGCGACCCGCGCAGCTAACATCCGCGTGGCCAAACGGCGAGGCTGAAGAATCATGACCTGTCCATTGTCGGCCAACCCCCGTTCCAGCAGCATCTGGGGCACCTGTGTCGATTTACCTGACCCCGTCGGTGCGTGGACAATCACCCGTTTCGACACGCCCAGCGCGGCGAGGAAGTCTTCTTCAATCTGGTAAATGGGTAAGTCCCGATTCGTCATAAACCCCCATCAAAACGGCGAACACATTTTTTTGCCAGAAGAATCCTGAATTCATCTCCCCATCGAATAGGTTATAGAGAGAGAAAAAAAAGTGAAAGCCTGCCCAGTGACCTACACCCCGCAGGTCGAAAGGATTGTCCTCTACGCCGTAAATAGCCTTTTGAAATTATCCGAGGAATTTTTTGGCGATGACGACGGCGTTGTGGCCGCCGAAGCCGAAGGAGTCATTTACGGCGATATTGACCGTGCGCTCCTTGGGCGTATGGGCCGTGTAGTCCAGATCACATTCAGGATCGGGATTATCGAGATTAATAGTCGGCGGGATTATATTCTCTTGGACCGCCTTGATACAGACAGCCATTTCGATCGCCCCGGCAGCGCCGAGCAAGTGACCGGTCATGGACTTTGTGGAGCTGACAGAAAGGACTTTGGCGTGATCGGCAAAAACAGTCTTAATCGCCTGGGTTTCGCAAATATCCCCGGTCTGGGTCGATGTGCCGTGGGCATTTATATACTCCACATCCGTGGTATTTAGCTTGGCCCCGGCGAGGGCGAGCTTCAGGCAACGAGCGGCACCGGCACCTTCAGGGGCGGGAGAGGTAATGTGGTAAGCATCCGTGGTATTTGCATACCCGATGATCTCACCGTAGATTTTCGCACCACGAGCCTTTGCGCAGGAGAGCTCCTCCATAATTAAAACAGCTGAACCTTCACTCATGACGAATCCATCGCGGTCTTTATCAAAAGGACGAGAAGCCTTTGTCGGATCATCATTGCGGGTGCTCAAGGCACGCATAGCGGCAAACCCGCCGATCCCGAGGGAGCCAATGGCTGCTTCCGCACCACCGGCCAAGAAAATGTCAGCCCCACCACATTTGATCTCTTTATAAGCCTCGCCGATACAATGGGCGGCGGTCGCACAAGCGGAGACGATTGAAAAACTCGGGCCTTGGAGACCGTGCTCGATGCCGATGACCCCGCCAGCGATATTACTAATGAGCTGGGGAATAATAAAGGGGGACACACGGGAAGGACCCTTTTCACGGAGGATCCGATACCCTTCTTCAAGGGAGAGAATCCCGCCGACACCTGAGCCGACATAAACCCCCACACGGGTGCAATCAATTTTACTAAAATCAAGACCAGCGTCTGCCACAGCTTTCCCGGAAGCGGCCACACTGAGCTGACAATAACGGTCATTACGGCGGGCATCCTTGGGATTCTTAAAATACTTTGAACCATCGAAATCCTTGATTTGCCCGGCAATCTGACAATCAAAGCCGGACACATCAAAACATTCAATGCGGCTGACACCACTTTTCCCCGCGAGCAAATTGCCCCACAGGGTGTCCAAGTCCATCCCGAGGGGAGAGACAATACCTATACCGGTTACGACGACTCGACGTTCACTCATAATTAATTACAAAAACGCGCACTTGCCGATGTAGCAAGCCCGCACTTTAAAAAATATTAAATCTTGCTGGGGGAGGTGAAAAACCTTTTCGGGAATTTTCCAGAAAGCACGGGGGAAGGAAATTCCCTTCCCCCATGCCGGAAAATCAAAACATGTGAGGTATTACTTGTCTTGCTTCTCTTCGATGTAGCGAATAACGTCGCCCACCGACTGGAGCTTTTCAGCGTCTTCATCAGGGACTTCGACGCCGAATTCCTCTTCAAAAGCCATGACGAGCTCTACTGTATCCAGGGAGTCCGCATTGAGGTCCTCGATAAAGGAAGCTTCAGGCTTCACTTGTTCGGGAGTAACCCCGAGTTGTTCCACAATGATTTCTCTCACGCGATCTTCAGTGCTTTTGTCTGCCATATATTTTCTCCTACGATTAGTGTTTCAAAAAATTGTTCAAATAACCATTCCCCCATCCACTGTCATTACTTGTCCTGTCATATAATTACTCATGTCACTGGACAGGAACCAAACGGCATTTGCAATATCTTCGGTGCCACCAAAACGGCTCAGGGGGATCTTTGCAAGTAAATTTTGACGAATTTCATCGTTTAATTTTCCGGTCATGTCCGTTTCGATGAATCCTGGGCAGATCACATTAACTTGAATCCCGCGTGAAGCGTACTCACGGGCAAGGGATTTACTCAGGCCGATCAGCCCTGCTTTGGAGGCTGCGTAATTTGCCTGACCGGCATTACCGATCAATCCCACAATACTGGAAATATTGATGATTTTGCCACTTTTCTGCTTGAGCAAATTGCGCGTGAAAGCTTTACAAATATTAAAAGCGCCCTTGAGATTAATATCCAAAACCGTATCCCAGTCTTCTTCACTCATGCGCATCATGAGTGTATCTCGGGTGACCCCGGCATTATTCACAATAATATCCAGACGGCCATGGACACCCCAGAGTTTCTCCGCAAATTCCTGAACGGCGGCGAAATCCGCGACGTTAAGCTGGCCGGCCTCGGCCTCCAGGCCTTCCGCCCGCATTTCCTCAACCATCTTGAAGGAACTCTCGGATTGGCTCACGGCAATAACCTTTGCCCCTTCACGGGCAAGCTTGAGTGCGATTCCTTTGCCGATGCCGCGACCGGCACCAGTGACGAGAGCGATTTTACCTGTTAGAGATTTTTCCATGAGTTGTAAGAATGGCTTCCCTGTTAATGTGTCCGTTGCCTTTTGCCAATCCTTTTTTTAAAAAATTAATATCTTTACAAAACCGGCTTGGCTTAGATTCCCTATCTTCCGATTAAATTTTTGACAGGGTTTCCTCGAGTGATTTTACGTCACTCATCGTGTAAACAACCGCTTCTTTATTGATCCGGCGCATGAGTCCCGAGAGGACATTACCGGGGCCGAGCTCGATAAAATCAGTGTAACCTTTCCCGATTAAATATTGCATGGACTGGTCCCAGCGGACCGATCCACACACTTGCTCGGTGAGGGTGTGGCGGATTTCGCCTTGCTCCAGGGCAAATTGCGCAGAGACATTTGCGACGACTGGTTCGACGGGTTTGCCCACAGTCATTCCAGCTAAAACAGCCCCCAGCTTTTCCTGAGCGGATTTCATAAGGCGGGAATGGTAGGCCCCGGCCACCGTCAGGGGAATCACTTTTTTCACCCCCTTGGCTTTTGCCACTTCCACAGCCTTTGCAATATTCGAAGCTTCCCCGGAAAGGACAATTTGCCCTGGGCTATTAAAATTAGCCACATCCACATCGGCCTCTTGCGCAATTTGCACGGCCGTCGCCTCATCAGCACCGATCAGGGATGCCATAGCTCCTTTGGTGGCGTCACAGGCTTGTTGCATGAATGTCCCGCGTTGCTCCACAAGCTTGAGACCTTCCTCGAAAGAAAAAGTCCCGGCAGCCGTGTGAGCGGTGAATTCTCCCAAGGACAAACCTGCACAGGCCCCGATTTGTAAATCCGGCTTATTTTTCCTGAGTATAGCAAGGGCAGCCATGCTGTGGGTGAAAATCCCGGGCTGGCAATTCGATGTCTTGGTCAGTTCCCCCTCCGGGCCGTCGAAACAAATCCTGGAGAGTTTGCGCGCCAGGATGGTATCAGCCTTTTCAAACACATCCCGGGCCTCAGCAAATTGTTCCGCGAGATCACGGCCCATTCCCACTGATTGCGCACCCTGCCCGGCAAATAAAAGACAATACGTTTTACTCATAATTGGCGACGAGTATGCGAAATGACGGATTCCACGCAATCAAAAAGATTTTTTCGCCGCCGTAGCCCCATGAGCAATTTGCTCCCGAAACCCCGTGGGCAGAAAGGTGAGCAAACTAAAAAAAGAACATCAATCAACCACTCCCAGAAGACTAACTCATTGATACTGTGACCTTAATGTCCGCTGTGTCCTGACCCGGCATGGTCGCAAATGCAGGCGTACTCAGCCAGTTTACAACCCCCGCATATCTCCGAATTAAAATCGATACGCAAATTCTGCGGTTTAGCAGAGGCATCCTTACGGATTTGAAGAACGATGCGATATCCGTTGCCTTCGGGAAGCGCGGTTTTTGAGATTATAAAACCTCCCGATCGCTCAAACTCGAGGGCCACCTTGCCGGTCTTTGTCTCGGCACTCGCGCTGACTACCAGTGCTCCGGCGGGAACAGCTTTCATTTGCTCGTCGAGGAGGGTCATACGGATTTTTCGATCCGGTTGGACGTAGAACTCAATATATCCTAAATTCGTTTCGAGAATCTTGCCGCCACTGGGTCCGGCGACATTATGATGATCACCTGCCGTCCAGGCGGTCATCGTAGTCATGAGAATGGCGATCAATAAGGTGAATAAGTATTTCATAAACTTCTGCTCTTTCTCTGGGTTATTTTTTTAAAAATATTCTTTGGCACATTACGGTTCAAAGACTTTTTCTCTCGATAAGCGTCTCCATCCAGTCATAGAGGATGGGGAGAATGATTAATGTCAAAAATGTGGAGGTAATGATTCCTCCGATCACTACCGTGGCCAGAGGCTGCTGCACCTCAGCACCTGCCCCGCTTGCAAAGGCCATCGGCAGAAAGCCCAGCGCGGCGACCATCGCGGTCATTAGCTTTGGGCGTAAACGGGTCAGCGTCCCTTCTACCACGGCGTCACGGATGGATTTGCCCTGTTCGCGTAGCTGGTTAATGAAAGAAACAAGCATCACACCATTAAGTACGGCGATACCAGAGAGTGCGATAAATCCAATCGCCGCCGAAATGGTAAAGGGCATACCGCGTAACCAGATAGAGAGGACACCTCCCGTCACAGCCAAAGGAATGCAGAGAAAGACGAGCGCCGCCTGACGCAGAGAACCGAAACTAAAGAATAGCAGAATGAAGATCAGTGCCAGGGACAGAGGAACGATAACCATCAATCGTCTCGATGCCTCAATATAGTTTTTAAACTGGCCTCCGTACTCGATGCGATAACCTGGGGGGAGCTTGATCTGATCGGTTTTTTCACGGGCCTCCTCGACCCAGCTTGTCACATCCCGGCCCCGTAGGTTGACCATGATTGCCGCCCGTCTCTGACCTAGCTCACGGGAAATTGAGTTCACCTTTTCCCCGACTGTAAACTCAGCGACCTGTCCGAGGGTTAAGAGTCCTCCCTCAGAGGTCCTCACCGGCAGCGATTTCATCACCTGCATGTCATTGCGGATATCCTCAGGTAACCGGACGACCACCGGATAACGCCGATTCCCGTCGATGACCACACCACTTTCCATCCCTGCCAGTGCGGTGGAAACGGCCTCATTGATTTCGGAAACGTGGACGTTATAACGTTTCATCGCTTCACGGTCGGGAGATATTTCCAGCAGGGGAGCTTTACCCAGTGCGTCGAACTCCACCTCGGCAGACCCTGGCACTTTCTCAAGAATTTCGCGGACCTCTGTGGCGATCCTCTCGATTTCATCATACTGATCCCCAAAAACTTTCACGGCGATATCCGCACGCGTACCTTCCAGAATTTCATTAAACCTCATTTCGATGGGCTGGGAAAAAAGGTAAGCCTGCCCGGGAACCTGAATCCCGAGTTCTTTGCTCATCAGACCAGCCAACTCCTCTTTGCTCCGGGCTGTAGTCCACTCGTTCTGTGGCTTATAGAAAATGTAGCTATCAGAAACATTCACCCCCATGGGGTCTGTCGCCACCTCCGCGGTCCCAATGCGGCTAAAGGTATAGGTGACCTCCGGGAACTTTTTGAGCAGCACTTTTTCTGAGGCTATTTGCATTTCCACCGATTTATCCAGGCCGATGCTTGTAGTGCGGATCATGTGTGTGGCGAAAGATCCTTCATCGAGCTGGGGAATGAATTCCTTGCCCATTCGGTTCAAAATGAATAAAGATGCAATAAATAAAATGAGGGCTCCACTGACAAATATCCACCGGCGACGGAGCGCTCTGAGCAATAGTGGAGTGTATATGTTTTTAAAAAATGTGACCAGACGACTATCCCTTTCCTCGATCTTCCCTCCGAGAAAGTAAGAACACAAAACAGGCATCAAGGTCAGGGCCAGCACAAGCGCACCGACTAATGCCATCATGACGGTAATAGCCATGGGCTTGAACATTTTCCCCTCGATACCCGTCAGAGCGAGTATGGGTATGTACACCACCGTCACGATGAGCATCCCAAAAAACATCGGGCTACCCACCTCTTTGGCAGCGATGAGAACCTCATGGCAACGCTCTTTGACACTCAGGACACGCCCGAGCTCACGCTGCCGATGGGCGAGATGACGGATGATATTCTCCACCATGACTACCGCTCCATCTATAATCAGCCCAAAATCGACTGCGCCCAAGCTCATGAGATTTCCCGATATTTTCGTTTGTACCATCCCCGTGATGGCAAAGAGAAAGGAAAGTGGGATCGCCGCCGGAGCGAAACGTGAAACGCTTGTTTTTCTGAATTTCGAAGATGAGCGACTCTCGGGAGTGGATGCTTCCGCCCTTTCCTATTTGCTGGAGGAATACTACCGCCAGTTTCCCCTAGTTTGATACATTGTTAATGATTGTCCGAATTCTTAATGGAGAACTAGGAGATAACTTTCAAAGGAATTACCTTAATTTAACTTTAGAATATCATTTATATATAATGATTTATC
>Ga0163155_10007579_pt1 | contig 10198 bp, 4 predicted proteins | sample OliLakLV19SP4G1_FD_148611 | JGI IMG/M metagenome (GOLD analysis project Ga0163155, IMG submission 148611) | Freshwater microbial mat bacterial communities from Lake Vanda, McMurdo Dry Valleys, Antarctica - Oligotrophic Lake LV.19.SP4.G1 | ecosystem: Environmental > Aquatic > Freshwater > Lake >...
CATCTTCAGTATTACCAAAAAATGAATTCTTGGAAAAATTTAACCCTGATGGCTCATTAAAAGGAATTAAATTACCAGATCCAAGTGACCATTCTCCTCAAGCAGAAGAACTGAGAAGGGTGGCAGCATCACTTGGCCTGCACAACAAGATTACTGTAACTCCACAAGGGCCAAGCATTGAAACAAATCCACTGACAACCCCAGACGCGGTGCTTCCCACTCCTGATGCCGCAGCCGAGCATCAAATTTTAAATAATTTTTCTGTCAAACTTGGAGAAGGGGGTGTTCCTAAAAATCTAGAAACTGTTTTCAACGCCATCTCTGCAGACCATATGGCACTACCAGCAGACGGAACAATAAACACAGAATTTGCCACCAAAAGCCTAAACATGGCCGCCAATTTGGTAAAGCTCGCAGAAGGCGGAAAGGTGGCTGGCATCAGTCATGAACAATGGGCAGGAGCGGCAAATTTTTCAAATGGCAAACTAGAAATCCTAGACCACGATAAGTTCAATCAAATTCTTGATTCACTTAAGGGCCACTCAGACGAACTCTGGTCCAAAGGAGCCTTACAAAGCAAAGGTGCGGCCATAAAATACATACCGAAAATCAGTTCTGATAATTGGCTCAAAATAGTCCACGCAGAAGGAATGGATAAGACCATAGATGCATCCGGCACAGAAATACCAACAGGTATTTTGGGTCATGATGGAATAGACATAACTAAGATACAAAATTTCAGTGAGAGTGATCTAGTAAAAAGCGCCACAGAGACTAGTGGTGGAAGATCCTCAATGGAAGAAATAGAAGAAGCCCACAGGAGATTAATCGAAAAATATGTCCCTCCAGAAATAGATGTTCCTGAAACTCAAGCCCCAACAGCAGAAGAACTTGCGGCCATTAAAGAAGCAGAAGCCACAGCAGCAGCCTTTGACTCAAATCCAGACAGGCCAGAAGTAGAGGAAGCAAGGGGAGCTATTTATGATTCATATGAAGGCGAACTTCCCAAAGCAGTACTTGCGGAAATAAAAACAATCACTAATCAAAACTTAGAGAAAATTTTCCCAGAAGAGACAGAGTTAATGTGGGAGAGAGTCCAGCAGGGCCCAGCAAGAATAATGATGAAAATTAAACAAGAAAATATATCTGACGACCTGAGGCCCCTTATGGCGTATTTACACATGCTTGAGGAAAAAACAGGTCTTGCTCCTAGGATAGAAACAAATACAGAGCCCGCAGAAACAATTGGGGAATATGTCCTTAGCGCATCAAAAATGGCCTATCGTCTAAAAATCCTAGATAAAATAAAATTATAAAAAACTGTGGTATATTTTACTGGTGGATACACACGTAGAACACCTCGTAGGACTCAATGACAAGCAAAAAGAAGCGGCACTTCATACTAAGGGGCCGATTCTAATAGTTGCCGGAGCTGGAGCTGGCAAAACTAAAACCATAACACATCGGATAGTTAACCTCATAAAAGAAGGCACCTCGCCAGAGAGGATCCTGGCTGTGACTTTTACCAACAAAGCTGCCAAGGAAATGCGCGAGCGGGTAATAGCAGAAATAGAGAAAAGTGCCAAGGGGCAAAACACCATACCCTTCGTCAGCACCTTCCATTCTTTGGGTGTTTATATTATCAAGGAAAATGCCTCCATGTTGGGGCTTACTAAATACTTCACAATATTAGATGAACCAGAGGCGAATTCTTTCATTAAAGATATTTTAAAAGAGCTGGGCCTAGACCCCAAGCAATACGAACCCAAGAAAATAAAAGGTATAATTTCTAAAGAAAAGGGTAAATTTACTCAAGTTTCCGACTATGAAGAGCGGGCCAACGACCCCACAGGGAGAGAAGGTGGATCACTAGGTAGAGTGGTTGCCCAGGTTTGGAGGCTCTACGAAAAGAGAAAAATGGCTGAGAACAGTCTGGACTTCGACGACCTGCTACTAAAGGCAACCAGGCTACTCAAAGAAAACCTAGAAATACGTAAAGTTTACCAAGAAAAATGGGAATACGTGCACATAGATGAGTATCAGGACACGAACGAGGTGCAATACTTGATGTCCAGGCTCCTGTCTGAAACCCACAAGAACATCTGTGTGGTGGGTGACGGCGACCAAAACATATATTCTTGGCGTGGAGCAAACCTCAAGAACATACTAAGTTTTGAAAAAGATTATCCCAACGCCAAAATAGTCCTACTGGAAGAAAATTATCGCTCTACCCAGAACATCCTAGAAGCAGCCAACGAAATAATAAAAAAGAACCAATTCCGGGTAGATAAAAATCTTTTCACTAAGAAAGAAGCCGGCGAAAAGATAGGATTGTACGAGGCACTAGACGAAAGCGACGAGGCGAATTTCGTAGCCACAAAAGTATTAGAAATAATAGACAGCTACGGGGATTCCAATTTTTCTCCGCTTAACCCTTCCCCGAGTACGGGGTGGGGCCTACACGGCAGCAAAATTGAAACCCCCTCCGCAGAAAAAAACAGCTCATTTCTAGGACAAGCTAGCAGTGATCTTTCGAGCGGTGACGTTGCAACGCAGGATACCCCGAGAAAAATCACTGCTAGCTTGTCAGAAATTGCAGTACTCTATCGGGCCAACTTTCAATCTCGTGCGCTCGAAGAAGCGATGCTCAGATTCAATGTGCCTTACCAGGTCTTAGGAGTTAAGTTCTTCGAGCGAAAAGAAATCAAAGACACGCTGGCCTACCTGCGGGCTGCACTTTCTCCACAAAGTCTATCTGACATCAAAAGGGTCATCAACTTCCCAGCACGAGGAATAGGCAAGGTCACCCTAACAAAGATTTTTAGTAACCAAGCAGAGGACCTGCCAATAAAAGTCAGGATTAAAATTAATAATTTCTATTCTCTGCTCGAAGAAATAAGAGAAAAAATACAAACATCTCCGACATCTGAGGTTATTAAATTCACAGTAAAGAATTCCGGTATTGAAAGAGAACTCGGAGAGGGAACAGATGAAGACAAAGAAAGACTTGAGAACATTAAAGAGCTCGTCACCCTTGCTCTGAAATACGACAACTTGGAAAACGGACTTGGTGTTGAAAGGCTTTTAGAGGATGCCGCCCTAGCCTCTGATCAAGATTCATTAATAGAGCGAGGTGAAAAAAAAGAAATAAAAAACGCCGTCAAACTAATGACCGTGCATGCATCTAAGGGCCTTGAGTTTAAATACGTTTTTATTGTTGGCCTTGAGGACGGGCTATTTCCACACCAGAGACTTGGAGACAGCAAGAGCGGGGAGGACAGTGAAGAAGAGCGCAGACTGTTCTATGTGGCAGTAACGCGAGCAAAAGAAAAGCTCTTCCTTTCTTTTGCAAACTTCCGCACCATCTTCGGATCACGACAAATCAACGCCCCATCAGAATTCATCAGCGACATACCCCCAGACCTCCTAGAGAAAGAAGAAGAAAAAGATGGAATAAAAACAATATATCTTTAAACTATATAAATTAAATGCAAGAAAAAGAAACCCAAAGACAACACAGAGCCAAGAAATCCCTAGGTCAGAATTTCTTGAAGTCAGTGTTGGCTTTAAATAAAATTATTTCAGCAGGAGAAATATCTAAAGAAGATACTGTTCTTGAAATAGGCCCAGGCAAAGGAGTGCTCACAGAAAAGCTATTGGGTAAGGCGGGGCAGGTTATCGCAATAGAAAAAGATTATGACCTCTTTCTATTTCTGCAAGACAAATTTTCGCAAGACATCAACACTGGAGCTTTGCTGTTAAAGAACGAAGACATCTTGGATCTTGACCTCCCTAGGCAAGGCCTAGGGAGGTATAAAATCATTGCCAATATACCTTACAACATTACTGGAGCTATTTTAAAAAAGTTTTTAACCACCACAAACCAACCAGAGAGAATGGTTCTCCTAGTGCAACATGAAGTAGGGAGAAGAATAGTCGCTCGTGACGGAAAAGAAAGCATTCTTTCTATGTCAGTAAAGGTTTATGGAGAACCTAAAATAATACAGAAGGTGCCTGCACGATATTTTTCCCCGGCGCCCAAGGTTGATTCAGTCGTAATAAGTGTCAGTAACATTTCTCGTAAATTTTTTAATGAAAATAATATATCTGAAGAAGACTTTTGGAGGATAATCCACGCGGGTTTTGCACACAAAAGGAAAAAGCTCTCCGGCAACCTAAAGGGTCTATTCAAAAGCCCTCTGCCTAAGGAATACGGGGACAAAAGGGCTGAAGATTTGTCCACTGCAGACTGGATTGCTATTGTAAAAATGCTATAATTAAAAGATAAATAAATTAAATTTGGTTTGGTTAAAAAATAAAAGAATTATTTTGGTCGTTTTGGCGATTGTGGTTTTGGTTTTGCTTTTTCTGATAAGAACCAAATCTCGATTTGAGGCCCAAGTAGCCCAAAACGGTCTGATCAGAGGGGACGCCACACTAGCGGAAACAGTAAATAAAGACACCGACCTAGACGGAGTGTTGGATTGGGAAGAAAGGCTATGGGGCACAGACCCGACAAAATCAGACACCAATGATGACGGAACCCCAGATAGCGTAGAAATAACAAAGCTCAAAGAGACCAGAGGGGCAACAACAAATCTTGACGGAGGAGAAGAGGAGTCCCTAAGCCAAACTGACAGATTCTCCAGAGAGCTCTTTTCTACTGTAGTGGCCCTAAATCAGGCAGGAGAGATAGACCAGGCCACAACAGAGAAAATCACGAGTTCTTTGTCTGAAAAGATAAAAAACGTAGAACAGAAAAGGGTTTTTCTAATCTCAGAAATAAAAACAACTGGAGACAACAGCTCTGCAGCATTCAACAAATACATAACCCAAATAGCTGACATCTACAAGAAACACCCGGCCGGAGAGAGTGTCATAGAAATATTGGCTGAATTTGTTAATGACGGGGCAAATGTAAACCCTGACGCCCTACTCAAGCTTGGTTCAGTGGTAGAGCAGACTTCTCTGGTCCTAGAAGAGCTAGCTAGGATGTCCGTCCCGTCCGAAATAGGCCCCCTACATCTAGAGCTACTGAACGCCTTACAAAAACTAAAGGAAAACATCAGTGACATACAGTTATACGACGCAGACCCGATAATAGCCATGGGTGCAGTCAGTCAATATGAAGCAAACACTGAGACGCTAGACGAAGTATTGGTAAAATTAGGTAACAAAGTAAGGGAGAAATTGAACAACTAGAAGTAAAATCATATAATATGTTTGCGCCAATGAATCTAAAAAACAACAAAATCCAAAAGATCATCTCCTCGATACTCATTGTTGTTATTCTCGCACCCTCATTGATTGTTTTCTCCACCCCACGAAAAGCTGAGGCACAGGCGGGTTTGCCAACAACAGACATTTTGGGAAACATCTTAAAGCAAATAAACAACGTTTTCACCCTGGATACAAAAGTTACCAGCAAATCAAGCTTAATTCTTCAAATAAGAGAAGCGGGCAAGGCTGTTCTTAAAGAGACACTCAAGAACCTAGCCAGAAGGGCCTTGGCTGGGATGACCAAAAGCACAGTAGACTGGATCAATACAGGATTCCACGGCGCGCCATTATTCCTTGAAAACCCAGGCTCTTTCTTTAACGACATAGCCAAGTCCGAAGTGAAAAACTTGGTAAACATTATAGGCTATGATTCTTCCCGTTTTCCTTTTGGTAAAAGCTATCTTCTGGGAATAATAGACAGCTACAAGGCCCAGCTCTCCAGCAACATGGAATACTCCTTGAGTAGGGTGATCAACGACCCTGCGGCGCTTACTAGATACAGAGTAGATTTCTCTGTTGGAGGATGGGACGGGCTATTGCTACACAGCCAATACCCCCAGAACAACGCCATCGGCGCAGACATGCAGGCCACAGTCTATCTCGCCAACAAACTTAAAGGGACTAGTCAGAATGCAGGAGACAAAGTACGGGACACCCTCCAGCAAGGCATGGGATTCCTTGCCCCACAAAGTTGCCCTTCTAACCCTGACTACAACCTCGACTATAATGAATTTAACCGCCCAGCCTTCGACCCCTCAAGTATCTCACTGCCAGATATTTCACTCGACCCAGCAGACGATGCTTCGAACGCCAAGAAGCTAGAGCTCTACAACTCTGCAGTGGCGGCTTCTAGGGCTAACTGGGAAATTAAAAACACCTGCCCGGGTGGATTGGTTACCCTAACTCCAGGATCCATAGTTGCGTCAACCATAACCAAAGCTATGGGTGTACCCCAGGACAATGCTTCATTGGGTGCGGCTTTTGGTAACAGCTTGACTGCTATTTTCGACACATTATTAAATAAATTTCTAGGTGATGGACTGACCAAGCTTTCATCACGGGTCAACTCAACACAGGAAGACAACGACAACTTCAACTACTACGGAGAGACACTGGGTGGTACTCCGGACGCAGGGGCTGGATGGTCAGGAATAGCAGATGAAGAAGTTAATTTAGATAAATTCAGAAAAGAGCTTATGGGCAAGACTGTTGTGCTTGATGCCGATGGAATAGCTGTCAGGGAAGAAGTGGGTAACACTGGCAACGGAGAATACACACCTGGAGCCATACAAAACACTGAACTTGAGCTTAAGCTAATAGACAACCCTACAGCCGACAATGCGGAGCCCGGGCTAATACAAATACTGGACAGCACTTGGCCTGTCGCCAAAAGCTTAGATATGTGTACCCCAGGGCCCAATAAAAACTGGGAAAAGAAGTTAGATGGAGAAACCGAGAGAATTATCAGCGCTAAGATAATAACAGAAACTGGTAATGAGGACTCTCTTAAGGTCAAAGCTGCCAGAGATGCGATACGTGAACTACGGTTTGCAGTAAAATCCTTTAAGGATTGGATAAACACAAGAATGATTGAAGCTGACCCCCAAAAAGGTGGCCTTCCTGGCGCGATACTATTCATTGACGCAATCAAAGAACTAGACACAAATGACCAACAATACAGAGAACTAACTGACAAAAAGAGAGCAAAGGGCACAGCTGTAGCTAGGCTAAATTCAATATATAAAGCCCTGGAGCCATTTACCACCCAGCCAAAAGTAGGTAGCCCCGAAGAGAAGAATTTAATAAGCATCAGAAAGCAATACAATGCTATCGCTTCATCTATTTCAAGCTCTGCGAGTCTAGAAGAGCTCCAAAGCCAGCTGGACCTAGCCAAAGAAAGAAAGCAGAATTTATTGCTGCTGGAAAACCAATGCAATCAAGAAAGAGTCGCTGCAAAATGGACAGCCCCTGGATTAAATGGATCTGGTAGGCTTCCTTCAGCCGCTGGTCAATCTTATTTCTTTTTTGAAACCAGAGCGGATTTTTGGGGGGGTGAGAAACGCACCGTACCAGGACCAACAATAACCTCCTCGGGCACAGAAAAAGAAGTATTCTGTGATGTGCCAATTGTTAATGGTTATAGCCACGGAGAAATAATAAGAAAAGAATTCTCCAACGACCAGGGAGCGCTGCTGTTTACATTCAGAAATGGTTTTGGCAACAACCTGGGTACTCCAGGATTCACCGATTTACCGATGGTAAACGCACATGAGTATTACGGAGACAAGACAGAATATTTTCCTGTTAGTGTGGAGATAGATTGCAGGCTGTTGTTCAAAACCAACGACATTGAATACAAACAAGCGGGGGATGAGAGTTTTTAGAGGGTAAGTAGTGGGGTAGTGGAGATTGTTAGATTGAAAATTAAAAATCAAAATGAGCACAAAGTTTAAAAAATTAATTCCATTCTTGTTGATACTAGTTGTGCTGGCTGGGGCTTTTGCTTTTACAAATAAAGCTTCTGCGTCAGAGGAAGACCCGAGTGAAGCCTGCACTTACAATGACGGAGGAAGAATTGGAGGAACGGTTGAAAATGCCCCCTGTATAAATACAGCCGGAGAGCAAATAGGAGACAACTCTGGAAAAAGAGTGGAAAAAATTGAACCCCAATCCCCCCTGGAAGACGAACTTGCTCCTTGTGGTGTTTTTGGAGATTCTAAGTTAATAGGATGTGTCCAGTGGCTTGTGTATTTCGTCTTTGTCGCTGCACCGTCTTTCATTATGGTTGTCACCGCAAACCTCTTCAACTTAGTGGCAGCGATGACGCTCAGCTCGGGCATGTATCAATCCACATTTATCCAAACAATATGGGTAGTGGTTAGAGACTTGGCCAATATTTTCTTTATACTCATCCTGCTGTACGCCGCAATGCAAATAATACTAGACCTAGGGCACGGTAGCTCCAAGAAAATAGTAGCCAGTGTCATACTCATAGCGCTGTTGGTTAACTTCAGCCTATTCTTTACTAAAGTAGTAATAGACTCCTCCAACATCGCAGCGCTCATTTTCTACAACAGGATAGACACCACCAACACCAACTACAACCCAATACGAAGTGACACCGGGGAGAAGGATATGGCCGGAGCCCTGGTGTCCAAGTTTAAAATAAACAACTTCTTCTCTGGAGACTTGATTAAGGATCTCAAGAAAGACCCATTAGTAAAAATAGCCGACGAAGACAAACTAAGCCCCTATATGACAATGGGAATGATGATGGTCTATGGACTGGTGGCCTATGCTCTGTGTTATTCGTTCTTTATGGTGGCTATGGCCCTCTTTGGCAGAATGCTAAATCTGATGATGCTTATGATCATTTCTCCGGTGGCCTTTGTTACTAAATCAATACCGAGCCTAAGCAAGAAAGAGAATATGGGTTTTGATAGCTGGTTAGCAAACCTCCTTCAGACAGCATTCATGGCTACGATCTTTATGTTTATTCTCTATATGGTAGCAACAATTCTAAAGGCCGAGATATTCAACGTGGGGATAAACCCTAACAACCAAGGAGCTGCCGCCACCCTAGTAAAGCTCTTTATGCCAGCTATTCTAATAGCTGCACTACTACTGAAAGGTGTTAAATATTCAATGTCTGCCTCCGGGCAATTCACCGGGATGGTAATGAAAGGTGCTGGATTTGCTGGTGGCGCAGTATTGGGTGGCGGAGCGTTCCTGGCGTCAGGACTTGTTGGTAAAGGATTGAACATGGTTTCAAAATCAGATTCGGTTCAAAGATGGGCAAACAGAAAGGGTGTTTCTGGATATTTGGGCAAGAAAGTGCTTAATGTTTCAGATTATGGACAAAGAGCTTCGTTTGATTTGAGGAAGGCTCCGGGCTTCGGTAGCCTCGCTAAAAACGCTGGGATTGATTTCGGCTCCTCGAGCCTAATAGGACTTGGGGTTAAAGACGGAGGATATGAAGGCGGTATTAAGAGAGACGCACAAAAACGAGATAAAGAGTTGAAGTTAATTTCAGAAGTCAACATGACAGACGAACAGATCAGGAAAAAATATGGGGCAAATTTGAGTGACAAACAAGTAAAACAAAAGAAGAAAGAAATAAAAGAAGAAAGAATAAAAAAATACAAAGACAATTTGGGGCTAGACGGACTTCTGGGTTCAGCCATGTACAGCAGCGTTGGAAGAGCTGCTGGATGGCTTGGTGCTAATGAAGCAGAAAAGAGGAATGCGGCTCTTGTCGCGAAAAGAACTTTTGCTGTTGGTGCAGGAATTGTGTTAGGCGGAGGATTGGGTCTAGCCACAGTAGGGGCAGTCGGCGCAATACAAGGCGGAGGTGAAAAGAAATTTGAAAAGGATTTAGAGAAACATGAAAAGAAAGAACACGGGCTAGAAGCAAGAATAGAAAAAGCTGAGAAAACCAAAGAAACAGAAGAGAAGTTCATGAAAGACATGGGGGATGGAACAATAACCGTAAAAATGGAAGGCCCCGATGGGACGCAGGTGGCCGTACCAGCAGAAGATTTGTTTACAACTGGCGCTGATGGAAAGAAATCTCTAAATAAAGCCAAGGTTGAAGAATTAGTTACTAACATCGCCTTCCAAGAAAGAGTGTTGAACGCGCAAATAGGAAAATTAGACATGGCGCCAGGTGGAGATAAGGATGCCTTATACGCAAGAAGAAAGGGCTTACAAAAAGAATTTGGAACTCTTAAAGAATCTGAAAGACAATTGGAAAGATTAAAATCTGCACCAGAAGTAATAGAAAAAGCCGAGAAAGAACTGGAGAGGTTGGGAGAAAAGATAGACAAGCTCGAGGAAAGACACGGAGACACGCCCGAGGCAAAAAACAAAGAGTCAACAGCTGAAACCCATAGCCCCACACCAAAAGCTGGAGGATCGG
>Ga0163155_10007581_pt1 | contig 10197 bp, 9 predicted proteins | sample OliLakLV19SP4G1_FD_148611 | JGI IMG/M metagenome (GOLD analysis project Ga0163155, IMG submission 148611) | Freshwater microbial mat bacterial communities from Lake Vanda, McMurdo Dry Valleys, Antarctica - Oligotrophic Lake LV.19.SP4.G1 | ecosystem: Environmental > Aquatic > Freshwater > Lake >...
GTCACGACGGCGGAGAAGCGCCGCGCCGCCGCACTTGCTGAGCAACTTGCAAAGGCTTATCCCGATGCCCACTGCGAGCTCGACTTCACGAACCCGCACGAGCTGCTGATCGCGACGATCCTCTCGGCACAAGCGACCGACGCCGGCGTGAACAAGGCGACACCCGCGCTCTTCGCGAAGTTTCCCACGCCCGCCGCGTACGCCGCGTCGTCGCCCGAGGAGATCGAGCCCTTTATCAAAACGATCGGGCTCTTTCGTAATAAAGCGAAGGCGGTGCACGCCGCAATGAAGGAAGTCGTCGAACAGTTCGGGGGCGAGGTGCCGCGGACGATGACGGAACTGCTCACGCTCCGCGGCGTCGCCCGCAAGACCGCAAACGTCGTACTCGGCAACGCCTACGCAACCAACGTCGGCTTTGTGGTCGACACACACATCGAGCGCTTGTCAAAACGCTTCGGCCTCGTGCCGAGGGACGCGAAAGTGCCGGCGGTCGAACGCCGCCTCATGGCGCTCTTCCCACGCGAGAAATGGTGCGACCTTTCTCACCAGATCATCTGGCACGGGCGGCGCGCGTGCAAAGCTCGCCTGGTCGGCGGCGGATGCTGCCAGGACGCACATCCGATTTGTAAAGAGTTCGGTATAGCCTGCGAATATCGCGAGCCGAAATCATGCTGAAAGCGGTCCCATCTGCCCGCGCCGCCCAACTCCACTTTGCTCCCAATCACTCAGCACGCCGAACTCAGCACTTTCTTTCCCGCTCCACTGAATCCCGAAACCCGCACCCGACTTGTACGTCCGCACTCCTTCGGCGTATCCTGTGCGGATGCAGCTTTCCAAACGAGTGTGTCGTCTTCGTCCTCCTTCCACCATCGCGATGTCCGCGCGGGCGCGCGACCTCAAGGCCCAGGGCGTTGACGTCGTGGCGTTCGGCCAGGGCGAGCCCGACTTTGATACACCCCAGAAGATCAAGCAGGCCGCGATCGACGCGCTGAACGCGGGGCAGACGAAGTACATGCCGACACTGGGCGACCCCGAGACGCTCGCGGTGATCTCCGCCAAGTTCACGAGCGAAAACAAGATTCCCAACTGCACGCCGAAGCATGTCGCGATTTCTTCGGGCGGACGACACTCGCTCTTCGTCGTCCTGCAATGTCTCATTGACTGTCCCACGGCGGGGCAGCCGCAGGACGAAGTTCTGCTGCCTGTGCCCGCCTGGGTGTCGTACGGTCCGATCGCCGAACTCGCAGGCGCGAAGGTTGTAGAGGTTCCGACCACCGCCGCGACTGATTTCAAGGTGACGCCGGCGCAGCTCAAAGCCGCGATCACCCCGCGCACGAAAGTGCTGATCCTGAACTCCCCTTCCAACCCGTGCGGCACGATGTACAGCGAAGCGGAACTCCGCGCTCTGGCAGATGTGGTTGCCGACGCCGCAAAGAGCGTCGCACCGAACATGATCATCCTGACGGACGAGATGTACGAAAAGCTCGTTTACGGCGGGATCCCCCACTTCTCCATCGGCTCGATCCCCTCGGTCGCCGAGCGCACCATCACGGTGAATGGCCTCTCCAAAACCTTCGCGATGACCGGCTGGCGCGTCGGCTACACCGGCACCAGCGGCGAGTTCGGCCTCAAGTTCATCAAAGCGATGAGCGACCTGCAGGGCCAGCTCACCACGAACATCACGTCGTTTGTGTACCCTGCGATCCGCGTCGCGCTCACGCAGTGCGGGCCCGAAGTCGAAGAAATGCGACAGGCGTTCGCACGCCGAGCCGAGTTGATTTATTCGCTGTCCAAGCAGATCCCCGGCATGCCCGCGCCCCGCCCCACTGGCGCTTTCTATCTCTTCCCCGACGTCTCGTCATTCTTCGGCAAGCGCACCAAGAAGGGCACGACGATCAACAGCGGCGTCGATTTCGCCGAGGCATTGCTGGCCGAGGCGTGCGTCGTCGTCGTCCCCGGCGACGACTTCGGCGGTTGCGGCGCGAACCACATCCGCTTCTCGTTCGCGTGCTCGGAAGACAACATCCGCAAGGGTCTCGGGCGGATCGCCGAGTTCGTGGATGGGATGAAGTAAACTGGAACCTGCGGCCGCGGATTGACTCGGATTTCGCGGATGGGGAACCGGTGCGTGAATACGGCGAGCGCGATCGCTCAGCTTGATTCTTGTGATAAGTTCATCAGCAGCGGGCGATCAAGCGATGCGGCGTGCAGGCGGAGCAGCTTCGCGATATTCGTTCGCGCGTAGAGCAGGTCTTTCGCGTGCAAAATGCCATCGGCGCTCTGGACGAATCCGAGCGTGATATGGCAGACGTCTTTCGCGTCGATGTGCAGCAGGCCGTGGAGGTCTTCGATCGTGACCAGACACTCCGTCGAGCCGAGCGACCTTGCTGCGATGATTCCCGCGTCGTTCACATACTCCACTCGCATCATCGCCCGCTCGGCGTCGAGTTCGCACACGATGTTCGCGCTCGTCGGCGCCTCGATGCCGAGCGAGGCTCCGACGGCACCGAGCCCTTCGGGCGCGATCGGCCACAGGATCATCGCGCGGAGCGTCGGATGCGTCGACCCGCTAACGTGCTTCACCCCGAGTTGTGTCCGGATCGCGGTCATGGTGTGTGGAGTATCGGAAAACACTCAGGAACTTGAAACGCTCAGGGAATCTTGGACAGAACACTCGCGGCGAGCCGCAGTCCCCGCCCATCGGACCCGACGAAACGCTCGCCGAGCCGGTCGATGGTCTGCACGAGTTCAAGCAGGTCGTCGAGGCGCTTGTTGTGATCGCCCACGATCTCCGCCGCGGGCCCGCTGCCGACGCCCTGCGTCATGTCGCGCACCTCGTACAGCGCGGTGAGCAGCGGATGGATCTCGCGTCGCAATCGCTCTCGGATGATCTTGCGTGAGAGAGCCCAGACATCCTGCTCGGCCTCGAAATATTCCTTGCGCTCGCCGCGGCGATGCACGCGCGAGACGATCCCCCATTCGACGAGCGAGCGCAGGGACATCGAAGCGTTGCCGCGCGAGATGCTGAGCTGCTCCATGATTTCGTCGGTGTTGAGCGGCTCCCCGGTGATGTGGAGGAGGGCGTGAATCTCCGCCATGGTGCGGGAGATACCCCACGTCGCGCCCATCTGTCCCCAGACGGCGACGAAGCGTGCGCGGGCGGCATCGAGATCCTCTTTGGACACGACGCGCCGATTTGGAGCGGTGCCTGCCATACCTTCATGATACGTGCATCGGCGATTGGAGCAATAGTATTTTCAGAAAGAGTTGAAAATTGGAGCGGGCCGTCTGTACGCGAAGTCTCGCTCTGTTCGGGTGTTACCCGATCAGAAGGTCCGCGACACCCGCGATCCCTAACACGCACGACACGATCCCATTCAGCGTGAAGAACGCCATGTCGAGCCCCGCCTTGCCGCGCCTCGCCAGCACCACATGCTCCAGGCACAAGAGCACGCCCACCAGCCCGACGCCGATCCAGAAGATCACGCCGAATCGCGGCTCAACCATCGCGGCGGTCACAAGGCACGCGAAAGCCGCGGCGTGCATCGCGCGACTCAACCAGATCGCGCGCGTCGGCCCGAGCCGCGACGGAATGCTGAACAGGCCCGTGCGCTGATCGAACTCAACATCCTGCAGCGCGTAAATCACATCAAACCCCGCGACCCAGAAGAGAACCATCCCCGCCATCCACAACACCGCAGGCGTGTCGGCGAGCGACGATGGATTCACGGCAATCGCGGCCGCAGCCGGCGACGCGGCCAACGCCCCGCCCAGAAAGACATGGCACAATGACGTGAACCGCTTCGTGAACGAATAGAACGCGATCCACGCCAAGACGGGAATCGCAAGCATCGCCGGCCATGGATTGTTGAACAGCCAGTAAAACGCGGACGCCGCGAGCACGAAAAGGCCCGCACACCCCAGCGCGATTCCCACGGCACTCCGCAATGACAGCCGCCCCGACGCGAGCGCTCGACGCGCCGTCCGCGGATTCGCGGCGTCAAACTTCCGATCGACGATGCGGTTCACCAGCATCGCCCACGTGCGCGCCAGCACCATGCACACCACGACAATCACGAGCATCCAGCCGAAGTCGGACCACGGGTGGCCTGCGTCTCGCGCGAGGAACGCACCCATCACCGCGAACGGCATCGCAAAGACCGAATGAGCCAGCTTGATGTCACCCGCCGCGACACGCAGGCGGGCAGCGAGTGACGGCGTCGGCACGCCGCTGGTTGGCGAAGGCGGCGGCGAGGGCGAGGGACTCGAAGGTTGGCCGGCGAAGCTGGACATCCGTTGGAGGATATGAAGTCCGCTGAGGTCAGGACAACCGGAGAATTGTCTCGTGCCATCGAAGTCGGACTGCTTTGAGGCCGACTTCGATGGCACTGCGGCGCAACACCACCAACGAGCATCGAAGTTTCAAAAGCAAACTTCGATGGCACGATCCCGCGCCCGATCTTCCAGCTGCGCTCTCGATTTAACCGAACCGACCCAGCACGTAATCTTCCGTCTGGCGGCTGCGCGGATTCATGAACATCTCGGCGGTCGGACCGGTCTCGATCAGCTTTCCCTCGAAGAAGAACGCCGTGGTGTCCGACACTCGCGCCGCCTGCTGCATGTTGTGCGTGACGATGACGATCGTGTAGTTCTTCCGCAGTTCGCGGATGAGTTCCTCGATGCGGAGCGTTGATTTCGGATCGAGCGCGGACGCCGGCTCGTCCATCAACAGCACTTCCGGCCCGACCGCGATCGCGCGGGCGATGCAGAGTCGCTGCTGCTGGCCGCCGGATAGTCCCAGCGCCGACTTGTGCAGTCGATCTTTCACTTCGTCCCACAGCGCGGCTCCGCGAAGGCTCCGCTCCACCAGCTCGTCCAGGTCGCGCCGCCCGATGCGGCTGTGCAGGCGCGGGCCGAACGCGACGTTGTCGTAGATTGATTTGGGAAAAGGGTTGGGCTTCTGGAACACCATCCCCACTCGGCGCCGCAGGTCCACCACGTCCTGACGCGAGTCCAGGAGATTCGTCCCGTGCAGGCTGATCACGCCCGCGCAGCGTGCGCCGCGGACCATGTCGTTCATGCGATTCATCCAGCGAAGCAGCGTGCTTTTGCCGCACCCGCTGGGTCCGATGAGCGCGGTGACGCGGGATTTGACGACGTCGAGCGTGATGCCGTGCAGGGCCTGGAAGTCCCCGTACCAGCAATCGAAATCGCGGATTTCAATCGCGATCTCGGACGCTTCATCCGCGCCGCGCTGCACCGCGGCCTGCTCCGCAAGCCGCCCAAGCGGGCTCGAGGCGCGAGAAGCGGCCGCTCCATCGGACTGTGTCTGCGGTGATGTCGTCGGCGTGTGTGTCATGAGGTGCGTCATTGGAGCGGTTTCTGGAACGCCTGCCGGATAATGATTGCGACCGTGTTGAACGCGAGCAGAACCGCCAGCAGCACGATGATCCCCGATGCCGCGAGCTTGTGGAACTCTTCCTGCGGACGCCCGGCCCAGTTGAAGATCTGCAGCGGGAGGGCGGCGAAGGAATCAAAGAAGTTGTTGGGCGTCGTCAGGATGAACAGGAACGCGCCAGCCATGAGCAGCGGCGCGGCTTCGCCGATCGCGCGGCTCATCGCGAGAATCGACCCTGTCATGATCCCCGGAATGCTCGCGGGCAGCACGATCCGCTGTATCGCCTGCCAGCGCGTGCAGCCCAGCGCCATCGCACCTTCGCGCAGCGACCCCGGCACCGCCCGCAGCGCCTCGCGCGACGCGATGATCACGATCGGCAGGATGACCAGCCCGAGTGTCAATCCCCCCGCCAGGATGCTCGGCCCCAGCGGCAACTGAAAGTAGAAGAACGATTCGGGCTTCCCGAACTGAATGAAATCCTGCGTGGTGTACGACGCGACGCGGCTCGGCTCGAACAAAACCTCGTCTTCGTTGCCGAGTCTCAGCGTGATCTGCTCGGGCGTGACTTTGCGGAACGAGCCCGTGATGTAGGTGCCGTCAAGAAGCGTGAAGCGATGCTCGCGCACATGGATGTCTCGCCGGCGCTGGATGTCCGCAAGCTCCACCGTCACCGCGCCCTTCGCAGGATCGATCAGCTCAAGGCGCGGCGCGTCTTCCTCGCTCATGACGACGCCCTTGATCGTCTCGCCCGACTGCGTCGTGATGACCGCCATCTCATCGTACATCGTGGCATTCGCCGCTCCGACGAGCCCGAACATGCGGGCGAACACCGTGAGACCGATGACGCCGTAGACGATGGAGGGAACGCCGGCGAGGTTGCCGATGTTGATCTCGATGAAGGTATGGACCCATCGGGAGATGCGCTGCCTGGGCTTGAACTCCTCGAGAACGATCGCGGTTGCAACGCCCAGGGGGATCGCCGCGATCGCGGCAACGCACACAAGCCACACCGAACCCCAGAGCGCGGACTTGAGCCCGGATTTCTCGGGCTTGCGCGAGGGGTACGAGGTGAGGAAGTCCCAGTTGAGGTACTTCATCCCGTCGCGCAGAATGGAGTAAAGCAGGATCGCCAGCGCGAGCACGCTGAGCGTGGTCGCGACGATGCAGATCCCGAGGAACACACGGTCTTTCAGGCGCCGGCCGCGGCGCGGCCTGCCCACCGCCGTGACGTGTTGATCGCTCACTTGTACTCCTCCCGATAGCGAAGGAGCACGAGGTGCCCGATCACGGTCAGCACCAGCGTGACGAAGAAGAGCGTCGCGCCCACGACATAGCTGGAGTAATACTCGAGCCCGCCCGCCGCCGCGTCCCCGAACATGATCTGCGCCATCCATCCGGTCATTGTCTGGACCTGATTACGCGGATCGATCGTCAGTTGCGCCAGCCCGCCCGCGGCGAGCGCCACGATCATGGTCTCGCCGACGGCACGCGCGATCGCAAGCAGATAGCTCGCGACGATGCCCGAGAGTGCCGACGGAATCACCACTTTCACCGACACGTCAAATCGAGTCCCCCCCACTGCGTACGCCCCTTCCCGCAAACTGCGCGGCACCGCCTGCAGCGCATCTTCCGAAACCGAGCACACGATCGGCAGCGTCATGATGCCGATCGCAAGCCCCGCGCTCAGGGCGTTGTATGAATCGACTTGCCTGAAGATCACGTCCTGAAGCCCTTGGGGGAGGAAGCTGAACGTCTTCTGAGCCGTGTTCACCCAGGCTTGCAGTTGCTGCAGCGCGGGCGTGATGGTCGTGAGCGCGAAGTAGCCGTAGACAACGGTGGGAATGCCCGCGAGAAGTTCAAGCACGGGCTTGAGCGCATTGCGAACGCGGCGCGGCGCGTACTCGCTGAGATACACCGCGGTGATCAGACCGAACGGAAGTGAAACGCACGCGGCGACGGCCGTCACCAGCGCGGTGCCGGCAATCAGCGGCCAGACGCCGTAGCGGGGAGTCCCGCCCAGGAGCGGGTTCCATTCCCGCGAAAGGAAAAACTCGCCGAACGACGCGCCGGGGATCTGAAAAAACCTCCAGCTCTCAGTCAGCAGCACCCCGATGATCGCGAACGTGATCAGGACCGTCAGCGCCGCCGACGAAAACAGAAAAAAGAGGATGCACCGCTCCACGAGCCGGCGCATCCTCTTCTGTGTTTCGCTTGCATGCTTCAGCGGGTCTGTCGATGCGTTCAGCATGGTCATGCATCACCCGCGTGCGTGGCGTTAAATAGGCCCTGCCCGCCCTCAAAGCAGGTCAAGAATATATCCGACTCAAAAGGCCCCGCGGAGCGCGGGGCGCCCGGGCTTACTGGTAGACCTTGACGATCGATCCGCTGACCTTCTCGCCCTTGGCATCGGTGAACTGCGTGCCGGTCTTCTTCGCCGCGAAGTTCGCCTTGGCGCGGGAGATCACCTCGGCGGGAAGCTTCACATAGCCAACCTCTTCCGCCAGCTCAGACGCGTTGTCAATGTAGAAGTTGATGAAGCCGGCAACCTCGGAACGGTCTGCGGACTTCTTGTTCACGTAGATGAACAGCGGACGGCTGAACGGGGCATAGGTGCCGTCGGTGATGGTGTCGTGGTTGGGAGTGATCGCGCCCTTGCCGCCATCGATGGGGACGACCTTGAGCTTGGCCTTGTTCTCAACGTAGTAGGCGAAGCCGAAGAAGCCGATCGCGCCCTCATCGCCCTCAACGCCCTTGACGAGCACGTTGTCGTCCTCGGAGACCGACATGTCCGCACGCACCGCGCCGTCCTTCCCGGCGAGGACTTCCTTGAAGTAATCGAACGTGCCGGAGTCGGTGCCGGGGGAGAAGAACTTGATGGGCTTGTCGGGGAACGTGGAGCGGATGTCCTTCCAGCTCATCACCGACGACTTCTCGGGATAGGTCGCCTTGCCGTCCTTCTCGCCGGTCTTGGACAGGATGTAGATCTTCTTGAGTTCGTCAACCGTGAGCTTGTCGACCCAGGTGTTCTTGGGGTTGACGACGAACGACAGGCCGTCGAACGCGACGGGGATCTCGATGTAATCGATTCCCTTCTCAGCGCACTTGTCGTGCTCGTCCTTCTTGATGGGGCGGGAAGCGTCAGCGACGTCGAGCTCGCCCGCGGAGAACTTCTTGAATCCGCCGCCGGTGCCCGAGATGCCGACCGTGACGTTGACCTTGCCGGACGCCTTCTTGAACTCTTCGGCAACCGCCTCGGTGATGGGGTACACGGTCGACGAGCCGTCGACCTTGATGTTGCCCGAGAGGTTCTTGGCGGGCTGGGCGACCACGCCCGCGAACGCGCCGGAGGCGACCGCAAGCACGCCGACCGAAAGAATCGAAGAGAATTTCAGCTTCATCCAATACTCCTTGTGTGCAACCGTTGTCCATCCAACCCTTGTGCAGCACCCCCGCAATGAGGCACTCGCACTGGCTCGCTCATTAGCCGCATCAGTATTGGATCGAATGACCGCTCACGCGGGCGCGGAATGATTAAGCTTGCGTTAATCGTCTTAACAATTCGGACAGGCCTGTTCTAACCACAATATATGGGGGCATGACTTTGCACTGGGCCCCATTGATCGTGCGTGTTCGCTTTTCAGCGGGTCTTGCCCACCAGGATCGTCAGCCGGCTGCCGCACTCAACGGGCTTGAGCCCCGGCTCGCTGAATGTACAGGCGATAAGGGCCTCCGAAATGGCGATCCGGTCGCTCCCCACCTCACGCAGATCGAGCTGAAACGGGTAGATCGTTCCCGTCCACGTGACGCTCTGCGACTTCGCGGCTTCCGCCGAGGGAATCGACCACTTCGCGAACTGCTTCCCCGTTTCCGGGTCGGTCAGGAAGAACGTGAAGATGCCGTCGGCGTGGATCGAATACGGGTACCGCGTGTCGAAGAGGTAGACCGTCGCCGAGATCGTGTCGTAATACCCGTTCCGGTCACGATCCTCCAGCACCTGCGCCACCGTAAAAACAACCTTGTTGACGGCGACTTCCGCCGGCTGCGGCGGGATTGTGGACGACGGCAGCGGCTTGATCGGCGGCCCCTCAGTCACGCACCCGCCGAGCGCCGCGCTCGCGGTGAGGAGCAACGACGCGGCTAGCTGGCGAGGGTTCATCGTTTTCCTTTGGTGATGGTTCGAGCGGGGTTGTAAGGACCGGGCGCGGCGGAGGCGCCCGGCGGCGTGTCCGTCGCGCTTGGCGTCTGTTCACCCGCCGGGCTCACCCCGGGCGCGGGAGCAGGCACCGAGTTGATCGGCGGGGGCGACGCCGGCGGCGACTGCTTCACCTTGCCCGACGGCGTCACCGGCTGGGGCACCGCGTCTTCGGCGGTGGTTCCCTGAAGGAAATCTCCCAGCCGCTCGGGTGTTGACAGACGCTGGATCTCTTCGTGCGTCAGCTTGCGCAGAAGATCCTGGGCCGCGCCTTCCTTGCCGGACCGCACCACTTTCGGCGTGAGGATGATCAGCAGCTCGGTCTTCACGCGGTTGTACTTGTAAGACTTGAACAGCCCGCCGATGAGGGGGATGTCGCCCAAGAGCGGCACCTTCGTCGCGCGCTCTTCGTCGTTGGTCTGAATAAGGCCGCCGATGACGATGGTCTCGCCGTCCTTCACCATGACGCTGGTCTTGAGCTGACGGACTGAGAACACCGGCGTCGAGAGATTTTCGTTGACCTGCGTGGTGCGAGCGGTGAGCGCCGAGATCTCGGGCTCGATGTCCATCGAGACGAACCCGTCAGCCGAGATCGATGGCGTGACGG
>Ga0163155_10007584_pt1 | contig 10193 bp, 7 predicted proteins | sample OliLakLV19SP4G1_FD_148611 | JGI IMG/M metagenome (GOLD analysis project Ga0163155, IMG submission 148611) | Freshwater microbial mat bacterial communities from Lake Vanda, McMurdo Dry Valleys, Antarctica - Oligotrophic Lake LV.19.SP4.G1 | ecosystem: Environmental > Aquatic > Freshwater > Lake >...
CCCGACAGTCCATACACTGTGACGGGTCGCCCCTTTCCCGTCGGGCGCCGCGCCAGCGGCACGACGTAGCCCTCGGCACGCAGGGCGCTCAGTGCCAGCGAGACGGCCGACTGTCCAAGGTCCCAGAGCGTGCCGAGTTCGGCTTGCGTGAGTTCGCCGTCTGGCTCGGTGCGTCCCCAGACCTCCAGTTGCTGGTAGCGAGCATCATCTCGATGTGACGTGAACGCCGCCATGTAGCGCGCGGTGGCGCTCTGGAGCACCGTGCGTGCGTCGAGCGACGCGCCCCCGTGGCTGCGGCCAAGGTTCGGTGTCACGCCGTCGTCAAGTGCCGCCAGCACGCCACGCACATCGCCTCGGAAGAGCCCGTACAAGGCCTCGACAGCGTCGGGGGAAGCGGGAGGCACCAGCGGGCGCTGGGGGTCGACCGTGAGATGCCGATAGCGGGCGTCCAGGAGCGCGAACACGTCGTCGAGCGGCAGTGGGCCGAGTGGCACGATGGAGATGACCGAGCGTAGCTGCGGTTCCTTGAGGACCGCATCCACCGCCTCCGTGGTGCCGACGAGCAGGAAGTGCAGGCCTGTGTGCTGAAGCACGGGATCGCGCAGGTCACGCAGAATGCGGCCGGCGTCGTGCGCCTCCGCCTCGGTCAGGTTCTCGAGGTTGTTGAGGTGGACGAGGACTCCGCGGGCGTCGGAGTTGCGCACGAGCGTCATCAGGTCCGCCAGCACTCGTGGTCCATCAATTAGGATTTCACAGGATCAAGGGGCCAGAGTCCTTGATCGCCAGTGGCAAGGTCACTGATCCCGTGATCGTCCATCTCAGCGAGGATGCAGCCCGAGGCTCGGGCTGCGCGACAGACCCGCATTGGGCATCATCATTTCTTTCAAGGACTCTGACCCCTTGATCGGCGCCGACCGCGACCCGCCTTCGGGTAGTGCGGCGCGATGAGGGCGATGATCCGCGCCCAGGGGATCGCACGATCCATCTCACCGAGGAACGTCTCGCGGCGCGTCACTTTGCGCTTCGTGTCGTAGGGCACACTGGCGAAACTCTTCTGTGCATTCATCGCAGCATCCTCGGCATGATATTTCCTGCAGATCCTCTCACGTCACCTCATACAGAAATAGCGCGCGCCGCACGACTTGTGCAGAGCTTCCCTAACGCAAAAGGGGGCTCCGCTCAATGAACGGGGCCCCCTTTCGACTTTCGTAAAGCACCACGCAGCAATGACTTATGCACACTTACGAGAGACAAACCAGCAAGTTACGAGAGAGTGTGCGGACGACTTGCGATAGAGCGAGCGATCCGACAACCGCACACCTACACTCCCCCCCTACTGCACCGTATTCATCATGTCGAAGATCGGCAGATACATCGCCACCACCATGCCACCGACCACCACACCAAGGAACACGATCATCAACGGCTCGAGCAGTGACAGCAACCCGCCCACCGCCGTATCCACTTCCTCGTCATAAAAGTCCGCAATCTTCGACAACATCTCGTCCAGACCACCGGTCTGCTCACCCACCGAAATCATCGAAATCACCATCGGCGGAAACACCCCCGACTTCTGCAACGGCGCGGCGATCGTTTCACCGCCGGCAATGCTCGCGCGGCTGGCCATGATCGCGTTCTGGATCACGCGGTTGCCCGACGTCCGCGCCGTGATCTCGAGCCCGTCGAGAATGCTCACGCCCGAGCTGATCAGTGTGCCGAGCGTCCGCGTGAACCGGCTCACGGCGCTCTTGCGCAGCACGTCGCCCAGCACCGGGACCTTGAGCAGGAACCCGTCGATCCGCAGCCGACCATCATCCGTCGCGTAGTAGCGGTTGATCAGCACGAATGCGCCGAAGCCACCACCGATGAGCGCCCACCAGTACCCCTGCAGGAACTTCGAACACCCGATCACGATGCGCGTCGGCAGCGGCAGCGCCAGGCCCACACCGGCGAACATCTTTTCGAACGTCGGGATCACGAAGATGAGCAGGATCGCGATGGCGGCCCCGGCGACGGTCATGATCGTCACCGGGTAGATCATCGCGCTCTTCACCTTGCGCACCAACGCATCGGTCTTTTCGATGAACGTGGCGAGGCGCATCAGGATCGTGTCCAGGATACCGCCGGCCTCACCGGCGGCCACCATGTTCACATACAACTCGTTGAACGCCTTTGGCTGCTTCCGCAACGCATCGGCCACCGTCTGGCCACTCTCGACGTCGAACACGACCTGCTTGGTCGCGGCCTGCAATGCCTTGTTCTCACTCTGCTTCGAGAGAATGTCCAGCGCCTGCACCAGCGGCAGACCGGCGTTGATCATGGTCGAGAACTGTCGCGTGAAGACGACGATGTCGCGCATGCCGATGCCGCCCAGGCTCTTCGGCGGCTTCTCGGTGTCGACCTTGACCACGCTCAGGCGCTGCTTGCGCAGCATCGTGATCACGTCGTCACGACTCTTCGCCTCGACCGATGCCGTCTTGAGTTCGCCGCCAACCGTTCGGGCGGTATACGTGAATACAGCCATTTATCGGGTCTCCATCATGCTCACGTTGCCGCCATGCCCGCCGGAATCGGCTTGCCGATCATGCGAAGAAACTCCACCGGATCACCCGTCACGCGCAGGCACTCCTCTTCCGAGACCTCACGCGAGACGTAGAGCTGATACAGTGAGTCGTTCAGTGTCTGCATGCCGTACTTCTTGCCGGCCTGCATCATGCTGTACACCTGGTGGATCTTGTCGTCACGGATCAGCGCACGGATCGCCGGCGTCACCACCAGCACCTCGCTCGCCATCACGCGCCCCTTGCCGCTCAGGCGCGGCAACAGCACCTGCGTCACGATGCCTTCCAGCGAGAACGCCAGCTGCGCGCGCACCTGGCTCTGCTGGTGACTCGGGAACACGTCGATGATGCGGTTGACGGCTTCCGCGGCACTGTTCGTGTGCAGCGTGGCGAAGGCGAGGTGGCCGGTTTCGGCGATCGTGATCGCGGCACTGATCGTTTCCAGGTCGCGCATTTCGCCCACCAGAATCACGTCCGGATCTTCACGCAATGCCGACTTGAGCGCCGCCGCGAAACTCCGCGTGTCGGTGCCCACTTCACGCTGGTTCACAATCGACTGCTGGTGCTTGTGCACGAACTCGATCGGATCTTCGACCGTCAGAATATGCGCCTGACGCTCGCGGTTGATCTTGTCGATCAGCGACGCCAGCGTGGTGCTCTTGCCGGAACCCGTCGGCCCCGTCACCAGCACCAGCCCGCGCGGCTTCTCGGCAAACTTCACGATTGCCGGCGGCAACCTGAGCTCGTCGCAGGTCGGAATGGTCATCGGAATCCGGCGCACCACCATCGCCACCTGACCGCGCTGCTTGAACAGGTTGCCACGGAACCGCGCCAGCGAGGCAATGCCGAAGGAGAAGTCGAGCTCATCGTCCAGCTCGAACCGCTTCTTCTGGCTTTCCGTCAGCACGCTGTAGGCGAGCTGCAGCGTGTCCTTGCCGCTCAACACATGCGGCGTCCGGGCCGGGATGATGTGACCGTCGATGCGCAGCATCGGCCGTTCGCCGACCGTGGCGTGCAGGTCGGAGGCGTCGCGCTCGATCACCTCTTCGAGCAGGGCGCGCAGGTTGAGCGGTGCCGGTGCCGGCGGCCCGCTCCCTGCACCCGGCGCGGTGGGACGCGGATACGACACCGGAGCGGCACCGGGTGCCGGCGCAGAAACGGCGCCAGGCGTCGCGGAGATCCCGCTCATCGCCAGCGACGGCGTCAGCCGGCGCGGAGGCAGCGGAGGAAGGCTGGATGACATGGGTGGTGTCGGAGGTCAGGTGGACGAAGACAGTCGGGAGCAGACTCTCAGGTGGTGCGTGGCGTCACGCCGCCGAAGTGCGTGGCGTCACGCCGCCGAAGTGCGTGGCGTCACGCCGCCGAAGTGCGTGGCGTCACGCCGCCGAAGTGCGTGGCGTCACGCCGCCGTTTCACGCACGACCTGCTCCAGCGTCGTGATCCCGCGCAGCACTTTCAGCCAGCCGTCCATACGCAGCGTGAGCATCCCCTCGGCCACCGCCGCATCCTTCAGCTCCGCCGCACCGGCGTTCTGCAGGATCAGCTTGCGAATGGCGGGCGACATGCTCATCACCTCGTACAACCCCTGGCGTCCCTTCATGCCCGAACCGTTGCAGGCGTCACAGCCCTTGCCCCGGAAGTACGGCAGCCTGCCCACCGGCGAATCGAGCGTCAGCCCTTCGAGGAACGGCGCCGCATCCGGCATCGCGCCGCGCCGCGCCCCATCGAGCGCTTCCTGCGAGAGCTGCAACTGCCGCAACGTGGTCGTCGGCTTCACCTTCGCGGTTGAAAGCTCCAACTCGCTCGGCTCGTACTTCTCGCGACAGTTCTTGCAGATGCGCCGCACCAGACGCTGCGCCAGAATCAGGTTCAGCGCACTCGACACGTTGAAGGGCTCGAGGCCCATGTCCATCAGACGCGTGATCGTCTCCGGCGCACTGTTGGTGTGCAGCGTGCTCAGCACCATGTGCCCCGTCAGTGCGGCCTTGATCGCAATCGACCCGGTCTCCAGGTCCCGGATCTCACCCACCATGATCACGTTCGGGTCCTGACGCAGGAACGCCTTCAGGGCCGCCGCGAAGGTCATCCCGATCTCGTTGCGCACCAGCACCTGGTTGATGCCGAACAGGTTGTACTCGACCGGATCTTCAGCGGTCATGATGTTCGTGTCGCCGGTGTTGATCTTCGACAGGCACGAGTAGAGCGTGGTCGTCTTGCCGGATCCCGTCGGACCGGTCACCAGCACCATGCCGTACGGATTGGTCACCGCCTCCATCAACTCCTTTTCGGCCCGCGGCTCGATGCCGAACTTCTCGAGGTCGAGCGTCAGGTTGCCCTTGTCCAGAATCCGGAGCACGATCTTTTCGCCGAAGAGCGTCGGCAAGGTGCTGACGCGGAAATCGATCACCTTGTCGCCGAACTTGAGCTTGATGCGGCCGTCCTGCGGCACACGACGCTCGGCGATGTTCAGGCTCGACATGATCTTGAAGCGACTCACCAGCGACGCCCGCAACTTGATCGGCGGCTTCATCACTTCCTGCAACGCACCGTCGACGCGATAGCGCACACGCAGCTCGTGCTCGAAACACTCGAAATGAATGTCCGACGCGCCACGCTGGACCGCTTCGATCAGGATCGCGTTGATCAGGCGCACCACCGGCGCCTCGTCCATCCCGACCATCGCCGCGGTGGCGTTATCCTCCGCCTCCGACTCCAGCACTTCGACATCCGACATCTCGGAGGTGATGTCGGCCAGCATCGAGTTCACGGCCTCTTCGGTCGAAGCCTTGGCCGGATAGTACTTCTCGAGCTGCGTCTGCATCGAGACTTCGCCGGCCAGGACCGGGAAGATCTCGTAGCGCGTTGCGAAGCGCAGCGCGTCCGTGCCCTCGTGATTCCACGGATCTGTCACCGCCACCGTCAGCTTCTGCCCCTCGCGAACGAGCGGAATCATTCGGTACCTGTGTGCCATCTCGGCAGGCACCGCACGCAAGACCTTCTCTTCCGGTTCGACCTTCAGCAGGTCGACCGCCGGCATGCTGTGCGCCTTGGCCAGTGACTTGAGCAGCGCCACTTCGTTCAAGTGTCCCGCCCGGATCGCAAACAACGGCATCGAACCAACGCCCTTGGCCGTGGCAAGGTCCTTCGTGGCCGTCGTGATCTGGTCCGGGGTCAGTAACTGCTCCTTCAGCAGGTGCTGGCGGAACGAACTGCCCGGCGCGGAACCGGGCGCGGTCGCAGGACGATAGCCCGTCGGCTTCGGTGCGCCGGCGGAGGCTGGCCGCGAGTCAGTTGTTGAACGGACGTCGGACATGTGACTTTTGGCTTGAAGTGTGCGCAACGCGACCTCGAGCGGGGTGGTGCTCGATCAGCGATGTACCGTGGTGGGACGCGGAGTAGCTGAGAACGTCACGTGCGCCCGCAGGCCGGCCGCCAGCTTCGGCCCGATGCCGCGAACACGCTGCAACGCCTCCAACGATCCGAACGGACCCTTCGATCTCCGATCGTCCACGATCCGGGCCGCCAGCGCGGGCCCGATCCGGGGTAACCGCTCCAGCGCATCGGCATCGGCGCGGTCGAGGTCCACAGGCTCGAGTCTCGGCACCTCGGGTGCGAAGTGCGACGCGGTATCAACCGGTGCGCGGATTCGCCGTCGCCGACCGCTGCCGAAGTGCCCGATCGTCGCGCTGTCGGCCACGAGATCCGACGACCCGCGCCGGCGAGAGGCACGCATCGATCGCGCGGGACGGCCACGTCGCACCTCCCGCTGCGCCGAATCCACGGCCACCAGCTGCCGCGACAGCGCCTCGGCCGCAATTGGCGAAACTGCGCCACTATGGCGCCACTGTTGAACCAGTTGAACGAAAGCACCTGCGACAGCGATTGCCGCCAGCCACCGCAAGGCGTTCCGCTCGCTTCGGGTCAGGGACATGCGCCCTCCGGACTAAAGTCCAGAGTATGGTGCGGCGCTCAGTCGATCAGCACCCACCCAATCCGCGCCGGTCGGCGCGATCTGCTACATGCCCTGCCGACTACGGCCGCTCCATCCCTCGGATCAGCGCCATCGCCACCGTCCCGACGATCTGCATGCTCTCCACACTGACCTTGTCGGCGGTGTCTTCCAGCGTGTGATGGTAGGGGTAGTCGATGTCGAGCACGTCGATCGCCCGCAGCCCCGCCGCCTGCAGCGCCACGTGGTCATCCCGAATGGCATACTTCGGCTGCTGGATGAAGTACTGCGAATAGCCCAGCGACTCGGCCTGCCGCCAGACGCGCGCGACCACCTCAGGCGCAAAATCGAGCGAGTTCTGCTCCTGGAAGATCTGCAGACTGCGATCACCAATCATGTCCCACACGACGGCGAATTCCGGCTTGTAGCCGGGGCTCGGCGGGTGCGCGGCAAAGTACGTCGAACCGATGAAGACATCGAACTCCGTCGGGACGAACTGGCCGTAGTCCTCGCCATCGACGAGCACCAGATCGACACCAACCGCTGTCGGCTTCGCCCTGAGCGCATCGCCGAGTGCCAGAAAGAGCGCGATCCCGCTGGTGCCATCGTTGGCGCCGACGATCGGTTTCTCTCGATCCCCCGCCGGGACACCCTCGCCGTCCGCCCGGGGACGCGTGTCCCAGTGTGTCACATACAGCACTCGTGGGGACGCCGCCGGATTCCATTGCGCGACGATGTTGCGCATCGGCAACTGCTGTCCCGTCTTCGTCGTGTGCGTCCAGACCTGCTCGGTGACCGTTGCGCCGCGCGAGCGCATCTCGGCGACGATCCAGTCGCCGGTCGCACGGTGCCCGGCTGAGCCAGGCACCCGAGTCCCGAAACTGAGGGCCTTCGTCAGATATCCCATCGACACCGGGCCGTTGAATCCGGCTGCCGCACGCAGGTTCAACGAGTCGGCCCCGGGGCCCGCGGATCCGGGCGCCGACTCGCCCGAACAGGCGGCGACGCAGGCCAGCAGGACGGCGCAGAGCAGCGAACCATGGCGTTGCAGCAGCATGAGAGAAATGGACACTGGAGAGAACGAAGAGATCCCGACTGGCGCACCGCGCGGCATTCAGGGCCCGGCGAACGGAACCCGACACTCAACCCCGTGTCACAATTAGGCTTGAACCTCCAGCCTGTCGGGCCGAATATACGGCCCGACGGTATTCTGCTGTACCTCCCTGACCCGCTGCCGTGAAGATCCTCAGTCGCTACGTCCTGCGAGAGCACCTCGGGCCACTCGCCTTTGCGCTGACGGCACTGACGTCGCTGTTGCTGTTGAACTTCATCGCCAAGCGGTTCGGCGATCTGGTGGGCAAGGGGCTGCCGACCGCCGTGATCGCCGAGTTTTTCATGCTCGCCATTCCGTTCACCGTCGCCATGACGTTGCCGATGGCGTGTCTGGTGGCGGTGCTCTACGCCTTCAGTCGGCTGGCCTCGGAGAGCGAAATCACCGCCATCAAGGCCAGTGGCGTCTCGATGAACCGCGTGATGGCGCCAGTGCTTGGTGGCGCCACCGTCCTCGCCATCGGCATGGTGCTCTTCAATGATTTTCTCCTCCCCATGGCGAACCACCGACTCCGCATTCTGCAGACGGACATCGGTCGCACCAAGCCGACGTTCGCGCTGCGCGAGCAGGTGATCAACGATATCGTCCCCGGACGTCTCTTTCTCCGGGCCGCGCGCATCGACAAGGCCAGCAGCATTCTTCACGGCGTGGTGATCTACGATTTTGGCGATGGCAGCAAGCGACGCACGATCGTTGCCGACAGTGGCGAGCTGGCGTTCATCGACGGCACCGGCGACATACGAATGGTGCTGTATCACGGCACCATGACCGAGATTCCGGCGAACGATCCGACGCAGCTCTCGCGCCTCTCCTACGCCACCGACCGCATCACCGTCCGCAACGTGGCCAACAGCTTCACGCGCGACAGCGCTGACAGCTACAAGTCGGAGCGCGAAATGGGCGTCTGCGAGATGCAGCGGATGGTGTATGGCGCCGAGCAGGATCTGTATCGGGAAACACGCAGTTCCGCGGCGACGCAGCAGCGGGCCATGAAGGCGCTCACGCGCGGCATCGTCGACTCGCTCAAGCCAATCGACTCGTTGCGCACGGCCTCACCGGGCATCGGGCGCTACTACTGCGCCGCGACGACCGCGCTGAGCGCGTTCTTCACCCGCGGCGACAGCACGACGAAAGTCCGCGGCACACCCACCACGGCACCGCTGAGCGCCAGTCCCGGCATCGCGCCAATCGTCACACCGAACGACAAGGCCTCGACGACCGTCCCGGCGGGGGTGAAGGCCGGCGCACCGCCCACGGTGCGTGGCACGGTGGTGGCCGGCGCGCCAGCAGCCAGCACGCCGGTCGCGACCACGTCGGCGCCACCCGCCAGCGCTCCCTCTCCTGCCATTGCGCCGTCGAGCGGTCTCATTCAGCCGCAACTGGAGGCACCGTCCCAGGTCACCGTGTCGATGGCTGCCACCGGGATCGGCTCACTGATCGAGCAGAACATTCAGCGTGCCACGATCGCGAGAGCGACCTGGTCACAGTACGAAGTCGAGATTCACAAGAAATTCTCGCTGGCCGTCGCCTGTATCGTCTTCGTGCTGCTCGGCGCGCCGATCGCGCTGCGCTTCCCCCGCGGCGGCGTGGGGCTCGTGATCGGGGCCAGTCTCGGGGTGTTTGGGCTGTACTACGTCTGCCTCATCGCTGGCGAATCGTTCGCTGACGACGGCGTGCTGCCGCCATGGGTTGCGATGTGGGGCGCCAACCTGGTCTTCACACTGGTGGGCCTGGTGCTCTTCGCCCGCATGGGCCGAGAGAGCAGCACGGCACGTGGCGGCGATCTGGGTGACGTGAAGGATCGGCTTCGTGGCTGGGTGGCGTCGCTCCGCCCGTCGGCGCGACGCAGTGCGCCGGTGCCGGCCACCGACCGCTGACGCCCGCGACCATGATGCGCGCCCTCGATCGCTACGTCCTCAAGGAATGGCTCCGGATTTTTCTCGTCACCGCGTTCGGCTTCCCCGTGCTGATCGTGATCGTCGACCTGACGGAGAAGCTCGACACCTATCTGCAGCGCCAGATTCCCGCGCGCGACATCGGGCTCAGCTACATCTATGGTGTGCCTGAGACGATGTTCCAGGTGCTGCCGGCAGCGGTCCTGTTTGCGACGGTCTTCACGGTGAGCTCGTTCACCAGATACGCCGAGATCACGGCGGCGAAGGCGAGCGGCATTTCGTTCCACCGCTTCATTCGGCCGCTGACGCTGGGTGCGGTCCTGGCCATGTGCATCGGGTTGTCACTCAACGTGATCATCCCGCCGCTCAACCAGAAAAAACTGAACCTGCTGCAGGAGCAGAAGTTCAAGGATACCGGCGAACGCTACAATTTTGCCTACGCCACCGGTGAAGGACGCACCTACAAGGTCGGGGCATTGCACGCCTCGCGAAACATGATCGAGAACGTCGAGGTCGAGCGTCTCGGCACCGGACCAGCCTTGCCGACCACGTACAGCATTGCCGAACAGGCCTTCTACCGGAAGAACACGCACTGGATGCTGGTGCGCGGCCATTTGCACGTGGTGCCCAATGCGACGGTGGACGTCGTCTTTTCCTACGACTCCCTGCTCGACCGG
>Ga0163155_10007586_pt1 | contig 10191 bp, 12 predicted proteins | sample OliLakLV19SP4G1_FD_148611 | JGI IMG/M metagenome (GOLD analysis project Ga0163155, IMG submission 148611) | Freshwater microbial mat bacterial communities from Lake Vanda, McMurdo Dry Valleys, Antarctica - Oligotrophic Lake LV.19.SP4.G1 | ecosystem: Environmental > Aquatic > Freshwater > Lake >...
TCCTTCAAAGCTCACAGTTTCCCCCGGCTTCATTTGATAGTGCGGGATCTTTCGTCGGTCGAGTTCCGAGAAGAGCACCTTCACATCCTGAGCAAGAATTGGAAACGAGGCAAAGTGATGCGGTATCACCAGCTTGGCGCGTACATCCTCTGCCGCTCGGGCGCCCATTTTTTGCTCCATGCCAAAATGACCACCGGCGTTAATCAGCGCAACATCGGGAGCGTATTGCTCTCCGATTAGCTTCATATCTGAGAAATAGGCGGTATCACCGGTGTGATAAATAGTCGGGCCGTCCTTAATCAATATGATAAAACCAGTGGCAGCACCGCCGAACATCAGCTCGTGTGATTCACTGCTCGGCTCAAGACTGCTCGAGTGAACAGCTGGAGTCATCGCGACGGTAACCTCTCCCTTGGCGATTGAAATCTCACCACCCATATTCATCAATGTATCAAAGCCCGCCTGCTCCTTAGGAAAGCCCAGCACCCGCGTAAGATTGGAACCGAGTTCAAAATTGGCTATCAGCTTAGCGCCACTCTGTTTGCCGATCTCGACCGCTTGGCCCAAGTGGTCGAAGTGGCCATGTGTAACGAGAATGTAATCGACCTTCGTCAAACCCTTTAACGGCTCTTTGTCAGGATTCTGTGGATTCGCAACCCAAGGATCGATTAGCAGCACATGCCCCTGTGGTGTTGTAATCTTGAACGCAGCATGACCCAACCATTGAATTGAGGTAGGAGCGGCCTGGGCAGTACTGACAAGCTGCAGGGGGCAAAATAAGACCAGGGCAAATAAGCAAAATTTTAATAGGCTCTTCACGTTATTCGCAAACTAGCTAAAGGAAATGATCGACTCGCGACCAGCGAAAGCTACTCCCTCTGGGCAATACCTTCAATGAGAAAAAGGGAGAAAAAGGGGACGTTACCCTTTTTCTCAGTTCATAGTGAAAGCGGAGCCAGCGTCCACTATCAGCTTAGCGCTGCTGCGACCCTTACCGTAACTTTGGCTATGCCACTTCCGTCCTGGAAAGCTGCTGAAACGCCGCTTTCCTAGAAACTTTATGGAAGAGAATGCTTTCGCTTTTACGTTAAGGACCGCACGATTTCCCGAACTCGTTAGCACAGCGAGGTTCTTTGTTAACACCTGTCCGTTGACGTTCTTAATCGTACTAGTGGAGCCTGCTTCAAAAATGAAGTTTGCAATCAGCACGCTATTGTTCCTGCCCGCTATCACAAACGATCCTCGGGAATCGGACACGGTGACGTTACCATTAATGCTGACTAGCCCCAGTGTACCAGCGGAACGACCGACGAAGATCGAACCGTTCGAAGCTTGGGCGCTTATCGGTGTTCGACCGGTATCGCTAAAATATATTGAGCCATTCGCTGCTTCTGCTAGGAAGCTCTGTGCCGCTCCTGTAACCACCGCATCGTGATTTCGCGCTTCAATAACGATCATCTTATTCGCAGGAACTACGACTGCGCTCTCACAGTCATCAGAAAACGAAAGCTTTAGTGAGAGTGTGGCTCCTTGGTCCTGCAGCGCTGATTCCGGATTCAACAATCGGCATCCCACAGACGATGTAATCCGAACGTCTGGACCTCCAGTAGTCACCGAGACTCTTCCCGAGTTGGCGATGATATGAATCGTAGAGTTACTATCCGCGCTTAGGCTAATATCCTCTGCCCTCGCGCTAGTTGCGACTAACAAGGACACTATCAATGCGCTGCGGCTCAATTTTATCATCTGGCTCTTCCTTAATTGCCCCGTTTCCACCGGACGTGATTATGACAGAGTTGTTATGGTGCAAACCTTGAGAGGTGATTGTCCGTTTCATTAGATTTTTTTCAGGGGAGGGTAAGCATTTGGAGTAACGAGTGAAATTGCTCCCACCAACCACAGCTGCCTAGGCTCAGGATGTGACCGACGTCACACCGGCGATTGATGATGCTTAGACGGGACCCTAATAGTTTGGTTTGCGTTTCTCACGGGCAGCCGCTAGCCCCTCGGCAAACTCGGACCCGGCGTAGCTGATCGCCTGACACTCGGCTTCTCGCTTAAGCGCCTCTTCTAAGGATTGATCCTCATTCAATCGGAGCGATAGTTTCAGTTGAGAAATCGCTAGCGGTCCGCCTTCGGTAATTTCTTGCGCGAGATTCTCGACAACTTTTTGAAACTCGTCACTCTTCACGACTCGGTTCACCAAGCCGTATTCCATGGCTTCTACCGCAGTCAGGGTGCGGCCCGTATACATTAACTCTGCTGCACGGGCAGGTCCTACCAGTCGCTGAAGAAAATAGGTCGTGGCCATTCCTGGATGAAGGCCAAGTTTGACGAAGTTCAGGCCGACTTTGGCGTTCTCGGACAAAATTCGCAGATCACATGCTAGCGCAACGCCGAGCGCTGCCCCCATGGCATGACCATTTATCGCCGCTATGACAGGCACTTCTAAATCCCGAAGCGAGAGGAAGTGGTGGTAGAACTGCAACATCAAATGGCGATTCTCATGTGCCGCAATCTTCATCTTGGCAGCTAACATATCCAAGTGTCCGCCACCGGAGAAAACATTGCCGGCGCCGGTAAGAACCACTACTCGGACTTTAGAGTTGGCTCGCAGCGACTCAACTACCTTCGAGAAGGCCAAAGCCATCCCCTCACTCATAGCGTTCCTAGTCTCCGGATCGTTGAGGGTCACCCACCAAGCACCATTTCCCGCATCACGACACTCAACTAACTGGGACATAAATTTACCTCTTTCGAGAAAAGTTTTATATGGTATATTCCTTCAACTGCAGCTGGGCGCGCCCTAACTGTGAGCCTAAACTTATAGAAGAGGTCGCGAAGTGAAAAGCAAAGTTGGAGGTAAGGCGCTACAAATGGAAGGGGATAGGCCATTTAGAAGCTTTTCACTAGCACCCGTCCAACGTCAGACGTTAGAGTTCCTGAGGAATTTCATCTCGGATAACGGCTTTGGCCCGACTCTCAAAGATATCGCTAATTCAATAGGAGTACGCTCGCCCTCCACTGCGCACTTCCACCTCTCCCGCTTAGAGGACAAAGGGTTCATTCGACGGGGAGAAGACGGCTCAATCACTTTAGTCGATAAAAAGGAGGAGCTCTCGTCGATTTCAAGCCCCTACGCAGTTCCACTACTAGGACTTATCGCGGCAGGATCCCCGATTGAGGCGATCGAAGATCGCAGTGTCACGGTCGATATTCCTCCGCAGTTTTTGGATAGCCGCGGCGAGATCTACTGCCTGCAAGTCACCGGTAGCTCGATGATTGGAGCTCATATTCTAGACGGAGATATCATCATCGTTCGGCGACAAGATACCGCAGATAACGGTCAGATCGTAGTTGCCCTGTTGGAAGATAGCTCAGCAACCTTAAAAACATTTAGACGACTCAAGGGGGGTAAGGTAATACTGCTCCCGCACAATCCAGAGCATCAACCAATTACTCCCGATAAGGTTGATATTCAGGGGCGAATGATTGGGTTAATTCGTGAGCTCCAGTAGATTGAAATCATTTAGTTTTGAACCACAGTTTTGAATCGCAGTTTTAAATCGCAGTTTTAAATCACAGTTTTGAATCACAGTTTTGAATCATAGTTTGAATCACAGTTTTGAATCACAGTTGAAGTCCGTAGTTCAACTACTACATGCCGAAATTTGTAACGTAAAAGTAAGTTGTAAAATAGAGAGCGCATAACCGTATGAAACAACATAAGCCACCTGCTACCGCCATTAGTAACAAAGTTGAGGGAGAGCGTGAACGATCGCTTTCCGCGGCGATCTCGGCCCTGGAGAAGAGCTACGGCAAGGGCGCAATTATGCGTCTGGACGAGGGAATCCAGCAGGATCCGATCGAAGTTATCCCAACCGGAAGTATTGGCTTAGATATCGCCCTAGGTGTCGGCGGAGTGCCTCGGGGTCGTGTTGTTGAGATTTATGGACCAGAGTCTTCCGGTAAAACTACTCTTACTTTACATGTCGCAGCCGAGTGCCAGCGACGGGGTGGAACCGTCGTATTCGTCGACGCGGAGCACGCGCTCGATCTTCGCTATGCCGAGCGATTGGGAGTAGACACCCATAAGCTACTAGTCAGCCAGCCTGACTCCGGCGAACAGGCCTTGGAGATTGTCGAAACACTCGTCAGATCTGGGGCGGTAGATTTGGTAATTGTTGACTCAGTCGCAGCTCTGGTTCCACAAGCTGAGCTTGATGGGGACATGGGAGATTCGCTCCCAGGGTTACAGGCCCGTCTGATGAGTCAAGCGCTGAGAAAGCTAACTGGCGCGATGTCGAAAACTAATACTACCGTGATCTTTATTAACCAGATTCGCATGAAAATCGGGGTGATGTTTGGCTCACCCGAAACTACGGCGGGAGGAAATGCCTTAAAATTCTACGCCTCTGTCCGCTTGGATATCCGCCGCATCGGCGCTATCAAAGAGGGCGAAGAGGTCATCGGCAACCGGACTAAAGTTAAAACGGTAAAGAACAAGGTAGCCCCACCATTTCGCGAAGTGGAGTTTGATATCCTCTACAACCAGGGAATTAGCATCACTGGAGAAATTATCGATTACGGCGTTGAACTAGGCATCGTCGATAAAGGCGGCGCTTGGTACGCTTTTAGGGGTGAACGCATCGGTCAGGGGCGTGAGAACGCTAAAAAGTTTCTGGACGAAAATCCAGAAATGAAGGCTGAGATTAAGCGGTTAGTCCTATCCCATCACGGTATTGGAGCCGGAACGGAAGAGCCCGAGGCGCTTAAGCCGCTTAGGATCAAGCCCGAGGCCCCAGATCTGATGGTGGTGGGAGAATAACGATCGAGGTAGGGGAGAATTGTTGACCTGTTTGGGTTTTTAACGCAGTATCCCCGCTCGCAATGCCCCTAAGGCGTTGTAATTTCGCAGTTTCAGTTTATAGACCACTAGTTTCGAGGAACACTCGCATGGCACGCAAATGCGACATTTCAGGCAAGGGCCGGCAGAAAGGCAACACCGTTAGTCACGCTCATAACAAGCGGATTAAGTTTTGGCAGGTGAACCTCAAAACCAAACGTCTGTTTAACTCTGAGACCAGAACTTGGACCCGGGTCCGAGTATCAGTCAGGATGTTACGAGAGATTGATCGAAAAGGTCTAGCGGCCGCTCTTAGAGACCACGGCTCGCTCAGCTAAATTTCACTCAGATAGCCAAGTCTATTTCTAGTGCGCGCCGCCCGAAATTTTTTGGGCGTTCATGCGCTCAATTTCTAGGCGAACTTCTTTCACTGTTTGTAAGATTGGATCGCCACTCTGCTGACTATCTTTCTCCACTGCTCGGCGGAGCTTTTGCGAGTTAAGAATCCCGAATCTCTGTCCATCCGGAACAAAAATGTGAGCACAGTGATCGCACTGAATGACCACGACGATACCATCATAGGTAACTCGCGAGAGATCTGTTCTGAATCCATCGTCCCCAGTCTCCCCTCCATCGTGCCTACAATGTGGGCAGCTCAGGGCATCGACGAAGGTTTCGGCCAATCCTTTGAGTCGAAACTTTAGCGGCATATTTTTATCTAACCGACTGCTAAAAACCTAGGCCTGGGCAAAAAAAGGGAACGGGTAGGCATGGATCTGCCTCTACTCTTCCCCCTGGTCGACCGGGAAGAGACGATCAAGCATCAACAGCTCAAAGGTCTCCTTTACAAACCCGGAAAGTGGTTTCACCATCAATTCACCGCCCTCAGCCTTCAGTCGCTTGTAGCACATCAGAATCTTGCCGATTCCGTATGAATTAATGATCTGAACACCCTTGAGATCAAGCACAATGGTCCGATCTCCGTTGTCATAGACGTTGTTGAAAGCCTTTCTGAGCGCTTCTCCAGCATGCTCGTTATCAAGGTCGCCCTCGATAACAATCAAACCCTTACCGTTTGAGCTAGTCGTTAGATACTCAATATCCATAAATCGTCCTTGCAAATCCGCAATCTTATACGCTCTTCCAGGCCCCTATAGGGAACTAATCGGACTTCACTGGATGCGACTTTAGACCTTTCAGAATGGGTGCAAAATTAGCTAACATATCCCTATATTGGCCCACTGAACCTGCCGATAAGCTATGATATCCCCGGCAGCAATTGCCGGTGTGGTAAAAGTGACCAACGACTAAGAATAACGATCCAGCACTAAGACGAAGGCCGACATGAGCGATCAAGAGACCACCCCAGAGGAATTTCGCGGTAGAGTTGCTCCCGGGAAAAGCTGGATGGAGATCGTAGCCTGGGTTGGAGATCTCGCTCCCTTGCCACACGTGGCAGCCAAGGCAATTCAGCTAGTCGAAAATCCCGACACGACCGCCAATCAAATGACGGATCTACTTTCGAGCGATACTGCCCTCGCCGCTCGAGTATTAAAAATTGCAAACTCAGCGATGTTCTCCAGACAACGCGAGATCACCACGCTAAATCAGGCCATTATGGTGATCGGCTTCAAAGCGCTGAAAGGAATTATTGTCGCGGCAACACTACGACAGCTTAATCGCTCATCCGGCAAGATCGAAAAGATTGTTTGGGAGAATTCGATGTGTACGGCGATGGCAGCCCATATCCTCACCCAACATCTAAAGAAACGTTTTTTAGACGAGATATTTTTGCTTGGATTGCTTCACGATCTGGGCAAACTTGTCCTGATTCGACAGGCCTCCAAAGAGTATCAAGAGGTAGTAAAACTAGTCGAGAAGGGCAGTACGTATTGGGAAGCTGAAATGAAGGTCATGGGTTATGCACACCCGCTGATCGGGGCGCTTGTCGCCAAGAAATGGAACTTCTCCCCAGAGATCTGCCAGGTGATTCTGCACCATCATGACCCACTTGATGGCCCGCTCGATAACGATTTAGATGAAAAAACCGCCATCATTCAGTTTGCGAATGCAATCGCTCATCAACTAAAACGCGGACATGTTGTGGGCTATCCCAGCCAAGTCGAGGCAATCGCTGAATACGGCAAACTAATCGGCGTCTCCGCCGAGGACACGGAGTTGCTGATGGCGAACACCGATAAGATGTTTAACGAACAAAGCTCCGTCTTCGAATAAAAAACTAACAGAATCCTAACCAATTACTCGTCGTTTTTGCCTTTCGGGCTCTGTTCAAACGATTAGATTGCGTTTACCTTGTCGCTCCTCAGACTGATGTTCTCGGTCTTGAGGAGGGGAACAAGGTTCACTTCCTCGGTTCATTCAGCAAGCGGATGTTATCTCGTGGATAGCTCAAGCGCTGAATAAGGGTTTAAACATGACACGTAGGCGTAACACACCGGAGAGCCTTACTAGGCTTTGTTGGCGCACCATTCAAGATCTACATCGAATCTTGGCAAACGAGGGAGAAACGGGTCCCAGACAAGCCGCCTTCTGGGATAGCCAGGGCGGGGCTACTTCTCTGCTCAACGAACTGGTCGAGCGATGCTACAATCCGAAGAAATCAACTTCTGCGACCCCAAGCGAATACTCCGCGCCAAGGACCAGCAACCCTGCGCTTGAATCAGCTGTTCAATTACTTGCGAGCCGTGACAAAGATGATTGGCTGAGGATCCGGTCTACTTCTTCTCTGGCTCCGCGATCTTTGCTTCTCCCTGCGGCTCGTTGGCAGCCCAGAGCGAGAAGCGCATCGAAAAACGGTGATCGTCTAATACCACCTGCCGACCCCGCATGTTGCGAAGATTCACAACTACTGGAGCTTTCAAATTGACAGTTGTTTCTTGAGGGGCGGGACGGACAGAGACCAGATTTATAACAGCCACATCGTCTTCCTCACGAAGATCGGTGTCCGAATCACCTAGGGGTAGATCGAAGATATAGCCATCACCAAACTCAGCTGCATTCACAACAACAAAAGCGAGGTCCGATCGTTCGAGAGAGTGCAACCAAGAAAAAGGCTGATTGTACTCCAGGATTATGAACTGCGAAAAGCCAGGAAATCCTATCAAACCCGAGGGGATAGTAATCACCGAGGAAGCATTGACATCGAACTCCCCGAAACGGGTCGAAATTACCTTCAAAATTTCATTTCCAGCAGATGAAGACATCGTTATCGCTCGAATACCTATTCTTTCTCTGTATTTCCCTTATCCGACTTTAGCTTGCCGAGAGTTGTCGGCTTTTGCTTCTTCCAAGTAGTGGCAATCTCGCCAAGGTCTTTAGTATCTTGCGAGAGCAGCGCAGCGGATTTGTTCTCCTCAAGGATCTGTAGATAGATCTCCTCGCGGTAAATCCTCACCGACGAAGGAGCATCAACCCCCACTCGTACCTGATTCCCCTTGATCTCCATCAAGGTGACCTTTATATCGTCGCCGATATAAACGCTTTCTCCTGGCTTTCTTGTCAAAATTAGCATCAAAAACTCCGACTTTCGCGGCGATCTCACATCCTTAAAACTGCCGCTGAACCAATACAAAGGTTCTAAGTATCCGTTACACGCTAGCGCAGTTTCAGATCCTCCGAAAGTAAGATCTGCCCAATTCTAGCTAGCGCTTGTTCATTTTATTAGGCCCAAACTAGATGAAATCTAGCAGACTGAGGTTCGAGATTCGCACTCCAGCCGCTAAAGTCGCCTGAAAATTGGTTTCAAGCTGGGTCAGCCTAGACGCGGCGTCAAAGACATCCGCGTCTTGAATAGAGGATCTCGATTTTTCTACATCTATTTTGAGCGTTTTTAGAATCTGATCTTCAACCTCAATCCGTGCTAACCGGCCGCCTACGTTGACTCGTTCCTGGCCAATATCATCATTTCGAGCTGTTTCCAGCAGATCAATTGACTGCCGAATCGCCGCGCTCTGCGCCTGATAGTCGGTCGGAAGATTGAATGCCGCACCACCTCCAGTTGGCAAAGTTGACCCATCCTCCGGGGTTGTTCGGTAACCCGCTAGCGCCCGACCCAATCTCTCCAATGCTCCAATCGCATTTGAGAAGACAGAGCTTCCAGTAGTTGTAATTTGGATATTGGAGAAGTCGCTAACAGAGACCGAACGCTGCAGTGCCGTCCCATTCTCCGCATCGAAGACATAGCGCTGACTTGCAGGATCGGTCGCTGACGCGGGCTCAGTATAGGGAGTTCCCGAGAGATCAAAAGGTGGGTCGTCATCATCCGCACCACCGTAGATGTAGCGCCCCTGTACTCTGGTGTTCCCCAAATTTACTAAGGTATCGCGGAGCTGGAAAACTTCGCGCGAAAGATTCTCACGAAGCTGAGAACCGATAGTTTCATTGGCGCCCTGGGTAGCGATCTCCTTGGCCCGAACTAACAAGTCGTTAGCCTGGCCAAGCACGCTCTCTTGCTGGTCAAGAAAGTTGGTAGCATAGGAGATGCGCTGAGAATGCCGATCAATACGCTGCAGCGTATTCCTAAAGTTCTCGATCGTCCCTGCCCGACCGGGATCGTCACTCGGGTCATTTACTCGGATGCCCGAGGAGACTTCACGACGAACCTCGTCCAAACCTCTGCGGGTGCGAAAGATGTCCCGCTGGAACGTTTCTCTTAGACTGAGATCGGTAATTCTCTGAGTCATAACGGTCCTAAAGTAAGTTTAAGATCTCTGCGAGTAAATCATCGGCCATCTTCACCAGTCTGGCAGATCCCTGATAGGCCTTTTGAAAGCTAATTAAGTTGGTGAATTCCTCGTCAGTACTAACTCCCGACACATCAAGCTTAAGATTTCCAATCTGATTCACCTTATCGCTCGCCACTATGTTATTGCTCTTGGCAGTGGAAGCTAGACTTCCGAGATAACTTATTCCCTCCTCGTAGAGCCCCTCAATGCTCGTGGTAGCGGAAAAATTTCCTAAGGTATAGATTACTGAATCAGCCCGCAGAGCACTCAGAGCCAGCAAATTACGGTTATCTCCAACAGCGAAGGCAATCGCTGGGGCAGCTAAATTCGTATCCCAGGCAGCTGCGATCTTATCGGGATCGCTAATCGCAAGATCAAAAGTTCGCGAATAGGTGGCATTGGCAATCAAATCGTTCGGGAGCCCATCGGCATTGGTATCGCTGGCACCAGTCGCCGAGAAGAGTCCGTAAACAGCTGGGTTAGTCCCGTCCAAAGCCACGGCCGAGGGATCGAATGCCGCGGTGGCGGTGTTGCCATCGCTCGGTCCCAGGTTTGTCAGGTTGAAGCGCGTCAACAGATCTCGAGTTATAGCCTCAATTC
>Ga0163155_10007598_pt1 | contig 10183 bp, 9 predicted proteins | sample OliLakLV19SP4G1_FD_148611 | JGI IMG/M metagenome (GOLD analysis project Ga0163155, IMG submission 148611) | Freshwater microbial mat bacterial communities from Lake Vanda, McMurdo Dry Valleys, Antarctica - Oligotrophic Lake LV.19.SP4.G1 | ecosystem: Environmental > Aquatic > Freshwater > Lake >...
GTAATAACGACTGTTAAAGGTGCAGAAGGCATGCCAACAGGAGTGGATGAACATATTTCCGTTGCCGTTTCTGAGGTTGAATTTATTCGAATGTTAAGTGATATGCTCAATAATAAAGTGGATACAATACATAAGGCTAAAGCAGCGAAACAATTTGTTATGCAACACTTAAATAATATCACTCTAACAAAACAATTAACCCAATTTTATTCCAATCTATAAATGTTGATCTGGCAAATTTTATTCTGGTTTTGTGTGCTGTGTTTATTCCATAGTTATATTTTTTATCCGTTGATATTAAATATGCTTTCGGCCGGGAAAAAAATAATAGCACCGGAAATTTCAATAAAGGATCAACCAATGGTGAGTGTTATTATGTCGGTGTACAATGAAGAAAAAGTTTTGGAAAAAAAGATCAAAACGGTTTTTGCAACAAACTATCCTGCCGATAAACTCGAATTGGTAATTGGGTCTGATGGTTCTACGGATAGAACAAATAATATCATTGAAAATTTTATTAAGGAGGGATTTAATATTCAATTTAAAAAATTTGAGGGGAGAAGTGGTAAATCGAACATCATCAACGCATTGATCCCGGAAGTAAACGGGCATATTTACATCCTTACAGATGCAAATATTTTGTTTGATGAAAATACGATTCCTTATTTGGTCCGACATTTTAAAAATGAACAGATTGGTCTGGTCGGAGCAAATGTGGTTAACACCGGATTACAAAAAGAGGGTATTTCTTTTCAGGAAGAAACATATATCCGACGCGAAAACAAGATAAAATATCAGGAAGGGTTGATATGGGGAACAATGATGGGCGCCTTTGGTGCCTGTTATGCCATTCGGGCAGAACTGTTTAGTAAAATCCCGCAAAATTTTTTGATGGAGGATTTTTTTATCACTTTAGGGGTCATTAGTTCCGGAAAATTATCAATCAGTGATCCCGAGGCCAAAGTATATGAAGATGTGTCGAATTTGGTACAGGAGGAATTCAAGAGAAAGATCAGAATCTCCGCCGGAAATTTCCAAAATCTTGCTGTTTTTTATGGTTTGCTTAAAAATCCATTCCGCGGGGCAGGATTTAGTTTTTTGTCGCATAAGGTATTGCGCTGGAAAGGGCCTTTCTTCCTCATTCTTGCCTTAGTAGCCAATGCATTTTTATTGGAGCAGAACTTATTTTACCGGATACTGTTCTTTTTGCAATTGTTCGGATTAATTTCCCCGCTTATAGATAAGGTGTTCAGCAGCGTAAATATCCATAACTTTGCACTCCGATTGATCGCTTATTTTTATATGATGAACCTCGCATTGCTGCTTGGATTTATAAAATGGGTGAAAGGGATCAGGACAAATGTTTGGAATCCCACACAACGAAACATTGAATAAACACGAAAAAACGACATGGATCAAATAAAATTAAATACTATCCCGGAAGCGATAGAAGATATAAAAAACGGCAAACTCATCATTGTGGTAGATGACGAAAACCGCGAAAACGAAGGCGATTTCATCACTGCTGCGCGCAATGCCACTCCCGAGATCATCAATTTTATGGCTACGCATGGAAGAGGTTTGATCTGTGCTCCCTTAATAGAGGATCGGTGTGAAGAGTTGGGTTTAAATTTAATGGTGGATGATAATACAGCGTTACATTCCACACAATTTACGGTTTCGGTAGATCTTATCGGTCACGGTTGCACCACAGGAATTTCATCTGCCGACAGATCTTTAACAGTTAAGGCCCTTATTAATCCTGAAATTGAGGCTAAAGACCTTGCTCGTCCGGGACATATTTTTCCTTTACGTGCAAAAAAGGGCGGTGTATTGCGCAGAACCGGTCATACGGAAGCCACCATTGACCTTGCGCGTTACGCAGGTTTTGAACCGGCTGGAGTTTTGGTGGAGATCATGAACGAGGATGGTACCATGGCGCGATTGCCCGATCTGATTAAAGTTGCAGAAAAACACAACCTTAAAATTATTTCCATAAAAGATCTTGTGGAATACCGCCTCCAAAAAGAATCTTTGATCACGAAAGAAGTTTCCGTTACACTTCCAACTAAATTCGGGAATTTTGAATTACACGCTTATACTCAAACCACCACCGGAGAAGTGCATCTCGCTTTGGTTAAAGGAACGTGGAATGAGCACGATGCAGTTATGGTGCGTGTGCACTCTTCTTGTGCAACTGGAGATATACTTGGTTCTCTACGCTGCGATTGCGGTGATCAACTGCATGCAGCCATGAAAATGATTGAAAAAAACGGAACCGGAGTATTATTATATATGCAACAAGAGGGCAGGGGAATTGGACTTTTAAATAAATTGAAAGCCTATAAGTTGCAGGAAAACGGATTAGATACCGTGCAAGCTAATTTAGAACTCGGGTTTACGATGGACCAACGCGATTACGGCGTAGGTGCTCAAATTCTGCGTAATCTCGGTATTCGAAAACTGAAACTAATAACGAATAACCCTAAAAAGCGGGTAGCTTTGAAGGGTTACGGGTTAGAAATTGTGGACAATATCAAGATAGAGATTGCCCCTAACTCTCACAATGAGTCTTACCTCCTAACCAAGAGGGATAAAATGGGCCACGAAATCCTTAAGGGTTAAATCAAGCAACAAGCTTTGGCTCCGTGGCCCGTAGCCTTGCATTTAGCAATTCGTTCACTGAAATCAGCTCTACATCAGCCGGTGCAGCTTCAAATGCTACGGGGTTGTCAAATATTAGAATCTTTTTTACGGGTGATTTACTACCGTTGTTCAAGCGTTTCGACAGCTTTTGCAAATTGTCGTAATGGTGTCGTGTTACCTGGTTATCTAAGTTTACACTTACAATAACCCGCTCTGTGCCGGTTTGCGATTCCTTCTGTAGAAGAAAATCAAAACACTTGTTCGTCCAGTTGTATTTGTTGTACAATTTCCAACCGTCGTGGTGACAATACATGTGTTCAAGCGATGTTTTGATCGGGATCAACATTTCGCTTTTTAATGGCTCGTTTTTTAATAATGTGTGAAGCATATACCCGTTTTTTTTTGGTTGTTCTGATAATGGATGCAAGGTCACTCCAAAAAAAAGTATAGGCAAGGAATAAATTAGGCCAATTTAACAGAGCATTATGTACATAACGAAGCCATATCATTTTGATAATCAACAAATTATCTAAATAATACGCGGTAAAAGTTAACACGTAGAGGTTTATTACCTTTACCTAAATTTTGGAAAGGTCTTAAGTCCTAGTTAGACTAGATGGAAAGATTAATCAACCACCTATTTCAGTATCCCAACCTGCTCCGCGGGCATTCACATCGGAATGATGATTTTGCGCATCATTGTATTGAATGTTACCATTGTTGTTAGAATTGTCAGAAAAGATTCCCAAAGACATTAAAATAGAAAAGATGATTGCCATAATGTTGAATTTTGAAGGTTAAGTTAATTTAGCTGTTATTTGTATTGTTAAACTGAATAATTCGTATTATACACGCAAAAGCATGGTCGAAAGGGTAAACAAGAATACATACTATTGTAAAAAAGGGAAGTAAACAAAACCGTTTTGTGTGTGCAAACAGGTAGTAATTAGTGACAAAGGTAAACAGTGTTTATTACGCAATAAGTAACAAAAATATGAAAAAAATAACGCAACTTATACAAACATTTTCACCAAATGAGATAGCCTCCTTACGCAAGTATTATGCAATAAACAGCAGACAAGATACCATATTAAGAAATAAACTATTTGAAATTACCCTCGAAAAAAGCCCAAAAAGTGACAAGGAAGCAGCCGATCTTATGGGCAGCAAAACCGGTGCTGCTTTTTCCATGCTCAAAAAACGATTTTACCAGGATGCGCTCAAGATCCTGTTTTGGGGGGAAGGATCAAAACGATTTAAATCCAAATTTTATGAGAGCAGATATCGAGTAAGGATGATGATAATGGAGGCAGATATTTTATTGGACAGACAGTTAATTACAACAGCAAGGGATATTTTGGTTAAGGCAGAAAGGATTGCTAATAAATATGAATTAACAGAAGAGTTATTATTATTAAAAGATTTGAAACAAACCAGGAGAGGTTTATCACGCACTTTACCAAAATATCTACAATTATCTAAGGATAAAGTATTACATATTGATGATATTAAAGATAAAATGCTTGCTGCAGACTACCAACGGCAGATAATTATGCCCAATTTATATAATGCGAATAAAGATTTAAGTTATATAGAAAAGTCGCAAGAAGCTAATAAATTATTAAAAGAATTAGTGGATCGAAATCCAAATGCCAATATCCTCGCATATTATTATAGAAGTCAGATTATTTATTATCACTTAACAAGTGACTACAATGAGGGATTAAAAGTCGCTTTAAAATATGCAGACCTTATAAAAAATAATCCAGCTGTCCATTCTAAAGATGCTATGGGATCCGCAGGCTTATACTTATCTAATATTAGCCTCCAATTATACAATTTTGATGAGACTATTAAATATGCAAACGATCATATGCACTATTTTTATTCAGGCAGTCCTAATCAAGAGGGTCTACGTGAAAATCTTTTCGTATCGTATTTTTTGAAAAACGATTTCGAAAATGCAATTAAACAAGTTGAAACTGTAACAACATTTAAAATTGTTAAGCCCGGGAATATTTATTATTCTAGATGGATTTTTTATAAAGCTAACTTGGAGTTTGGTAAGAAAAATTATGGTGATGCATTGGCACTTTTACAAAAACAAACGATGTTAACTAAAGACAAGTCAGGATATTGGCTAGGATACAAAATGCTTGAAATGTTGTGTATAATCGAAATGAAAAATTATGATTGGCTTGAATATAGAACGGAAACTTTTAGAAAATTATTAAGTAAGGTTAAAACGAAAAATATTGCACGACCTAAGATAATACTTCAAATGTTGAAGGCATTGGTTAAAGAAAACTATAACTACAAGGCTGTCTCTATTAAATACAATGACCAATTTAAATTACTAAAGGATGCTAAAGACGATTATCGTTGGGACCCAGATGCATACGAAATCATCAGGTTCGATACCTGGTGGTCAGAAAAAATGAAAAAACCTGTGCGAAAAAATTAGAATCTTTTAAGGAACTATGTTACCTTAACTTAGTTATTTTTCCTTACAACGTTTCACCGAATGTCAATAAATTATTGTCGGGGTCGAGTAGGGAGAATTCCTTTTGTCCCCAGGCTTTAAGTTCTAAAGGCCCGTTGGGATGTATGTTGATTTTTTTGTCTAATAAAGATTGGTAAAATTTGTCGATATCATTAGTTCTGATATAAACTTGTCCATAGTTTTCCTGAGGGTTAAGATCTTGGAATTCAAAAAAATGAATTTCGATATTGTCTTTTTGCAACATTAAGTAACCCTCAAAGTCGGCGCTGCCAAATTCTCGAAAGTTTAATTTGTTGATATAATAGTTACTCGTTGTTGTCTTATTGCGCATAGGTAATTTTGGATGAATTGCTATCAGCATATTTGTCGGATAATTTGAATATTTTTATTGTTACACCTTTGTTACCACTATCGAATACAATTCCAATTATGCAAAAAAAACACCCGGATTTTACATTAGCGAATAATGTCCGGATGTTTTAAGATGTCTGCATTAATCATACTCGTTTATTTGCGCCCTTGCGAAAGTACAAATGTGACTACTTTATTTTGTAACCGTTATTAATTTCGAAGAGCCACCATTAGCAGATACTACATTAACTGCATACATTCCTGATGGCAAATCCAAATTGATAATATTATCCTGGGTTGTTAATTCTGCTTTCATTATAAATTGACCGAGCATATTATACACAACTAAATTTGCAGCGGTTTCGAGAGGGGTTTCGAAGTTAACATGCAACGATGTAGCGTTAATAAATATATCCACAGGTTCCGAATTAGTTATATCGTCATCCTCTAAACGACATTCGGCGGTTGTGAAATTTTGTATTTCAGAAAACTCCGATAAGGAGCCATCATCACATGCTGATCTCACTTGCCAATCGTAACTTGTATTACATGCTAAACCATTGAGCCGAACACTTGATTTCCCGGGAGGAACTATTTTTAATTCCCAGGCAGCACCGGGCGCACGATACTGCACTTCATAATTTTCAACATCAACAATCGGTTCCCAAACCACTTTGGCCCAATGTGGTGCCACAGCAGCGGTGCCTATTGGATACGGGTTTAAACATACGAGCCCTGCACCTGCATTTATCGGAGTGTTTGGAGTCCAATTAATGGCATAATCATAAATAAATACAGAGGTGGGAACAGGATAAACACCGGGAATGTTTTTAACGGCAACACGCATCCAACCATAGTATTTTAGCGGCCCCATTTTTAGGCGAAACCCAATATATTTTGTAGTATTTAATGGTAACCCTACCGTCCAGCAATAATCACCAACGGAGGAATAAGGTGCATTAAAACACTCCTGATTAAATAACTCTGCAACATTTTTAAAATTGAGTGTCGGACCAATAGGAGAGGCCAAATTTATTTGTTTAGCTAAATCTGCTGATGGAGAAGCTACCAAATAGGAACTAAAATTTGTATAAATATTTGTGGAAGCAAAAGTATAAGCAATACGATCACCCATCAAACCTTGTATGCCGATATGATTAAAATTATCGGCAGAACCATAGGATGAATAAGAAAAAGACACATTAAAAACAAAATCTGTCGTCAGATCTCCGTCAACATCCAAATGCAAGGTGTCATAAGGGCCGGCGGTGATGAGCGACCTGTCAGGAATTATATCGGTGTAAATTATCTGTGCTTCTGCATCGTTGTGCGTAAGCATAAATGACGCTGCCATTGCCGAATATGCGCCAAGTTTGAGGTGTACATTTTTAGTATTCATAATGGTTGTTTTTATAAAAGTAATCAACTTGTTTTTAAAAACCAACTTCTTGTTAGTTTATATATATATGTATTGCTAATATATGCACCCTGAATGGGTTTTGGGAAGTTAAAAATATTTTTTTAGCGAGTATAAATAAATGGCTATATGTGTATAATTTGATAAAGTTCAGGATTATTTTAAGTCAATTACAGGGTGGCTTATATTTTGCGCTTTTTGTGTGCAGTAAACTGTAAATTCTTTTTTGTGTTTGGATTGGTGTCGAATAAAAAATATAAAGGTGTTGGCAAATGTGGAGTGAATTCAAATGAAAGATCATTAAATTAGCCCAACAAACGAAAAAGCGCAACAAAAAAGATTTTATGCTTTTTGTTGCGCTTTTATATAGCACCCAATTTATCAAATGCTAAGCAGATAATAAAAGTGTTATTAAATTATTTCCTCAATTTCGGAATGTACAAAATCAAGAACGACATGTTTACCTTTTAAAAAATTCACTAAATCAGCATTCAGCCTTTCTTTTTCTGTATAGAATAAACCATGTGCTGCACCTTCATAAATAATTATTTCATTATCAGGAATAAGTTTTGTCGATTCTTTTCCTGTAGGTTCGATGGGAACTGTTTTGTCGTCACTGCCATGAATTATTAAAGTTGGAACATTTACTAAACGCATTTCATCGCGGAAATCGGTTGTTGCAAATGCTTTGGCACATTCTTGCGTTGCGCGTGGTGATGCAAAAGAGCATAACATACGGTAGTATTCTAATAGCGGAGTGCTTAAAGGTTTGTGCAACAAGGTTACACCAAAAAAAGTTTTCCCAAAATCATCCAGGAATCCGATTCTGTCCTGTTGCATTTTTTCTGACATGTCGTCAAACATTTCTTGCGCTACTCCATCAGGGTTGCTTTCCGTTTTTAGCATATAAGGTGTTATGGAAGAAATTAAAACAACTTTTGTAACGCCTTTGCCTTGATATTTGCTGAAATAACGAACCACTTCACCACCTCCCATTGAAAAACCTATAAGCGTGATGTTTTCTAATTGAAGTTGGTCAATAAGTGCTTTTAGATCATCCGTCATGGTATCGTAATCGTAGCCATCCCAAGGTTTTGATGATTTACCAAAGCCGCGTCTGTCGTAAGCAATTACACGATGCCCACTATTCACTAAATCGTTGATTTGGTATTCCCACATTTCCTTACTTAGTGGCCAACCGTGAATAAGGATAATGGGATCTCCTTTTCCGTAATCGTTGTAATAAATTCTTACCGGGTTGCCTGTTGCATCTTTTTTTGTTTCGATGTAATTCATTTTAGTATATTTTTATTTTTTGAATAATAATTTTTTTTGATAAATATGTTGCTGTTGCTTGCGATACGAATGTCTTTTTGCGAACACTCTTTTGATACGCTTAAAGTAAACGCATTAATTGTTTGTTCGTTTTTTTTGAAACAATAATTAATTTGTTTTTCAAGGATTTAATTTTTCTTTTTTTCCTCTCGTTTTTTGTAGGTTTAATTAAATCCTTTAAAAAGGATCGGATAATCCACTTACACGGATGAGTTTTTTATTTACAAATTCCTGTATTCCTAACTCCGAAAGTTCGCGTCCGTAACCCGAGCCTTTGGTTCCGCCAAATGGCAGGTCTTCTTTGGTCCAGGTAGGATGATTAATAAATACCATTCCGGTATCTATCTGATCGGCAACTTTCTTTCCACGTTCAATGTCATTGGTGAAAACGGAACCACCTAATCCAAATGGAGAATCGTTTGCAAGTTCAATTGCTGCTGCTTCATCTTTTACGCGATAAAAAGAAGCAACCGGTCCAAATAATTCTTCATAGTAAGCCGGTACATCTTGTTTTATATCTGTAAGAATTGTTGCTTCCATATATGCCCCTTTGCGGTCAATGCGTTTTCCTCCCAATAATATTTTTGCTCCTGCGGCAACAGAACGTTTCACCTGATCCTCTAAATGCACTGCTGCTTCCTCGCTTGATAAAGGTCCAAGCTGCGTATCTTTTTCCATCGGGTCGCCTATTTTTAATGCGCTTAGTTTTTCCTTGAATTTTTTTAGAAATTCATCAGCCACAGCCTCCACTACTATAAACCGCTTGGAAGCCACACAACACTGACCCGTATTATTCATTCTGCCAACCACTGCCCATTCTACGGTTTTATCCATATCGGCATCTTCCAAAACAATAAATGCATCATTGCCACCCAATTCAAGAACAGATTTTTTGAGATTTTTTCCTGCAGCTTCGGCAAGGCTTGCTCCGGCTGTTTCGCTGCCTGTAAGTGAAGCACCCTTAATACGTTTATCCGCTAACAAGGTAGCTACCTTACTACCAGGAATTAATAAATTGGTATATACACCTTCCGGTGCTCCGGCTTGTTTGAAAAGTTGCTCCACAGCAATTCCACATTGCGGAACATTGGAAGCATGTTTTACTAAAACCACATTTCCTATCATCACATTAGGAGCTGCAAAACGGACTACCTGATAAAAAGGAAAATTCCAGGGTTGTACCCCAAGCAAAACGCCAATAGGACTGTGGCGTACGATTGCTTCGCCAAATTCTGTTTTCAAAGTTTGGTCTGCAAGAAACTTAGCACCATTATCGGCATAATAATCTATGATGTTGGCACTCAGGTCAATTTCCCCTTCGCTTTCTTTGAGTAGTTTACCCATTTCCAAAGTAATCAGTTTAGCAAGGGTATCTTTTTCTTTACGCATCAGCGAAGCAACTTTATGCAGAAGATCTGCACGTTGATCATAAGAAGTTTTTTTCCAATCCTGATACCCTTTTTCTGCACGGGATATTGCAGATTCAATTTCTTGTTCTGTCATTTCTTTAAACGACTTTACCACTTCATTAGTGGCGGGATTAATCGTTTTAATTGAAGCTTTTTTTTGTTTATCGCCATCGGTTTTTTTTTCCTCTGCGCCGTTTTTTGAATGCTCAGATTTGTTTTCTAAACCTGTTTTTTTCTTTTCAATGGTATTTTCCATTTTATATGTATTTTAATTGGTGAATAAATTATTAATTGGTTTAATTTTAAATGTTTTAAATAGGTATTTACATTGTATCCTTTTCGAAGCCTATTTAGCTACCTTAAGTTCCGAAATGGTGTAATGCGTATACATTAATGCATCCTGAAGTGTATCCGATTTAATTATTTCAGAAGAGGTAATTTCCGCTTCCTGCTTTGCCAAATCAATTTTTACGGATGTTACGCCGCGAATAGCGGACAATTTATTTTTTACCGCTGAAACAC
>Ga0163155_10007601_pt1 | contig 10181 bp, 10 predicted proteins | sample OliLakLV19SP4G1_FD_148611 | JGI IMG/M metagenome (GOLD analysis project Ga0163155, IMG submission 148611) | Freshwater microbial mat bacterial communities from Lake Vanda, McMurdo Dry Valleys, Antarctica - Oligotrophic Lake LV.19.SP4.G1 | ecosystem: Environmental > Aquatic > Freshwater > Lake >...
CTTATAAGAATCAGCTCGTTACAGCGTGGCGCTCATTTCCAGTTGTCTCACCAGAAATCCAAGAGCAGGCTCGGGCGTCCTCGAAATCTATAGCTGAAAGCGATGAGGTCACTGTGTATTCGTCGGCCGCGAGCGACCTTGTTGAGCTAAAGCCTGGGCTGAAAGTACCTGTCCAGTTCGCGCCCGCCGCAGCCGCCGCATTGATCGACCCAGAGAGGTCAGTGAATATTCTTCGTGCTGTATCTGACCGATCCATGACGGCTGGAAAGCTTAGCGGCCCCTTCAAACTGCTCGCACTCGCGGCAGCTTTGGTATTTGTCACCGCCGGGCTTTATCTGAGTCGCCTTACCGAAGGCTATAAGCGCGACGTGGCTAGATGCGATCAACTTGAGGAAGAGCTCTGGAAGAAAGTGTTGCCAGCTGAGCCGTATAAGCCAGGAACGTTGAATTCAAGAATGACCGCTGCTCTGGCGCAGCACAATAGGTCAAACGAAGTCAACCGATATCCGTCGGCGCTGGCGTTCTGGACTGAAATGGCGAACGTCATGCCCAGTCCCGACAAGATCGGGATGTCGATGGAATCCCTGCAGTTAGGTCAGGATGGCGGACGCTTTACTGGCAAGGTTAATAGAGGGACCGGCGACCCGCTATCTAACGCCGCTTTACTGGAAAGTGCTTTAAATAACTCCGAGACCTTGGCGGCGCGCGGCGAGTTTGAGACCAAAGAGAACGAGATTGTCGTGCGTATGCGTCTGGATTATCAAACGAAGCAAACGGTTAAGAACGGGGGCGAAAAATGAGCAAGCCCGCGACCATCTTTTCGTCAGCCGTCGCGGCCTTGGTATTGGCTACCGCTGTCTGCTTCGCCGTGTTCGAGTATGTGTCGTACACGGAAGCTCGCGACTCATTTAACGATCGTATGGAGCGCCTGCAAGATGCCCAGGCGATGGCCTCAAAACATTCTCAGATTTTTAGAACAGGTACAGCCACCGTCCGGAAGGATCTTAAAGGTCTGGTACAGGAAGTGGGTGCTAAGAACGGAATTTCCATCATCTATCTGAATGAGACGGAGCGCGATGCCGGAGACATGGTGCGCGAAAGAAATGTTGTCGCTCGCGCAGTCAACGTGCCTCACGCGAAACTGGTTACGTTCCTGGCTGATTTAGAGAGTCGCGGCAATGGCGCACGCATCAAAGAGATCCGCTTAAAGCCTGCGCTCGATAAAAGTGACGTCTACCAGGAGGCCGAAAGCGTCCTCGCGGTGCGAAGTGTGATTGAATCACAGCTGAAGGCCGGTTCCAAGGAGGCGGTGAAGTGAACTATCCTCCTTTCAGCAGTCGGCAGCCGCGAGGTGCCGCGTTACTGCTGGTGCTTGGCGCTGTAGCGATCCTGTCTATTCTGGCGGTTGAATTATCTCACCGAAGCAAATTGGACGTCAGCCGGACTGAACGGGCCTCTCGTGAAGCCACATTCCGGCGCGTGTTCGATTCAGGCATTGAGATCGCCAAAGGATTGCTCACCGAAGGACGCAAGGCTGAGGGATTCGATTTTAGCGGCGACAAATGGAATCGAACGGTCACTGCGGACCTGGACAAGGGTCAGCGTGTCACAGTTCGAATGGCGGATGAGTCAGGCAAGCTCAATCTACTGAAGGCCATCGATCCGACTTCCGGTGCGAAGATGCGAAAATCACTGGCCCGGTTATTTGCCTACCTGCGTAAGTCTGATTCTGAGCGGGAGCAGCAGTGGAAGGATGCCGAGGCTGCGATTGCCAAGCGCTTGAGTCTTGAAGGTAATGCCCCGCCCCAGCCCATTTACACCCTGGATGCCTTACGCGAGGCGGGCATCCCTGCTGAGCTGATCTTTGGGCGCGCAGATAATGCTCCAGAGATCGTCAGTCTCTGCGATCTGCTGACCACTTTTGGTGACGGGCGCGTTAATCTCAATACAGCGCCCAAAGCCGTACTTTACGCATTAGATGACGAGTACGACGAATCGCTCGTTGAGAACATCAATCTATGGCGCGGCACTTTAGACAGTGAAATTAAAGCGGATGGCGACATCAAGCCCTTCAAGAGCGCCCGCGATCTCGAATTTGTAAATGGTATCGTTCAGCGCAGCGTCATCGACGGCACTCCCGTCGTCGTGAAGAATCTATTCTTAAAGGTTCAGGATAGCGTCTCTGTTCAGAGTGCGTGCTTCTCAGCGCGGATTCATGCTCAGGTGGATGGTCGGCAGCGCTCAGCGTGGGCCTTTTTTGAAGCGCCATTAAAAACTATAGGTGCTGCGCCCGAGATTAAGCTGATTACGTATGAGGAGATCGAGCCATGACCAGGGGTCTTCAGCTCTTACTCAAGCGGCTAATTCGAGTAATCACACTCATCCTGTTCCTGGTAGCAGGTATTGTGGCGGTCAACCTGTACTTTTCTCCGCCTCAAGCCGCACTTATTGAATTGAAGACGCTCGATTCTCAGAAGGCCCCTGATTCAGGCAAATCAAAAGCTAGTGATCCCAAGCTGGCCAAGCTGCTGAATGCGAAGATGAGCAAGACAGTAATTGCTAAAGTCGAGGCAGCGCCGCCAAAACCGCCCGTGCCAAGCTTAAAAACCCTGGTTCGCGTCAAAGGAATCATGGATTTCGGTGATCCGAAGAGCAATGAAGCCATCGTCGAGACTATCAAAGGCAACCAAACCAAGAGCTACCGGGTCAACGAGCGCGTTCACGAAGTCGATGCCGTAATTACACTGATCGACACAGCAGTGACATTTCAATACGACGGCAAGACCATCCGGCTTAATGTCAACTCATCAGAGAGCGCTGAAGTGTTGCCAACGGCAGGCAGTGAGAATTCGACGATTAGCGCGGAGGTGAAAGCGCCGCGACAAGCACCATAATTCTGTATGGCTCGACAGTGGGGGGAATCAATCGTGAAATATCTGGCATTAGTGATGCTTGCCGTGGTGCCGCTTTTTATAGCCGGCGCCCATGCAGGTGAGGATGATCAGAAGATCCGAATTAACCTGGCCGGACTCGATCTGGCGACTGTAGCCAAACAGGTTGAGAAGGTTGCCAAACGCAGCTTTCTATATGATGAGAATCTGCTTCGCGCAAAACGGGTCACCTTGCAAAGTGACACGCCGATCAGCGCCAGCGAATTCTACAGGGTCTTCCAGGCCGTTTGCCAGATGAATGGCCTCGCCCTTATACCTGTCGAAGGTGCAGGGATGACCCTTGAAAAGATCGTTCCTGCGCAGGGTGCTGCCAAGGAGCCAGGTGCTCAACCCGTTCTTGTACGCGGCGATCAATTGCCTTCCGGTGACGCGATTGTCTCCTACCTGGCCAAGCTTCAGCACACGCCAGCCACAAAGATCTTGGCCGTGCTGACCCCTTCATTGTCTCCGACCGGCACTATCTTACAGATTCCCAACACCGATCTGCTCATGATTAATGACGGTGCATCCTCAATAAAGCGCATTGAAAAGCTGCTTACCCTGTTGGATATCCCTGGCGAACCCATGACCACCAGGACCGTTCAGTTGGTCAATATTTCTGTCGATAAGGCCCAGTCGCTGATTAACGACTATCAGCAGGCACTGGCCAAACTCAGGACCGGCGAAACTCAGCGTGACCGGCTGGCTATTGTTAAAGATGAACGCCTGTCGATTCTTCACCTCATCGGCACACAGGCCGACGTGAAGGAAGCCCAGGAATTCATCAGCATGATCGACCGGGATTCTCCATCGGCCCGGCGAACGATTCGATACTACAAGCTGAAGAACGTGCCCGTTAAAGACATCGTGGATTATGTTGGACAGTTACTAGGCGTCGCGCTTCAGACCAGATCCGCCGACTTAAGCGTGGCGCCTGAGCTAAGCCAGGTTAATCCGCCAGGCGGTGTTCCACCCATTCAGCCCACGCCAACAGTGCCCCCGCCGCTCTCACCACTTCCGATTGGCGGCGCAAAGACAGCGGTTAATGCGCAACCCAGTAAGAATAAGAACGGAAACGCCTCTGCAGCTCTCCCTGCAGACATCATTCCTGTTGAAGGCCTCAACACGCTGGTGGTCGCTGGTGATGCTACAGTCCATCAGGAAGTTGAGTCCATCCTGCAGAATCTCGATAAGCGTAAAGGCCAGGTACTGATTGAAGTGGCCATCGTGCAGGTGACTGGCGATGATTCGCTCGATTTGGGAGTCGAAGGATTAGGGCTGAACGACATTAGCGCAAAGAAGTTTTTCGATTACGGAACTGGATTTGGCATTGGCACACAGTCTGATACCCAATCGCGTGGCTTCCCGACACAAACCGTATTGAGTGCGGTTTCAGGCGGCGCCTTCCGGTACGTCAACAGCGACAACCTGCAGGTTGTACTCTCCGCATTGGCGGCGAAGTCAAACGTAGCGATTGTGAGCCAGCCGCAGCTTCTGGTGAACGACAATGAAGAGGCATCCTTCACGACTAAAGTCAGCGAACCGACCGTAACTACCTCACAGAACGCCGGTCCCACAACATTGACTGGGTTCAGCGGCTTTGCGGACGCGACCACATCGCTTCAAATCACGCCCCACATCTCACCTGATAACTACCTGAATCTCGAAATTGTCCAAACGTTTGAGGAATTCACCGGCGCTTCGGGCGGTAACGGTATTCCGCCGCCCAAAGTATCGAATAACGCCACCACCAAAGTCAGCATTCCCGACCGCCAGACGATTGTGATCGGCGGCTTCACCCGCGACTCATCAACGAACACACGCTCAGGCGTTCCTGGCTTGATGCAGATTCCGGGAATTGGGAAGATGTTCTCCAAAGAATCGAAGCGAAAGACCACCAGCAGACTTTACCTGTTCGTAAGGCCTAAGATATTGAGCGCGCCCGATTTTGCGGACCTGAAAAAGGAAGCTGAACAAAAGAAGAACGACGTTGAGGATCTTTCAAATAAGTCGCGTATCAAACAGGAAATCAAGGAAGGAATCGGTCGCCGGGGAGAGATCGTTCCGGTGCCGGATGCGGAAAGATCCACAGGAAAATAACTAACCTAATGAGTGAGCTTACGGCCAAAACTGTCGATCTGAGCGCTGTAACAGTGCCTCCAGAGTTTCTGGAGCGCATCCCGCTGCGCTTTGCCCGTGAAAACGCAATCGTTGCCCTCGGCAGACAACAAACTGAGGCCGGACCGGTTTACCAGGTGGCGTCTGCCTTCCCGGACAGATACTGGGCTATCGATCGAATCGCCTACAAACTGCTGGCCAAAATCGAAGTCCAAGCGGCAGATGAAAAGGAGATTCTGGCGCTGATCTCACGCGCCTACCATGCGGAAGCCAAAGAAGTCACTGAAGTCGCTGATGAACTGGCCGCCCAGGTACCTGCGACTGGCGAGATTCAGCTTACTGAAGACGTCCTGGAGTTAGATGATAAGGCTCCTGCGGTAAAGCTCGTCCATGCAATGCTTCTACAAGCCGTCAGGCAGCGTGCATCGGACATTCACATCGAACCTGCTGAAAACGGCCTAAGGGTGCGGTTCCGCATCGACGGTGTGCTTTATGAGCGTGCCAGGCTCAGGGCCGAGGTTCGCGAAGGAATCGCCAGCCGCATCAAGGTCATGGGCCGGATGGATATTGCCGAACGCCGGTTGCCCCAAGACGGCGGCGTCACGATAAGAATCGGCCAGCGACGGATAGATCTGCGAATTTCAACGCTGCCGAGCCAGTACGGTGAGCGCGTCGTGATGCGACTTCTGGATAAGCAAGCCGGTCTTCTATCGCTAGAAGGCCTGGGAATGGCAGATGACAACCTCGCGCGCATGAAGAAACTGCTGGGGCTCTCACACGGCATTGTGCTTCTCACCGGTCCTACCGGCTGCGGCAAAACAACGACGCTATACGCGATGCTTTCAGCGATGAATTCTGCAGATTTGAACATTCTGACGCTGGAAGATCCTGTCGAATATCAGTTGCCCGGCATCACTCAAACCCAGGTTTCCGACAAGAAAGGACTCACCTTCGCGCGCGGCCTGCGGGCTCTCGTGCGCCAGGATCCCGATATCATCATGGTCGGCGAAATTCGAGACCTTGAAACAGCGACAGTCTCGATCCAGTCGGCGCTCACCGGGCATCTGGTCCTTTCCACACTGCATACCAACGACGCGCCATCCAGCGTCACCCGCTTGCTAGATCTGGGTGTGGAACCATTCCTGGTGGCAAGCTCGGTTAACGCCAGCATTGCCCAGCGCCTTGTGCGCCGAATCTGCAGCAAATGCGGTGAAATGGCCGATATCGATTGGCAGGGTTTAAAAGCCGACGGTTGGAATGCAGAAGAAATAGAGTTCCTTCGCCGGAACAACGCGTCTAAGGTTCCCGTCGCTCGTGGATGTGCGGAGTGTTTTGACACAGGATTTACAGGCCGGACCGGCATCTACGAATTCCTTTACATGAATGATGCGATTCGTGATCTCGTTAACTCGCGAGCTTCCGCTGGTGAGCTTAAACGCACCGCAATCGAACGTGGGATGGTGACATTGCGCCGGGACGGACTTCTGAAAGTCTTGGATGGCACGACCACATTGAACGAAGTACGCAATGTGACGCAGATGGATATTGAATAGCGTATGGCGCTCTATCGATACGAAGCCTTGGATCTTTCCGGCAAAGCTGTGCGCGGCACCACGGATGCCGGGACTCCTTCTGAAGCCAGGGCCGCTTTACGCGAAAAAGGTTTCCACGCTACAAGCCTTGAGCTTGCTGTTTCCATCATAGAAAAGGGAACCGCACAGGCTCGCTCGAATTCCAGTCCTTCTGCCTGGCGATATCTGAGTGGCAACCGTCTTGAGATATTGTCGGGATTCTCGCGGCATCTGGCTATGCTGCTTAAAGCAGGATTGCCGGTCGCTCAATCCCTCAACGTTATGTCTGAACAGGTCGAAGATCATAAGTTCCGCGAAACAGTACAGGACCTTGCCGTGCGCGTGCGCGAAGGGGCCTCACTGGACCAGGCATTGGCCATGCATCCGAGCTACTTTCCAGAACTTTACATATGCGTTGCCAAAGCAGGTGCTGCATCCGGCAGCCTGGCTCATGTCCTGGGAGAAATCTCAACCTACTACACCCGGCAGAAACGCTTGAGAGACCGTGTCGTGTCGGCCCTTACCTACCCCGCCCTGATGGCCAGCATCGGCGTTGTTGTCCTGGTCTTCCTAATGGCGTTTGTGGTTCCCAAAGTCACTTCAGTCCTACTGGAACAGAAGCGGGCGCTGCCTTGGCCGACTGAAATCCTCCTTTTTACAAGCGCTGTCATTGAAGAATGGTGGTGGGCGCTCCTGTTGGCCGGAGGGTTTTGCCTTTGGCTTTACAGCGCCATCTCGCGCACAGACAAAGGCCGTTACGCCATAGACACGCTATTACTTCGCATACCCGTGCTCGGCGATCTCTTTCGAAAACAGGCTGTGGCGAGATGGGCGGACACAATGAGTAACCTTCTTTTCAGCGGTATTCCGGTCGCACAGGCGCTTACTGTCGTGCGCGGAGCACTGGGGAACCGGGTGCTTTCAGAAGACGTGGAACGGCTGGAAAAGGCCGTCGTTGAAGGTCGCGATTTGTCTGAAGCAATTAAAGAAAGTAAAGCCCTTCCAAAATCAATCGGCTTTGTAGTGGGCGTCGGTGAGGAATCAGGAGAGCTCTCGCGCGTACTGAAGGAAGTGGCTGAGAGCTATAACGAAGAAGTGGAAATCGTCTCAGGCCGCCTCACAGATCTCGTGAATCCCATTCTGATTGTTTTTCTAGGCCTCGTCGTAGGGTTCATCGTGGCCGCGATTCTTCTTCCCATTACAGATTTCAGTCAGGTGCAGTAACGGAGGAGATGAGTTAATGAACAGAAGGCATTATCGGGCTAGACGCGGGTTTACACTTGTTGAATTGATCGTGGTCATCGCCATCATCGGCGTCTTAGCCAGCGTGGTCATCGTCAGGTACGCAGGCAAGACCGACCAGGCCAAGGTCGCCGCGGCCAAAGCGCAGCTTTCGCAGATTGAAGGCGCGGTCATTGAGTTTCAAGCCAACTGCAACCGCCTTCCCACAACACTGGATGAGCTGGTCAACAAACCCGGTGACTGCCCTGGCTGGCAGGAAGGCGGATACCTGAAGGGGAAAAAAGTCCCCAAGGACCCGTGGGGGCATGATTTCAGTTACAAAGGAGAAGGTCGCAACATTGAGGTCATCTGCCTGGGTGCGGACGGTAAAGAGGGCGGCACCGGCGTAGACACGGACCTGTCTTCATCGGGCGATGCGAGATAGTCATGGCTGCACGGCGCGGTTTCACTCTCATCGAACTCACGATTGCACTGGCGCTTATCAGCGTGCTGATGGGCTTGGTGCTTGTGCGGTTTGATTTTGGAAGCCGTCGCCAGAAAGTCATTCAGGAAGGGCGTAAGCTTGGAAACCTGATCAGCACCTATCGCGAAAGAGCAATCCAGGAAGAATGTCTCTATGCGTTTAACTTGGACATCGAGAATGGCACTTATTCGATTACTAAGCCGAAAGAACGATCGATTGCGCCACCACTGACGGTTGCATTAGTTTTAGGAAAATTGTCCGAACCGGCGCAGATTTCGAAAGTCCTGCTCCAGGGTAACCAACTCTCGTCGCCCGTTGTCATATACCTTGATTCAAAAGGAGTGATATCGGAACTTTCCATCGACATCGCGGTCCAGAAAGGTCCGGGCGTTTTATTGACGATCGATCCATTGGTCAATGAGGTTCGCTACAATGAACATTAAGCAGCGTTCAATTGGCTTCACATTGATTGAAGTGATCATCGCACTTGCGATAGCAGGCAGTTCGCTGATTCTACTGCTGACCGCCAATCAGGAGTCACTTCGCAGAAGCATGCGTTCCAGAGAGCGTGCGTCCGTGGAGATGCTTGCCGAGTCCAAGCTTGCGGAAATTCGTTGCGGCGCTGAACAGGCATCCAGCGGTGTGTTTGAAGGCCAGCCCAATCTCCGTTGGCTCGTATCAACAAGCGATGCGGAAATCGAAGACATCGATCATCTGGAACGCCTGACGCTGACAGTAGAGGACGGTAGCGACGTAGTGAAAAGCCTTACCATGCTTCGGTATCACAAAAAGGTTTTGTCGAAATGACGCTTAAAACGACCGGCTTCACCATGATTGAGGTTGTGATTGCCTTCGCTCTAACGGCGATGATGATCGTGTCCGTGTACGCGGCCACGAATGCCGCGACTGCCGTCGCCAACCGCCAGAAAGCATCCGCCGCCGAATTCAATCAGACCCAGCGGTTTCTAGAGGTGCTTCAACGTGATCTTCGCGGCTGGACAATGCCGCAGGCTGACGCGGCTAACGCGCAAAACGGCAGTGCCAAGCCAGAAATCGACGAACAATCGCTTCTCAAGTTCAGCACTACGGCAGATCCTTTCGCAGCCTCAGTTACGGACGGATCGCGGCAGTTACAGCCACGGGCGAGCGGCAACCTTCAATATATCATTCGGCCTATCCTGAATGAATTCGAGATTCTGCGAGTTGAAAGCTCTTCAGAAAAACAGGCCAGCACATTATCTGTGCTGCGTCAGCCTCAAATGCCGAAAATTGAATTCTTTGACGGTAAGCAGTGGTCGCCCCAGTGGCAGAAGAAAGATCGGCCTGCGGCAGTCCGGATTCAGATTCAGGGACTGATATCCTGCATATCTTTATGACGAAATGCGCGTAGTACTGCTGAATCGCAATGCAATCACTGTGCGGATGGCGGCGCTCCGAAATGGAAAGCAGTGACATTGTAGCGGCCCAAGAGACAGTGAGGCAGAGATTCAGACGCGAAAACGCAGGAGATGAAATTTTGCACGGAGTGCACGGGGAATGTGAGGGCGGAGTATCTCTGCGATAATGGATCGGTGGGCGATTGGGTTGAGAAAGATCCGGACGAAAAAGCGGGCTTCGCTCACGCGTGATGAACGACAATTAAAATTCCCCCGTTGCCTCATTGTGAAATGTTACCAAGCATTCTCCGTTTTCCATCACGTGTTTTCACTGTGTTGAGTTGTACTGCTCCGGCAGTATACTTTCTTTCGCCTGCGCGGAGGATAGGGCCATCCTGGAGAGGAACCTGAGCGCCGACGCAGGTCACCTGATGTGCGGGCGGGGCTTTCCAGCTCCGCCCGTTCCTTGCGCTTTTGCTGG
>Ga0163155_10007607_pt1 | contig 10176 bp, 7 predicted proteins | sample OliLakLV19SP4G1_FD_148611 | JGI IMG/M metagenome (GOLD analysis project Ga0163155, IMG submission 148611) | Freshwater microbial mat bacterial communities from Lake Vanda, McMurdo Dry Valleys, Antarctica - Oligotrophic Lake LV.19.SP4.G1 | ecosystem: Environmental > Aquatic > Freshwater > Lake >...
GGAGTGCTAATCACCGATCACAATGTCAGAGAAACGCTCGGCATTTGTGATCACGCCTATATTTTGAGTGATGGGTCAGTCATCGAAGCGGGAACCCCGGACCATATTGCTAACTCCCCCCTGGCGAGAGAATTTTATTTGGGAGAGAAATTCAGACTTTAGCCACGTCCAAGCTTTTTCTCGGCACGAAATTCGCATAAAGCAGCAGCCACCTGGTGGCTTAGCGCATCATAACTGTGATATTTTAGTCATGTCAGGCATGTATTTTGCTGGGGAGCTCCGGTTTTGTTCCGTTTTAGGTGTGCGTAACGCGATTAACTAGCTGTAAGGATGGCGCAAAAAGTTGCGTTGGATGTCCATGGATTTCGTAGTTTCTGCCGATAGTGATTCTCGTAGGTTTGGTATTTCCCTATGGCGTTAGAGATTAAATTAAATCAGAAGCTGTCGCAGTCGCTGGTCATGACACCCCAGCTGCAGCAGGCCATTAAGCTGCTCCAGCTGGGACGTTTAGACTACCTCGAAGTAATTGAGAAAGAGCTACTGGAGAACCCCGTACTTGAAGATGGACGGGAGGAATCTCCCGAGAGTGATGCCATTAAGGTTGCCGACGAAGTCCTGGCAGCATCTGGCATTGATGAGGCGGTTAGCTCGGTTGAGAGTCTCAAGGATCTAAACGCGACTGCCCCTGAAGGAGATGACGCCTCTTTTGATTCAATCGAAGCCACCGTTGCTGATGACGTAGATTGGTATGCTTACCTAGACGGCTACACAGATCGTCCAAGTTCCGGAAGTGGCAATAATTCATTTGATGGTGAGGAGCGTCCTTCGTTGGAGGCTACTGTTAGTAGCCCAGAAGGGTTGGTCAGTCATGTTCTCTGGCAGCTTCGTACAACTGACCTGCCAGCGGAAGATTACGATATCGCCGTCCAAGTTTTAGGTAATCTCGATCGAAACGGCTATTTGCAGTCCAGTTTTGAAGAGTTGGTACCACTTTGTGGTCGGCCCGTTGAGGACATCGAAAGGGTAGTCGGAGTGATTCAATATCTGGATCCTCCGGGGATCGCCGCGCGAGATTTGCGGGAATGCTTGCTGATCCAGTTGAAGCAGCTCGGGCAGCAGGATTGTCTTTCATGGCGGATAGTCGATAAGCATCTCGCTAAACTCGAGATCCGTCGTTACGACTTGATCGCTCGCGATGAGCAAATTGAAGTCACTGACGTTTACGAGGCCATTAAGGTCATCCAAAAACTCGAGCCGCGACCTGGACGCCCATTTATTGATGACCAGCCGATTTATATCACGCCCGATATTTACGTGAGAAAGGTGGGGGATGAGTATGTGATCTCGCTGAATGAAGCGGGAATGCCCCGCTTGCGGGTAAATACTCAATATCGTGAGATGCTGCTGAGTGGGACCTTAAAAGATGCACCGAACAAGGAGTATCTGCAGGATCGAATTCGTTCAGCCGCTTGGTTGATCAAGAGTATTCATCAGCGACAGCAAACCATCTATAAAGTTACTGAAAGCATTATGAAGTTCCAGCGCGAATTCTTGGAGAAGGGAGTTTCGGCACTTAAGCCGCTCGTCCTCCGTGATGTTGCGGAGAGCGTGAGCATGCACGAGTCGACAGTTAGTCGCGTCACGACCAACAAATATGTTCACACGCCGCAAGGAGTGTTTGAGTTGAAATTTTTCTTCACCTCAGGGTTAAGAGGCACTGACGGAGACGTTTCTTCTGAGTCGGTCAAAGAGCGTATCCGAACTTTGATCACAGCAGAGGACTCCAAGAAGCCACTCAGCGATCAACAACTTGTTGAAATGTTGAAGGGTGAGGGGGTCGATATTGCCCGTCGAACCGTAGCGAAGTATCGAGAGATGATGAATATTCTCTCATCTTCGCGTCGAAAAAAAGTCTTTTAGCTATTCCTTCCACTGCGATCGCTCGCGTGGTAAAATCGCCTTGTGGATCGATTTAATTTGAACCAAAAGAGGTAATCCTTCATGCCCAAAAGCACTCCTGAGATAAACGTCTCGGTCACCTTTCGTCACACTGAATCAACTCCTGCGTTAATGTCCTACGCGATAGAGAAAATTACTCACTGCGTAACTAAATACGTGGGCTATGAAACTAATGCGCACGTGGTGCTGTCAGTCGAGAAAAGGGATCATATTGCCGAAGTTCAGGTGCACTCAAAGGGGCATGATGCGGCGGGGAAGGCCGTAACTGGGGATCTCTATTCAGCCATCGATAAGGTCACGGATACGGTTGAAGCTCAGCTGCGGAAGCAAAAAGACAAGCAGCTCAGTCATCAAAAGCATCAAGGGCTTGAGCCAGAACTTTAGTAGCTTTCCAGCAATAATTGAACGGGTTACAAAGGCTGGGTCACCCAGCCTTTTTTATGGAAAGATATCATTTAGTCATCATCAGCGGTGTATCGGGCTCAGGCAAGTCCACGGCGCTCAAGGCGTTCGAGGATCTGGGCTATTTTTGTGTGGATAATCTGCCAGCACCGCTGATTACTCCGTTCGTCGATTTTTTAGAGGGCCTTTCGTCGGGCGCTGCGGCGACCTTTCAAAATTACACTAAGTTCGCTCTGTTGGTTGATTTTGTCGACGAGAACTATTTTCCCCTGATCGAGCAGGCCGTATTTCGTTTAATAAAGGCGCAAACTGAGGTCACCCTGCTCTTTTTTGATTGTCAGGACGAGGTTATAATCAGGCGTTTTCAGGAAACTCGACGACCGCATCCACTGCTAGCCGTGCAAGGATCAGGATCCACCATTCGCGAAGCTTTGATGCGGGAGCGAGAGTTGTTAAGCGATTTTCGGGCGGCCGCTGCCCGCGTGATCGACACAACTAGCTTCTCTCCGCATGACCTCCGTCGAACAGTTCTTTCGTTTGCTAAAGGAGATAAGGCTTCTTCCCCAGAGCTAGAGGCTACTATTCTTTCTTTCGGATTTAAGTATGGCGTTCCAGCGGATGTGGACATGATATTGGACGTTCGTTTTTTAGCGAACCCTCATTTCGTGCCGGAGCTCAGAGAACACACTGGGTTGGAGCAAGTAGTCGAGGATTTTATCTTTCAATCGGTCGAAGCGACCGAATTTGTTGATCGCGTGCTTGATCTTCTTCAGTTTCTCGTCCCCAAATACCAAGCTGAAGGAAAGAGCTACCTAACTGTCGGGATTGGTTGCACAGGTGGGCAGCATCGTTCTGTCGCGATCGCTCGCAAAATTGCGGAACGCCTGCAAATTAGTGGGGTCTCCGCTAAGACTCGTCACCGTGATGTGACCCGGACGAATAGCTAGCCCTCACCCGCACACCACAATTGTCAGATTTGTTTACCTCGTGTTAGGACATCAGGGTGCTTTATCAGCACGGTGAGGTAACAACAGAATGAGCCTAGCTAGTTCTTGAGGAATTTGCTGCGATGATGACGTTTTTTCATGAGCTCTGGTTAAGAAGTTTGGGGACAGGTAGCTCACCGCCCGTTTTTTGCGGCGATACACTCCCCCTGTGCTCTTTTTCTGCTCGCTTATCTTCTGCCTCGCTTCCGTCTAGCACTTCCCAGACCACCAATCTCTCCCAAGCTCCGCCTTCGTCCGTTCGAAGTTTGCTTCGAGCCTCGAGACAGATCTGTTCTCAAATCTCAATTGTTTATGAACGCTAAAGTAAGGAAAAAGAAGATGTCAGCCAAAGAGTATTTGTTCACTTCTGAATCAGTATCTGAAGGACACCCGGATAAGGTTGCCGATCAGATTAGCGATGCTGTATTGGATGCAGCACTAGCGCAGGATCCTAAGAGCCGCGTAGCGTGCGAGACTCTCATCAAAACAGGCCTGGTTATGTTGGCCGGTGAGATCACAACTACGGCTAAACTAGATTTAGATAGCATTGTTCGGACCACTCTTCGCAACATCGGCTACACCTCCAAGGAGTGCGGTTGCGATGCGGATAGCTGCGCGGTATTGACTCACATCAGTCAGCAATCTCCAGACATTGCCCAAGGTGTAAACGAAAACGAGGGATCCTTTGCGGATCAAGGAGCAGGAGATCAGGGCCTAATGTTTGGTTATGCCTGCGATGAGACTCCTGAACTGATGCCCCTGCCAATCTCTCTGTCCCACAAGTTGATGAAGAAGCTGGCGGACTTAAGACATAGCGGCAAGCTTAACTTTGTGCTGCCGGACAGTAAATCTCAGGTGACTGTGCTTTACCGTGACAATAAGCCAGTGATGGTAGATACCGTAGTGGTCTCCACTCAGCACATTCCAGAAGTTGATTTGCAGACAATTTCGGATGCGGTGATTAAAGATGTCGTTAAGACCACAATTCCTGAAAAGTTCTTAACTGCGCAGACCAAATACTATATCAACCCCACCGGGCGATTTGTTTATGGTGGTCCTCAGGCTGACGCGGGGCTTACGGGGCGCAAGATTATCGTGGATACCTACGGCGGCTATAGCCGTCACGGTGGAGGGGCGTTTTCAGGTAAAGATCCATCTAAGGTCGATCGCTCAGCGGCTTACGCTGCGCGTTACTTGGCCAAAAACGTTGTAGCGGCAGGCCTAGCCTCGCGCTGCGAAATTCAACTGGCGTACGCGATCGGTGTCGCTCAGCCGGTATCGGTGTTTGTTGATACGTTCGGCACTGGTAAAGTTGGAGAAGATAAGATCTCTGCCGAATTGCGAGAGCAATTCAACCTGACACCGAAAGGCATTATTTCGGCGCTGCAACTACTGAAGCCAATCTACGGCCAGACTGCTGCTTACGGCCACTTTGGTCGGGAGGCTGGTAGTGATGGTAGCTTCAGCTGGGAGAAGACTGACCTCGCGGAGAAGCTTCGCCGCCTGCTTTAGTCTTTTGAGGGGTCCTCTGAACTAGAGCTTGCAGCTTGATCCTGCTGCTTCTCAAGTTCAAGGACATCCCCTTTGACGGCTTCGAGGAGCCCATTTCTTGAGCAGAGGGAAGTAGTCAGTCGGGCAATATTACCCGTCGCAAAAACTAAATAATCCTGATTTGGGGAGAAGCTGTAGCCACAGAGCGATTCTTCTAGCGCGGTGTAGATCGTCACTCCATTGTTAGCTAGCAGACGGGTGTCGTCCTTAAAGAGCTTGGTGATACCGAACGTTACTTCCTTTTGACTTGGGCGTAGGGGGTTCTGTCTGACGCTTTGGGCTCTTCCCAAAAAAACGACACTTGAGTCACTGACAGATTTTTCCAGGGAGGGCTTGTCGCCGCAGCTACAGGCGTAGGCGTTTGAGGCTGCTGAACAAATAGTAGCGGTTGCGATAAGGCTTAATGAAATTAGGGCAGAAGCAATCTTGCTCAAGGTAATTCTCCGGGCTTTATTCAAGTAAGATTCTAATACTACACAGAGCGATTCCTTTGTGCTAATAAGTCCTAGCCATTTCAGGTGTTTATCGTGGAACAGCAGGCGCAACAAGCGGTTTATGCGCCATTGTGTAATCGGCGAGCGCAAAAAAAGTTTTAGAGGATGAGGATGTATGGATTCAGGAGTTAGTGAGCGCTCCGCTACCGGGTCATCAACTGCTGGTGCCGTAGCAGGTGCCGGAGAAGGCGCCGGAGAAATTGGGGGCGAGGTTGTCTTAACTAAGCTACCCCCGATCGCAATTCTACGTCTGGGTGATTCGGCAGAACGGATTGTCACTTTAACAGAACGGCGCATGAACTCCATGATTCGTGCCCTAGACTCTATCGCCAACGATCCAAACATTCAGGGAGTTGTAATTGCCGGAGCCGCCCCTGGATCCTTTTGTGCTGGGGCAGATATTAATTTAATTCAAGCAGTAACTGCCAAGAGCGAAGGTGAGCGGCTCGCCAAGCTAGGGCAACAAGTGTTCGCCAAGGTTGAGGCGCTAAAGGCTGTTACCGTAGCGGCCATTGGTGGCGCCTGTGCTGGAGGGGGCTGCGAGCTTGCGCTAGCGTGTAATTACCGAGTGCTGGCGAATACACCCGATACTCGGATTGGACTTCCAGAAGTTAAGTTAGGAATCATCCCCGGATTCGGAGGTACGCAGCGCCTGCCTAGATTGGTAGGCGTACCTGCAGCTCTCGATATCATCTTGAAAGGAAAGTTGGTCTCCGCTGAGCAGGCCTATGACATTGGGTTGGCTGATACCCTTCATCAACCCCTCCAGAGCTTAGGTGATGCTGCCTCTCTTCAAACGCAGCTCATTGATCTCGCCAGTCAGATCGCCCTTGGGCGTCGTAAGGTTTCGAGGAAAACTCCCTCCCTCCAAGACCGACTTTTAACCTGGACCGGTATAGGTCGGGCAATGGTCCGCAAGAAAGTATTGCCGAAAGTTATGCGGGACTCCCGTGGCAACTATCCTGCGCTTCCGGCGGCCATCGATTCTGTTTTAGGTGGTCTCGAAAAGGGAAAGGATTGGGGCTACCAGAACGAGGCACGCATGATTGGCGAGCTGGTCACTTCCAATGAGAGCAAATCCTTGGTGCACGTCTATCAGCTAACAGAGGAGTGCAATAAGCGTTGGAAGGGTTTCCGCGGGCACTTTGATGCTGCTCGAGTTGCTGTAATCGGCGCTGGTACGATGGGAGCAGGAATTGCTGCGGCGCTCATCCTGGCAGATCTTTCTGTGACCTTGGTCGATCCCTCTCCTCAGGCACGCGAGCGAGCTCAAAAGCAGATTGAAGGAATAGTGGCAAAGCGCAAGGGAGCTGCGGTCGCTCGCAATCTCGGATCCCGTTTAGAGATTTCGGAGAAGATCGACGAGATCGCTGGCTGCGACGTGGTAATTGAGGCGGTGATCGAGAACCTCGAGCTCAAGCGAAAGGTGATGTTGGATATCGTCAGGCTTGTCTCGGCTCGTGCAATTATTGCTAGCAACACTTCGTCGTTGCCTATTAGCGAGTTTACTCAGAACTTGGATAATCCGCAGCGTATCATCGGCATGCACTTTTTTAATCCGGCCGAGAAGATGCCCCTGGTCGAGATAGTGCAGATCGGACAGACTGACGACCGCACGATTGCAATGACCGCTGGACTTGCCGCCAAGCTGGGGAAATACCCAGTGGTGGTCCATGAAGTTCCTGGATTTTTAGTAAATCGTGTGCTCTCGCCTTATTTGCTTGAAGCCGCCTACTGCTTGATGGAGGGATTTTCGATAACACAAATTGATAGCGCCGCGCTAAAGTTTGGTATGCCGATGGGTCCGTTACGTCTGGTTGACGAAATCGGCCTCGATGTCGCGGCAAAGGTCGCTGAAATTATCGGTGCGAGCTATGGCGAGCGGATGCAAGGTCCGAATCCCTCGGCTGAGATGGCGAAGCTTGGTCGACTTGGAAAGAAGTCTGGCCTTGGATTTTACCGATATGGGGAGCAAGTCGATGTCGCTGATGATGCCGTCCGCGGATTGCTCAAGATTTCAGCTATAAAATCGGGCGAGGAGTTGAACCTGCTAGGTGAACGTCTAATCCTACCGATGGTTAACGAAGCTGTTCGGGCCTTAGATGAGGCAGTAGCGGGAGTGCCTGGCCGGGAGGCGGCAGAGCAGATCGATCTGGGAACGGTGATGGGTTTAGGCTTTGCACCATTCCGGGGTGGCGTTATTCATTACGCTGAAACTCTGGGAGCTAAGGCACTTGCTGATAAACTTCAAGCGTTACAGCAAAAATACGGCCAGCGCTTTGCTCCAGCCGAAGGAATTCTTCGTCGAGCGTCAGGCTCGGGACAGAGTTTTTACGCGGCTTAATTCGGCGGTCCTCATTATCTTTCCAAAAATTTAAGACGTTTCAAGGTATTTATGGAGCAAGGCGTTCACGGTCGAAAATACTCAGCGATACTCATGCTGAGTGCGCTGGGAATCGTCTATGGCGACATCGGGACCAGTCCGCTCTACGCGCTACGTGAATGCTTTTCCGGTCATAGTCCAGTGCCGCTTACGCCGGCAAATGTCTTTGGTATCTTGTCGCTGATTTTCTGGGTGTTCATTGTCGTCATCTCGATAAAATACGTTACTTTTGTGATGCGAGCGGACAACCAGGGAGAGGGAGGAGAATTGGCGCTGATGGCCTTGGCCCTTCGTTCGCGAAGTAAGAAGAGTCCCTTTCTTAAGCCAATTATTGTCTCCGGAGGTCTCTTTGGAGGTGCGCTCCTCTATGGAGACAGCATTTTAACCTCGTCTATTTCCGTTCTGTCCGCGGTAGAGGGTCTCAAGGTAGCGACTCCCCTGTTTGAGCCTTATGTCGTAGCGATCACCTGTGTGATCATCGCCATGCTCTTCTCTCTGCAGCGTCTTGGTACAGGGAAAATCGGAATATTTTTTGGTCCGATTATTGTGGTTTGGTTTGCGACCATTGCGATACTCGGTATCGGTGGAATTAAGCTTCACCCGGAGATTCTCTGGGCCTTACTGCCACATCATGGCGCAATTTTTTTCTTAGACAACGGTTTTTTAGGATTCGCGGTGCTGGGCTCCGTGTTTTTAGTGGTGACGGGGGGAGAGGCGCTCTATGCCGATATGGGGCATTTCGGATTAAAGGCCATCCGACGAGGATGGTTCTATGTGGCTTTTCCCTGCTTGATGCTGAACTATTTGGGGCAGGGCGGATTATTGATTCATGATCCTGCAAATTTGGTGAACCCCTTCTACCGTCTAGCTCCGGATTGGGGCATTTATCCCTTAGTGATCTTGGCTGCCATGGCAACGGTTATTGCGTCCCAGGCTGTGATCACCGGCGCCTTTTCTATTACCAGACAGGCCGTCCAACTTGGTTACCTGCCTCGTCTAAGAATCGACCAAACATCATCACGAGAGATCGGGCAGATTTATGTGCCGTTAATAAGTTGGATTCTCTTTATCTTTACGATAGCCTTCGTCCTTATTTTTCGCACGTCCAGTAATATTGCTGCGGCTTACGGGACAGCAGTTTCCGCAACAATGGTAATTACTACCGTGCTGACATTTTTTGTCACCCGCTTCGTTTGGCGCTGGTCACTTGCTCTCAGCTTAATCGTGACTGTTCCATTAGTCGCCATTGATCTAGTGTTTTTCAGCGCAAATATGCTGAAGATTGCCGAGGGCGGTTGGATCCCGCTGGCGATTGGAATCGTTATTTTTACACTGATGATTACTTGGCACACTGGTCGAAATATTCTCGCTGATCGGTTGCAGGAACAAACCATTCCTCTTGATAAGTTTTTCAATGAGCTGAGACGTAAGGCGCCAGTACGAGTTCCAGGAATTGCGGTTTTCCTAGTGCGTAACACGCAGGGAACTCCGCCAGCTTTGGTTCACAACTTGGAGCACAATAAAGTAGTCCATCAAGCAGTAATGTTTGTGACTGTTACAACCGAGCGAGTGCCAATAGTTCCAGCCGAAGATCGGCTCGAGGTGCAAGATTTGCAGAACGGATTTTATCGAGTGATTCTGCGTTATGGTTTTAGCGAAAGCCCGGATGTGCCATACGAGTTGCAAAGAGTGCATCTTCCCCATTTTGAATTTAATATTAGCGATATTACTTTCTTTGTCGGCCGGGAAACGATTCTGGCCTCAGATCGTCCCGGTATGGCGAAGTGGCGGGAAGCCATCTTTGCGTTTCTGTCTCAGAATGCCCACCGTGCCACTGCGTTCTATCGGTTACCTCCAGAGCGGGTGATCGAAATCGGTCTGATAGTAGAAATGTAGGGTGTCCAAGTCTGTAATTTTTAGTTGGTATCTGAGAAGCCAGCTTCTTATATTCCGAGGGTTTAGCCGATTCTGGATTCGGTAACCCGCCAATCTGATTCCGATCAACTCTTCTGGCATAGCTCTTGCTGATATGAAGTGCTGTTCAGCAAGGGATAGCAGCCACTGGGTGAGAGGGTTTGGTCGCAACAGGTTCGGGATTCATGCGGGCATCTAAACCGCTAATAATACTGCTATTGATGTCTTCGCCACTCGTGGGTAGAGAGGCAGGCGCAGCCACTGCCCCCAAAGAGTTCAAGACTAAGAATAACACAGCGTTTGTCTCTACCTCTGCTGCTGTCAGGGATGGCAGAATAAATAAACCTCTCTATTGTGTATTTGCGCCGTAACCGGTCACCGAGCGGCGTGGTTGCGTACCAGATCGGAGCGCCATGGATTATCTTGGTGGAGGAGTTTCCATTGTCGGGGGATGAGAGAGTTAAGGTCTGTGTCTGATTGAGAGGAG
>Ga0163155_10007612_pt1 | contig 10174 bp, 4 predicted proteins | sample OliLakLV19SP4G1_FD_148611 | JGI IMG/M metagenome (GOLD analysis project Ga0163155, IMG submission 148611) | Freshwater microbial mat bacterial communities from Lake Vanda, McMurdo Dry Valleys, Antarctica - Oligotrophic Lake LV.19.SP4.G1 | ecosystem: Environmental > Aquatic > Freshwater > Lake >...
CTCTGGTTGCACGGTGAGCTTGATCGTACCTGCCCACGGATAGGTGGTCTCCTGGGTGATCTCTATAGGCGTACCGGCAATTTCTACAGTTGTCTGGCTGCCCATGAAGAGGTTGACATAGAGCCGCTCGCCACCCGCGCCATTGCCCTGATCATTGCCCGGGGCATTTCCTTGGGCATAGAGATAGCCACCCAGGGAAGGAAAGACGCGCACCACGTTGGTCGGGCAGCATGAGCAGTTAAACCACGGCATACGCACAAATGAATTGTCGCGATTAAATTCATAGGTGCCGTCAAATTCGAGCGGATTGACATAGAAGAAGCGGTCGCCGCTAAAGGCAATACCGGGCAGAAAGCCATTATAGAGCGAGCGTTCCAACACGTCGATATACTTGGCGTCGCCGTGGAGCTGGAACATGCGCTGATTCCAGAAGACATTGGCGATCGCCGCGCAGGTTTCGTTGTAGGCGGTCGCGTTGGGCAATTCATAGTTGCTGCCAAAGGCTTCGCCATGATGGCGCGCCCCAATGCCGCCAGTGAGATACAATTTCTTGCTCACCACATTGTCCCAGATGCGCCCAAGCGCGTCGATATAGGCTTGTTCTCCGGTCAACGCTGCGACATCGGCCATGCCGCTGTACATATAGACGGCGCGCACAGCATGGCCCAACGCTTCATCCTGCTCGGTTACAGGAAGATGATCTTGCGTGTAGGCCGGGTCACCGTGATTGCCATAGGGTTGTCGGCCATGGTAATAATGACCTCGCTCGTCTAGGAAAAACTTCGCCAGGCGCAAATACCGTTCATCGCCCGTAACACGATAGAGCTTGACCAATCCCATTTCGATTTCTTGGTGGCCAGGCACATCGCGCCGCTTGTCAGGGCCAAAGACCTCATCGACCAAATTGGCACTTTTCAACGCCACATCCAAGAAGCCCCGTTTACCCGTGGCCTGGTAGTGCGCCACTGCGCCTTCGTACATGTGGCCAATATTGTAAAGCTCATGGCTGACAAGAAGGTGGGACCAGCGGGTCAGCCCTTCGCGGTCGGCTTTGAGGGTTTCCGGCGTACCGTTGCGCTCGGCAATCGTGCGTGCTGTGTACAGATAGCCATCGGGTTCCTGGGCAGCCGCAATGCGTGCGATCAAATTATCCAGGTATTGATCCAACGCCGGATCGGGGTGCAGATGCAGCGCGTAGGCCGCGCCTTCCATAATCTTGAATACGTCCGAATCATTAAAGAAAATGCCCTCATGATCGCCGGCCATGCGCCCGGCGGCCTTATCAAAGTTGGTCAGGCGGCCGGTTTCTTCGCTTTTCTGAAAATCATAGCCCACTGTGACCGTGCGATTGGTTTCAATGCGCGGCGACCAAAATGGGTCATTGATGGTGACTTGGGTAAAGGGCAGTGGCGTATAATGATAATGGATGGCAGTGGACATAGCAATCCTTATTTTTGACGCAGTTGTGGGAGCACCAACCGCTTGGGCAATCATCCCAATCGTATAAGAAAGATCGTATAAAAAAGAATATGGATTTCGTGGATATGCGGATGATATAGGCAAACGTTTGGCTTGTCAAGCTACCCAGAAAAGGAAACCAACTTACTTCTCGCGCAGGAAGGCCCCCGATAGCATAGCGAGGAGCGCCACCACCACATAGAGCCAAAAGACAAATTGATAGGCAGCAATCGGCATCAGCGCCTGGGCGAGCTCGCGCTGTAGGATCACACCGGCCACAGCGACGCCGAGAATCTGACCGGCAAAGCGGATCATGCTGTAGAGCCCTGCCGCACCGCCCGCTTCGTGATCGGCCACGCCTTGCATGGAAGAACGGTGCAGCGGGGCCAAGGACAACCCAATCGCCAAGCCGTGGGCTGCGCAGAGCGTATAGATCCACCAGAGCGGTGTGGTGGCGCCGGCCAGGGCGAGCGCTGCCAGGATCACCACCATGCCACCCAGGCTGAGCAAGACCGGTCGGCGGCTGCCCCAGCGGTCGGCGATCTGCCCGCCTGCCTGCGAGATGACAAAGAGCATCCCCGCTTGCAACGCCAGCGAAATGCCAATCGCGCTGGCACTCAGGCCATGAATATCCGTAAGATAAAGCGGCATGAGAAAGCTGCTGCTACTCATGAGAAACATGCGCAGACCCGCGCCAATCGAGGCGGCGGTAAAGGTCCGATTGGCAAAGATCGCCAGATTCAGATAGGGATTGGCGCGCCGCCTTTCCCAAGCGATCAACGCACCAAAGAGCAGGAGACAAAGCAGCAGCAGTCGCCAATCTTGCAAGCCTGTCACGCCGGTGATGGGGCGGCTCGACGTAAAAAAGAGCAGCATCACCAGCGCACTGCTGAGCAGCCCGACCCCCACCCAATCAAAACGGCGCAAAAAATTGGGATCAACGTTATGCATGTCGAAGGTGGGAATATTCCGCTGCACCACAAAGAGCGCGACAATCCCTACCAGCCCAATCACCGGATAGATGGCGCGCCAGCTAAAGGCATCGACGAGCAGGCCCCCAAAATAGGGAAAGAGTAGGCCAGATAAGGGAATGATCGAGTTCCACGTCCCCATGACTTTGCCACGTTCCTGTGCGGCAAAGCCCTGCGCAATAATCGCAATGCTCAGAGGAACAAAACCAGCCGTGCCAACCCCTTGAATCGCGCGCCCAATCATATACCAGGTCAGCGTGGGCGAAAGGAGCAAGACCACCGTGCCCAGCAGGAAAAGGGTCAACCCCGACAGTAACAAGCGCCGTTTGCCCAAGCCATCGCCCAACCGGCCATAGAGAGGCATCAAGGTCATAAACGGCAGCGTATAGATCATCGAGGCCCAGGCCGCCGTGTCGGCATCCAACCCAAAGGTGGCGCGAATATTGGGCAGAGCTACCCCAAACATATGTTGATCCATGCCCACGAGCAGCGATGGTGTCATAATGCCAAAGAGGAGCGTAGTCTGGGGCGACAAGCCACTGCGTAGGCGGGCCGTGATCGATTGAGGCAAAATCTTCATGGATTACTCGTGTTGGGTGTAAGGTCAGGCTTTGGGTCAAGCCGTGTCATCGTACCATGCGCCAAGAACTTGTGTCAATGAAAGGTCAATTCGGCCAAGGCTTTGCTCGGACGGTGTGGCGGGCTTGGGTTACCTGTCACGTTGCAAACGTGACCTAGGAAAACGGCCGCGTAACGATTGGCTCATTTGAGCCACAATCTAGTACACGACGGCGTAAGGACAGTAGAAAGAAATAAGTATGCAGTAGGGGCGGCTTGCCGCCGCCCGTTCGCAGCGAGCCAAACGCGGGGCGGCTGCGCGGCCGCCCCTACGCATGATTTTGTTGGGCAAGCGCTCGATACTTATTTCTTTGAAAGCGCCTAAATAGACCAATGGTAGTCCAGTGAGACAGTGAGACAGCCACTGACTCACTGTCTCACTGTCTCACTGTCTCACTGTCTTACTTACGCCGCTCTGGACTAGCCATGTCAAGGTACGCGAAAAGGGTGAGCCGCTGGCTCACCCTTTTCGCGTTAATTTGGTTTTAGCCGCGTGGCGACAATCCTACTCAACCGTTGCTTCTAGAACCTCGCCGGTTTCGCGGTCGATCAAGACGGTGGCGACTTGGTCGCTGGTGGTCAGTTCTACCACCCACACATCCCGGCCATTGCGTTCTTCTTGGGTAACGACGCGGTCCAAGATTCGACTATCCAGCAGATCTGCCACGGCATCAACCGCAATCTCTAGCGCCTGCCGTGGGCTTACAGGTCCAGCGGCTTCCTGCTGGGTCGCAACAATGCCAGGGCGTGAACCCAACACGACATCCAGTTTAATCTCTTCGCCGTCACGCAACACGGTTAGGGTGACGGTCTGGCCTGGTGTGGTCTTGGTGACCAGATAGCCAACCAGTTCTTCAAAGCGGCGCACGGCTAGCTCATTGATGGCGGTGACAATATCGCCACCTGTGCCCAGGGTTGTGCTATCGGCGCGCACCGATTGACGAATGCCCTGTAAGCCCGCCGCTTCGGAGGGGCCACCGGACACTACTTCGGCGACATAAACGCCGGTGAGCGTGTTGGGCAAGTCCAGTGCCCGTGCGACTGTGGCGTCAATGGTGCGCCCGCTGAGGCCCAGATAAGCATAATCAAATTTGCCATCTTGAATCAGCGCCGGCACCACACGTTGCACAATCGAGGCGGGAATTGTAAAGCCAACGCCCGAATTGCTGCGTACGGCGGACTCGATCGCAAAGTTGACGCCCACCACTTCACCGACTAGATTGATCAGTGGGCCGCCCGAGTTGCCAGGGTTAATCGCGGCATCCGTCTGGATAATTTCTGGCAGTGTATAGGTGCTGCTGCCCAAATTACCCACCGGCATCCCACGCCCAATCGCGCTGACAATGCCGGTTGTCATTGTGCCGTCCAGCCCAAAGGGATTGCCCATAGCGATCACGGTGTGGCCCACACGCAGGCTATCTGGGGCGGCAAGTGGTAGGGGGCGCCAATCGAAGTTGTCGGGCGGCGTCACTTTGAGCACCGCCAGATCGGCCTGTGGATCTGTGGCAACCACTTCGGCATCGGCCCAGTAGCCGTTGTGGAAAATGACGGTTACTTCCTCGGCATCCTCCACCACATGGTTGTTGGTGACAATATGACCTTCATTATCATAAATGAAACCAGAGCCCTGCCCTTGTTGCAGGGGTGTTTCATCCTGGGGGAGATTGAAACCTGGAATCCGTGAGGCAGAGACGCGGCTGGTCACCTGGATGCTGACGACAGAGGGCGTGATCTGTTCGTAGAGATTCGCCAGTGAATCCTGATCGGCGAGCAGCGAAGAATCGATCTGCAAGGTTTGTGCTTCATAGAAGCGCGTGTTGCCCAGCGCGGCAGGTTTGGCATTGACCGCCACGCTGCTCCAGAGCAAGGGTGCATACCAGGCGCCGAGGACAAGCGTCATCACCAAGAGCAGGATACCATAGAGCCGTTTTCCGCTGGCCCGGCGTATCCGTTTTTTTTCTGGTTGTTCAATAAGTTGATAGGGAGAGAACTGATTCGACATTCGCAAACTCCTTTGCAATGGAAACATTGCATTTGTTGATAATAGGACTTACGCAAATTGATTGTGCCATCAGAGAGCTTTAGGGTCTGGTAGACCCTAAAGCTCTGGCCAGTGCGTAAGTTCTGGATACATTACTCGGGTGGTATGCCGACACAACCAAACGTTGACGTTTGTCTATCCGCATTACCGCTATAATCTCAGTATAAAGGCCATATTTTAATTTTGTCTGAAGAATACATGAGAGGTTGGTGAATAGTAAGCCGCCAACTTCCGGCGTTGGGCTGCTTGTTATGTTACAAACATGACAGGCAGCCCAACACTTACCCGTGACACTTTACCCATCCAAAACTTCGGTTGCTTTTACGCCCGCTTATACTAATTGCCGGTTTCGGTGCCGGTCGTGCCCTCAGTTAGCTGGAATAACTGCTGGAGCGTGGCTTGTAGAATCTCCATTTGTGCGCCATAGCTGCTCCAGTCGCCATTGCGGAGTGCGCTTTGGGCCTGGGCATAGGCATCATTCGCCCGCACGATCAACCCTTCGACGGTTTCATCGGTCATATCGATCGGGGCGGCTACCGGGGCGGTGGGGGTCGTTGTATCGAGCGATTGCCCGCCAGCTAGCTCGGCAAAGCCGGCATCGGACAAGATCTCGTTGCCGAAGAGCCGCGCCAGGGCTAACCCCAGATTTTCCTCCATGACCACCGTGTCCGCCGTGGCCAGGATGACGCGCTGCAACTCGGGAATTTGCCCATTTTCGGCCTGTAGATAGAGCGGCTCGACATAGAGCAAGCTGGACCTAATGGGAATGACCAACAAGTTGCCGCGGATGACCGTGCTATTCTGTTGATTCCATAAGGTCAACTGCGCACTGATTTCGGGATCCTGATCGATGCGTGCCTCGATCTGTTTGGGGCCATAGAAGAGCGTATCCTTGCCAAATTCATAGACAACCTTCTGTCCATAGCGCGCCGGATCATTCTCTGCTGCCAGCCACGCGATCATATTTTCGCGGTTGGCAGGCGTAAACGGCAGAATCTGGATAAAACCCAACTCGTCGCTGCCCGGTAACTCCATGAGCACGTAGTAGGGTTCCATATTCTGAAGTTGGTTGTTATAAAGCTCCTGCGGCCAAGCCCATACATCTTCCTTGTTGTAAAACTCGACCGGATCGGTCATGTGATAGGTGCGGAAGACTTCGGCCTGTACCGAAAAGAGATCATTGGGATAGCGAATATTGTCCTGCAAGTCGGCGGGCATGGCACTAAAGGGCTGGAAGAGATCGGGGAAGATACGCATATAGGCCGCAATGATCGGCTCCGTCGCGTCCATGACATAGAACGTCATCGCGCCGGTGTAGGCATTCGTCACGACCTTCACCGAGTTGCGGATATAATTGAGGTTGCCCAATGGCGCGCTGTAGGGAAAGCGATTGCTCGACGTATAGGCATCTTGGAACCAAAAGAGCCGGCCATCATCGCTAATCACAATATAGGGATCGGCGTCATAGAGCAGGAAAGGGGCAACCAGTTGCACGCGCTCCTCAATGTTGCGCCGCCATAGCAATTGGCTGTCTGGATTGATGTCGCCGTTGAGCAACAGATTGGGGTCGGCAAAATCCAGCGCAAAGAGCAGCCGTGCGCCCCAGCTCATGTCAATGCCGGTGTCGGCACTGAAGCGTGTAGTCACATTTTGCTCGCCGCTGGGATAATCGAATTCGGGTTCAGTTGTGCGTGCGATTACATATTCACTGGGTTTTTCACCAAAGTAGATCTGTGGCTGCGTAATCGTGATCGGGCCGGTGGGCGGCAGATCTTTGAGCAGAAATTCGGGTAACCCATTGCTGGTCACTTGAGCGACGGGCGAGGCCGCGACCCCATAGCCGTGCGTATAGACCAAGCGGCGATTGACCCATGTCTGGGCAGTGGTATTGAGCTTTTCGGGTGCTAGTTCGCGCGCCGCCAACATTACCTGGCGCACCTCACCGTTGATCGTGTAGCGGTCCACATCAATGTCATTAAATTCATAGTACTGGCGCAGCGCCTGGATCTGATTATAGGTTTGCAGCAGTGGGCGGTAATCCCACAAGCGAATGTTCCGAATCGTCTCTGGCTCAGCTTGCAACGCTTCGACGGTCAGTGGCTCCGAGGCATCGTAGTTGATAGACTCAATCTCGTGTAGGTCAAACGCTTGGCGTGTAAAGGCAATACTGTTGGCAATATAGGGCCGTTCCAGATTTAGCTCGTTGGGGCTTACCCGAAAACGCTGTACAAACCCAGGATAGACATTGCCCGCCAAAATACCCACGACAAACCACACGATCAACAGCAGGGCGACAGCGCGCCAGGCACGTCGTAGATAGGCCGTTACCACCAGCAAAATCGCTGTAAGCACCGTCACCAAACTGAGCAGATTGTAGGCCGGCAGTTGGGCGTTGACATCGGTATAGCCGGCTCCGGTCGCCGCGCCGCGCTCGCTATAGACCAGTTGATAGGCATCCAGTCGATATTGCCAAGCGATCAACAGCAGTAGAAACGCCCCCAGAATGCACAAATGTGCCAGTGCCGGCGTACGGATTTCCCAACTGCGCCAGCCCAAGCCATAGACTGCCGCCGTGGCGATTGTGGTCAATAACCCAGCAACAAAGAGCCAGGTGCGCAAGCCTTGCCAAAAGGGCAGGGTGAAAACGAAGAAACTTACATCGCGATTAAAGACGGGATCGGCAAGATTAAAATTCGCTTGATTCAGATAGAGCAGCACCGTTTGCCATGTACCAGACGCGCTTGCACCAAACATCAACGCAACGAGCGCGCCAAAGAAGAGAATAATTGCCGTAATGCGCAGGCGCAGCGCCGCGGCAATCGGTTCGATCACCGTGCCGGCAAAGCCACGCGGCTCAATGCGCCGGGCAATCACAATGTTGATGGCCAAAAAGATCCAAAACGTCAGTGCCGCCACCAAAAAGAGGCCAGATGATGACCAGAGCCGCGTAAAGAAAATCGGTGTATAGCCCAGGCTATCATACCAAAACCAATCGGTATAGAAGCTGAGAAAGCGACCAAAGAAGAGCAGAATCAGCACGGGCAGCAAAATCCAGAGAAAGCGCCGACCATTAAACTGGGGCAATTCGACGCCACTTCGGCCCGTAGGTGGAATTCCCCCACTGGCAGGTTGCGGCTGTTGTGCGCTGGCATTACGCTCCAAATTTTCTTCCAATGAGCGAATTAGATCGGCAAAAGGGTCATCATTACGCATGAAATTAATCCTTGTGTAGCAGTGAAGCTATCTATTTTCAAACAACGGCCAGACGAAACCGCCAGGCGTTGCACAGAAATGACGCGAGGAATAGAGAAAAGCGGCGCGCGGGCCGGGCGTGGTATTGTCGATATCGTATGATTCGGGTATGTAACCGTAACTTGCCTCTTTGCGCGCTATCGATCAACGTTGACCTTGCGTTACTTGAATACGGAATCGCTACTCATTGATAGGGTTGGAAGGTCACGCTCATAGTATAACAAAACAATGAAGAAATTGGTAGGAACGCATCCCCGATTGTTGCGTTGACGCTATCATTGCTCGAATCTGGCTTGCCGTTTGCCAAGGCTTGAATCACTTTATGGGTTAAGCCATTCGCTGCTATAATCACCCTATGCAAGAATCATCCTGGCCCGACCCACTCCATCGCCCAACATCGTCGCAAGTTGAGATGTTGTTAACGAGCTTTTGGCAATTGCTACACGATCTGCCCGATCTGCTGCGCCGCCAAGAGCATCTGTTGGCCGATCACCTGACCACTCAGTTACGTAGCGTAGTAATCGAGATGATGTTGGCACTCAACGGCATTCAGTGGCCGGTGGGCACACGCCAGCTCAATCACTACCTGAGCGCCAGCCAACGTGCGGCCATTGAAAAAACCATGATCGCGCCCACGGTGAGTGCCGAAAGTTGGATTGGCCGCGCCGTCGCCCTGGTCGTCATCTATCGCTGGTATGCCCCGCAACTTGTCGAAAAGTTTGGCCTTGTCTATCCGCAGCAACGCGAAGCGGACGCGTGGGCATTGTTGCAACGCGAGGTGCCCGACTGGCCCCTCGCCGTGACCACCGAGTAGGCCTGATCCGCTATGCTACGTATCACTTTTGTCGCCCCATTTGGGCTGGGCCAAAAAACCACCGTTTGGGCGCGCACCCTGCCATTGGCGAGCGCATTAGCCAGCCAGGGCCATGCCGTCGCGGTGGTGATTCCGCCGTGGGATACGCCCGCAGATGCCGGTAAAAGTTGGGTGGATCAAGGTGTGCAGGTGGTGAATGTGGCCTTAACCGGCGGCCTACCCGCGACGGTTGCACGCATGGTGCGCCAGATCGACGCGTTGCAGCCGCAGATCGTGCATATTGTCAAGCCGCGCGCCTACGCCGGTCTGGTGCAGTGGCTTTTATGGCAACGGCGACGTCTACAGGGTCACGGGCCACGCATTGTGCTGGATGTGGATGATTGGGAACAGGCATGGGCGGCGATTAATCACTATCATCCCTTGGTGGCACGCTTTCTGGCGTGGCAGGAAGAATGGGGCATTCGCCATGCCGATGGCATCAGCGCGGCCAGCCACTGGTTGATGGCGCGGGTGCATCACTATGCGCCGCAAATGCCGGTTTGTTATCTGCCCAACGGCGTAGTGCCACTTGTGAAGGGCGACGTCGCGCAGCCAAACTCGCCATCAGTCCCTGCCCTTGGCGGGGCAGAACAAGTCTTGTTTTTTAGTCGCTACGTGGAAGTAGCGCCAGCGTGGTTGGCAGACTTTTGGTTTGCGTTGACGAAACTGCGTCCGGCGGCCAAGCTCACAATCTTCGGCGATCCATTGGCCCCAGAACGGCTTGCGCTTTTTCAACAGGTCATGGAAGTGCAGTGCCCATCTGTGGCGGCTCAAGTGACCTGGTTAGCTTATGATGCCGCGCGCACGCAAGCGTTGTATGCCCAATCTGCCTGTGCAATTTTCCCATCCAGTAAAACGCCGCTGCACGAGGCCAAATGCAGCGTGCGGCTGGCGACCACCCTATTGCATGGCGTGCCGGTGGTCGCCAGTGCCGTGGGGGAACAGGCCCATTATGGTGCGGCGGGCGCGGCGCACCATAAT
>Ga0163155_10007626_pt1 | contig 10155 bp, 10 predicted proteins | sample OliLakLV19SP4G1_FD_148611 | JGI IMG/M metagenome (GOLD analysis project Ga0163155, IMG submission 148611) | Freshwater microbial mat bacterial communities from Lake Vanda, McMurdo Dry Valleys, Antarctica - Oligotrophic Lake LV.19.SP4.G1 | ecosystem: Environmental > Aquatic > Freshwater > Lake >...
CTCGCCGTTAACCCCAATCCACCTACCAGAATCGGTCGCTGTAGCTTCAGAACCATGGTTGTTACGCCGCTCTCTCATTGTCCATAGGTTCTATCTTACTAATGGAATGCGCCCTCAAACAGGTAGTATAGCCGTCGCTACAAACGTTAGGACGTAGGTTAGCACGTCAGCCAACAAGGGGCTTAAGCCCCTTGTCCTAAGATGACTGGCTGAAGCTATATATGCGGCTAACCATGCCGACTATCTAAATTAAACAGAGCTGTAATCACTTCATACTCAGCCAGTTCTCAAATTTTATCTAGCATCCATCTCGGCTTCATCTGACACTCATTTTTCTAGAATTTAATATCAATAGCAGCAGCAAAAGACAGGCAAAGCTTTTTTGTTTGGTTCTGGTTTGAGCCTGAAATCTGACTTTGCTGCTGGTTAACCCATAGATCAACAGTTACATTTTTTGAGGAAATCATCTCATGAAGATTCAATATCTCTCCACATTAGCAGTAGTTTCGCTGCTCAGTTTTGGCGCAATCACAGGTTGTTCTGGTTCCGCCAAAACCGATACTTCAACTAGCCCAAGTACCACAGTTCAAGCCGATCCCTGTGCTGCAAAGGCTAATCCTTGTGCGTCCAAAGCCGATCCCTGTGCATCGAAAGCCGATCCCTGCGCATCGAAAGCCAATCCTTGCGCATCGAAAGCTAAAACGGTCGGTGGGCCACTGGCTCAGCAATTACAGGGAAAACCCGTGTTGGTTGATATCTATGCCAGTTGGTGCCCTGCTTGTAAAAATATTGCGCCGACCCTGTCTCAGCTAGAGCAGCAATATGCCGGTAAAGTCGAGTTTGTGGTACTTGATGTAACAGACAAAGCCACCACTGCCGAAGCCGAAGCGAAAGCACAAGAGTTAGGACTCAGCGATTTTCTGGCCGCTAATAAAGCTCAGACGGGCACACTCACGATTGTTGACCCCGCAACGGGCCAGATTCTGGCGCAACATCGCAACAATACGAATCTAGCCGATTACACAACCGTTCTGGATGCGGCTCTGAAGCAATAGGCTCAAGTCCTCTGGGGTACGCGATCGCCGAGTATTCCCAGAAACAGCTTCAGGCTTCATGTCCTGATCATTCAAGGAAGTTTTTATGGCACTGATACCTGTCTCATCGCCTGAGCCGACTCCTCCACGGCGATCGAAAGTACCCCAAAAATGGCTGATTTATGGTGGATTAGGATTGCTCTCTTTGATTCTAGTTCTGACCTTAGGCCCCATCATTAGCCATCCGATTGAACAACTCATTTCCATCGTTGAAAATCGCTACCAACAGTGGTTTGACCAACAAGATACAGCCAACCCTCTCGTGCTGTTGCCGTTGGCGTTTTCGGGTGGAGTCCTCGCCAGTGTTTCTCCCTGTATTTTGGCACTATTACCTGTCAATCTCAGCTACATTGGCACCTTGAAAATTAACTCCCGCTGGGATGCCTTTACCAAAGCAGGCATGTTTGTTTTAGGAGCCGTCACAATTTTGAGCCTTTTTGGTTTGGTTTCCTCTTTTGCCGGAGCTGTGATGGTGGAGTATCGGGGCTACATCAATGTCGTTGTGGGGTTGATTATGACCTTGATGGGGCTGTGGTTAATCGGGGTAATCAAGCTGCCTCTTCCCACAATGAATGTGAATCTGCCCCACGCCGGTCCCTATGGCGTGGGGTTAACCTTTGCCCTAGTGAGTTCTCCCTGTGCTAGCCCAGTGCTGTTTGCTGTGCTGGCTGCCGCCGCTGCCACGGGTTCTCAGGTTTTAGGGACGTTAACCATGGTCAGCTACGCGCTCGGATACACCATCTTGATTTTTCTGGCGAGTTTGTTTACGGGACTGGCAAAACAGAGTAAGCAGTTGTTGCAACATTCCGAGGGAATTATTCGCTTTGGTAGCGTGGCGTTGATGATCACAGGTGCCTACTACCTGTTTACGGGTACAAAGTGGTTTATGGGAGGCTAGGTCAATGCCGATCGCAAATCTTGTCATCATTGGCTCTGGTTCAGCGGTTTACATGGCTGCAATCTATGCCGGACGTGCCCAACAAAAAATATGTGCGGTTGCCATTGATGTTGGTTACACTTTTTTGCCGACCGCTATATTATCTTGTGTGCGATTCGTTCATCCTAAATGAGTAGCAATACTCAGGGACGGGTGGCAAGGTCTGAACCTATAGCCCCAAGGGCATTCAAGAAAGACAACTTGATCATCGTGAGGGTGCAAGTCCCTCTCCTACGGTGATCAGCAACGAAGCAACCCCCTGGTGCTCTCAGCTTACTGAGTCGGTGCTGACCGGATGCAACAGACGGGCAGGATGCCTTAAGCAGCCAATGCTTCCGGGAAAGCCAGAGGATATGCTGACGTAGGGCGCGATACCGACAAGCGATTCTCCAAAGGAGAGGCTATCTCCACAAGAGACGCTGCGCCAACGCGCTCAGTAACGGTTTACATGCCTAATACCGGGTGATTCGTCGCTACGGTGGGGTCATGGGGGAACCCCGCAAGCCGCCAACCGGGCGATCGCAAGCCAGGAAAATTGAGTGAATCGACCCACTCAGCAGAACTGGTGTCTATGACAAAGAGTCGATATCTCAGGAGCTGTGTGCGTCGAAAGGCGCAAGCGCGGTGCCGAGCGGAGGGATCGATCCCTTCGCTTAGGCTAACTTAGACCGCGCTGATACGACAGTATCTTCTCACCAGAAGTTAGAATTACTGTCAAAACAACTCTTCTAGTAGTAGCGTCATTTTATGGATCTTCATTACATTAACCAAGGAAAACTTGGAAAAGTAGATCTTTGCAACATTTGCAAACAATCAGCTTCTTTAAGCTGGGATCACGTTCCACCTAAAGGAGGTATTGATTTAAAGCCCGTTGAGCAGGTCACTATCTTACAACGTTTGGCTGGGAACCTCGAAGAACAGAAGCCTCGTATTTCACAGAATGGTGTGAAGTATCGAACCCTTTGCAAACATTGTAATGAACGTTTGGGGCATAGCTACGACCCAGTCCTTAACAGCTTTGCCCTTGGAGTAGGCAGGATTCTTAAATCAATTGTGGAAGTTCCATCAATTATTTATTACAAAACACAACCAGCAATATTAATTAAATCTATTCTTGGGCATTTACTTGCAGCGAAGGGGGTTATAGACGATGTAGTTGTTGATCAGAAGATACGCGAATTTCTGTTTGATGACCACGCGCTGCTCCCTGGGGAACTTAAAATTTTTTACTGGATTTATCCATATAGAGAAATTGTGGTTGTTCGTGATATTGTCATGCCTGCCGTCAGAGGAAACTTTAGTCAATTTGGATTCTTTAGCGGCATGCTCAAATATTTTCCAATAGCTTACCTTGTTTGCAATTTAGAACAATATGAAGGACTTGATGAATTAACACTTTACCGTGATCTTAAGCTTGAAGAGACTGTTGAAATTCCAATTCATTTAACTGATATAAGACATTCTGCATGGTAATTGTTCACGGGTATTCCTAAGACTACCGCTTTCAGCGGCCTGAAAGACATTTTGCATCACGCCCTGGGTATCGCCCATCGCAAAGGCAAACCCACCCAAGGAGAGGAGAGTCAGGATGAGAATCGCTAAAGTTAACGACACTAATCTGTTAAATGATGGCTGCCAAAGTAGCAAGCTAGTCATCCCGGTCAGCATTCCACACAGAATCCTGAAGCCTGGACTGCCTACAAGGGCGATCGCACTCGCGGCAAACCTGTCAGGCTGAACCGCTAAATAAGGTATCAAGAACCAGACTACCTATTGGGCTTAAAAAATAAAAACCTGCCAAGCTCCAAGTTAGTGCGACTAAGATTTTTGGGAGATAACGTAGTCCTTGTGACATTTGAGTCATGTCTAAAAAGATTTCTTCTAGTTCGAACTAGAGTTCAATACACCGATTTGTATGGTTATACAAACATGCTGAAGTTACTGATTTGCAGCAATTGTGCCAGAGTGAGGATTTGTAGCGATCGGTGCGTACACAATCGCGGAACCCATGCACGTCCTGCTCATCGGCAGTCGCAGGGAGGAGCGATCGCTGAGTGGACAGTCTGTCTAACAACTTATTAGGCGGAAACTTTCTAGCCGCTTTATAATGGGCGGAGAAATTTTGTAGTATTTCTTTATCTGTAGTCCACAGGTGCCAACGCTGATCGTGAGGGCTTGGGTTATCTCAATGCCGGGTTGGCGATCGCCCCCAACAATCTGCCAACATCACGGATTGACAAGGACACGAATATACCCGTATCCTTGCTAACTAAGGTTGTGTAACGACTCCGCAGTCGAGCAGCCCGAGTCGCTCCAAAAAACTAGCACCACTCAATGCTGCTGCGAACAACATTGAGCGGCTAACCCCCAACTGCTAAGACAGTTTGGCGGCTAATTGGGAATGATAGCATTCTCTAGCCACCCTACTTTCCTATGGAAACGGGGTGGCTAGGTTTTTGGGGTTTCCTTCTACGCCAAAAATGCAGGAGAACCCCGATGATTGAGATGTTTGACGCGCCCATTGCCCGCAGTTTTTTGACGGATGGCGAGAGCGCAGATGAGAGTGAAATTCGTCCCTCGCCGCTAATTTTGCCGCTCTACTTCCACCCGTTGGCACCCGACCAAGAGCAGATGCGGATCTTGCTGATTAGTAGCCCCACTTGGGTCACTGCAACCATTCACGACCTGCACGCACGCGGGTTTGCCGACACCAACGATTGGAGTAGCCTGGTGCCCGGTGCCAATCCGGGTGAAGTGGTGAGTATTCTGACCCGACGCCGACAGCGACCATAGGGAGAGAGCTGGCAGAGGAGAGCTAGCAGAGGGCGATCGCCAAACAGCCGGAATTCTTCAAGAACTCCGGCTGCTGCCATCCCCAATCATTTCAACTTCACAATGCACACGTCACGGCACAGTTCACGATCAAAATCGCTGCTGCTTCGCAGGTATGGCCGAGGGGGTAAGCTCTGCTTGCGGTACGCCAGACGCAGCCCTGAGTCAATCATCGGTTCGTCTAGAGTATTGTTAGGAAACACCCATTAGATAAAGAGCCACAGCCCTATGGCGGCGCATAGTCCAGGCTGGTCATTAGACCTGCGAAATCCTCACGTTATCCAATCCTTTCAGCCGCTATGGGGCTGGTTCTATGAGCACTATTTTCGTGTCCAGACCGAAGGTTGGGAGCAGGTTCCCGATGGTCAGGTGATGTTTGTCGGCTCCCACAATGGCGGATTTGCAGCTCCCGACATGTTCATGATGCTCTACGACTGGTTCAAGCACTTCGGCACGGAGCGGCTGGTCTACGGCCTTATGCATCCCAAAGTATGGACGGTCTACCCGCCTCTAGCCTTCATGGCAGAACGCACCGGGGCGATCGCGGCTCACCCAAAGATGGCACTCGCTGCCCTTGACCGCAATGCCAGTATTTTGGTTTATCCCGGTGGGGCACAAGATGTCTTTCGCCCGTATAACCAACGGCATCAAATCCATCTTGCCGAGCGCAAAGGCTTTATCAAAATTGCCCTACAGCGCCAACTGCCCATCATTCCTGCTGTTTCCTGGGGCGCGCACGAGACGCTGCTGGTCTTAGCCAATATCTATCCCCTGATGCAACAACTCCACAAGCGAGGGATGCCGTGGCCATTGGGTATCGACCCGGAGGTTTTCCCGATCTACCTGGGTCTACCCTGGGGACTTGCCGTCGGTCCCCTGCCAAATCTTCCCTGGCCCTGGCCCATCGCCACCCGTGTTGGCGCGCCGATCTACTTTGAGCGATATGGGATGGATGCTGCCCGCGATCGCACCTATGTGGATGCCTGCTATGGGCATGTCCGTCACCAAATGCAGCAAGAACTTAACCTGCTGATTGCTAAACAGGGCGGCGATCGCCCAAGCTGTAGCTGGAGATAATTGTGTGGAAAACATGTCTCAGCCATCTGCGATTCTTAGACGAGCCACCATAGCCGACGCCGCTCTGATAGCGGAGATCGGCGCTCATACCTTCGCTGACACGTTCGCTGATGACAATCAGCCGGATGATATGGCGGCGTACCTAGCGTCTTCCTTCTCCCCAGCACTCCAACATATTTTTATGCTGGGTGCGGATGCACAGACAGATATCTTGATGCAGAAAGAGATATAGGCCATGAGCCTAGTGCGTGTTGCGACTAGCTACACGACTAGTAGTCTGAGGCGTAAATCTGTCTACCGTTCGTAGTGCAGGCTTCCAGCCTGCGCGGGCAAGATGCCCACCCTACGGCAGCTAAACTTGCGCCGTCTTTTACTAAAGTGCGATCGCCTCATCCCGGATTACAGCGTACCCCACACCCATCTGTTAGAAAAAAATCTGTCGATCGCCAGATTCCACAATGCCCAGTTCTTTGTCATACTTTGGGAGATTTGCCCCAATCACACACAGGAACCATCCGATGCTGAAGGCGCTTTTGTTTGACCTGGATGGCACCCTGGCCAATACTGACCCGGTTCATTATGAAACGTGGAAAGAGATCATGGCAGGCTATGGGTTGCCAATAGACCCAGCCTTTTATACGGCCAATTTCAGCGGTCGCCTCAACGAGCAGATTATCCAAACCTTGCTGCCCCACCTTGATGCGGCAGCAGGAGAATGGCTGGCTCGCCACAAAGAAGCCCTATTTCGAGAACGTGCCACATTGATTCCGCCGATGCCGGGATTGTTCGACATGCTGAACTGGATGGAAACACACCAGCTCAAACGGGCAATCGTTACCAATGCGCCAGTGGAAAATGCTGAGTTTATGGTGCAGTCTCTAGGGCTAGCAGAAACATTCGAGATCGTCATTTTGGGTGACGAACTGCCTAAGGGGAAACCCGATCCGTTGCCCTATCAAACGGCGCTAGACCAGTTGGAGATTGCACCCCATGAAGCGATCGCCTTCGAAGATTCGCCCTCGGGCATTCGTTCTGCGATCGCCGCCCAAATCACTACCGTGGCGATCGCCTCTAGCCATGACCCGGAGGTATTGCGATCGCTGGGCAGCGTTTTGGTCGTGAACGATTTTGCTGAACCGCAGCTGTGGGATTGGCTACAGCGGCAGCTAGTTGCAGAACCGGTGGGTAGCCCGAACGGGTGAAAGCAGGCAATCCTCATTCATTCTTTCCCGCTTTCCCCGATACTAGACTACAAGATCTAAAACAATCATCACAGATCCGTAGGGGCGAAGCATTTGCACTCAGATCTAGGCTACGTTTCTAGGATATTGATGCGAATGCTTCGGCCCTACAGTCGAAACACACCACCGAACTAGGGGCATGCTCATGCTGTCGAAGGGCTTTGAAATTGAAATGTACACCGGTACGCCCCAGGGAGACGTGGTGGGGTTTTCGGACAAAATTGTGGCGCATCTAGATGGGTTTGTGCGCGAACCAGATAGCCGCAATGTGGAATACACTACGCCGCCGCTGTACCGCTATGAGCGCTTGCTGTGTGAGCTAGTGCGGCCTCGCGTCGAGCTGCGGGCGTATTTGAAACAGTTGGGCAACTACACGCTAATTCCGGGCAGCACGCTGGCATTGGGGGGCAGCGATCGCTTCTTGCGCTCAGATCCCAATAATCCTTACCACACCTATATTGAGCAAACCTACGGCACCACCGTAGTCACGGCCAGTGTGCATATCAACATCGGCATTGCTGACCCCGAAGTGCTGATGCGCGCCTGTCGGCTGGTGCGGCTAGAAGCTCCGCTGTATCTGGCGCTTAGTGCGGCGTCACCCTTTTTGGACGGCAAACCGACGGGTCACCATTCTAGCCGCTGGAGTGTGTTCCCCAAAACGCCCAAACATGTGCCGCTGTTTACTAGCCACGCCCATTTTATTCAATGGACGAACGAGCAGATCAGGCTGGGCACGATGCAAAATGTGCGCCATTTGTGGTCGGCGGTGCGTCCCAATGGCGATCGCCGTCCCTATAACCTGAATCGGTTGGAGCTGCGGATCTGCGACTTGGTAAGCGATCCGGTGGCGCTGCTGGCAATTTGTGCGCTGCTCGAAGCCCGGTTGCAGCAGCTGATTGACGATCCGGGTTTAGATCCACTGCTGGTGAGCGAACTGCCTGCGGCTACCCGTGCCGATGACCTGGTGGCGATGGCCGATGCCAATGAAATGGCGGTGGCTCACCTGAGTTTGGATGCGGAACTGCGGCACTGGCGCGATGGTCGTAAGCTACTGGCACGCGAGTGGGTGGAAGAATTGCTGGATGAGACGGGGGCGATCGCCAAAGCCTACGGGTTTGGCTGTTTCCTGCAACCCATTCGTAAAATTTTGCGCGAGGGCAATGAGGCGCAGCGGTGGCTGAAGCAGTTCGAGCAGGGAATGACCAGTCAGCAGGTAATCGTTCAAGCGATTAAAGATACCGAAGCGATTGAACGGTCGCTGGCCGAAGCAGTGTGTGAACCCAGTGTGGCTTAGGTGCTGGTTGCGATCGCCCCTCCCTCACCTTCTCAAACTCTCGTTGGATGCGATCGCCCCTCCCACGAGTCTCCCCAAAAGTAGAACCCAATGGGGCGATCGCGTCTAGAGTAGGCGATCGCCACCCTCAGCAGTCAGCCAAAATTATGCGATCGCCAGTCAAAATCAAATGTGAACGGTCACAATGGCATTGTCATGGATTATAGTCGAATAGTTAGAGTGCGATCGCCCCCACGCACCTTCTGGGAGGTTTCACTCTGACCCACACTTAATAATTACTCAATGTTTACCGCTCACTCGCCACATTCTGGGACGGTTCACTGAAACCGAAAACTGAATCAACTCACCGTTCGCAATTGGGGGGCGATTCTCTGCGAGACGGCAAAGGCGATCGCACTCCCACAAATAATAGAACAGCTGCTCTTCTTCTTCATAACGGCTGAATTGAGCGGCAGACCTAAATCTTTGCTCATCACCAAAAACTCACAATTCTGTCCGCTCCAATGATTTGTTATGCCCGATCGCTTATCTATTCTTAACTTTGGCGGTGAAACGCATCATGAAAGGAATCGCCGATAACGTCTCGGAACTCATCAATGAAGAGAATAATTTTTGCTTACCAATCTCGAACCGAAGCAGATAACCCTAACGGACTCATTGGTTTTGGTATAACGGTTTGCTCACTATTTTTTCGCCGATTGGCAGTCCTAAATCTGCCCGCCTACGCCTTTAAACTTCTCAACAAACGCCGCAATTTTTTGGAAAACGCTCTGCTTCTTGGTTTTGTATTCTGGATTAAGCGGACTCATTTTAGGCAGTGTGGAATTTAACTCAGTCCCATTCTCGCTGGCGAACTCGCGTTTCAGGGAGGCACTGATATAGCGTTTGGCTGCTTCCTCATTCAAGCCTTCTGAACGAATCAACTCATCTGCTTCGCGGGCTTGCTCGGCTTGGGCAAATTTAAAGAACGTATCAATGATGCTGGCTTTATCTGCCATCTCATCGAGATTGGTTTGATTAATGAAATCCACAATCAGGCTTTCTTTGGCTCGATTGCCTAGGCTGGCTCGAATCAGGCGGCGCACTTCTTCGATCAATTCACCCTTACTTTTATTTTTTTTATTCTGCTCAAAAATTAGCTCAAGAATGTAATCCAGATTGATCTCTTGGGATTTGAGCAAATCCACTTCAAACACCACGTCATCCCAATCGATCGCGGATTTTTCTTTTTCACTGCCCGCTTTTTCACGGCGCAACCAGTCGCGGATATCGTTATAGGTGGAGCGGTAATCTTGAATGGTGCGCTCAGCAGGAACCTTGATGGCTTGCAGTGCCGTCAGGTCTTCATCACTTAAATAGTGTTCTGCTTTAAACGCTTCAACCGCCGCCGGGTCATTCATATCGACCTGTTGCAAGGCTTTCAGGCTGGCATATTCATCGTAGTTTTGCAGCACATTTTCAACCCGCAAGTATTCGCCAAATAGCTTGGCAAAGTCTTTTTTGTCTTTTTCTAAAACAATCTCGTCGGGGTTGGGAAAACGCTGCTCTAATTCCGTCACCACCTCCACAAAGCCACGCCGCGCTTCACCAGTCACCACATCGGTAAAGCCGCCCATATATTCTCTGTAGCTTTTTTCCAGCACCACGTTTTTGGTATTTTTATCGCCAAACAGAGTGATG
>Ga0163155_10007631_pt1 | contig 10153 bp, 8 predicted proteins | sample OliLakLV19SP4G1_FD_148611 | JGI IMG/M metagenome (GOLD analysis project Ga0163155, IMG submission 148611) | Freshwater microbial mat bacterial communities from Lake Vanda, McMurdo Dry Valleys, Antarctica - Oligotrophic Lake LV.19.SP4.G1 | ecosystem: Environmental > Aquatic > Freshwater > Lake >...
CGACGAACGTCAAGCTGGGTGAGTTGAGCTGAAGCAATTTCCAGCAGTTTGGGAGTGCCCACCAGCGTTACAGAGCGCGTGCGTTCGTCTCCAACGACCGATAATCCCCGAAGAATGGGAGTTGAGTCTTGATAATCAATCCGCTGAGTTTCGATCGCAATTTCGGTCGTGGTCGAGACTTGGTTAATCCCTGATGTCGCTCCCAGTTCACCCCCTGTAACAGGCACAGCAACAGCTGTCGCGATCTGTCGTTCGCGGCTGACGGCCGTTTCAGCTCCCAACCCCACCAAAAAGTTGAGCGCCGTAGCAACGTCTACTTGGTTGAGGCGCAGGGTTCTCATCACGAGCGAGCGAGCTGAGTTGGGTAGCCTGGTACCGACAAAAATAGTCCGCCCATTCAGGTTGGCTTCTAGGCCGCTAATCCGCAGCACGTAGTTGAAGACGTTTTGCACGGGTTCATTTTCAATGTCCAGTGAAATGCGAGAGCCAGCCGCTGTTGCGGTCTCTTGAACGGCAGCAGCATCGCCCCCGTCCGCAGCCTGCTGCTGATCAAGGTAGGCAATGTTCAGCCCAGCGGCTCGAGCCAGCAGCGACAGCACATCTCGGACTGGGGCATCGCGCAGCACCAATCGAGGCACCACCTCAGATGTACCCAGCTCAATCAAGGTTGGAGAGGCATCGATAGTGGCTACGGCAATATCGCCGACTGGGGGAGCAACAGCGCGGGGCAGCAGGGGCGGAGCTAGACCCGGCCTCGCAGCGGAGGGAGTAGAGGGAACGCCATTGATATTGACCTGTGGGTTGGGGACTAGCACCTGGGACGGTGGCACGCTGGGCAAAAGCGGGGGTGAAGTCGCAGGGTTGGACGGCAGCGGCGGTCTGTTGGGGGAGGCAGGCGGCAACTGCGCCGTTGTCCCACTGGCGCTGACGTTAAAGGTAACGCTGGCATCGGTTTGGGCAACCTGACTAGTGGGAGGAGCTGTGTCTCCCATGATGGTCACCCGGACGCTGTTCTCGTCCAGTTGGCTCACCATAATGGCGCTAATGCCGGGGGCGGGGCTATTTTGCAGAAAGCCATTCCCTTCAGGCAAGACGAGGCGGGCGTTTACAATGTCGGCAATGAGCGCATTGCCTCGATTGACGGTAAATACTTGGGGGCGATCGCCATCCCCGGTTTGGAGAACAACTTCAACGCCATTAGCCGTTCGGTTGATCTGCACCCCCGTGATTTGAGTGGCGGCTGCATGAGCGGGCAGGGCCATCACCAACGCGATCGCACCGCCACCGATAATTTCGGTCAGACCAAGATGCGGTTTCACCATTCACTCCTCCTTCCAACTTTAAAACAGGCAAATCAAAGCAAACAGGTCAGTAGATTAATGAGAGTCTTGAGCCAAAGTCCCTGTGTCAAAACGCTTGCCAACATCCGTTGACCTAGTAGAACCAATCGTTGTGTGCGATGCCCCTAAATCAAAACCCTACGGCGGCGCTGGCGTGACAGCGGGAGCGGTTGCAGGTGCTGTCGTTTCACCTGGGGCAGTACCGGGCGCTGGGGCAACCGCCTCACCTGTAGCCGGGTCTACTGCCGCCGGAGGCGGAGCAGGCGAAGCGACGGGTGCAGGCATCAACGCCTGAATCTGAAAACTCGTCTTCAGCCGAGGATCCACAGGCCCGGTTGTGACGGGTCTGCCTTGGGCATTGAGCGTCAAGGTAGCGGGAGCGGCCAAGGTAGAGGTAAAGTTTCGCAGGACTAGCAATGGCTGAAGCCGCTCAATATTGCGAATGATGGACTGGGTTTGGGCAAAAGTCCCTTCCATCGACACATCATAAAGCTGCTGCCGCAGTTTACCGTTAACGGCGACTCCCACGGAGCCATCGGTGACCAAATCGGCTGAACTGCCGTCAGCCGATGGCTCACCCGACGAGACAACGGTAAATTTAGAAAGCGTCGCACGCCTTTCAATGTCTGTAATCCGGGCGTTTGCCGCCTGAACTCGCTCGTTGACGTCAATCAGCAGCGTATCTAATCCTTGCTCATCGGCAAACAGAGCCAATACGTCAGCTCTGAGCTTTTCAGCGTCCTGCAATTTAACTTGGGCAGCGTCAATTTGCTGCTGCGCCTCGCCTTGATTCACCAGCTGCGCCTCTTTGGTCGCGATATCTGCCTCAAGCGCTCGATTCTCGTCCAATTTGGGAACAACCAGATTGACAAATAGATACCCCGCACCGGCCAGACCTAAGAGTGCTAATAAAATACCGTTGAAGCGCGGGGTCAGCCGAATCCCAAACACAACTGGATAATCTGGCTCGTCTAGCACCTGATTGCCCGGAATAAAATCTCCGCCCACTGTCATGGCTTAATCACTCCCAAATCTCGAAGGGCATCTACTCGGGCAGGTAACCCCACCGCTAATGTGTTTTTCATGTCTTGCAGCAGCTCGGAAGCAGGACGCTTAGTCAAACCTGCCGAAATCGTATACTGCACGATCTTAGGCAATTCTACCTGGAGGGAGCGATCGCCCCTACCCACGAATTCAATCGTCGTCGGGTTATCAATCAACGTCACATCCACTAACCGCACATTGCGACCATCCAAAAACGGCGACTGTTGCAGCACCAATACAAAGTCATTAGCATCCGAAAACGATTGACAATAGCCCGTTAGCTCGATAGTTGCTGGCGGCAGTTCTGGCTGTACGGCAACCGCAGCAGGCTGATCTGGCGTAGTTGCCGGAGCTGGAACCGCAGTCGGAGCAACTCCTGCCTTTTGAGTTAGGCCAGTGACCTGCACCCCAGCGGGTACCCGCCCCCGAAAGTCTTGCAGAATCGCAGACCAGGGCACAATCTTATCAAATACTCTGGCGAGTGCCTGGTTTTCTGAATCCAGTAGGCTAACTTGGGCATTAACGTTCTCTACCTCTTTCATCGCCTGTTGCAGCGTTGCCAACTGGCCATCTAGCTCCTGCTGACGAGCTAGCAACGACGCATTTTGAGACTGCAAAAAGAACCACAGAACCCCGACCAACCCAGGCAACAGCGCTGCGATCGCCAACCCAATATAAAGCGGACGAGGACTATCTCTACCTCCCCCCCGCGCTACCGCTGCCGCTTCAGATTGGCGCTCTGCTCGATCATTTAAAAAATTAACATCTAAGCTATACATCTCACCATGCCTCCCGCAGTCCTAACCCCAGCACTACACCCAGCCCCGGTCGCTGCATGAGTGGAATATCTTGCTCAACTTCCAACGACAGTGCGGCAATTGGATCGATCTGACTGGCGGGTAAACTGAGCCGCTGGGAGAAAAACTCATCAAGCTGCCCAATTGAGCCGCCCGGTCCGGCCAGCAACAGCTGTGCCACCTCTAGGTTGTCGCCCTGATTTAAGTAGAAATCAATTGATCGTCTCAGTTCATCGGCCAGCTCCCCCAACACCCGCAACATGGCAGCTGTGCCTGGATTCGTCCCCATCGCTTTGGGTGCTGCGCCCATACTATCCATCGGCGTAATCGGCACCGTCATGCCCTGTAACAGCTCGGTATTGCGCGATGGTGGCAAATTCATGGCCCGACTGAGAGCCGATTGAATTTGAAACGTTCCAATCGGCACCGTGCGAGAAAACTGAGGTACGCCATCCACAATAATTGAGATTTCGGTGCTTTCAAACTCAATGTCTACAATGGCAGCGGCTTCTTGGGGCGTGAACTGACGGAGCTGTTCTCGAATCGTGCGAATCAGCGAGAAGCTGCTAATCTCTAGCACGTCTACATCTAACCCAGCCTGTTGAAAGGTAGTGAGATAGGAGTCGGTCACATCTTTACGCGTAGCAACCAACAGCACCTGCACTTTTTCAATGCCGTCTTCATCCACAAAAAAGCCCAGCTTTTGATAATCGACGTCTGCGTCCTCACGGGGGAAGGGCAAGTACAGCCCAGCTTCCTGGTTTAAAACCATTTCCCGTAATTCTCGATCGTCTAACTCAGCTGGCACCGGAATAATCCGCGTCACCGTGTCTCGGCCTCCAGGGATGGCGGTAGCCGCATGCTTGATTTTTAACTTGCTTTCCGCTAGCACAGACTGAATAATCTCTGCCATGATGGCCGAGTCGATGATTTGCCCGTCCTGGTAAACCCCCTCAGGGACTTCAGCAGATGCCAGCGTTGTGAGTTGAAAGCCCTGGCCTTTCTTCTTGAGGCGAGCGACGTTAACGCGCTCAGGAGTAAGCTCTATTCCTACTCCTTTTGTTTTTTTGGCAAAGAACCCTTTGAAGTTGCTAAACACAGTTTCGTGACCGAGTATGAGGGTAAACGTTGGGGAAAATCAGGAAGAGGGTAAAGCGAATGAGCCGCAAAAGACAAACTACTAAGTAAAGATGCTAATGCATGGTACCCAATTTAATTCAGAATTCTGGCAATGACCACAAAGATCATCTAGCTGTAAAAATAATAGACTCTGAGGGAAAATTCTTTCGCTGTTCGGGGGCGATCGCATTGCCTTAATCAACCAACAGTCTAAGTCTGGGTTTTTGAATCCTAAAATTTTAGGTCAAAAACCCAGATCCCCAGGACAAGCTAACTGCTCAGACTGGCTTAAGAATACGACAATAGCCAAGCAAATTAAAATTATTATGGCGTTTCGTTCGCATCCCAACACTAGAGAGGCTGATTTTTGTGAAATGATTAGAGACCCCTTTAGCGACCCCTCGGAAAAATTTAGGCTCCTAGTTAAACATGCAGAATTTTATTAAAGACGAAGTTACTCACTTTACCAGCGATATTACACTCAATTTAGAAAAAAGAAACACTGGGATAAAACTTTATTACTGAGATTGCCCCTTTTTTTTCACCTTTAGTGCCCGATTCGGATAGAATGACCAATCTCAAGCCTATGCAGGTGAGCAGAATGAGACGCTGGAAATCTTTAAGTATATTTGCTCTGCTGGGCCTAGTGCTGAGCTGGGCCGTGAGCTGTAGCCCCAGCACCCCATCGGCATCAACCCGGACTCCCGAAGTAGAATTCTGGACGATGCAGCTACAGCCCCAGTTTACGGACTACTTCAATCAACTGATTGCCAGCTTTGAGCAAGAAAATCCTGGCGTTAAGGTGAAATGGGTCGATGTGCCTTGGGCCGACATGCAGAGCAAAATCCTGACGGCTGTTTCTGCAAACACAGCACCCGACGTAGTCAACCTCAATCCAGACTTTGCGGCGCAGCTGGCCGGACGCAATGCCTGGTTAACGCTGGATGAGAAAATTCCAGCCGACGTGCGGCAGCAGTATCTGCCCAAAATTTGGCAGGCCAACATGCTGGATGGAAAAACCTTTGGCCTTCCCTGGTATTTGACGACGAGTGTCGCCATCTATAACACTGACCTGTTGAAGCAAGCTGGGGTAGAGCAGCCGCCTCGAACCTATGAGGAACTGGCCGCGATCGCCAAACAGGTCAAACAGAAAACTGGGAAGTATGCCTTTTTTATGACCGTTGTGCCGACCGACTCGGCGGAGGTACTGCAATCGTTTGCTCAAATGGGGGTGTCGTTAGTGGGGAACGACGGCAAAGCCGCCTTTAACACGCCGGAGGGCAGAGCTGTTTTTCAATATTGGACAGACCTATATAAAGAGGGACTGTTGCCAAAAGACGTGTTAACCCAGGGTCATCGGCGGGCGATCGAGCTATATCAGGCCGGTGAGACAGCGATTCTGTCGTCGGGTCCCCAGTTTTTGCAGACTGTGGAAACAAACGCTCCGGCGATCGCCAAAGTCTCTGCGGTGGCTCCCCAAATTTCGGGTTCTACGGGTAAAAAGAACGTCGCCGTGATGAACTTAGTCATTCCTCGCCGCACCGATCAGCCTGAAGCCGCCGTCAAATTTGCCCTCTACGTCACCAACAATACCAACCAACTGTCCTTTGCCAAAGCCGCTAATATTCTCCCCTCTACAACTGCGGCTCTCAACGATGCTTACTTCACCACAGTCTCAGATAGCTCTACACCTGTAGAAAAAGCCCGTGCCGTGAGCGCCAACCAAATGCAAGATGCCGAAGTGCTACTGCCTAACCTCAAAAATATCAAAGATCTACAGCAGATTGTCTACGACAACCTGCAAGCGGCGATGCTGGGGCAAAAAACAGTCGATCAGGCGGTAACCGATGCGGCGGCTCAGTGGGATCAGCAGGCTGGCGGGTAAATGGGAATCAGAATTAAATTAAGTTTTGAGTTTTGAATGAACTGCCTAACTCAAAACGCAAAACGCAAAACTTCCTAAGCTCGCCCTGGCGAGGCTAAGTTACGAAACCGGGTAAACTGGGGTTCAAACAGCAGCTTAATCGTGCCCACCGGCCCGTTGCGGTGTTTGGTAATAATCACTTCTGCAATGCCCCGGTCGGGGGTATCGGGCGTGTAATACTCGTCGCGGTACAGCATCAGAATCAAGTCCGCATCTTGCTCAATCGAACCCGATTCTCTTAAGTCAGACATCATTGGGCGTTTATTGGTGCGAGATTCTACTCCCCGGCTGAGCTGAGATAGGGCAATCACAGGGACGCTTAGCTCTCGGGCTAAGCCTTTCAGGGCACGGGTCATCCGCGACAGTTCTTGCACCCGGTTTTCGCTGCCACTGCCTTCCATTAGTTGCAGATAGTCAATCAGCACTAGCCCCAATGCCCCGCCCTGCTCGGCTTGCAGGCGGCGGACTTTCGATCGCATCTCAGTAATCGAAATGTTGGGCGTATCGTCGATAAAAATGGGCATCTGCGACAGGGAACTAATGCCGTAGCCCAGAGGCTCCCACTCGTCTTGGCTGATCCGCCCCGAGCGCAAGCGGCCACTCTCGACTTGGGCTTCGCTAGACAATAAGCGATAAACTAGCTGCTCTTTCGACATTTCTAGGCTAAAAACGGCCACAGGCAGCTTGTGGAACGCCGCAATGTTGCGGGCAATGTTGAGGCAAAAGCTGGTTTTACCCATCGCCGGACGACCCGCTGCAATAATTAGATCGGAGCGCTGAAACCCCTGGGTCATCGCGTCTAAATCGTAAAAACCACAGGAAATCCCTGGCAGCACCATGCCCAGGGAGCGGCTTTCTATATCGGAAAACGTGGAGGTCAAAATATCGGACGTGGCGGTCAGGCTCTGGTTGGGTCGCGACTGGGTGATGTTGAACACCTTTTGCTCTGCCTGATCTAAAACGCTTTCGAGCGGCGTACTGGTCTCGTAGCCCAGATACGTAATTTCGTTACCGACCTGGATCATCTTGCGGCGCAGGTATTTGTCGGTCACGAGCTGGGCGTATTGGTCAATGTTGACAGCACTGACAGTGCGCTCGACCAGTTGAGCAATCCGGCTTTGGCCGCCTACTTTGTCGAGCAGGTTGTGGTCGTTGAGATAGCTGGTGACGCTCATCAAGTCGGTGGGTCGCCCCTGGCTCTGGAGGATGAGCGCGGTGCGGTAAATTTCTTGATGAGCGCTGATATAAAACGCTTCGGGGCGCAGTAGCTCTGCTACACGACCGATGGCTTCGGGGTCGAGCAAAATCCCCCCCAAAATCGCCTCCTCCGCGTCAATATTTTGGGGAGGGAGGCGATCGCTGTAGGTTTGGAAGTTAAGCTCTTGAACCATAGGACGGGATGGGGCGCAGCGGCGTTAGGGGGGACCAAGAGATGCGTCTGGGAAGGTCGAGAATGTGGTTCTTCCCTACTTTACTATCAGTAGCTCTACTACCTGTAGTATTGCGATCGCCATTCTACCCCCTACCTATAGAGAACTGAGGGTCTAGATCGAACAAACGTAATATTTTACGGCTATCCCTTCGCAACATCAAAAAATGTACCCTGCAACTATTGTCGCAGAGTACTAGCGTACTAGTCTATCAATTTACCGAATCTTTACGGAGTGTCGTTAGGATTAGCCTTCCACCGCGTCGCCCGAGGGCACCACTTCGATTTCTACCACCGCGATCACGTCGGGATGCAGTTTGATATCAATTCTGTAGGTGCCTAGCTTACGGATTTCAGGGACGGTGATGCCGCGCCGATCAATTTCGTGACCCGTTGCAGCTTGGATGGCTTCTGCCACTTCCCGGTCGGTGACGGAACCAAAAATTGAATCTTTTTCGCCAGCTTGTTTCGCGATCGCCAGCTTCCCAGCATTTTCCAATGAGGCTTTCAGCACATCGGCTTCTTTCTTCAATTCCAGCAAACGCACTCGTTCAATCGCGCGTCGCCGCTCTACCTGCTTCAAAATTCCAGGAGTCGTCCGCACTGCCAAGCCTCTCGGTAGCAAGTAGTTGCGGGCGTATCCGGGTGCAACTTCAACCAGATCACCGGAATGCCCTAGCTTGCTGACATCCTGATTAAGTACCAACTGAATCCGCTTTACCATGAGCCTTCCCAATAAACCAGTCTATTATCGTAGCGAACTGAGGGGGGCGATCGCAAGTTATCGGCGGATGCTAAACGGGTGGAACCAGAATTTTTGCTCTGGTGATCTGCAACTTGCTTACCAGACATCTTTCTTGCCCCGCAGTCTGGCAAAGGTTTGCACGGCATCGGCACTCTGCATCGCCTGCTGCACAGCTGGCGCATCCCACCGCAAAAACGGGTTTGTCAGTTTTTCGACGCCGAGCAGAGACGGAATGGTCGGTTCGGCTTGACGGCGCTGGGCTTCAACTTCGGCGTAACGGGTTTGTAGGTCAGGGTTGTGGCGATCTACAGCGCAGGCAAACTGGAGATTTTTGAGGGTATATTCGTGGGCGCACCAAATGCGGGTGCTGTCGGGCAGCGATCGCAATTTGCCTAACGACTCGACCATTTGCGCTGGCGTACCCTCAAATAGCCGACCACAGCCGCCAGCAAATAGCGTGTCGCCACAAAATAAATCGCCCAACTGATCGGGCTGAAGTGGCGCAAAGTAGTAGGCGATGTGGGCGCGGGTGTGGCCTGGGACAAAAAACACCTCGGCCACGCGATCGCCAAAAGGGACGCGATCGCCCTCCTGCAAAAACACCTGCTGCCCTGGAATCCGGCCTCGATCTGCGGCTCCACCGTAGACTATAGCCGCCGGAAACTGGTGCAGCAGTTGAGCATTACCGCCTACATGATCGCCATGATGGTGAGTATTGAAAATAGCAACCAGCTCGGCTCCCAGCGCCTCCACATAGCGCAAGACGGGCGACGCCTCCGCCGGATCAACAACTGCTGCAATATTCTGGTCAGGGTTGTGCAGTACAAAAATGTAGTTGTCGGACAGGACTGGAATGCGATGAATTTTCATCTGCTACCCTCTAAATTGGCCTCTCCCATTACTTTCTGTTGGCAGAAGAGTCGCTGAGAGATTCGGCCTGATTTACCGATTCTTTATCAAGTCTGGCGCATCCTTTGCAGAATAAACAAAAACAACCGCAGGTAATCGATCGAGAATAAAAGGTAGACCAGAAAAATAAACCGTCAACCCAGCCCCAGTTGTCCAGCCTCCAACCAACAGCTGCCCAACGGTTATTTCAATCTGGGTCGCTCAAAATTTGTTTGAACCGTTGGGTTTTGGCCTGCCTCACTTGCAAAAACCCGACTTTCTACAAGACCTGCTAAAAACAGCCCCTCAAACTGGGCATCTTAGGCAAAGGGCGCTTTACTCTAGACGACTCTAGCGAGTCTGCTTAAAACCTGATCAGCTATTTATTCTCTACATAATATCCCGACTCAAGACTCAACTGTTATGGTGTGGACTGCGCCCAAAAAAGCTAATGCTTCGATTCAAAAACTGCTCGATCGAGTGCTCAAAACCGGCTCCATGAGCGGCCTTGACCATGTCCAACTGACCTCGGCTTTATTGTCTGACCAGCGCTTGGCCAGCGATGAGCGTCATCAAATTAGCTTACTGTTTGATCAGGTGCAATCTGGCCGGATCAAGATCCAAGGCTAATGTTTTATCAAAAAAATGGGTCTAAAACCCTGCCCTTCTAGGGCGGCTTTTAGTTAGAATGGAAGCGGTTGAAATCCCCAAGGTGGGCGGTTGTGAAGCGGCTTTTAGTCGGCACCCTAGAACCTGAAAGCTTCTTGAAAGCACAAAGAAGGGTAGCGAAAACCTTGTAAAACAGAGCTAGAGAATCACCGCATTCTCACACCAGAAAATACATAATTTGGTTCCATTGATTTAAGT
>Ga0163155_10007649_pt1 | contig 10141 bp, 21 predicted proteins | sample OliLakLV19SP4G1_FD_148611 | JGI IMG/M metagenome (GOLD analysis project Ga0163155, IMG submission 148611) | Freshwater microbial mat bacterial communities from Lake Vanda, McMurdo Dry Valleys, Antarctica - Oligotrophic Lake LV.19.SP4.G1 | ecosystem: Environmental > Aquatic > Freshwater > Lake >...
ATTTGCATCTATGCAATAACTTTTTAATCTATCACTGTCCCCATTTTCTAAAATATCCTTTAACAATATCCCCCTATCCGCTGGCAATGTTACATTTGGTATATTCGTCCAAAACAATCTTTTCCTGTTCTGTGCTGACACAAGTGCAGCGTTAATCATAATCGGCTCTACTCCGAGAACTTCGGTAATAGTAGCCTTTGCTTCTTTTGGCATGCTGTTTACATTCTCAAGTATAAAATACTTTGGTTTTACTTCCTGTAAGATACGCACATACTCCCAGAATAAACCAGAACGGGCTCCGTCTAGTCCTTTACGGTCTTTCTTTGCTATTGATAGGTCTTGGCAAGGTGAGCCACCAATCAGGAGGTCTATGTAAATTGGCTCGTTAGTAGGACTTGGTGTGTCCCAAGCAACTTCTGTCACACTCCCCATCTGCACAATATCAGGATAGTTCTTTGCTGATATTTGCATGGCGTACTTATCAACCTCACTAGCATAATACGCTTCCACGGGTACCCCTGCTCTTTCTAAAGCTACTCTTGCACATGATATTCCATCAAACAAACTTAGTATTTTCATTTTATTGTTTCTTCGTGTGTCATAGTTTAGCCCTTTTTAGTTAGTTTAACCTCTTTTAATTTGTCTTTATGTTTTGTGTACATTTTCTCTAACTCCTCCATATAGTAAATTCTAGAATCATACCCGTGATTTTTCAATGTATAGTTCATCATTTTTCTCATTTTTCTCATTTGATGCCAATACCATGATATTATTTTGTCTTTTAATGTTTCTTTTCCCATATTTGTTTTTTGTAATAATTAATTAATAATCCCCCTATACAGGCTTTTTTGCCTGTTTAGTAGCCCCTAGTTTTTCCAGAATAAGCCCATCAATCCAGCCAATAACCCCATCAATACTATCTGACATATTGTGTGTGTAAAGGTTAACTAGCTTCCTAGATAACTCCATCTTTTCGTCTGCTGTCATGATTTTTCACTTTTCTTAAATACTATTGAACTTTGCAGTTTAGCCTTCTTTGGTTTAGCACTTAAAATCCTCTCTGACTTACCCCCAAGGCCGTCATTTAATACCATACATCCTATCATTACTAGGTTATCGGCTAATTCTAGCTTCCTTGTTCGTGACTGGGATGATACGAAATCCATAAACATTGCTGTAATTTGTTCGACTGTTGCGTGACTTACAGACTTATTAGGCTTATTGTTTTTAGGTACCGCTATTTCAAGATTTAAAAACGCTTTAATATTACCTTTACCTAATTCTTGCATCTGGTAATTATAAAACTGTTTCCTCATGTCCACATTGCTCTGCACTTTTGTGCCATACACCAAACGCCAGATCTTTGCAAAGATACTCATTGCTATTAAATAATAAACTAAAATAATTAATTTCGCTTAGCTTGGCTAAGCAGTGTTAGTAACATCTTTGTTTCCTCGTTGATACCCATCGCGTCAACCGCTAGTTCTCTATTTGCGTATTGGTGGAAAAAATCATCACCCTCTACCTTTTTAAGTAGTGGGAATGTAAAGAAATACTGTCTATTATCCTCTGGGTTTGGTACTAACTCGATCCTATGCCCTAGCACTTTTAAAGCCGCTGCGAAACCTACGTCAGTTGTCTTGTAACCATCCCAATTTGAGAATTGATCCATGTTTATTTCCTAGTAATTAAGTAGAATAATAGCGCAAAGGTAAATATAAGGTTGATAATCATCATTGCTAGATAAATATTCAAAGCCCTCAACCTTGACTTGTTGTTTTGTCTGGATTTCTTAATAGTTGTATTCATTATGTTATACGTTAATTATAGATTACCCACTGCGCTTTGTCAAGTTTTAAACCCTAACAGGCAGGGTAATTGCTTACCCTTGCTAGCGTGCCTGTTAGTTTGCTGTCGAAGTCGGTTTAACCCGCCGTTCTAGCCCCATATAGACTGCGTTTCAACATAACTAGAACGCCTTAAATCGCAGCACGTTGCAACGTGTTAGTAGGACTAAACGACGTTGCAAACTGCTAAGATATAAGATCCTTTAGTCCACATGCCACAATCGCCGAGTCGAACTCGTCAGGATTGCAAAGCATTGCCAGGCAATCCACGAAAAAACCTAGTGTCAATTCGCCCTGTTGGTACATATCAAAATGCTCTTGTATTGCTGTATATCGTGCTATTTCAGCAACTTTAAAACTTGGATTTCCTTCCATAATTTCAATCAGCTTAATTTAAATATTTAACATCGCTACCCTCAAATGCTTCCACATCGCTCCCTTTAAATGCTTTCACAGAACTACCCTCATATGCGTCTACAAAACTTCCCACATATGCGTACACAACACTATCCTCATATGCGACCACAATACTCCCCTCATGTGCTTGCACACAACTCCCCACATATGCGTACACACGACTCCCCTCATATGCGAACACAAAACTCCCCACATGTGCTTCCACATAACTCCCATCAAATGCTTTCACATCGCTCCCCTCATATGCGAACACAGAACTCCCTTTACGTGCGAACACAAAACTCCCCGCATATGCGACCACATAACTCTCCACATGTGCTTGCACAAAACCATTTTTTTTATCTCCTTTAACATTAACCCTTGTACCTTTAAGTATGTGGATATCTGTTTCCTCCTTGAAAGAATCTGGTAGACTATCAAACTCCTCTTGCGTTGTTACTTTTATAGTCTTCATATTCTAATCAGCTTAATTTAAATATTTAACATCGCTACCCTCAAATGCGACCACAGAACTCCCCTTAAATGCTTTCACATAACTACCCTTATATGCGTACACAGAACTTCCGTTAAGTGCGTACACACGACTCCCCCCATATGCGTCTACACGACTCCCCTTATATGCGTCTACACGACTCCCCTTATATGCGTCTACACGACCCCCCTCATATGCGTCTACACGACTCCCATCAAATGCGTCTACACGACTCCCATCATGTGCGGACACAGAACTCCCCCCATATGCGGACACAGAACTCCCCTCATATGCGACCACAATACTCCCCTTACGTGCGACCACAGAACTCCCCTTACGTGCGACCACAGAACTCCCCTTATATGCTTCCACAGAACTCCCCTCAAATGCGTCTACACGACTCCTCACATATGCGAACACAAAACTCCCCACATGTGCGCATACAAGACCATTTTCTTTACCTCCTTTAACTTTAACCGTTGCACCTTTAAGTATGTGGATATCTGTTTCCTCCTCAAAAGAATCGGGTAAATTATCAAACTCCTGTTGCGTTTTTACTTTTATATTCTTCATTTTTTAATCAGCTAAATTTAAATAAGTAGTTGGTTTAAGACTTTATAATAGTTCTTCTAGTCTTTTCCAGTTAAATACCCCCCTGCACTTGGTGCTAATTCCTGTATCCGTTAATCGGTTTTTTTGTGATAAGTTACAGAATAGGTCTCATTTTTCTTACCTAATAACATAAGAGGCCAGAAAATAAAGAACAGACAAGTTACTTCGAAGCACCCATAACTCCCACTCACAACTTGCACATGGTTAACCTTCCAACCTTCTCGGGCCATAGACTCAATACCTTGGTCCCTGGATAATGGATTTGAATATTTTACTACTTTTATGTCTATCATATTATTTACTGGTTTTTAATTACTTAGATTAGATAGATCTGGATTTAAATATTTAACATCGCTACCCTCAAATGCTTTCACAGAACTCCCCTCAAATGCGTCTACACGACTCCCCTCATATGCGAACACATGACTACCCTTACGTGCGACCACATAACTCCCATCAAATGCTTCTACACAACTCCCCTTACATGCTTTCACATAACTACCATCAAATGCTTTCACATCGCTCCCCTCAAATGCTTTCACAGAACTCCCCTCAAATGCTTCCACATCGCTCCCCTTAAGTGCGTCTACACGACTCCCCTTATATGCGAACACACAACTCCCATCAAATGCGTACACAATACTACCCTCATGTGCGTCTACAAAACTCCCCACATATGCGAACACAGAACTCCCATCATGTGCTTGCACAAAACCATTTTTTTTATCTCCTTTAACACTAACCCTTGCACTTTTAAGTATGTGGATCTCTGTTCTCTCCTCAAAAGAATTTGGTAGACTATCAAACTCCTCTTGTGTTTTTACTTTTATATTCTTCATTTTTTTTAATTACTTAGATTAAATAGATAAAGCCTGCGCGCAATTTCGTTTGCAACCTCAACATCGAATTGACCTATGTCCTCACCTGATTCTATTAAATTTTTTAAACCCGTGGACATTGCGTATATTAATTTTATGCTGTCGCCTCCGTTTATTAACGTCTTTGTAACCGCTTCCCCTGCAGTGGCTAGTAGGTCAAGGTGTCCATCATATCCACAATCTTCGAGCTGATCTACATAGTCCTTGATCGTCTCTCGTTGTTCGTGCTGCTCTTTACTTAAAGGTCTAATAGTTATAAATGCTTCCACTTTCTTAAATAGATAAACTAAATTAATAACCCCCACCCCCACCATAACCTGAACTATCACGTAAACCTGAACCATAACCTGAACCATGACCTGAACTATCACCATAACCTGAACCTGAACCTAAACCATAACCTGAACTATCACGTAAACCTGAACCATGACCTGAACTATCACTATGACCTGAACCATGACCTGAACCTGAACCATAATCTGAACCTGAACCTGAACCTGAACCATCACCTGAACCGTCACTATAACCATAGCCCTTGAGTCGATCGTTAACAGTAACTAAGATTTCCATATCTCAACATCTTTAATCGATAATCTTGCCTTCTCAGTACAGTTAATTATTTCCAATACGTCGGTGATCTTAATCTCCTGCACTTCAGCTGGAAATTTACAATTACTTGAGTCGTTTGTTCCATCTACTGCAAGTTGGCTAAGGGAGGCAGCGCCTGACCAATACCAAATACGTCTACAATTGATTAACACAACTGACCTGCCATGGTCCACCTCACTCTTTAAATATCCAGCGAATACACCAGCTCTATCACCTCTCACTATTACGTATTTAAGACCTTCCACATTTACAGAAATTTGCATACTTGAAATTGGCCCATATTCAACACCGTTAATGATTACTAAACCCTTTTTATCTTTCATGTTTTTTAATTAATAAATAAACTAAACTAAATCAACAACCATAACCACCACCTAAACCTGAACCTGAACCTAAACCTGAACCATCACCATAACCTGAACTATCACGTAAACCTGAACTATGACCTGAACTATCACTATGACCTGAACCACGACCTGAACTATCACCATAACCTGAACCATAAACTGGACCTAAACCTGAACCTGAACCATCACCTGAACTATCACCATAAACTGAACCTGAACCTGAACCTGAACCTGAACCATAACCTGGACCTAAACTTGAACCTGAACCATCACCTGAACCATCACCTGAACTATAACCAAAAACTGAACCAAAACCTGAACCTAAACCTGAACCTGAACCTGAACCATCACCTGAACTATGACCTGAACTGTCACCTTGTTTACAATTACTAACCATTGTTACCCCCGTTCTTAGAAATGGTGAACTAAATTAATAACCTGAACCTGAACCTGAACTATCACCATAACCTGAACTATCACAATAACCTGAACCTGAACCTGAACTATCACCATAACCTGAACCTGAACCTGGACCTGAACCTGAACCTGAACCATAAACTGAACCTGAACCTGAACCTGAACCACCACTATAACCTGAACCTAAACCTGAACCTGAACCATAACCACCACCTGAACCTGAACTATCACCATAACCATCACCTGAACTATAACCAAAACCTGAAACTGAACCAAAACCTGAACCGTCACCTTGTTTGCAATTACTAACCATTGTTGCCCCCGTTCTTAGAAATGGTGAACTAAATTAATTCCACCTAGTTACTTCTGTATAAACTCCGAACTTTTCCTCCATGGCTTTAACCCTACCTTTTAACGTCACATATAACTCGCGCGCCTCTATAGGCATCCTCTCTATCTCCTTTTTTCCTAGTGTTAATTTAGGGAACTTTGAGATCTTCCAATCTCCATAAAATAATTTACCGTCCGATTCTTCTTTAAAGTCTTTAGATTTGTTGGAAGTTATATAAGCTTTAATAGTGTCAACTTCTCTCTTTAGTTCTTTTTGTTGTGTGTTCTTATCTACTAAATAGTTGCTGATTTGCAATGTTGTTGCAGTTTTTATACTCAACACTTCACCACTTTTAACATCTACAATAGCTAATTCTTTTGTTTCCATTATTTTCTTTCTGTTAATTTTAAATTATTTAACCTGCGTAAGGTGTCCCCTGCTTTGGGACATCTGAGATTGTGAGATATACCCCGCGGTGATCTTTTTAAGCAAACATTGCACTGTATGTAATCGTCTTTATTCATAATCTTTGCCGAGTAAGAAAGCTAAAATTATAGAAACCACTAATGCAATCGTAAGACCACATATAATACTATCCATCTACATTCTTGATAAGAAATTAATTACGTTTGACTCCCAGTGTGTACAAGCACTTTGGCAGTATTTACCTCGGTAAGCGTCCATGTCCTTTTTGCTTAAGTACGGTCTATACAATCTTTTTGCGATAATCTCAATTGCCTGATCAAAACTCTCGAACATCTCAAAGCCTTGCTTGTCGCATTTGACTTTCTTACAGTTGTATCCTTTTAGACCAACGAAATTATAATTTCTATGATTGCGACCGCAACTAGACTCTGTGCAAGCAATCGCCACAAGCCATTTTGTAGCCTCGCAATCCTCTTTACCTGCTACTTTAGAGACTGCAGCGACCATCTCTTCACCACGGCCTTTAAGGGGCGTATTTGGATATGTGTTAAGCAGTTTATTAATCTGCACACTACAACTAATGTTCTTTGTTTTTAGTTCAGATCCCGATGCGTCAATATCGTCTGTATAACCTGGAATATACATGTTTATTATTTCAGTATCTTCTTCTATCAAATAAGCGGATTCTCTACCGCTTGCAAATACTAGGTTAGTCGAGTAGCTGTATCCAGATATATGCAGACCGTAAAATGAGATTGAAAAGAAAATAGTTATTAACACAATCAGTAGTTTATTTAGAAAGTCGTCCATTATCTTATTCTTAGGTAAGTTAATTTGCCATTTTCTACAACTGCAACAAAAGGTGATCTAGTATTACTAGATAAAATTATTTTCCTTAATTCTGAAACTTTAATCTTGGGCTTTTTGTTCTTCATCTTGGTTTTCATTAGGTTAGGTTATGACTCACTATATAATACTTTTTATACTTTGTCAAGTTTTATCTGATATCGCAAATCTGTATATCATTTTGGGGCTAACAAGCCCACTAGATCTGGGTATTCCAGGGCAAATGCATTGTTGCTACTAGTAAAATCCTCCATGTCCAGGACTTTTTTCTCTTTCTCCCCTCTAAGCTTAATTCTGCACCAATTACCTACGCCATACTTCTTGTCATAGTAGCGCACACCGAAGTTAAGTTTTATATTCTCGGCTTTTATTTTCCTGTCCGCCTGTTCGGATACATGCAGCGCATCGGTTCTTTGTTTCTCGACCGACTCGTAAAATTTCCCTGTCTGCTTTTTGATTTGGGCTATCGAGAATCTATCGAATTTATCGTTCCTGGTAATAAATTCTGGCGTGCAGTACTTCCAGCGAGTCTCCCGGTGGTGGTTGTCCAGAAACATTGCTTTCAGGGCGTGTTGCATACTCTCCCGATTTGCACCAGCTTTCACAATTGCCCTAAATTGCCGCATAGTTTTGTCCCCAACGACCTTGATACCAGTGGCATTTGCTACGAAGTGTTTACGGATCAGGTTGAAGTCTTCCAGGAATTGCTGGAGCGTAAAGCCCAAACTCGTTTGGGTTATAAATTGTTCTTGTGTTTTATCATGCTCAGGTTCAGGCTCAGGCTCAGGAACAGGCTCAGGCTCAGGAACACTATCAGCTTGATTTGCTAGCTTTCGTTCAGCATCGCTAGCACTTGCTAGCACTTGCTTGGATTTATTAGCACTTGCTAACCCTCCCAATTTCCCTGCCTGGCGCCTCTTTTCGACCTCATTTGAGTATTTATTATTATTTCTATCTATAGAATTTTTGATTGGCTCAAAAACGATTTCTGTGATTTTATCTAACTTATCCACAGATTTATTGGATGTATAATTTACGATTGCTTTTAATAATTTTCCAGCTTCTACGTCGGAAAGTTTATTAACTACGGTTAAATTATCTGAAAATAACAAAAATGAGTCTTTCATTTTAGGATATTATAAATAATTCTTAATCGAAACTATAATCGTAGATACCATCCGTATTTAGGTATAGAGTGCCTAAAACTACGCCGTCCTCACCCTCAATGATGTCAATGAAAGTTAATGTCGTGTTTGATGCATATTTTCGGGCAAATTGATATGCCATGGTGAAAGGGGTACGGCTATTATTAGCAGAGTAAGCTCTAACGCCTGTTAGCGTGTTGTTGTCTGCGCTAACAAAACCAACATCGAAGCATAATGCTATAGACTGTTCTTTAAAGTCAGCTATATACTCTTGCACATCCAAAAGCGAGTTAAGATCTGTATTATTCTTCATCTTCATTTATTACTAAAGTTATACTATATATTTGCACCTTCACAATGCTTTGTCAAGAATATTTTGGACTAGATAATACCAAGTTTTCTCTTAGCTAAACTAACTATCTGTCTTATGTTTTCCCTAGAGCAATTATAAGCCTCTCCGATCTCTCGCAATGTCTTTTTATCTATAAAGCGCATGTGCATTATCTTTAAGTATTCAGGTTTTAGACTAGACGATCTAGCACCGATGGCTAGGTCGTTTAATATATCTATAACAATTTGGTCATTTACTTTATTAGTATGTACTCCCATTAGTCCCTTTCCATTACGTTATTGTATAAATTATCTAGGTTATCTAAAGCGCTTAAATCCTCTGGTAGAATAACATCGTCTGGGTTAACTGTAGTGCCTTCCTCTTCTACTGCGTCCTCTTGTATCGACTCAACCACTTTTTGCTTAAGTTCTGCGGCGGTCTTCTCTATCCGCATTCTATTTTTTGTCATGTTCGCAATAAAATTAGCATTAGTTTGTAGTCTCTTGTGCGTGTCCCATATATAAGACAGTGTTTCCAGATTTTTTACTGAATTAGCTTTAGCATTTGCACTTATTAGGTAATTTGCGTCGGATATTAATTCAGGCGAGTCCGCTTCTGGATCTTTAACGTCTTGCGTAGGTATACAAAATACTTGTAATAAAGCATATTTATGAGCAACGGACATAGCTTTATTAGAAGCCTTATCGCCACTGTCCATGCCTTCGCCAATTGTATTGGTTTTTACAAAAGAACCATCCACAGTAAAAAAAGTAAAACGAATGTTTAAGATCCTATAGATTAGCATTCCCCCGTTTTTCGAGGGTCTTTCTTCATTTTTTTCTGAAACAATTTCCGACGTCGTAAAAACCTGGTGCTTTGCCATGTGCTTGTTTAGTTCGTTATACACAGCGTCTACCCCTCTGAACTTATAGCGTTGTGCATCGTTGCTAGAATTTTTGGCAACTGGGCCAATATCTGCCATTACGCCCGATATCCTAGAATAAATCAGCCCCACTTTCTTGTCCTCCTTTTTACTAATCTTTCTTACCATGTCCAGCCTTTCCGTTTCCGATATTTAAAAATGAGAAAGCAGAATGATTAGCAATAAAGCTAGGCAAAAATGCACACTCTGGGTCTTTGATAATCATATCGTCTAGCTCTGCCATGGCTTCTAATAGATTAAACTTGCTTAAGTCGTCGTTATAGTGCCACAGCCTCAAATAAGCCATTACCAAAGCCCTCTGTTGCACTGGATTTAATATATCTTTCATCTTCATTATTGCAACTAAATTTATATCTAACTTTAACCTATTACTAATGCTTTGTCAAGTACTTAGAGCTAAGTTAGGAAGGGAGTATTTTTTATATAAATATTCTTTAAGCGTTATTTTTTCCGCCGTTTTACTTCTTAAAACTACTTTTTGCCCTATTCTTTCGCCTCTTGTTACCGCTTCATCAATTAT
>Ga0163155_10007650_pt1 | contig 10140 bp, 6 predicted proteins | sample OliLakLV19SP4G1_FD_148611 | JGI IMG/M metagenome (GOLD analysis project Ga0163155, IMG submission 148611) | Freshwater microbial mat bacterial communities from Lake Vanda, McMurdo Dry Valleys, Antarctica - Oligotrophic Lake LV.19.SP4.G1 | ecosystem: Environmental > Aquatic > Freshwater > Lake >...
GCAAAAGATCTGCGAACAGCACGAACGCGCAGGGCGCGAATAGTGCGAACGTAAAGGGCGCCGGGGACGACCCGACGCCAGGCGGTGCGCCATGATGATCTGGCTGACAATTGTTAGCATGGCGGCGGTGACGCTGGCCACGCGCGCCTTGCCGCTGCTGGTGATGCGCGGCGAGCTGCCGCCCTGGCTGACGCGCTGGCTGAGCTTTGTGCCAGTGGCTGTGTTTACCGCCCTGGCTCTGCGCCCGCTCGTGGTGAGCGGCGGCCCCGACCCGCGGCTCATGCTGGGTGCGCCGCTGCTGGCCGGCCTTGTTGGCGCCCTCGCCGCCTGGCGTACGGGCAGCGTGTTCGGCACCATCGCCATCGGCATGGCAGCATACTGGTTGCTGCGGCTGGCGGGGATGTGAGTGTATGAGAACATGCTACCCGCTGCGACTACGATGCGACGGCGACAATAATCCAGAGCATCAGGCCAACCGCTGCTACGGTGCCCAAACCCTCCACAAGGGCCTGAAAGAGCGCAACGAGCACCCTGAACAGCGCGACCAAGACGATTCGAATAGCCACAAGGATTGCGACCCCAACAATGAAAGCGGCAATAAACTCCAGCATACTGACCTCCCTGATTAAGCGTATCAACTGAGTGCTCGCGCTACGTTACCTGGGTCTATCATAGCGATGAGCGCGGCGCGCTCCATTGCTCTATGCTGCTAATTGGTCTGCGGAAGGCTCCCGCAGAGCTTGCCGTTTGCTCACGCCAATCGCGCAAAAGTCTCACAGGGGCTTATCGGCCGATCAGGTGTGTGCTACACTGGCGCTGTTCGCCGCTGTAACCGCTTCTGCTTTCCGATCAGGGCTCGATGTATGACCCTGCCGCGCAACCATGGTAGCTGGTATGGAGGGGGCGCCACTGTAGCGCTGGGCCTGGCTATCTTCCTGATCCTGGGCTCACTGGCCTACCAGACGTACCGTGCCCGTACGGAGCGCCTCTTCACGAACACCGTAACCCTTGCAGGCAGCGGCTTCGCAGTTGAGGTACGCTATCCGGGCCGGCTCTTGCTCACAGATGCCGCCACACGAGGGGCGCTTGTTACTGCAAAGCTGCTTACCGCGCCGACGACAGCAGCAGGCGGCGCTCTACGCTACACGCTCACATTTAGCGACACGCAGTATCTTGTTTTTACAGATGCGGAAGGGGTGCCCACGCAGCCGAGCATCGTTCTGACAGGAGCGTCAGGCACGCAGCCAATTGGCGCTGCGTTTGTACGTCCGGCGCACGCAAACGATGTATCCGGCAAAGTTACTGCTCTGGGCGCCCGGTTACAGCTTGCAGGCAGCTCTCCCGTCGATCTGGCGCCCACGACAACCGCGTGGATCTTTATCGAGAGCCCTGGGTGGCTGGAAGTGCGCCTGTTCGCTGATCAACTCTTCGGAGACCAGGCGCTGCTCTTTGGTCTGGCGTTGGCCGTGATCGGCTGGACCATCGACGCGGTGAATCGCAGCCACGGGCTGCGTCAGTCGGCTATCCGTGAGCATTTTGCTGCCTTGCGCGACACACTCATTACCGATCCGGCAACAGCAGTTGCCAGCTATCAACTCATGAGTGACGGTCGTCCAGCCTTGGGCGGTGAAGCTGCGGCGGAGCTGGCAAAGTTCAAACAACTGCTCGACACGAAACCAAAGCGTGAGCTGAAAGCGCAGCTTGTGCGCGATGCGGGGAAGCGGCTCGACGACAATCAGATCGAGCGCTGCGAAGTGGCGCTAAAGATGTACAGTTATCTTTTTGATAACGAAGGTGGCCAAACCCAGGCGGCTGAGCCGGGATTATTTGCTACACTGCAGCCGGTGCTAATGCATCCAGATAAGCTGATGAGCGATCAGGCAATCGAGGCCGCGCTGAAGCGGCTTTTTCAACTTGCAGAAGAACATCCCGAAGCTGCGATTGACCTATGCGCGCTGCTGCTGCTGAAGATTGTCGGTAGCGCTGAACAGCTCTCAGAAGAAAAACAACAGAGTTTGGGAGATATGCTCCGCAAAACATTGCGTAGCGAGAAGGTCGCTTCGGCGCGAGAGTGGCAGCCAGGCACGCGGCTGTTACGCCACCATCGCGTGCGCTCAAACAACATCGTTCTGACAGTCGACCGCGCAATGCGTCCCACGCGAGCTACGCGGGTGCCTCCATGGCCCAAGGCGCTGCCGGAGGCCCCGGGCACTGTTGAACGTGAGCCACAACTCTTGAACCGACGTAAGCTGAAGATTAATTTCAACAGTAGGGCGCTAACGCTTGATGAAAACTATCTTGCCCGGGATCTTGTCAACGCCTGTTCTGAGCAACTTGCTCATAGCTCGGCACCGCTGATGATCTGCGAGCCGACGATAGTGCGTTTGGCCGTTGCCCACAACCTCGCTGAACAGACAAAGTCGATGGTGGCGTTTCTCGATCTTCCGCAGCCTGGGATGCCAGAGGCAGGGCTGGCTTCCTATTGGGATCTTATCGCGGGCGCCATAGGCGAGTCCTGGTCGCAACTACTTTGCGAACTACCCGATGAACTGCTTGGCTTGCCCCCCTCCGCACAGCGGTTAATCGGACGCCTGCTCGTGGCCCAAGCCGGGTCTGCCGCCGCTTTCGCTGCGCGCCTGGAGTTAGGTGTTGCCCGTGTGGGTGGAGAAGACAGCGGGACCGTCGAGCAAACTGTCGTGCGTTGCGTGAGCGATGCAGTTGCAGGCCAACAGACCGTACGGCTCTCACGCAGTGAAATAATGACGGCACTAAGGATTCGACCAGCGACCTACCCACTGTCTACCTTGGTGCTCGTGCGGCTGCGTGCGGAGCGTGATGCGAAAATGCAAGCCGCACGTCTACTAAGCCTGGTACCCGCGCTCGCGTGCGAGCAGGTCTATCTGCGTCTGTTTCCTGAACCGGGGCTGTGGAGACATCTTAGGGCTGCCGAGGTTACGCAGCTACACTGGCCTACGGCAAGCCTCCGCGCCTTTGCCGACCGCCTGATTCAGCAGGCAGTGAGCGACTCGAGTGCGCAATATGATCAACTTCAGCAGGAGACCGGGCGGCTCTTGCCACTCGATGAGCTTATAACATGCGCAGAGGGCTCGCCAACCAGGCTCATCCAGCTGCTCCGCGAGTCGTTATATACGCCTACCAGTAGTTAAGCCTTAGCGTAAGTGCGACAAGGACTTCACATGGCAGATCGTCTCATAGCTCGAGCTACCCTGTGACAGCAGCGGCACAGATTCCAGATGCGCTAGCCTATCTCCAGGCGGAGCACGAGGCTGCCTGGCTCGCCAGTGCCTTTGTTGCGCCCAGTGACATGGCCGGCCTGGTTGGTGCGCGTTCGGTTGTGGTGGTTGGCGCCACGGGTTCTGGCAAAAGTGCCCTCCGCCTAGCCTTGGCTGATCACGCCCAGGCGGCTGGACATCTGCTCGTAGAGTGGCACCCAACGTTAGACCCCTTTGAGCTAGGAGCGGTGACGCCTTCGCGGCACTGGTTCGGTCAACTGCTTGATGCATGCCTCGATGCGCTGCTGAAACAGTTGGGCCAGGAGCCTCAGCGCCTTGATGGCGTTGCCACATGGGTGCGCGCCACCCTGCACTGGTTTATCCACACCTACTTATTGGACCTGGCTGGCGACACCGAGCTGTTACTGAGCCGACTTACCGAGGAGCTACCGCCCGCCGGGCAACAGCTGCTGACTGAGCTACTCAAGCTTACGCCGGCGCCGATCTTCCGCCCTGGCACACCAGACTCAAAACTGATCGTGGCACTTGCCGACATGCTGAACCGCCTGGGTTTTGCCGCCGTGTGGCTCGTGATCGATGATCTCGAGTGGCTGCTTGAAGAGGATGCCGCGCGGGCCTCCGATGCGCTGCGCGCGCTCCTCTCTACCCTCGGCCTGTTCGAGGCGCCCCGCTTCGCCGTCAAGCTGCTGACCCCTTTGGCATTCGAGGCCGCGATCATGGGGAGCGGTGGCGTGGCGCGTCGCCGCCTTGATGTCTACCACTTGCGCTGGACGGAGCCACAGCTGCTCACCATCGTGGAGCGTCGTATCGCACGGCTGCTTGGGCGTGAAAGCTTTCAGCTTGGTGCGCTTTACGACCTGGAGCGCCTGCGCGAACGGCTTGACCGCTATGGCGGCGCCGTGCCAAGGGGCTGGTTAGAGATGATCCGCCCGTCCGCAGAGCTTTACCAACGGCTCGGTGCGAGTCGCCCCCTCTCCCCTCAGGAGTGGGAAACCGTTTGGCGTGAGCATCCGCCACTGCTCCGCTTTGATCTGGCGGAGAACCGCGCCTACCTTGGCTACCGTGAACTGCTCGATCTGGCGCCTGGAGCGCAGAAGCTTCTGCGCTACCTTTATCAACACCGGGAGCGCCTGTGTAGCCGCGAAGAGCTTTACTACTGCGCGCTCCTAGAGCTCGAGCGCCCACCGACGCACGGAGAAAGTGGCTATGCCTCGCCAAAAGATTGGGAAGGGCTGTTCAACACCACCCTGTATCGCCTGCGCCGCGCTGTTGAGTTCGACCCAGACCAGCCACTTTACATTGTTACGCGCCGAGGTAGGGGTCTCTTCTTGGAACATAGCTCATAGTCCTTCCTGCGCACATGCGACCAGCGCAGCTAACAGATTTGTTAGCTGTGGGACATAAAACGATGAACAAATTTATGCTTTGCGCGATATTAACCCATCGCGTTAAAGCCAGTGTACGGTTTCTACTGGAGTATGATGGCGTCACTCGAGATAAAGACGCGCACACATGTGCTTCCTGTGAGCTTTTTGTGATACTCTTGTGCGCCCTTCGCGCGACACGAGGCCGCTAGGCGTAGTATGCTCAAAGTACTGTGCTTATTAGGCGATGTGGTCATATGTTCTAAAACACAATATGACCATTGATTAAAGAACCGTTGACGATTGAGGCCAGGCGCTACTTCTATTCACACAGTAGCGGTCGCGAAGAGTAAGACTACTGTGGCGAGCCACCCCAGAGCAGACAAGCGAGATAGAGTGTTATGAACAGAAGGGGAGATCTAGAAGAAGCGACCGCACCCTGGCTACGAAGCCTGGGATTTCGCTTCGACCCCTTTCACTACCTCGAATCCTCCGACGATGTGCGTCTGGGCGCCTATCTTGTGCGTCACGAGCTCGCAGGTATGGCATGGGATGGCCCGCCCACGTTGGTGTTCGCGCCAGCAGGGGGCGGTAAAACGACACTTCGCATGTATGCCGCATACGCCTGCTGGCTGGGCCAGGGGTATGGTCAGGTCTTCCCACTGCCGTATTTACCGGAGCAAGCACATGCTCCAACGCCAATAATGCACCTGGCTGCGATCGCGCAGGGTGGGGCTGTCGCCCTGCTGATCGGCCTGGCCCATTTTCCACGGCGCCTGCTTGACCTTGGCCACCCTGAGCGACGGGCCGTTGCAACCCTGCTTGATGCGGCACTGCCTGCGCCGCTGAGCTACTATCTGGATCAGCTGCGCTCGGATAATAATCCGGCCAGGCTAGCACGGCGGCTGGAGAAAAGCTACCGGCTTCCTACACCCACAACAACGGATCTGATCGCCGAGCTCTGCTCAGCGCTAGAGGCGAGCCTCCCGCAGCAGACAGTGAGCCTGGAGCCGCACGAGCGCTTCGAGCTGCTCAAGACGGTGATCCTTGACGGACTACGCTTTCGCAAGCTGGTTATACAGATCGACAATCTTGACAGCATCGCGGAGACGATCAATAACCCTGAGGCAATGGCCGAGCGCATACTCTGGCCTCTGGAGCAGGCGGTGCGCTGGGCTGAGCAAGGCGTGATTCTAAACGCCTTCCTGCCGAGCGAGCTTGAGGCGTCGCTAGGGCAGCGTAGCCCGGAGTTGCTTGGAGTAGTACGCCAGGCCCGCGTCGTCTGGTCGGACACCCTGCTGGCTGAGGTCATCCGCTTGCGTCTCGGTGACGCAACGGGTGGCCTCTTCAATTCGCTCGACGCTGTGAGCAGCCCCAGCCTCAAGGCGATCGAAGCGACAATCGTTGCTGCGGCGTTGCCGCTGCCACGCGAAGTAATCCTGCTCACCAGCCGCGTCCTCGCTGCCTACGCGCAGCGCGTCGGCGAGGCCCCGGGCCAGATTCAGCCCGGAGATCTGGATCAGGGTCTGGAATGGTACTCACTCCATCGGGTTGACCCTGGACCGCTCGCCCAAGCCTGACGTGACCCGGTGCCACACGCCGTGAGCTGGTTGCCGAATCGCACGCTGACAGGGATCTGGGAGGCTCTTATGCTGGAGTTGCCGCGCTACACCAAGAATAACTTCAAGAACCGCGAGGACGCCATTCAGGAGGTCGAAAAGCTGGTCGCGCGGATCAGGGCTGGCGAACAGCTCGCATCGCGCACCATTGTCTTCGGCGGGGCACGCGGCCTCGGCAAGAGCTGGCTTGCCATCCACCTCAAGCGCGAAGTGCTCGCCGGGCAGCCTGACCTGTTCCCGCTCTTTATTGGGCTAGGGCAGCATTATGCTGAGAACTTTAGTGAGTATGAGGAGCGCGGGCAAGAATGGTTTGTGCAGTCGGGTGCCACACCTGAAGATCAGGTGCGCTCACTTGTCACCTGGCTCGCCGGCGAGCTGAATGTCCCACGGGCACCCGATGTCGGTACCAGCGATCTTGCAAGCTGGATTCTCCGTACCCTTGACCATCCACCGTTCAGCCACGGCAGCGCGCGCTCACGCATACTCGTGCTCGTGCTTGACTCGCTGCTGGAGGCTGATGAGTTGCTTATTGATCGCCTTGAGAAAGATCTGCTCGGCAGCCTGGCGAATCTTCCACATGTGCTGATCGTGATCACAGGGCGCGAAAAAAATCGTCTCTGGAACTCGCCCTCACTCTCAATTCCTATTGCGGCTCAGACCTTGTCGAGCTTTCGGGATGCGCCAGATCTGATCCAGGAACAGCTAAAACTTCAGCTGAAGGGCGCGCCACTCTCACGCGAGGAGCTGGAGAAAATTATTGCGATTGGCCACGGCTACCCGCTCAATAATCTGCTTGTAGCTAAGGCTCTGCGCCGTGAAATCCCCTGGAAGCTGGCAGTTGATGAGCTCGTGGGCTCAAGCGACGCAGGCCCCTGGTTGGAGGCGCTCTGCCTACTTGATGGCTTTCGAGAAGAGCAGATCATGCCAATGCTTCGCCAGTATCGAGCGTCGATAGCTAATGGCAGTGTAGAAGCGCTCGAAGGGCTCGGAAGCGAAAAGGATCTAGCTGAAGCCCGTGTCGTGAAGGAGCAGCTTGTGGCTCAGCGTATGGCGCGCTGGGATTGGAAAGACGGCCAGTATGTCCTCGCCCCCTCTATTCAGCCCGTGCTAGCTTATTACCTCGAAACGCAAAAACCGAAGGTTGCGCGCCATCTGCATCAACAGGCACAGCAGATCTATGCTCGGCTTAACGCCGATTATCCTAACGACTATTATGCCCAGCAGGCAACCTACCACGCCGAGCGCGCCAACCCCGCAGAGGAGGTAATTGTATGACTGATCTCGACAGCCAATGGACAGGCGCTTACGCAACCCCAAAGCTGGTTGGCCGCGACGCAGTCGTTACCCGGCTGCTTGGCGCCCTTGCCGAGGCAGGCACGCAACCCCAGGTGCTGTTCATCCTGGGCGATGGCGGCATCGGCAAAACCCGTGTGCTCAATGCACTGCTTGATCGCCACGCCGCCATGCCGGAGGTCGTGATCGCCCAGCCGCTGATCGATCTTTACGACACGGTCTACCACGGCGCAATCAGCCTAACACGCGCCATCGTTGATCGGCTGCCCTTTGGTACGCAGCGCTTCCGAAATTATGAGCAGGAATATCGCCAGCTCATCGCACAGGAGACCACGGGCGCGCTCAATGATCTCGGCACCCAGCGTAAAGAGACCCTGGAGGATTTTGTTGCCGATCTTGTCACTTATGCCGCCGACCGCCGGGTGCTGATCGCCTTCGACACGGCAGAGCGGCTGATCTACATTCCCGGCAATGAGCACGGCGTAAGGATCGAGATCGCCGAGGCATGGCACTGGCTCACAGCAGTGTTTCATCGCTGTGCCCATGTGAGCTTGATCGTGGCAGGTCGCAGCGAGACTGAAGCCCTGGCAGAGCTCTTCGCGTCGCGTGAGCAGATCGATATTCAGGTTGAGCGGCTCGACACCCTGACGGAGGCCGAGAGCGAGACATATTTCGATTTCGCCGCCGAGGCCGCTGATCTAGCTGGTAAGCACCGGGTGGCGGAAGGGTTGCGCACGCTGGCGCTCGACTACCGGCGACAGGTGTACCGCGCCACCGGAGGGCGGCCGATCTTACTTGCGCTGCTCGCCGACCTTTCGGTGGCACGCGGGGTGGAGGCTGTGAAGGCGACCCTTGCTGCCGCCCCGGCCAAAACTGGCTCAGATGGGGGGGTAATTCTCGACTCCGGGCTGGAGGCGGCGCTGATCCGTCGGCTGATTGAGACGCCATCCCTCGGCATGGTCTTGCTCCAGATGGGCCGACTGCCGCGCGGAGCCGAGGAGCGACTGCTGAGCCAACTGCTCTCCGAGCGCGGCTACAGTGCCGAGGAGAGCACCCGCCAGATTGGCGAGCTACGTCAGCTCTCGTTCGTGAAAGTGCGTGATCAGCGCTACTTCCTTCACGATGAGCTGTACGCCATGCTGGAGCGCGGGATCTATAGTAAACCGACAGACGGGGCCGACGCCGGGCGTGCCTTGAAGACGATCGTAGCGTACCTCGAAACGCGGCACAGTGATCTGTTGCGCGAGCAAGATGAGATCTTCGCGCCGGTTGAGGTTGATCGGCGCTCCGACCGCCTCGACCACGAGCGCCTGGCCGATATTTTGCTGCGCCGTCGGGCGCTGGTGCCCGAGCTTGTCTACTATCAGCTCCGCCAGAACCCGACGCGCGGCTTTCGTCACTACTACCGCCATACTTTCGAGGCGGTTATTTCAGGTGACAGCACACTGGATGTGCAGCTCGAGGCCGCAATTTTGAACTTTCTGCGCGATCGTGACCCCGACCGACAGCTAGATATTATTGGAGGCCTAGAGCGCGAGCTGGTTGTCGCGCTTGCGCTTATCAGGCCGGTGGCGCGCCACTTCGCCGACGGCAACTACACGGAGGCGATCACCGAGGCCGAGCGCCTGCGCGCTGATCAGCCTGAGCTGCTAAACGCCGCAGGCCCGGCCACTAGAGCCGTGCTCGATGTATGGGAGTCATACGCACGTACCTATCGCAGCCACGACAATGATCACACGATCGCACTGAGTCTGCTCAACGCTGCGATCACGACTGTGAGGACAATCCTTGAGCGGAACGACACTGTTGGTGTGCTGACACCTGCGCGGCGCTGGCGAACCACCGGTACATTGGCGCTGGCGTATCAGGTACGTGGCTACCTGCATCGTGTGACAGGCTATCCCAAAGCAGCAGCTGATGATTACACTGCGGCTATCCCGTACTGGCGCGAGCTGCGCGTGAACGTCAACCTCGCTACGACGCTCAATGATCTCGGGTTCGCCCGTGCCGAACAGGGCTATACCGACGACGCACGGGCGCTCGTGCTTGAGGCACTGGAGATCCGGCGAAGCCTTGGAGCGCGTGTAGTTGTGGGCTTTAGTCTGAATACGCTCGCGCTGGTGGACATTTACAGCGAGAAGTATAGCCAGGCCGTGGAGCGCTCCGAGCAGGCTCTCTCGCTCTTCAGGGCGCTTCGGCACGAGCGCGGGATTATTCTGGCACTCATTGCGCGCGCGGAGGCGACCCGCCGCTCTAGCAGCACGACCTACTCGATGTCCTCGAATGACCAGGCCCAACTGCTGCAGCGTGCCGCCCGCGACGCCCGCGAGGCGCGCGACCTCGCACAAAAGGAGCTCGAACGGCGCGTTCGAGCCTTGATCGAGATCGGCTGCGCCACCCGTGATCTAGTGCGTCTGCGTGAGCGAGCCCCACAGCTGCGTGAGAACTGGCAGCGCCTGGCGGACGAGAGCCGTAGCGCACTCGACGCTGCGGCCGCGCTCGCAGCCCAGATCGGTCTTTCGTATCGAGTTGTGGATGCGCGCGTGAATAAAGCCCACCTCGAGTACTACCTCGGTGATCTCACAGTAGCGGCCGAGGCGGCCGCTACTG
>Ga0163155_10007656_pt1 | contig 10135 bp, 7 predicted proteins | sample OliLakLV19SP4G1_FD_148611 | JGI IMG/M metagenome (GOLD analysis project Ga0163155, IMG submission 148611) | Freshwater microbial mat bacterial communities from Lake Vanda, McMurdo Dry Valleys, Antarctica - Oligotrophic Lake LV.19.SP4.G1 | ecosystem: Environmental > Aquatic > Freshwater > Lake >...
GACGAGCGGTCGCTCGAGAGTTCGAGCGAGTCACTGCGCCGGAACGCGAAGTGGGGCGGCTGTCCGAAGACAGCCGCCCCACTTCAGTTCGAGCAGACCGATCGCTTACGCCTTGCGACGCTTTGCAGCGACGCCGGCCAGCGCCAGCAGACCGAAGCCCATCAGGCCGATCGTGGCCGGCTCCGGAACAGCCTGGATCGAGATCAGGATGTCGTTGTAATCGCGGTCAGAGACACGACCCGCGCCAGCGACACCGAACCCACGACCACCGTTGACGTTGTCTTCCATGCCGACGAAGAAGCGAGCGGCCGGGTTGGTGGCGTTGATGATCGCGCCGAAAGCATCGGTCGTGATCGCGCCCAGACCACCGACACCGGTTCCGTTCGTGAACACGGCGAACTGCTGGTTCATCGAGGCCGTGCGCGAACCGATCGCGACGGCGCCCGTGGACTGGGTCGACGTGTAGATCGTGCCGGCGCCCGCTGCAGGCAACGCCTGCGTGATCCAGATGGCGAACGGACCAGAAAGAACCGTGTTGCCGGAGGAGAGCTGGGCAGCGGTGAAGACCGTACCGTTGTCCAGAATCACGCCCCAGGACGTGCTCGCATCACCGGCCACGCGGCCAAGGCTGCGGATGTTGTACATACCGGCCGCGAAGCGGAAGGCGCCCGGGTTGGTGCCACCGGCACCACCGAGGAACACATTCTGGGTCGTGAGCGGAGCCGGGTTCAGCGGCAGGTACACCGGCGCCTGATTGCTGCACGACGCGGCCGAAAGCGCCGGCGTGTTGGTCAGGATGGCACCAACGTTACAGACCGCTGCACCGACGTTGTCGTCGGAGACATTGTTCCAGTACGACCCAGAACCGCTGTTGCTGGGGGCACCGATCGCCTGCCAGGTCTGAGCGCTGAGCGGTGAAACCACCGCAACAGTCGCCAGAGCGGCAACGAAAGTGATACGACGCATCTGATTCATCCTGTAAATGGATCTGGCCTGTACAAGCGTGGACGTCTGATCCAAGTGCAGGGGTCGTGCCGCGAATTCCGGCGTGCCGCGCTCCTGCCACACTCAGATGAAGCCATTATACGACAACGACTTAGTAGTGGTCAACCCCGTTCTGGCCGAGCTCGCCGTTATGAGCAAGGTGTGTAGCGGCACGACAACCGTGGTGCCAATGCCACAGATGCGTGCATCAGCGAACCCGGCTGTGGTACGAGAACAGCGCCCTCGACGGGAAGGTCGAGGGCGCTGTTCCGTGACATGTCAACCTCGTTTCGACTCAGGCGCGGATCGGTGCCAGCCAACGCGCCATCTCCCCCATCGCCATCCCCTTCCGAGCCGCCAGATCCGACACCTGATCCTCACCGATCATCCCCGTCCCGAAATACCGCGCCTCAGGCCGCCAGAAGTACCAGCCCGAGACACTCGCCGTCGGCAGCATGGCGCAGCTCTCGGTGAGGGTGATCCCGGCCAGCGCCGGCACATCCAGTAAACGGAAGAGCGTCCGTTTCTCGGTGTGGTCAGGGCACGCCGGGTAGCCAGGGGCCGGCCGGATCCCCTGGTACGCCTCACTGATCAGCGACTGGTTGTCCAGCGACTCGCTGGCCGCATACCCCCAGTGATCGCGCCTCACGGTCTCGTGCAGGCGCTCGGCCAACGCCTCCGCCAGCCGGTCGGCCAACGCCTTCAACAGAATCGAGTTGTAGTCGTCGTGTGCCGCCTCGAACGCCGCCACCCGCTCATCGATGCCGTGCCCGGTGGTCACCGCAAACGCACCGACCCAATCAGAAACGCCACTCTCCACCGGTGCCACGAAATCGGCCAGCGCCATGTTCGGGCGACCGTCACCCTTGGCCATCTGCTGCCGGATGGTGTGGATGGTGGCCGTGCGGTCGGTGCCGCGCGCCGCCTCGGACGACCAGACGGCGATATCGTCGCCAACGGCATTGGCCGGAAAGAGCCCGATCACGGCGCGCGCGGTGAGCCACCGCTCCGCCACCAGCGTCGTCAACATCGCCTGGGCGTCGGCCCACAGACTCCGGGCGGTTTCGCCGACGACGGGATCCTGCAGGATGTCCGGATAATGGCCGGCCAATTCCCATGTCTGGAAGAACGGCGTCCAGTCGATGCGCGGCACCAGGTCCTCGAGCGGCCAGCTGTCGAACACCGTCACGCCTGGGCGATTCGGCACCACCGGCGTGGATGCGCCCCAGTCGATCACCATGCGATTCGCCCGCGCGCCGGTCAGCGAGACGAGGCGCCTCGCCTTGCCGGAGGTCGCGCGGTGCACCCGGATGGCGTCGTACTCGGCCTTCACGCCGGCCACGAACGCGTCCCGGCCGTCGTCGCTCAACAGGGCACTCGCGACACCAACGGCGCGACTGGCATCCTGCACGTGTACCACCGGACCCGCATACTGCGTCTCGATCTTCACCGCCGTATGGGCGCGACTGGTGGTGGCACCACCGATCAGCAATGGAATCGTGAACCCTTCGCGCTCCATCTCGCCCGCCAGGAACGCCATCTCCTCGAGCGACGGCGTGATCAATCCGCTCAAGCCGATGATGTCGACATTCTCGCGACGCGCGGTCTCGAGGATCTTCGCGCACGGCACCATCACGCCAAGGTCGATCACATCGTAGTTGTTGCACTGGAGCACGACGCCCACGATGTTCTTGCCGATGTCGTGCACATCACCCTTCACCGTCGCCATCAGGATCTTCCCCTTGTTCTTCTGCGCTTCCACCGGCTGGAGCAGCTTTTCGGCTTCGATGTAGGGGATCAGGTGTGCGACGGCGCGCTTCATGACACGCGCACTCTTGACCACCTGCGGCAGGAACATCTTGCCCGCGCCGAACAGATCGCCGACCACATTCATCCCGTCCATCAGCGGACCTTCGATGACGTGGATCGGCCGCTCCACGGTGAGGCGCGCCTCTTCCGTATCCTCGACGATGAAGTCGGCGATACCGTGTACCAGCGCATGCGCCAGACGCTCGCGCACCGGCAGCTCACGCCAGGCCAGCGAGTTGGTCGCCACCGCCGCCGTGCCCTTCACATCGGCCGCCACTTCGAGCAGCCGCTCGGTGGCGTCCGGGCGCCGATTCAGCACCAGATCTTCGACGCGCGCCAGCAGTTCCGGTGGAATGTCGGAGTAGAGCGTGAGCGCGCCAGCGTTCACGATGCCCATGTCCATGCCCGCGTTCACCGCATGATAGAGGAACACGGCATGAATCGCTTCGCGCACCGGATTGTTGCCCCGGAATGCAAAACTGACGTTGCTCACTCCACCGCTGATGCGGGCGTGGGGCAGCGTGGCCTTGATCTCGCGCGTGGCCTCGATGAAGTCCACCGCGTAGTTCGCGTGCTCCTCGATCCCGGTGCCGATGGCGAAGATGTTCGGATCGAAGATGATGTCCTCCGGCGGGAAGCCGATGCGCTCGGTGAGCAATCGGTAGGCCCGCGTACAGATCGTGATCTTGCGCTCTTTCGTGTCGGCCTGCCCCTGCTCGTCGAACGCCATCACGATCACCGCCGCACCGTACTGGCGCACCAGCGTCGCCTGCCGGATGAACTCGGCCTCCCCTTCCTTGAGGGAGATCGAATTCACGATGGCCTTGCCCTGCACCTGCTGCAGGCCCGCCTCGATCACACTCCATTTGGAGCTGTCGATCATGAGCGGGACCTTGCTGATCGATGGTTCGGTCGCCACCAGCCGCAGATAGGTCGTCATCGCCGCGACGGCATCGAGCATGCCTTCGTCCATGTTCACGTCGATCACCTGGGCGCCGCTCTCGACCTGCTGCCGAGCCACTTCGAGTGCCGCCTCGTAGTCACCGGCCAGGATCAGCTTCGAGAACTTCGCCGATCCGGTGACGTTGGTGCGCTCACCGACATTGACGAAGTTGGTGTTCTCGCGGATGACGACCGGCTCGAGCCCACTGAGGCGCAGCGCCGGCACCAGCGTCGGCACGACCCGGGGCGCCACATCCTTCACCGCCGCCGCAATGGCACGAATGTGCGCGGGCGTACTGCCGCAGCAGCCACCGACGATGTTCACGTAGCCGGTGCGCGCCCATTCGCCGATGATCCTCGCCATGTCATCCGGCGATTCATCGTAGCCGCCGAATGCATTCGGCAATCCGGCGTTCGGGTGCGCCGAGACGAGCACATCGGCCACGCGAGAGAGCTCCTGCACGTACGCGCGAAGCTCCTTTGGACCGAGCGCACAATTGAGACCGATACTGAGCGGGTTCGAGTGCATGACACTGATCCAGAACGCTTCGGTCACCTGTCCGCTGAGCGTGCGACCGCTGGCATCGGTGATGGTGCCGCTGATCATGACGGGAACGCGTTCGTGCGTGCTGGCGAAGACCTGCTCGATGGCGAACAGCGCCGCCTTGGCGTTCAGCGTATCGAAGATCGTTTCGACCAGCAGGATGTCGGCGCCACCGTCCAGCAGGCCACGGGTCGCCTCCGAATACGCCGTGACCAGTTCCTCGTACGTCACGTTGCGCGCCGCCGGATCGTTCACCTCGGGCGACAGGGAGGCGGTGCGGTTGGTAGGCCCGAGCACACCGGCCACGTAGCGCGGACGAGATGATTCGCGCACTTCGAAGCCGTCGGCAACCTGCCGTGCCAGACGAGCCCCTTCGGCATTCAATTCGTAGGCCAGCGACTCCATCCCGTAGTCGGCCATCGCGATCGAGGTCGAGTTGAACGTGTTCGTCTCGAGAATGTCCGCGCCGGCATGCAGATAGGCGGCGTGGATCGCCCCGATCAGCTCGGGTCGGGTGATGGTCAGGAGATCGTTGTTCCCGCGCAGATCACGGTGCCAGTCCGCAAAGCGCGCTCCGCGGTAGGCCGCTTCATCGAGGCGTTCGCGCTGGATCATGGTGCCCATTGCACCATCGAGCAGCAGAATGCGCGTCGGCAGCAGCGATTGCAGCAGCTCGAGCCGCTGCCGACGCGTGAGCACTGGTGTGACGGCCCTGACGTCGCCGAGCGAGAATGGCGGCAGTGGCTCGAGTGCCCATTCCGCCTGCTGATCGTGATCGTGCGAATGCGCGCCGGTGTTCATGCAATGGCCTGTGCGGGTTCACGCGTGGCGCGAAGTCCGAGGATGTGACAGATGGCATACGCCAGGTCGGCGCGGTTGAGCGTGTAGAAGTGGAAGTCCTCCACCCCCTCGTCGGCGAGCTTGGTGCATTGCTCGGCGGCCAGGGTCGCGGCGACCAGTTTGCGAGTGTCGGCATCTTCCTCGAGCCCGTCGAAGTGCCGCGCCATCGAGTCCGGCACCGAGGCCCCTGCCATCGCCGAAAACTTCCGCGTCTGGCCGAAGTTGGTCACGGGCATGATGCCCGGCACGATCGGCACGGTGATCCCCGCCGCCCGTGCACGGTCACGGTAGCGCAGATAGATCGCGTTGTCGAAGAAGAACTGCGTGATGGCCCGGGTGGCGCCGGCGTCGATCTTCCGCTTCAGATTGTCGATCTCGGCGTCCATCGACCCCGCGGTGGGATGCGTTTCCGGATAGGCACTCACGCTCAACTCGAAGTCGAACTCGCGCCGGAGCCCCGCGACGAGGTCGGAGGCGTACGCGAACCCTCCCGGGTGTGGCTGGTAGCTGGTCCCGATGCCGGTGACGGGATCACCACGCAGTGCCACCAGATGCCGGACGCCCGTGTTCCAGTACTCGCGCGCGACGTCGAGAATCTCCTCGCGCGTGGCCGAAACGCAGGTCAGGTGAGCCGCCGGTCGCAGTGCAGTTTCGGTCAGGATGCGTCGTACGGTGGCATGGGTGCGTTCGCGGGTCGAGCCACCGGCGCCATACGTGACCGACACGAAGCGTGGCGCGAGCGGCGCCAGTCGTTCCACGGCGCGCCAGAGCTGCGCCTCCATCTCCTCGGTCTTGGGCGGGAAGAACTCGAACGAGACACCGAACCGGTTCGCGCTGGGGCGATTGAGAATCGAGGGGCTCATGCGGATGCCGTGACGTGTTGTAGTGAACAGTCCCAGATGACGACGGTGAGTGGCGCACCGCGGAGGCGTGTCGCTTCGCGCGCGGACAATCCCGCCGCAACGCACCAATGCGCGACGTCTTCGCTGGCGAACCCGAGACGTCGATGCGCGTGTTGCGCCCGCAATGACTCCTCGGCGTGCGGCGCAAAATCGACCAGCAGCAGGCGGCCGCCGGGTCGCAGCACCCGCGCCACCTCTCGCATCACGGCAACGGGATCGTCGGCGAAGTGCAGCACCTGGTGCAGAACGACCAGGTCCATGCTCCGCGGCGTCAACGCCAGTCGATACATGTCACCATGGCGCAGCTGCACATGGCGGAACTCGGGCGAGACCAGCGCAGCACGGGCGTAGGCCAGCATTTCGTGCGATCGATCGATGCCGACCGCCCGGGTCGCTCTGGGTGCCAGCAGCGTCAGGATTCGTCCGGTGCCGGTACCGATGTCGAGCAGATCACCAACCGGCTGGTCGTCGAGGAGCGCCAGCAGCGCCTGTTCGACCTGTTCTTCCGGCACGTGCAGAGAGCGGATGTCGTTCCACTCGTGGGCGTGCGCCTCGAAGTAGTCGTCGGCTGCTTCCTGTCGGCCACGCTGTACCGTTTCGAGGCGCGTCCGGTCATCGGCGAGGATCGGGTCATCGGTGCCGAGCAGCTCGATGAACGTGCGGGCGATCCGGTTGTCGGCGAGCCGGTAGAAGACCCAGCTGCCCTCAGGCACCCGATCGAGCAGCCCGGCTTCGCACAGCAGTCGGAGGTGCCTCGAGACTCTGGGCTGACTCTGTCCGACTACCTGAGTGATTTCGGTGACGGTGAGCTCGCACTGGGCAAGGATTCCCAGCAACCGAAGCCGCGTGGGCTCAGCCGCTGCCCGCAGCGCGTCCAGGAGCGCACGGTAGGACGCGGGCGAGGCTTCGATGTCGGGGTCGGCGGGGCGATGGACTGGGGAGGCCATGAATAAATCATATAAAGTTATGCTTATATGTCAACGGCCGTAGCTTCCTCCGGTTCGTCAGCCAGGTGGGGGACGATCTCGTGGGTGCGGGAGCAACGAGGGCGCGGGAAACGGCGAAGGGCGGATCGAACAGCGGAAGGCTCATTCACTTCCAGCGGCCAGTCGCAGGCGCCGGCCTGCTTCTGGAGGCGGTGTGCGATCTTTCAGGGGTCCCGCATCACCCTACCGACCTGCAGGCCACACGGACTCCTCAGAACATGTCTCAGCCCGACACCACCGCGGTGCGTCCTGCACTGACCCTGCTCTCCGAAGACGAGTCGCTCTTTCGCGATGCCGTCGCGGCCTTTGCCGCCGAGGATGTCGCGCCGAGGGTGAGGGCGATGGAGGCGGCGGGAAAGCTCGACCCGGCAATCATCGCGAAGTACTTCGAGATGGGGCTGATGGGCATCGAGTTGCCGGAGTCGGCTGGCGGTGCCGGCGGATCGGCGATGATGATCGCAATCGCGGTGGAGGAGATCAGCAAGGTCGACCCGGCGTCGGCGATCATGGTCGACGTGCAGAACACGCTGGTCAACTATCCGATCCACGCCTACGGCACCGCCGACCAGCACGCGCGGTACCTGACGCGCCTGACCAGCGACACCATCGGCGCCTACGCGCTGAGCGAGGCCTCGTCAGGCTCGGACGCCTTTGCGCTGCAGACGAAGGCGGAGAAGACGGCAACCGGCTGGAAGCTCACCGGTCAGAAGTTGTGGATCACGAATGGCGCCGAGGCGGAGATCTTCGTGGTGTTTGCGAACACCGATTTCGCGAAGGGATATCGCGGGATCACGGCATTCATCGTCGAGAAGTCGTTCGCGGGATTCTCGGTCGGCCGGAAGGAAGACAAGCTGGGCATTCGTGCCTCGAGCACCTGCGAACTGATCCTCGACGGCGTGGAAGTTCCCGACGCCAACGTGCTCGGCCCGGTGGGTCAGGGGTACAAGATCGCCATCGATACACTCAACGGCGGGCGCATCGGCATTGGTGCGCAGATGATCGGCGTGGCGGCTGGCGCGCTCCAGGCGGCGTGCGACTACCTCAAGCAGCGCATGCAGTTCGGCAAGCCGCTGAGTGAGTTCCAGGGCATTCAGTTTCAGGTGGCGCAGGCGGCCACCGAACTGGAGGCGGCGCGATTGATGGTGTACAACGCCGCACGGCTGAAGGACGCGGGCCACGACATTCAACGTGAGGGCGCAATGGCCAAGCTGTATTCGAGCCAGGTGGCCGAGCGTGTGACGAGTGTGTCGCTCGAACTGTTCGGCGGCTACGGCTATGTGAAGGACTATCCCGTGGAGAAGTTCTATCGCGATGCAAAGATCGGCGCGATCTACGAGGGCACGTCGAACATGCAGCTGCAGACCATCGCAAAAATCGTCCTCAAGTAACGGAGCAGTGGATGCGTACGATCTGGCGGGACGTGGCTAGTGGATTGGAAAGGAAGTTCAGCGCACTGTATCGGAGCGCATGCGCGCTGCTGTTCGCGGCGACGGCAGCGGGTGCACAAGGCGCGCCGACCAGAACACTTCCGCCCGATCGGCAGATCTGCGACATGGCGATGCGCATCATCGCGATGCGGCTGGTCGATGGCGCCGGTGCGCCGGTCGCGGGCGCTTCCATCACGGTGCGCCGCGTCCGGACCCGCACGATGCTCGAGAATACGGAAGCGATGGGCGCCCAGGGCGATTACAAGGTGCTCGAGGATGGTGCGCTGAAGGATCTCAGGCGCGGCGGTGAGCCGTTTGACGTGACGTTTGCCAAGGATGGCCGCACGCGACGCGTGCGACTGCGCATCGGGATGGACGCCAGTGGATGCCATGTGGCACTGAAGTCCGGCCCGGTGCGAGTCGTGCTGTAACTACCGGCTGGTACGACGTCGGCGTGCGAGGCCGAACAGTCCGACGAGCCCCGTCGCCATCAGCGCGTAGGTGGACGGCTCAGGCACGACGTTGTTCATGACGAAGTTGTAGTTCTCGACGCAGCGTGCATTCGGCGCATAGTTCGCGACGCAGGCGTAGCCGAAGTAGCTGCCGTAGAGGCCACCGACCGAGTTGGTGGTAGTGCCCCACGAGCCGACGCCCAGCACTTCCCAGGTGTCGGTGAATGCGGCGCTGCCTGAGTCGCCAGGGCCGATGGACGATTCGCGATCGACGCCTGACCCGCAGAAGCCGAGGCTCGTGCCACCCGGTGCGCGCGGCCCGCAGATGAAGTTGTTCGGAAAGCTTTCGCCGATACGATCGAAATCTGCAACCAGAATTCCTGCGAAGGCCGCCGGATTCGGATTGGCGGAGGTGGCGAAGCTGCCGGCATCATTGCGCGTCGTCTCGAAGACGTTGCGGCCAGCGCGGAGCACGTTCACGGCGCCGAACTGGTTGTTGGCCGTGTTGTTGATCGACCCGGTGACGCCGGTGCCGGTGCGGCCGAAGCCCGCCATCGTGAACTCGACCAGCGGGTTCCCCTGAAACAGGGTGTACCGCCGCGCCGACGCCGGGGCATCGGCCGCGAGCGTCAGCAGCGCGACGTCCTGCTCCTCGACCACCGCCCCGCTGTAATCCTGCTGCACGCGAAAACCGGTGCCATTGACTTCCGTGAACGTGCCGTCGGCATTGCGGAATCGCGCGGTGAAGCTGGCGTGCCGAATGGTATTGGAATTGGTCGCGACGCAGTGGCCGGCCGTCAGGATGTTGCGGTTGTTGAGCAGCGAACCGGTACAGGCGCTGGTCACGGCGCCGGCGGCGTTGCGGAACCAGATGTTGACGACGCCCGAGTAGTTGTTGTCGGTCGACGGCGGCAGGTAGAGCGGATTGTTGATACCGATGCCGGCGCCCACCAGCGAATCGCCGACCACGACGACGCTTTCGACCGTCACGTTCGAGTTATCCCAGGCGTACGTCGCCTGGGCGGACGCCGTCGTCGCCGTCGTGATGCTGATGGCGGCAAGAGTGACCAGACTTTTTCTCATGCGTTTCTCCTTCTGGGAACGATGCGGCTGCCGGCGGGGCAACGGTGCCGGGGAGCAAGGCCCCCCGTGCACAAAGCATCAAGGAAGTTCGTGGTAATTCGTGTTCTGGAGACGAGCGGCCGGCGAATCCGAAGATCCGCCGGCCGCCGTCGCTGCACATCGACTA
>Ga0163155_10007666_pt1 | contig 10127 bp, 6 predicted proteins | sample OliLakLV19SP4G1_FD_148611 | JGI IMG/M metagenome (GOLD analysis project Ga0163155, IMG submission 148611) | Freshwater microbial mat bacterial communities from Lake Vanda, McMurdo Dry Valleys, Antarctica - Oligotrophic Lake LV.19.SP4.G1 | ecosystem: Environmental > Aquatic > Freshwater > Lake >...
GTATTCCAGATAAAAATAAAGGGCCGGAATCAGCAGCAGTGCGAACCACGTCAACGCTGTTTGTGAAAAAAGGATCGGGCCGAGCAGCGGCAGAGTCGCGAGCGACTCCGCCATTGGCTGAAAGGTCGCGGATTGCGGAGCCACTTGCGGGCTGGCGTTGCGCACGATCTGGTTACCCGTGCCCGTGATGCCGAGCGCCAGAAGATTCAGCGCCATGCCTGTCACAATCTGGTCGGCTCTAAAACGCAGCGCGAACGTGGCGAACACAAGCATCAGCGCCACGCCACCGGCCATTCCCGCAGCGGCACCGATCCACGGGCAGCCGCTGGCCCATCCAGCCACGAAACCGAAGAAGGCGCCGCAGAGCATCACGCCTTCGGCGCCGATGTTGATGACGCCGGCGCGCTCGAGAATGAGTTCGCCCAGCGCCACGAGCAGCAGCGGCGTGGAAATCCGGATGATGGCTTCGAGTCCTGCATCCATCAGGCTGCCGCCTTTGACGCGCCGGCTTCAAGGCTGGATTTCTCGAAGACGTGTACGCCGCGAATCAGGATCGCGAGAATAATCAGGCCCTCAATGAGATGCACGACCCAGTAGGACACGCCCGCGCTGCCCTGCATGGATTTTGCGCCGACATCAAGCCCCGCGAAAATCACCGCGACGGGCAACACGCGCAAGGGTTTCAAATCTGCAACCAAGGCGACCGCGATGGCCATGAATCCGTAGTCCGGATACGTCGGCGTGTTGCTGAGGTGCCACAGGCCGAGCACGCCGAGCGCGCCGGCAAAACCTGCGAGCGCCCCGGCGATGGCAAACGAAGCCAGCTGAATCCGGTCAACGGCCATGCCGCACGTTTGGGCGGCTTTTGCGTTTGATCCCACGGCGCGCAAGGCGAATCCTGCCGGCGTGTGCACGAGAAAAACATGCGCGGCGAGGGTGGCAATTACACCGAGCAGAAGAATGGGATGAAAGCGGGTTTCCCAGCCGCTCAGCCGAAGTGCTTCGGCCATATAATCGCTTTTGTGTTCGCTGCCCGGACCCTGCAGCAACCGCAGCGTGCTTAAGAAATAACGGACCAGTTCAAAGGCGATAAAATTCAGCATCAGCGTTGAGATGACTTCCGGAACCGCACGCCATTGCCGCAGCCATCCGGCAATCAACGACCACAACGCGCCGACGGCCGCTCCGGCCACCAGCACGAAGGCGACGCCAAGAACGGGAACGCTTCCGATCGTGGCACCCGCGGCGCCGGTTCCAATCGCAGCGGCGAGCGCGGCACCGGCGCGGGATTGTCCTTCGGCGCCGATGTTGAGCGTTCCCGCGCGAAAGCTGATCAGAATTCCGAGTGCGTAGAATGTCAGGATCACGGCGCGCGACGCGGTTGCAGCGAGGCCGTGCGACGTTCCGAAAGCCCCGCGCCAGAGCGCGTCGAGAGCGCCGCGCGGATCCTGCCCGCTGAGTTGCACAATCAATGCCAGAATCACGAGCGTGCCGAGTCCCAGCAGCAGCAGCCAGAGCATGTCTCGAAAAAGCGTCGATGAAGGCGAGGTCTGCATTGGCGTTCTAGAGTGCTCCCACCATCGCGCGGCCCACGACCGATTTTTCCATGCCGCGAGAACCGAGGATCGAAAGCCTGCCGCGGTAGAGAACGGCGATACGATCGGAGAGCGCCAGTACTTCGTCCAAGTCCGACGAGATCAGCAGCACACCCGCGTGAGTGTCGCGCGCGGCGCTCAATAAACGGGAATGAACCTCAGCCGCGGCGCCAACGTCCAGACCGCGCGTGGGGTTGAATGCGACAATCACTTTGGGCTGGGTGTGAAGTTCGCGCGCGATCACCACTTTCTGCTGATTCCCGCCGCTCAGTGCGTGTGCGGGCAACTCCTGCTGTGGCGGATGGACGGAAAAGGCGTGAAGCAATTCGCCAGACCGCTTGCGCATCGCGGCGTGATCGAGAAACGCAAATCCGAATGCGCGCGTCAGGGCCGGCGAGCGCAGGTAGAGATTCTCCGTCAGCGACATGTCCAGCACGAGTCCCTCGAGATGCCGGTCGCCCGGAATGAAGGCCAGTCCTGCCCGGCTGCGCTCCCGCACCGAACACTCCTTTAGCGACGTTGTGCCCAGAAGAAGCGTGGCGGACAAAGGCAGTGGCGGGTGCGCTGTTCCTGCAAGAATTGCGGCGAGTTCCCGCTGACCGTTTCCTTCCACGCCCGCCACGCCGACGATTTCGCCGCTCTTGATCTCGAGGTCTTCCACATCCAGACGGCCTGGAAATTTGACGCCGGAAATTGAAAGTGCGGAAGGTGTCGCGGCGCTGGGCGGAGCACCTGGAAAAATGCGCGGCACATGTCGGCCGATCATTTTTTCAGCAAGGTCAGCGGGCGTCACGCCGCGCAGAGATCCTGCAAAAACGGAACGCCCCTCGCGAAGGACGGTGACGTCGCTTGCGAGCGAAAACACTTCATCCAGTTTATGTGTGACGATGACGATTGTACGGCCCGAATCGCGCAACGAGCGCAACGTGTTGAACAGGGATTCCACCTCGGGCGGCGCCAACACGGCAGTGGGCTCATCAAGCAGCAGGATCTTTGCTCCGCGGCTAAGCGCTTTGAGAATTTCGACGCGCTGCCGCATTCCAACGGGCAGATCGTGAACGCGCGCCTTGGGATCGACGTTCAACCCGCTCTCCTCGGCGAGCCGGGCCGCGTCGGCTTCGCTTTTTTTACGGTCAAAACGCCATCCAAGCGAGCTGGTGCGATGCCCCAGTGCGATGTTTTCTGCGACGGTCATCGCATCGGCGAGAAGAAAATGCTGATGCACAATTCCAAGTCCGGCGTTGGCAGCGTCCCGCGCCGAAGCGAAGCGAACCGTTTCTCCAAACAGATCGATCGCGCCGCCATCGGGTTTTATCATTCCTGAAACGATGTTGATCAGAGTGGATTTTCCCGCGCCATTCTCACCGACCAGAGCGTGAACGGTCCCACTCCCCACGCACAACTGTGCGTCACAAAGTGCTGCGATAAACCCGAAGCGTTTCGAGATGGAAACGCAGCGCAGAGCCGGGCAATTTGAAATTTCCGGCGGGGCAGGCATGACTTTTACTTTCATGGCGCCTATGACGCACGCGGCTATTTTCACGGTGACAAATTCTAACCCGATGACGCGCTCTGAATTCTCCGAATGGCAAGACGGGAGTAAAGGAAATATCGCTATTTTGTCTTTAATGAAAAATCGGCTGACTCTTCCTTAATCCTGAATCACGAAGTCATTAAGCAGGCTCGACTTAACAAATCTCCATTCGTGGCACTGATCTTGCTTTTAGGGCTGCATCACCAGACGGGTTTTTATCGCAGCAGCCGAGGAGGTAAAAGTGTCCACAAGCTACGTTACCGCAGTTCCTGAACTCACCAATCCACCGGCGGCGCTCGTTATGCAGCCCACTCTTGAAGGCAATTACGTTCAAATATCGAGTCTGCGGCGCGGCGCCACCGTGTGGGGAATGGTGGGCGTCAGTGAAGCGCTTCGCAAGCTGCAGGATCGCATTCGCTCCGCAGCGACAAGCGAGCTCTCTGTACTCATCATCGGCGAAACCGGCTCCGGCAAAGAGCTTGTTGCGAATGCCATACATCAGGAGAGCAAACGAAGCCATCAGCGATTTGTGGCCGTCAACACGGGCGCGATTCCGCGCGAACTGGTCGCCAGCGAGTTGTTCGGCCATGTGAAAGGCTCCTTTACGGGCGCGCTGAAAGACCGTGACGGGCGGTTTGTGGAAGCTGACGGCGGCACTCTTTTCCTGGATGAGTTGGGAACGATGGATGCCCGAACGCAGATCGGGCTGCTTCGCGCATTGGAACAACGCGTGATCCAGCCGGTGGGATCAAGCCGCGAAATTCCGGTCAATGTCCGCATTGTGGCGGCCACCAACTGCAACCTGGTGAACGAAGTTAAAGCGGGAAACTTCCGAGAAGACCTTTATTACCGCCTGGAGTCGTTCGTGATTCCCGTGCCCTCATTGCGGCAGCGCAAAGAAGACGTCCCGGCGCTCGCGGCTTATTTTGCCGAGAAAGTGGCGACGGAAGACGGACGCGAAATTCGTGGCTTTACTCCGCAGGCGCTGCACGATTTGTGTTCTTATGACTGGCCGGGCAATGTGCGCGAGCTTCGCAATGCGGTGTCGCAGGCGGTGATCCTCTCCGCCAATGGAGTGATCGACTCCACGCATCTGCCAGACAAATTTGTGGCCGCACGAAAGGCGCGTGAGACCGAAAGCATCGTCATCGATACGCCACAGCCGCAGGCGGCAAACCCCGTGCTGCCGCGGATGGAAGACAAGTCGCGCGCGCCGCGATTGAATGGAGCGCAGATTCAGCTGTCGCTCGAGTTGGGGCTTGATGCGATGGTTGTCAACATCATGCAGAAAACGCTGGAGGTCTGCAACGGCAACGTCACGCGCGCGGCGCAGATCCTGGGCATCAGCCGCAAAACGATTTACAACCGGCTGCGCGGAGAAGGTCTGGGCAAGAATCGCTTGTTTTCAGAAAGTGAAATGCAGGGCCATGAGTCGCCACATCCGCCGCAGCGGCCGGTTTTCAGTTCGCCGGCGCCGCTCTTTGATTTAGCGCCGCCGACGCCTGCGCAGAACAGTGCGCCTGTCGCGCCGGCGATTGTAATTCCGCTAGATCCCGTGGTGCTGCCACCGCGCTCGCAGGACGATTTCGCCCAGTAAGAGGCGGGCTTTTATCGTTCAGACTGTTTAAGGGGCGGACAGAAATGTCCGCCCCTTTTTTTTTATCCGCACGCGTGTTTGATGCAGCCACTTGACGCCGCCGTGCCGCTCGGAGAAAACGCATTGATTATGGAAGCAGAGATCAGCGTTCTTATCCTCGCGCTCAACAAAGCGGAGTACACGCGGCGCTGCCTTGAATCTCTTTTCAGCAGCACGCTGCGGCCTTTTCATGTGGTGCTGGTGGACAACGGTTCGACGGACGAAACGCCGCGGGTGCTGGATGCCTTTCAAGCGCGCGCGGCTGCGGAAAATGTGGCGGTTTCGCGGCTGAACCTGACAGAAAATGTGGGCGCCATTACCGGCCGCAACCGCGGTATGGAACTGATGAGCGGGCGGTACTGGGTTTTTCTCGACAACGACATCGTGATCCGCACGCGCTCGTGGCTGGAGAGACTCCGGCATTCGCTGGAGAGCGATCCGCGTGCGGGCATCGTCGGGCCAAAGCTGGTTTACGCGTTGCCGCCGCACGATATTCAATGCGCGGGATGTTCCGTGACCAAGGGCGGGCGCGTGATGTTCTCAGGGCGCGGGCGGCCGAGGCTGGATCGGCCGTTCACTACACCGCGAGATTGCCAGACGCTGATCAGCGCGTGCTGGATGATGCGGGCCGACATCGCAAAAAAAATCGGGCCGCTCGACGAGCGCTATTCGCCGGTTCAATTTGAGGACATCGATTACTGCTACCGATTTCGCGAGGCCGGGTATCTCTGCCGCTACGATCCGTCGGTGGAACTCTACCATTTCGAGAACGTGACGACTGGGCGCACGGGGACGTTGAACTATCCGTACCTGACCGTGAAGAACGGTTTGAAATTCAAACAAAAATGGGCCGCGCGGATTGCCGCTGAAGACGGACCGGCCGACAGCGAATGGGCCTGGGCTCAGATCGACATGGTGCGTCTTGAAGACGTACCAGACTCGCTTGAAGAACTGGATTGAGGACCGTTACGACTTTGGCTTGGAGGGCGGCAGCGTTTCGGTCTTCGCGCGCGAGAGCACGTCGCTGAAGAGTGTATCGGCGCGATGCTGAACGACGGGACTGACCAGCCGCTTCGAATCCATCGCGTCGGAACCCTGATTTAGAAAGTGATGCTTGAGGTAATTTCCTAGCGTCACATTCGTGGGGCCGTAGCGGTTGTGGTACATGTAATATTCGAGCGCCACACCCATTTCGCCGGCGGTCTGATAGCGCTTGCTCAGGTCTCGTTCCAGCGATTTCAGGAGTACATCCCGCAGCATGTCGGGCATGTCGGGGCGGAATTTCTTGGGATCGGGGATCGCTTTGGTTTTCACATTATCGAGCGTTTCGTAAATGTCATCAGTCTCAAAAATGTGATGGCCGGTAAGCAATTCATACATCACGATGCCGAGCGAAAAAAGATCGGAGCGGCGATCGGTGTGTTCGTACCGCGCCTGCTCGGGCGACATGTATTCGACCTTGCCCATCAACACTTCGCCTTCTTCCTGTTCCATGAGCTGGCGGGCTTTGGCGATTCCGAAGTCCGTCAGTTTGACGACGCCTTCGAAATTCAGCATCACGTTTTTCGGCGAGACATCGCGGTGCACGATGCCCAGGTGCTGGCCGTCGCGGCCGAGCCGGTTGTGCGCGTATTCCAGTCCGCGGCAGATGCGGCTGATCACGAAAGCGGCGAGTTCAACGGGAAGCTCGATTCCGCGATCGAGATGGTAATCGACAAAGTGCTCGAGATTGATGCCTTCGACGAATTCCAAGGCGATGTAATAGATGTTTCCGGTCTTGCCGAGATGGTACACCTGGACGATGTTTTCATGGACCAGATCAGCGACCAGCTTGGCTTCACCGATGAACAGGCGGACGAATTCAGGATTCGTCGAAAAGCTTTCGAGAATCGTTTTTATGGCGACTGTTTTTTGAAATCCCTCAGCTCCGTACTGCTGCGCCTCGTACACCGCGCCCATGCCGCCTTCAGCGAGCAGGCGCACCATGTAGTAGTGCTTGGATTCACTGATGGACTTCAATTCATCTGCTTCGGCCATACCCTGCCTCGCGATCAGGACATTCCATGCCATGCCAGAAATTTTGGTAACTCGCTAACTTTGCGCGATTGTCTTGATTCTGTCAATTTAAATTCGAGCGGAGCGCGGCTCAACCGCGATGAGACTTCAATTCTTTTGATTGTGAGCGGGGGTGTTCTCAGGCTGAGGCGCGCGGAACACCGCGCGCCTGCAACCGGCTACGTTTAGAATCCGCTGGGGAACGAGATGCCTTTTTTGCCGATGCCCTTATCGCCGGCGTCCGCATTGTAGACATACCGCACCACCGTCGTGAGCGGCGTGGATCCATTCACGACGATGCTAATCGGAACATCGACGCTGCCATTGACCACCGTTGCCGACGCGGCGTTCAAGGCGCTCGCCAAGGCCGCGCGCTGCAGTGTCAAACGCAGGAGACGCTTGCGGCCATCGAAGTCGAACTTCAGGCCTAGTCCCTGATCCCTGTAGCGGCCGCGAGCATCGGTCTTAAAAAGGGGCAGCTTCAGTGCCGTGGCTCCGGCGCCGATCGTCAACTGAATCGACGCGTTAGCGAGCGTGTCAACGAAGATGTTCGACTTGAGTTGCACATCCAGCTTGTCGCCATTCGTCGTTTTGAAGTTGAGCGAGAACGTGCCCTTCAGCGCAAACATGCTTCCCGAGACCTGCACCAGAAGGAAGTCCTGCTTGAGCATCGGATTGTACTTGGCATCCTTGAACTGCACCGGCAGCGTCGCGAGGTTGCTCTGAAAGGCAATGATGGATTGCAGCGCGGCGTTCGGGTCGTTGGCCGGCGGTATGGTCGCCAGAGCGGTATTGGGCGGCAGGCGACCGTTGTCGATCGTGGACAACGTGACCTGGTAAATGCCTTGATTGGTATACGTATGGCGCAGCAGAAGACTCGGTATTGACGGGGGCAACGAGGTGAGCAATTCACGGCTTCCATCACCCCAGTCGATGGCGGCCCAGATGATGTAGCCGTCCTCATCGGAGCTGAGGCTGGGATTGATCAGCACCTCCACAGGCAACACACCGGAAGTGCTTGATCCTTCCTGCAAGATCACCGGCGTGGGCGGAAGATTGAACAACGTGATCGTGACTTCGCCCTGCGTGAATGCCGAGGGGCCTTCGCGGAATTCGTTGGTTGTCTTATCGCGAATCGTGACGTCGATGCGCAACGCGACCGGAAACTTCTGATTGCCGCAGAACGTTTTTGTGACGGAGGACAAGGCGATGGCCGGATTGGCCGTGGGGTTTCCGGGAACGATGACCGGCGGAGTAGTATCGCCGAAATCCCAGATGGCCAGGTAGAGGTATTCTTCGTTCGGGTTGCTGGACACGGGCAGATAGGTGCAGGCGGGATTGAAAGTGACCGCGGCCGCCAGTGAACCGCCGCCTTGATTGCGGGTGAAGCAGGGGACCGGTACCCTACCTTGATTGGGCGCGGCGGTGCTGACATTCGCCTGTCCGATGCTCACGCGACCGGGGCAGTTTAAGGAGCCTGCGAAAATTCCTGTTCCGCTGATACCGAACACACCTATCGAGACGGCCGAATTTCCGGCGAGCGTCTGCTGCACGGCCGTCAGGGCTTCCGGAGAACCGGGCACGGGCGTGGGGTTGGCCACGCGGCTGATGTAGCGCACGCGCTGATTGACATTGTCGCTAAAGAAAACGTCACCGACATTATTGACGATGATTCCAGGGCCTGAGCCGACGAAATTACCGGCGGGACCGTTGCCCTGGGAGTTGCTGAAGTTGACTTGCGCGTTGACGGCCGGGCCACCATCGCCACTGAAGCCGGAGGTGCCGTTGCCAGCGGCGGTGGAGATTTTGGAATCGAGGATGCTGACGACGCGGATGCGTTCGTTCAGTTCGTCAAGAACCCAGAGATTTCCTGCCCCGTCCAATGCGACGCCGGTCGGGTCGTCGAGGCTGGCCTGACTGGCCAGCGCATTGTCACCACCAAACCCATCGGCGCCGTTTCCAGCGACGGTATCGATGAAACCATTCTTGATGTTGATGGCGCGAACGCGGTTGTTGTTTTCGTCGGAGATGAACACATTGCCGACCGGATCGATCGCGATAAAATTGCCGCCCAATCCGAAGCTGAATGTCGCGGAAAGGGCATTACCGCCATCGCCTACGAAGCCGGGAGGATTTCCGGGAATGCCAGCAAAGAGCGAGATGAAGCCGGTCGTGATATCCACGCGGCGCACGACGTTATTGCCGCCGTCGATGATGTAGAGCAACTGCGCCGTGTAGTCGAGACTGATGCAGGTCGGCGCATTCAAAAGCGCCGCGATGGCCGGTCCGCCGTCGCCGCCGAAGCCCGGAGCGCCGGTTCCAGCAAGAATCGAGATAATGCCGGTGGTGCCGTCGACGCGCCGAATCTGATGGTTGCCAGTGTCGGCGATGTAGATGGTATTCTTGGAATCGACCGCGATGCTTTCCGGTTGGAACAGCAGCGCGGCGGTGGCCGGCAAGCCGTTGCCGCCCGTACCCGGAATCGTTCCCACGCCCGCGACCGTTGTCACGACGCCGGTCAAATTGTCGTATTTGCGGATGCAATGATTGCCGGTATCCGCGATGTAAATATCGCCGTTGTTCCCGGCCGCCAGGCCTTCCGGGCCGCGCAGCCGCGCGGCAGAGCCCTGGCCATTATCGCCGCCAAATCCGGCCACACCGGTGCCGACGGCGGTATAAATATTGCCTGGCGATATCTGTCCCGCGTGCGCCGCGCCGGCCAGTAGGGCCGCGCAGAACGCAAGGATAGACATGGATTGAAGCCGAGCAGTCCGACTCGAGCAGACGTGCGACATTATTGGATTCCCCTTGCTGATCCCGCAACCGGCTCACAGCCGGCGTTGCCGTTACTTGGTGTTGCGCACAAATTCCGTCGGTGACTTCTTGGTCAACTCGAAGCGGGCCGCGCCATTGAAGATCTGATCGTTCTCCGGCTGGATCTGCAATCCCAGCATCAACATCTGTACGCCCAGCGCGGGATTCAAGCCGACCAGTTCGTTGGGAATGGCATTGGTCTTGACGCGGAAGTCGCCGGCGCGGTTCAGCCATTGCAGCGTGGCGATACCTGTCTTGCCCAGCGCCTTGCTGCGTTTGAAGTTGAACTTCAGATTGGGCGCCTTGCCCGTGACTTTGAATCCAACCGTGCTGCTGAAGTTCAACGTTTCAGAGTAGTTGCCCAACGAAACGACCACGTCGCTGTTATCGGTCGGGCGCAGGCCGTCTCCACCATAGCGCGAGAGCTTGCCGGTGAGATCCGCGTAAACATTCTTGCCTTCCAATTTCACCTTGGCGCCGATCACCATAAAGG
>Ga0163155_10007673_pt1 | contig 10114 bp, 8 predicted proteins | sample OliLakLV19SP4G1_FD_148611 | JGI IMG/M metagenome (GOLD analysis project Ga0163155, IMG submission 148611) | Freshwater microbial mat bacterial communities from Lake Vanda, McMurdo Dry Valleys, Antarctica - Oligotrophic Lake LV.19.SP4.G1 | ecosystem: Environmental > Aquatic > Freshwater > Lake >...
GAACCCCGGGCATGCGGCGATGCGGACTGAGCATTTTTCTGCGGGAAGCTGTTCGCGGCTGAGCGCCACCTGGCCGGCGTAGGGCTTGGCGTGGAAGCCGGCGAAGCTGGCCATGTCCATCGTCTCTTCCATGGTGTGGCACGGAATCGTGTTTGGCGCGGACGGATTGGCAAAGGCTTTGGCCACCGCGAGCGGATCGACGCGCTTGTTCTCGACGGTCTGGCGAATCAGCGAGAGCGCGTGCTTGCGATCGTGGTTCATCTGGCGCAGCGTCTGCAGCAGCATTCCCGAGCGCAGATAGCCTTCTTCCTGCGTCAGCGGGATGAGGACGTGGCGCATGTAAACGCCGTGTTGATTCATGATGAACACGGAACTGACTGAGCGCAGATTGATTTCGTTGATCGTTTCGAGCACCGGAACGTTCTGCATCTGCGGCAGGTCGATGACCTGCGATTCCATCATCAACAAGCCATTGGCGGCAAAAACGCGGTAATCATCGACGGACGTCGTCTCCAACTGCGTGCTGTGAAATTTTACCTTCGCGCGGAACGCCTTGTAGCCGGGCTCTTCCTGGCAGGGCCACATCTTCAGGCGGAAAATTCCGATGGCGATATTGGTCAGCGCTTTGTCCGGATCTTTCGGCGCAACGGGCGCGGCGGCGGGAGTCGTCAGGGACGCGGAGGGGCCTGGGGCTTCCTTGAGCGCTTCGATTTCGAAGTCATCATGCAGAATGGCGCGTGTGACTTCGTTGGAAACATTCTCCATTTCGACATCGTCCGACGACGCCATGTTCGGAACAGTATTGGACTTAAAACAGTTCTGGCAGAGCACTTTTTTGCCCGCGTCGCTCACGGGACATTGCATGGCCGAAGCGCAATGGGCGCATATCACACGAATGCCATTCATAAAACTACTCCCCCGGAATTTAGTACTGTCGCACCTTGCAACATATCATAAAAGCGAACGGTTTCGCAAGGTGCAGAACGAAAAATGGGTAACACTCTGGAGCAACATTAATCCTACCAACGCTTTAAAAAATTTCAATAGCCGCACTTTGTGTGAAATGTGCATTACGTCATTTACTGAACCGCCAAGGCGCCAAGGACTGCTATATAAGGAGAGGGTCATTTCTTTTTTACGGACCACTTTCCTCCGGGGAGGTCCTCCACTTCATATCCCAAGCCTTTAATGCCGTCGCGAATCTTGTCGCCGAGCTGGTACGCTTTCGCCGCGCGGGCGTCCTGCCGGGACTGCATCAACAGATCGACGAGCTTTTCGGAATCGCCGGCCGCCGTCGCTTTCGCGCGAGTTGGGCGGATGCCGAGAACTTGCAGCAGCTCAATGATTTGCCAACGAAGGAATGCAGGACGAAACTGATATTCAGTGTTGCGCATGTCCTTCGTTAGTTCTTGATTTACGATCGTGCACATATCGAAAATGATTCCGAGTGCTCCGGCAGTATTGAAATCGTCGTTCATCGCAGAATCGAATGCTAACTTCAACGGCTCCGGTTCAATGCTTCTCGAATCTAAGTAAGTCTTATCGAGAGATAACGCGACTTTCTCCAACGTATTATATATCCGCTCCAACCTTGCCGTCGCCTCATCCAGCATCGCCGGCTCGAACACGATCGGCGAGCGGTAGTGCGAACTCAGCATCATCATGCGAACGGCCATCGGGTCGTACGGACCTTCCGGCCAGATCATTTCGCGCAGCCACTTCACATTGCCGAGCGACTTCGACATTTTCACGGCACCCGTATTGGCATCGACCAGATCCGCCGAGAGCGCCGCGTCTTCAGGCCGAGCTTTCACCGTCACGAACGCGTTATGCACCCAGTACTTCACCGACTCCGCGTTTTTTAGTTCCTCGCAGTACGCGCACTCCGTCTGCGCCTTCTCGTCTTCGTGATGCGGAAAAAGCAGGTCCTGGCCGCCGCAATGAATATCAAACGGCACGCCAAGGTACGCACGTGACATCGCGCTGCACTCGAGGTGCCAGCCCGGCCGGCCGCAGCCCCACGGCGAGTTCCAACCCGGCACCAGTGCGCCGCCTTTGGCGATCTCTTCCTTGTCGTTCTTGTTGAGCTTCCAGAGCACGAAATCGCCCTGGTTCTTTTTCACGGCCATGCGCGCCTGATCCATGCGACCGGAGAATCCGGCTTCTTCTTCATCCAGCTTGCGGCCCGACAGCGCGCCGTAGCGTTCGTAACTGGTCGTATCAAAATACACATCGCCGTCGCTGGCGATGTAGGCGTGTTTTTTCTCAAGCAGCTTCACGACGATCTCGAGCATCTCCGGAATGTGATCGGTGGCGCGCGGAAAAAAGTCCGCGGGCTTGACATTTAGCGCCTGCGTTACGCAGTGAAATTCGTCGATGTACCGCGCCGTGATCTTGCGGAAGTCCTTCTTTTCTTTGATCGCGCGCTTGATGATTTTGTCATCGACGTCGGTGAAATTCATCACGTAGCGAACATTGTAACCTTTGTATTCCAGGTAGCGCCGCACGACATCGGGCGTAATCGCCGCGCGCGCGTGACCCAGATGCAAACTGTCGTAGACCGTCGGCCCGCACGTGTACATGGTCACGCGCTGATCGTTCAGCGGCGCGAACAATTCCTTCTTGCGCGACTGCGAATTCAAAATGTTCAACGTCGTTGCATTTTCGTTCGGCATGATGGGCAGCGTTGCTCTAATTCTCGGTTCACCAATTCACGAAGGTACTCTTTTTATTTGGTCAGAGGTCATTTGTCATTTGTCATTTTGTTCGTTGTCAGGGGTCTGTGTCACGTTGGTTGCATCTATCCTAACCCCCGGCTTCAGCCGGGGGACTCGTAAATGTACCATTCTTCAACCCCTGTTTACGGGGGTTCGAAATATTTCCCCCCGCGAGCAACGCCCGTAGTTTATTTTCATACCGTTTCTCTCAATTCTCTCAAAGCGGAGTTGCTTGCCGCAGACGCTGCTTCGCGGCAACACGGCAAACTCAGTTCAAATCTGCGCACACTCCACCGCGGGCCTGTGCCACGTTGGTTGCATGCGTATCCTAACCCCCGGCTTCAGCCGGGGGACGAACAATGAAGATCGAATTATTACGCACGTTTACGGGCGTTACTCGCGCGCGGGAAATGCTTTTTAAACCTCCGTAAACGGGGGTGGAGAATAGTTTTTTCCATACCACCCCCGGCTGAAGCCGGGGGTTAGGATTGAATGCAACCAAAGTGAACAGACCCCTCCACCGCTTGAAGATTACCACGGGGGTGGGAAGAATACGGGGTGCGGCCCTATGCTTTTTTTGACGATTATTTGAAAGTCTCTCGAAGAAAACAGTGGCGGACGCGTCAGTATTAGGGTTTACTTCGGAGTGTGAAAGTCTCTGGGCGACGTCACGTGAATTATACTTTTTTAAACAAAAAGTGCGCACGTGTGCGTTCGTGGACAGAATGCGGCCTTCCGCTGCGCTCGGCTGACGGGGTTGAAACCCCGTCTACTACTTGTGCATTTAATTACTGGCAAATCGACGCTCACAAATCATAGCAACGGATAATGGACGGTGGCGAGTCACAACATTCTTGTTCCTCTAACCGTCCTAGCTTATATAATGGCGAACTCATCTGTGGAGTACAGTCATGAGATCAAACTATGCGCCTGAGCAGGAAGCCGCAAAAAAGCCCGACCCCAATTTGCCGCCGCCTAAAAAAGGTGTCGGCGAAGTCAATCCGTTTGATTAAGCTGTCCGTATTGCGTGGAGAGTAATGTCAACGATGACGATGAGATTGAAAGCTGTTGCGATTCCGATGCTGTTCGTTGCTGCCGCGTCGTTCGCTGGCGAAGACGAATTGTTTTATGAAGGCAAGAACGCCGCACAGTGGGCCGTCGAATTTAAAGCAGGCAACGCCCGCGCCACGCATGCCATGAGCCGCCTCGGCAAAGACGCCGTCCCCGCGCTGCTCGAACTGCTCAAGGACAAAGACCCGAAAATCAGCTCGCAAGCCGCGACGCTGCTATCCAAACTGCAGACCGATGCCGAAGCCATTCTCGCGTTCATGACCATGCTCAACAGCGAACACTTCGAGGTTCGCCGCAACGCGGTGAAACTGCTCAGCAAACACGTCGGAAAAGATGCTGCCGTCACCAACGTCGTTCGCGCGATGCTCAAAGACAAAGACGCCGCCGTGGTCGAAGCCGCCGAAGAAGCGCTCAAGCCCGTTCAAGCGACGCTGCACTTGGATGACGCAAAAATCCTGGTGCGGCGCGGAGACCCGGCGGGTGCTCTGGCCGCGCTCGAAAAAGCCTCCGCCCTCGAGCCGGCCCATGCCGAAATCAAAACTTTGAAAGCGCAACTGGCCGACACCGTGGCCAAACAGGCCGCCGCCGAACAAGCCCGTCTTGAAAGCGAAAAGAAGATCGCCGCCGAACAGGCATTGCTCAAGGAGGCCCAGGCTCAGAAGCGAAAAACATTCGATCAGCTTCTGGCCCAGGCTCGGGAACTGATCAAGCAGAACGATTTCGACCGCCCCTCGCGCGTCATCGCCGAGGCTCGGAAACTCTTTCCTGATGACCCCGCCGTCTCAGCCATCGCCACGCAGCTGGAGAAAGCCAAGGAAGGCGTGATCGAAGCCAAGGCGAATGCGGCTCGCGCGGAAGCCGAGAAGGCCAAGAAAGAATTCGAAGAGAAAATCGCCGCCGAAAGCGCGCGCGTCGAAGCCGACAAAAAACGCAAGATCGACGACGAGAAAGCACTCGAAGAAAAAGCGCGCCTTGAAGCGGCCAAGTCCGCGGAGCAGAAAGCGAAAGAAGCCGCTGAAAAGCTGGCGGCCGAAGAAAAAATCAAAGCCGAAGCGCTGAAAATTGCCGAAGAAAAAGCGAAGGCTGAAGCCGCCACACGCCTCGCCGCGGAGAAGGCCAAAGCGGAAGCCGACCGTCTCGCTCAGGAAACGCTGAAGGCCGAAGAAAAAGTGAAAGCTGAAGCGCTGAAAGCCGCGCAGGACAAAGAACGCGCTGAACTCGCCGCAAAGCTGGCTGAAGAAAAAGCCCGCGTCGAGGCGGAGAGAATCAAGGCCGGCGTCCAGACTCCCACCAAGACCGCCGCGACTGCTATTAAGGAGGCAGACGCCAAACCCACATCGCCCGACGTCCCCAAACGCCGCAAACGCGTCGGCTCGGAAGATGTCGATTAACCAATTGACACTGATTCTCAATTGGTTATCGTGCAACGCTCTCGTAGATTCAAAAGGCGTTGAGGATTGCGAATGATCAGCGGTACGGTCGGCACATTACCCTTGCTTCACGACCCGCGAAAAAACGAGCGCGTCGTGATCGAACGCCTCGGACGCTGGCAGGTTCTAGGAACCGACCGGCGCAGTTCCGCGTACCTGGCGCATTTCTACGGAAGCAACACGCCGGTGCAGATCCTTCTCGCGCCGCTGCGGATCAACTCCGTTCTGCCCCTCATCTCCATTCTGACGCCCTGCCGCGCCACCGGCGGAAAGTTCGAATTTCTTGTCGGTCGCGCCGCTCCCGTGCGTCTGTGTTGTTACGCCTGCGTGCGCAGAAAACTCGACGCGCTGAAAATCGCATCGCCCGACGCGCGCGACTGGATTGTTTACATGATTATGGAATCAGTCGGCTACATGGAAGGTCCGGCTCCAAAGGAGCGGTCTCGTGAGCGGCTTTGACGCAGGGCGCTAGGAATTCGGCAGATGAAAACGCTGGAATTATTCGTCGTTCTCGTCAGCGCACTCGCGTTCGCCGGCGACGCTGAATTCACCGATATTCTCGGCCAGCCGCAGCGTCCGTTTGAAAAAATCGACAAGGCCGCCGTCTTCATTTTCATCACCCACGACTGCCCCATCGCCAACAAGTTCGCGCCCGAAATCAAACGCCTCCATGCCGCTTACTCCACGCGCGGAGTCCGCTTTTACCTCGTCCACGCCGAACCTGAATTCAAACCCGAGGCCGCGAAAAAACACGCTCAGGAATTCGGCTACACTTGCCCTATCCTGATCGACACCCAGCACGCGCTGGTCAAGCGCGCCGGCGCCACAATCACCCCCGAAGCCGCCGTTTTTTCTCCCGGTGGCACGCTGCAGTACCGCGGCCGCATCAACGACATTTACGTGGACCTCGGCAAAAGCCGCACCGCCCCCACGCGACACGACCTCAAGGACGCGCTCAATTCCATTCTCGCTGGCACCCCGGTCAAAACCCCGCGCACCCCCGCCATCGGCTGCCAGATTTCCGATCTCGAACCCCAAAAATGAGCCTGTACCGCAGGCTTCCAGCCTGCCAGTTTCCGTTAGTTATTTCTCGTCCTGCCTGCACGATCCCCGAGCGATTAAAGTGGCGTGTTCGCGATAATCGCAGGCTGGAAGCCTGCGGTACAAGAATCTCGCATTTGAGCCCAAGCCCCTTTTTTGATATAAAATAAGCACCATTGGAAAAAGGAGCTCCGAAAGCCCATGTCCGATCAACTACCCATGCTTCAAAAACTTTTCAAGACGTTCTCCGAGCGGCATAATCTTCTGCGCCGGCGTCTCTCCCGCAATCTGACCATGGCCGAAAAAATTCTTTTCGCGCATCTCGATCAGCCCGAAACTCAGGAACTCAAGCGCGGCGAAAGCTTCCTAATGCTCCGTCCCGACCGCGTCGCGCTCCAGGACGCCACCGCCCAGATGGCCATTCTGCAATTCATCTCCAGCAGCAAAAAGCGCGTCGCCGTTCCCACGACCGTGCACTGCGATCACCTGATCATCGGCCGCGCCGGCGCCGCTCCCGACATGGAAGTCGCCCTGCGCGACAATAAAGAAGTCTTCGATTTCCTCGCCACCTCCGCGAAAAAATACGGCATGGGTTTCTGGAAGCCCGGCGCTGGAATCATCCACCAGGTCGTGCTTGAAAATTATGCCTTTCCCGGCGGCCTCATGATCGGCACCGACAGCCACACGCCCAACGCCGGCGGCATGGGCATGCTCGCGATCGGCGTCGGCGGCGCGGACGCGGTCGACGTCATGGCCGCAATGCCGTGGGAACTTTTGAATCCCAGGCTCATCGGCGTCAAACTCACCGGCAAACTCAACGGCTGGACCAGCCCCAAAGACGTCATCCTCAAGATGCTCGAGAAACTCACCTGCGCCGGCGGCACCAATAAAATCGTCGAATACTTCGGCGAAGGCGTCGCCAGCATCAGTCTCACCGGCCGCGGCACGATCACCAACATGGGCGCCGAACTCGGCGCCACAACGTCCGTCTTCCCCTTCGATCAGCGCACCGTCGATTACCTGAACGCCACCTTCCGCGCCGACATCGCCGCCGAAGCCCTGAAGTACAGCGCCTCCATCAACGCCGATGCCGACGTTCACGCCAACGCTGCAAAGTATTACGACCAGGTCATCGAGATCGATCTGACCACGCTCGAACCGATGCTCGTCGGCCCTCACAGCCCCGACATCGCGCACGCCGCATCCGAGATGAAAGCGCACCAACAGAAAGAAAATTATCCCGACGAAGTCAAGGTCGGCCTGATCGGCTCGTGCACCAACAGTTCTTATGAAGACATCGGCCGCGCCGCGCACGTCGCACGCCAGGCCATGAACAAAGGCATCAAGCCCAAAGCGCCGCTGCTCGTCACGCCCGGTTCCGACCAAGTCTACGCGACCCTCATGCGCGACGGCCAGCTTCAGACGCTGACGGATTTCGGCGCCACCGTGCTGGCCAACGCCTGCGGCCCGTGCATCGGGCAATGGAAGCGCGAAGACATCAAGGCCGAAAGCCCCGAGTCCAAGAAACCCAACGTCATCGTCACGAGTTTCAATCGTAATTTTCGCGGCCGCAACGACGGCTTCGCCGCCACGATGGCCTTCATCGGCTCGCCGGAACTGGTCGTCGCCAAAACGCTCGCCGGCTCGCTCTCCTTTAATCCCGTCACCGACACGCTCGATTCCCCCAACGGCCCGGTCAAACTCGATCCACCTTTTTCAGAGGATCTTCCGCCCAAGGGTTTCGTGCGCGACGAAAAAGGCTTCCAGCCTCCGGCCCCCGCAAAGGAATCGGAAAAAGTGCAGGTCGTCGTCGCGCCGAACTCCGAACGCCTGCAATTGCTCGCCCCGTTTGATCCATGGGACGGCAAGGACATCACCGGCACCCGCGTGCTGGTCAAGGCGCTCGGCAAATGCACCACCGATCACATCTCCGCTGCCGGAAAGTGGCTCAAGTTCCGCGGCCATCTCGACAACATCTCGAACAATCTGCTGATCGGTGCGACCAACGCGTTCAGCAATGAAATCGGCAAAGGAAAAAATCTGCGCACCGGCGAAACCGGCAAATCCTACCCGGACGTCGCGCGAGACTACAAAGCCAACGGCATCAAGTGGGTCGTCATCGGCGACAACAATTACGGCGAAGGCTCCAGCCGCGAACACGCCGCGCTCGAACCACGCTTCCTCGGCGGCGTCGCCATCATCACGAAAAGTTTCGCGCGCATTCACGAAACCAATCTGAAGAAACAGGGCATGTTGCCGCTCACCTTCGCCAATCCCGCCGACTACGACAAGATCCGTGAAGACGACACCATCGACCTCACCGGCCTCACCACGCTCGCGCCGAACAAATGGGTGACAATGGTGGCAACGCACTCCGATGGCACGCAGGACCTCATCTCGTTGAAGCACACTTTCAACGCCGAACAAATCCTCTGGTTCAAAGCCGGCAGCGCCCTCAATCTCCTCAAGCTGATGGAGAAGTCCGCTGTCGCCGCAACCAAAGCCAAGCCCGTCGCGAAAGTGGCGCTGGCCGTCAAACCCAAGCCGACTGCCCAAGCCAAGGTTGCAAAAGCGAAACCGTCTGCAAAAGCCAAGCCTGTTGTGAAAGCCAAGCCTGCGGCGAAAGCTCCGGCTGCCCAAGCGAAAAAGAATGTCAAGGTGATCCAGAAAGCAGGCGCCAAAAAGAGGAAGTAAGTTTATCCCGGACTTTTAACTAACACGGCGGTTCCGAATCGGCGGGCCTCTTTTTCATGTTAATAATTGACATGATACGATACTAGACGTAGTCTAATAGTGTGAAGACTACGAAAACCATCCTGTCTCTTCAGAGGCACGGCATCCAACCCTCCGCTCACCGACTTGCCGTTGCCGAATTCGTTCTTTATACGGATGCCCATCCCTCCGCTGATGAGATTTGGACGAAAGTTCTCAAAGGCTTTCCCATGATCTCACGCGCGACTGTCTACAACACGCTGAATCTGTTCGTCAAGAAGGGGCTCTTGCGGGAATGGGTGCTATCCGAACGCTGCGTGGTTTTCGATCCCAACATCGAACGCCATCATCATTTCATCGATGAGGATTCCGGCGAGATCGAAGACGTTCCATGGGAGAGCATCGAAGTGTCCAACGTGGGCGCCTTGAAAAATTACAAGATCAGCGAGTATCACGTCGTGCTGCGTGGAAAACGAAGACGTTAAAATTAAACTCAATCAGGAGAAAATCATGAAACTTTTCGCTACTGTCAGTGCCCTGCCCGAGACAGCTCGTCGCGAGATCGGTGACGTACTCAACGCCCGCCTCATCGACGGACTTGATTTGCACAGCCACCTGAAACTGGCTCACTGGAACGTCAAAGGTCCGTGTTTCGCCACTCTTCACGAACTCTTCGAGTCCATCGCGGCCGACCTCGCCGCCAAAAACGACACTATCGCGGAGCGCGCCGTTGCTCTGGGGACTCTCGCCGTTGGCACCGCTCGACAGACCGCCGCGCTCTCCACACTTCCGGAGTACCCCGTCGAAACCACGCGCGATCTGGATCACGTCCGCGCGCTGCGAGACCGGATCGCTCATTACGTCAAGAATGTCCAGCAGGCCAAGACACTTGCGGACAAACACGGCGACGACCAGACTGTCGATCTTCTGACTGAAATACGAGCCGACTTCGAAAAGCACGGATGGATGCTTAACGCCACGCTCGAACAGTAACCCCGCGCCACGCCAGTCGTGCTTGAAATAAAAAAGGGCGGAGTTATTAACTTCGGACGCTCCGCCCTTGCCTTGAGCTTGAGCCCGCGCCCCCTATCGTTTAACCTGAAGACCTCGGCTCCGGCAGCAAAACTCACGGCGGAATAACAT
>Ga0163155_10007677_pt1 | contig 10109 bp, 8 predicted proteins | sample OliLakLV19SP4G1_FD_148611 | JGI IMG/M metagenome (GOLD analysis project Ga0163155, IMG submission 148611) | Freshwater microbial mat bacterial communities from Lake Vanda, McMurdo Dry Valleys, Antarctica - Oligotrophic Lake LV.19.SP4.G1 | ecosystem: Environmental > Aquatic > Freshwater > Lake >...
GCCGCCCGTGGTGAGCAAGGAACAGGGAACGTGACCGACGGCATCACCGGCCCCCCCCGGAGATTTCCGTTCTGCGCTGAACCCCCGCCCCGTCGTGGCCCAGGCCGACGGGAGGGCGGCGCCCGGAGTCCTGTGCTTTTCGTGGATCTCGCGTTCGCCGAGATCATGGATGCCCATCCGCAGTCGTCCTTCGACCGCTGGATTTCCTCTGGTGTGCCTGCCGTGATGCGCACAGAAGCCGCTTTGGACGGCGAGCTGCGGCCGCTCGGCGGCGATCCGTATGCGGCGTGGCATCCGGTCGCGGATGGGGCGGATCCGATCGCGATGACGCAGGCTGGAGGGTGGAAGGACAGGAAGATGTCGGCGATATAGACGCGGCGGCTCAGTGCGCTGCGGCGGGGAGAGGGGATGGCGAAGTTGTACCAGGCGCCACAAAACCAAAACTGGCTGACCGAGCGAGATGACGACGAACAACCACTGCTCGCTACCGGCCTAGATTGGCGTGGGCCGCCGTAGCTCAACCGAGTAGCGATTCAGTCTTCAGGTCGCAGGTTGTGGCCCGTGCTCCGCGATCGCTCGCGCCGCGGTTCGGTAGGCGCGGCTGACCGGTACTCGCAGACCGGTCGACAGGACGAGCTCGAGGAGGTCGCCAGCCGCGGACGCGCGCTCGACGTAACGGTCGCGGACCCAGAATGAGCGATGCACACGCCGGCCGCGGAGAGCCTGCACCTCCTGGACAGCATCCTTGAAGCGATAGCGGACCAGGCAGCTTCCGAGAACGGTGTAGACCCGAACGTAGTGATCCTCGGCCTGCAGTGCGACGACATCCGTCCCGAGCTTTGCCGGAAGCTGCGTGAGAATACCGGCCTGGGTGCGCGGATCTGCAACCGCCGAGGAGACGATTGGTTCGACGTTGGTCGGCACCTGAGCGGGTTGGTCCGACGGCGGCACCGCTGGTTCAAGCGGTTGGCGATGGGGCTGCGGCCCGGGTTCCTTCCCGAAAGCAGTCTGGATCTGAGCGGGAGTTGCGGCACCGCTCGGCTCGAGCTCCATGATCCGGCCGCGATAGCGAGGGATCGACAGCATCCGATCGTAGTAGTAATTCACGCTGATCCATAGCAATGGCCAAATGACCATGCCGATCAACCGGTCGAGGTTCGATACGCCGACGGTCAGCAGGCGAACGGCCTGAAAGTCCACGGGCGCTGCGCCCAGCGCCGGTGCAACGTGTGCAACGTACCAGTCGACATACGGTGGCACGGCCATCAGGCTGGCCAGCGCGCCCACGAACAGCACGATCCACAGCGAAAGTGCCCAGGGCCGCAGCACAACGGCAACGGCGCGCGTCATGGCGTCGAACGCCAGCCATAGGGGCACGCACAGCCCTACCCAATACACGACTCCGAGCGAGACCGACATGCTGTGCGCGAGACCGGCGTGGTTCGCGCCGTTCAGTGCCGCGAGCAACAATGGAATGCCGAGGTAGAACGCCAGCGCATGGCGCCAGGGCATCGGGTCGCGAGCGACCGAAGCCCAGCGACTGAGCCAGATGTTGCGAAACAGAGACACCCCGCGATGCTGTCGGACTCTGGTCCGGCGGTCAACTGCGGTGCCGGGCGCCTCCATTCACGACGCCATTCGCGACCGTCGAAGCCAATCGCGACAAACCCCGTTCACTGGCGACATGTTTCTGGACGGACCCAGCGGCCGTCCAGCACGTTGGCGTCCAATGGGCGACTGGCCCTAAGTTCCGACAGTGTCCTGGGGAGTCGCCATGTCTCGAATTGTTTCAATCTTGGGGGGCGCCGCGGCGCTAGCCCTGCTGTCCTCGGTCCCGACCCCGACGCTGGCACAGAATGCCGCCACCCCCGAGCGCGGTGATGTTGCGCTGCAACTAGAGGAAATCACCGTGTCGGCGCGTCGCCGCGAAGAGCGGCTGCAAGACCTGCCGATCGCGGTCACGGCCTTCACGGCCGACAACATCGAGCGCCAGGGCCTGCGCGACATCACCGACGTGGCCCAGTTCACGCCGGGCTTTTCGATGCAGAACGTCGGTTCGACGACCGAGCAGCCGTTCATTCGCGGGATGTCGGTGACCTCGTTCTCGAGCAACCTGCAGACGGCTTCCTCATTCCAGGATGGCGTCTATTCGACCGGCCTCGGCCGCACGGTGTTCTTCGACGACCTGGAACGAATAGAAATCATCAAGGGTCCGCAGGCGGCGCTTTTCGGTCGCGCGACCTTCGCCGGCGCGATCAACTACATCACCAAGCGCCCCAGCTTCGAGCCAGAGGGCTCGCTGCGCGTCGCGGGCGGCCAGTACGGCCTGCTAGAGACCCATGGCAGCTACAGCGGCCCACTGTTCGGCGACAAGCTCGCCTTCCGCGTCAGCGGCAATACGCGCAACTATGACGGATCATTCACGAATCCGCTGGGCGGAAAGAAGTTCGGTGTCGAACGGCGTTCCGGTTACACCGTCGGCCTGACGTACAAGCCGACCGACGCGCTGGAGCTGAATTTCCACTGGCTCGATACGCAATTCCGGGACCTCGGCCAGACGCCGATCTACATGCAGCCTGCATCGACGCTGAACTGCTATCCCAATGCGATGGGCGTCTTCACCTACTACTGCGGTGAAGTCGGCTCGACGACGCAATACCTGGGCCTCAACTTCGACCAGACCAACGGCGCATACACGAACCTGGATCAGCAGCGCGTCGTCTTCGACGCCAACTACGATGCTGGCCCGATTGCGGTGACGCTGATTTCCTCCTACCTTTACCAGAACAACCAGACGTTCTGTGACTGCGACTATTCGCCGTTGCGCTCGTTCGGCGGCGCCTTCACTTCGCTGTTCGACACCTCGAACAAGAACCAGTCACACGAGCTACGCATCCAAACCACGGCCGAGGGTGTCCGCTGGATGGGAGGCGTGTACTGGTTCCGCGAGAACAGCGTGACGGGCCGAGTCAACGTACCGACGCCGCCGATCCTGCCTTTTGTCACCGTCACGAACAAGGCCGTGTTCGGCTCGGTCTCGATACCTTTCGCCGAGCGCTTCACGCTGGATCTGGATGCGCGCTACTACGAAGAGCAGCAGCAGCGTACAGCGATCCGCGGGAACCGGGCCGTAGACGTCAAGTACACGCAGACGCTGCCGCGTGCGATCCTGAATTTCCAGCAGACGCCGGACCAGATGTTCTACGTGTCCGCCTCGCGCGGTGCACAGCCGGGGCAGTTCAATACTGGAGAGAACATTCCACAGGATCTCGTCAAGGTCGACGAAGAGACCATGTGGAGCTATGAGTTGGGCAGCAAGAGCACCTGGCTCGATCGCAAACTCGCATTGAATGCCTCGCTCTATTACATCGACTGGAGCAACCAGGTTTACCGCGCAGAGGTGGCCTCCTCGACGGGCGAGCTGGTCAACGTCCTTGCGAATCTGGGTGGTTCAGAAATCAAGGGACTGGAACTCGAGGGTGCATGGCAACTCAGCAAGGCCTTCGGCGTCCGGCTCGGATACGCGTACATCGACGCGAGGTACACGGACTTTGTCTCGGCGGTGGCACTGGCCGTCTATCGCAACTCCCAGGTCTCCGGCAAGCAGCTGCCGAATACCCCGAAGAACACGATTACGGCCTCGCTGTCCTACCGCGCGCCGATACCGGCCCTGCAGAGCTTCGAGGCCTTCGGCCAATTTGACTACCAGTGGCGAGGCAAGCAGACGCTTGCCGAGGTCGATGACGCCTATATCGGGGCGATGAACCTCGCAAACCTTCGACTCGGCGTCGACAATGGCAAGCTGCAGCTCTCCGTGGCGGTCGAGAATCTGCTCGATGACGACACGCCGGACTTCGCGACGCGCTTCTCGGATCTCAATACCTCCCCGTTCCGCTACGGCTACCTGGTGGGGCTGCGGGAGCCGCGACGCTGGTCCGCGACGGCGACCTACCGTTTCTGAGGTGCATCCGATGTCCCATCGAACCCGTCCAGGCCTCGCCGCCGTACTGGTGCTCCTGGTCGCACCCTCCGGCGGACTCGCCCTCGCAGCAGAACCCAAGGCGGCTCCGGAGTCGACTCCGGAAACCGCCGCGCCACCGCCCGACGCGCTGCTCGAGTACCGCCGCAATAACCTGCCGAAGACCCTGCCCTGGAAGATGGAGGCCTTTACGCCGCGTGAGCGGGTGATCGGCGCGCCGCGTACCTCGCTCAGAACGGCGAAGCCCTCCGAGCGCACGATCAGCGCAGAGGCGCTGGCGGCGGCCGTCGATTACGCGAGGTCGACCGACTCAGTCGGGCTGGCGGTCTATCACCGCGGCAAGGTGCAACTCGAGTGGTATGCGGCGGCGATCGGCCCGGGGACGGTCGCCCATACCTACAACCTCCAGTACGGCACGCTGGTGCTGCTGATCGGAGTAGCGATCAACGAAGGCAAGATCGCCTCGCTCGACGAGCCGGCGGCGACCTACCTGCCCGAGTGGCGCGGCACACCGAAGGCTACGATCACGATCCGCAACCTGCTTCAGCAGAACGCCGGCCTTGATCTGCGCTTCGACGCGTCGAAATCGCAGGGCATGTATTCCCGCGATGCGCGCGCGTACTGGGGCTCGCATTCGGTCGATGTGATCATCCGCGAATATCCGCCGGTTCACTCCCCCGGGGTAGTGTTCGACTACAACTACATCGGTCCGGTGCTGCTCGGCGCGATACTCGAGCGCGCGACGGGTGAGCGCTACGGCGACTACCTCGCGAAGAAGCTCTGGCGACCCTTGGGCAACCACGACGCCTACTTGTGGCTCAATCGCCCCGGCGGCGAGGCGCACCAGGATACGGCGCTGTTCTCAGGCCCGCGGGACTGGCTGCATCTCGGCGTGTTGCTGCTGGATCGAGGCAGATTCGACGGGCGTCAGATAGTGCCCCCGTTCATCATCGACGAGATGCAGAAGCCGTCCGCGGCGAACCCGAACTTCGGTTTTACGTATCTGGGCAGCCCGTTTCAGCCGGTTCGCCGGATGGCGAGCGACGTTCGCGTGACCTATACGGTGAAGTCGAGCGAGCCGTTTGCGGCTGAGGACGTCTACTACATAGACGGCTATGGCGGCCAGCGGGTCTACGTTGTGCCGTCGCAGCAACTCGTTGTGACGCGCATTGGGGCGGTCGCACGCGATTGGGACAACAGCCGACTGCCGAACCTCATGATCCGGGGCTCTCATCAGAACGGCGCTGCGAGATAGGCCAGGTTCTCGGGTGCGTTCATGAATCACAGGCCAGTGCCGCTCACGCGGCGCGACGCGATGCTGGGCCTCGCGGCGCTCGGCGTCGGCGCCAATGGAATGCGGCGGGCCGGCGCGGCCGAGCAGGCGCCGGTCATCGTCGTTGGCGCAGGGCTAGCGGGCCTGCATGCTGCACGGTTGCTGCAGCGCGAAGGCGTGCCGGTGCGCATTCTCGAGGGCTCGCACCGCAGCGGCGGTCGGGTCATCACGCTGGACGATGTTCCGGGCCGGCCCGAGGCCGGACTGGCTGTGATCGGCGGAATGTATGCGCGCGTGCTCGATACCTGCGCCGCGCTGAATCTCAAGCTCGAACAGCCGGTGCAGATGCGAAAGACCGAAGCGACCCGCATGCTGAACATCGGCGGCCAGGCGATCCTGCACGAGGACTGGGCGAAGTCCGCATTGAACCCACTGCCGGAGGGTGACCGCACTGTGCTACCGGACATGATTGCCTCGACCTACCTGATGCGAATCAATCCTCTAGATTCGCTCGACGACTGGATCAGCCCGGCGTTTGCCAAGTGGGACCGGCCGACCGACGACGTGCTCTCGGACCAGGGGCTCAACGCCGAGGCGCGCAGGCTGGTCGACGTCGCCGCGATGACTGGGGGCTCTGCGATGACTTCGGCGCTCCATGACATGCGGGTTTACCGTTGGGCACTGAGCTCCCGCGAACGGATGTTCAAGGATGCGCGGCATGTCGTCGGCGGCAACCAGCGACTGCCCGAAGCCATGGCGGCATCGCTGAAAGTACCGATCCACTTCGGAAAGGCCGTTGTGCAGATCGAGATCGACGAGAGCGGCGTGGACATCCAGTGCGCCGACCTGAGCCGCTTCCGCGCCCGGCGGGTCATCACGACCGTGCCGATGTCAGTGCTTCGCAACATCGAGATTCGCCCCGCCCCGGTGCCCGAGCAGGCGGCGGCGATCCAGCAATTACCGTATGCGGACGGGATCCAGATCTACACGGTTCCCGAGAAGCGCTATTGGGAGCAGGATGGTCTGCCGCCGGGCATGTGGACCGATTCGCCGATCGACGGAGTGCGCGCACTGGCGAACGACGATAGTGGCCAGGTCACGAATATCATCATCGATCTGTACGGACCGGAAGTTCGGCGATTCTTCTTCATGACCGATGCCGAAATCGAGACCTACGCGCTGGGGTGGCTCGCGCGCCTGCGGCCCTCGACCAAGGGCGCGCTGCGCGTCATGAAGATCGTCAACAAATCGCGCGAGAAGTTCGCGCGTGGAGACTGGCCCTACTGGCATCCGGGGCAGGTCAATCGATTCGGCCGCATCGTACGCCAGCCCTGGCAGCGACTGCATTTCGCCGGGGACGGCACGGCCGTGCTGAATCGCGGTGCCGAGGCCGCCTTCGAATCCGGTGAGCGCGCCGCTCTCGAAGTACTGACACAGGGGGTCTGAAAATGTCTGAGTCGTTGCTCGAGTCGATGGTCGGCCGCCGCGCCTTGTTTCTCGGTGGACTCGGCGCGGCCGCCGCGACGCTGAAGCCCGGCCTGGCCAGGGCCGCTTCGGACAAGCGGACGCTCGATCTGGCCTCGCCGCAAGAGCGGCTGCGGGTCTTTCGCAAGCTGCAAGGCAGCGAGGTCGACGGCGCTGCGACGATGATGCATTACTCGGGCATTACTTTCGGCTCCATCGAGCCGTCGGCCGTGACGCCGCTATACGGCATGGAAGGGCTGACCTTCGTGCGCTCGTACCTGCAGCCCGATGGCAGCGTCAGATGGCTCGCCAACGAGGTCGCGGTTTTCACCGATCTGGTCAGCGGTGACGTCCTCGAGGAGTGGCGGAACCCTTACACGAATGAGACGGTGGCGGTCTGGCCGCTGCGCAATGGCCCACTCAACTACGCCGTGAGTCCGACCGCCGAGATGACCGGCGGCTGGAAGCTGCTGCGGCCGATGCCCGCGGACGTACGAGGATTTTATGTTCCGGCAACTCGAGTCGGCGAGGATCTCGTTGTCACGATCGACGGCCAGGCGACGCGGCGTAACCCCCTGTCGCCTTCGGAGTGGCCACGCGAGTCGAGCGGCGAGACGCTGATCTACTCGGAGCACAACACTTGGATCGCCCCGTATGCGCAGCTCGCGTCACGAGATGTCCCTTCGCCGCCTGCGATCGGCGCTTGGCACAGCCACAAGCCCTGGCGACCGTGGATGCTGATGGGCTCGACGCCCGGACAAATCTACAGTCACCTCGTCGCGCGCAAGATCGACTCACTTGACGAGGCGCCGCGCCAGGTTGCCGCGTACGTCACCCGGAAGTTCCCGCAGTTCCTGTCGGCGCCCGCCGAATGGACCGGCAGCTACCGAGACGACTGGTCCTATTTCAAGGAACAGCGCAAACCGGCGCCGGTTCGCTGAGATGCGCGCATGAGCAGGCGAGAGTTCCTGGCCCGCGCCGCGGGTTCCGTGGTCGGTGCCTCGACGCTGGCGGCTGCGGTCCGCAGTCGGGTCGCCTTGGAGGATCCCGTCGAGAACGTGCGGATCTTCACGCGTCTGTCCTCGGACCTCGATCCAGCCAAGCAGGGGCGGGTGCTGTACGAGGGCAAGGCTTTTGGCGTGCTCGAGGACGGCTCGGTGGTGCCATTCTACGGCATCGAAGGTCTCGGCTCGCTGCGCTCGATCGCACACGGCGAGGGTGGCTATCGCTTCCTCTTTGCCGAGTTCGCGGTCTACACCGACCTCGACTCCGGGTTGCCGATGGACACTTGGCGCAACCCCGTGACGAACGAAGATCTCAGTGTCTGGCACCAGCGCAACGGGCCGGTGAACTACGCGCTGGATCCCCGCAAGACCGACATGGCGATGTTCACGATGGTCGGCAAGCCCGCCGACCGGGAGAAGGGCTTCCGGCTGCCGTGGGTCATCGACGGCGATTCGGTCTCTTTCCGCCTCGACACCGTATCGAAGCGGTCCAACCCGCTGGATCCTGCGAAATGGCGCCGCGAGTCCTCGGGGCCGACGTTGCACATCTCCGAGCACTCGCAGTACTTCCTGAAGCTCTCGGACATCGAGAACCGCAAGCTCACGTCGCTGCCGTTCCGCGGCGCCTTGCAGAGTCTCAAGCCCTGGCATCCGTGGATGCTGATGGGACAACGTCCGGGGAAAGTGTTGACTGTGATGACGTCCCGCAAGGTCGCCGGACTGGACGCGCTGACGCCCGCGGTCGCCGCCTTTGCCCGTGCGAAGCTCGGCGGGTTCATCGATGCGCCTGAAGCGTGGACCGGCGCCTACGTGAATGCGATCGCGCTGTTCGAGAAGGAACGACAGCCACTGCCCTGACCGCGCCTCTCCCCACTTAGGACCCCCCCCTTGTACCGATCAACTTCGATGCTTGTGGCGTGCGCTGCACTCGCGGCCTGCGCGACGATGCCACCGCCGATCGGCGGGACGTCCGCGCCGGTGCCCGCGCCGCCGCCGATGGCTGCGTTGGATTTTGGACCCGGTTGCGACAAGCCTGTATTGCTCGTCGTCTGGGTAGAGCACCTCGATCGGGCGAAGTCCGGTCAGTACGCGGAGGCGTTGCGCAGCTCGCAGATCGTTCGCCGCCACGGCGGCGAGTACAAGGCAGTGAGCCCGGCGCTGCGCACGCTCGAAGGCGACTGGCCGCAGGATCGCGCGTTCGTCGTCGAGCGCTATCCCTGCCTGGCTGCCTTCGAGGCGTTCTGGTATTCGGACGAGTACCAGAAGCGGATAAAGCCGCTGCGCGAAGGTTCGGGCGAGTACACCATCGCGCTGTTCGAGGAGCGCGGCCGATGACTCGACGCTCATCGTCGTGGCTGGCCGTTCTGCATCACCCTGCCAGGCGGGCGCCTCGTCTACGAAGCGGGTGATCAGGCCGCAGGTCTCGCCGGCATGCGCGTTCGCGACCAGCGGGAACACCGCCACGCCGGTATCGACCACGCGGCCCTGACGCAGGTGCGGCGCGCGGCCGCGCATCCGATCTGCCGTGGTGCGTGCCACGATGTGGCTCGTCGGCTGTCGCATAATCGCAGTCGAGCCCCCGCTGCCGCGGGCGTAGTAACGAGGCCCAGCACTTGAGTTCCGACACGGCGGCTTTCGCGCTCGACCCGATGTCCGACCTGGCGTTGCATGCCGCCGCGTTCGCGCAGCGCGGGCGCGTGCAGGTGCCGACGGCACTCTCCGGCGACGGCGCGCTGCGCATGCACCGGCACCTGGCGCAGGAACTCGACTGGACGCTGATCTTCAACCGCGGCGACGAGCTCTGTGAGCTCGACAACGCGGCCCGCGCCAGCCTGGACGTGCGCCAGGCCGCCGACCTGATGCGCGCCGCGCAGACCTCGGCGCGCCGCGGTTTCCAGTACCTGTTCGAGCAAGCGCGCGTGCCCGCGACGCGCGCCGGGCGCGCCGCGACGCCCGGCCTGCTGACGCGCTTCGCCGAGTTCCTGAACGATGTGCCGTTCCTCGAGTTCGCGCGCCGCGTGACCGGTCGGCCGGAGATCACTTTCGCCGACGCGCAGGCCACCTGCTATCGCGAGGGACACTTCCTGACCACGCACGACGACCTGGTCGAGGGCAAGAACCGCGTCGCCGCCTACGTGTTCGGCTTCACCCCGCGATGGCGGCCGGAATGGGGCGGGCAGCTGCAGTTCATCAGCGACGAGGGCGGCATCGTCGAAGGCTGGGTGCCGCGCTTCAACGTGCTGAGCCTGGTGCGCGTGCCGCAGCCGCACCTGGTCAGCTGCGTGACGCCGCTCGCCGGAGCAGGTGCGGCACGACACTCCGTGACTGGCTGGCTGCGGACCGGCACGCCGCCGTGAGGCGCGGTCGCGGACTCGGCCGGCTGTGCTGG
>Ga0163155_10007682_pt1 | contig 10106 bp, 13 predicted proteins | sample OliLakLV19SP4G1_FD_148611 | JGI IMG/M metagenome (GOLD analysis project Ga0163155, IMG submission 148611) | Freshwater microbial mat bacterial communities from Lake Vanda, McMurdo Dry Valleys, Antarctica - Oligotrophic Lake LV.19.SP4.G1 | ecosystem: Environmental > Aquatic > Freshwater > Lake >...
GTAAAAGCCTGGTGAAGAACTTTGAGCGCACGCTGTCGCATGCCACTGCCAAAATCAACCTTTGCTTTATCAGGTTAATGATTAAGAGGCTTGCAGCCTCCCCTTAAGATCTCAAATGGGTTCTATACCGTTCAGCTTTTAGTAGGCACTCGTGGGCACGTTCAACCCATCACCCTTGGCATTGATGCCGGGTATAAAACAATTGGGTTCAGCGCCATGAGCGACGAGGCTGAACTCGTTGGTGGTGAGCTGCGTTTACTAGAGGGTATGAGTCAACGACTCACCGAGAAACGCCAATATAGACGCACCAGACGGAACCGTCTAAGACACCGTGCAGCGCGGTTCAACAACCGCAGAAAACCCCAAGACTGGCTAGCACCGAGCATTCAGCACAAGTTAGACAGTCACTACAAGCTAATTGACCGACTTCGGGCTGTGCTGCCCATCAGCAAAGTCATCGTCGAAGTTGCCCCGTTTGACATTCAAAGGCTAAACCAGCCCACTATTGAAGGAAAGGGTTACCAGCAAGGAGCGCAGTTTGGGTTTAACAACCTCAGAGCCTATATCCTGCACCGCGACGACTACAAATGCCAAAACCCCACCTGCAAAAGCAAACGTCAGCAGCCGAAGCTTCAAGTACACCACCTTGGTTTCTGGAAACACGATCACACTGATCGACCCGGCAATCTAATGACGCTTTGCGACCAATGCCATACGACCAAAAATCACCAACCGAGTGGGTTGCTATTTGGCTGGCGACCAAGCGTCAAGTCCTTCAAGGGTGAAACCTTCATGTCTACAGTCTGGAAACGGCTGACAACGGCGCGAGACTATGAGCAAACGTTTGGTTTTATCACTCAAGCCGAGCGGCAAGCACTGGACTTGGTGAAATCACACCACAATGATGCTTTTGTGATTGCTGGTGGGACAAGACAAACACGGTGCCGACCGCTACAACTTGAACAAGTCAGGCGACATAAGCGTTCTATGGAACAGTTCTATGACGCCAAGTACACCGACACTCGCAACGACACAGTGAAAACTGGCAGCGAGTTAGCCTCTGGTCGTCGCACTCGTAACAAACACTTGAATGGTGAGAACTTGAGAGTGTATCGAGGGCACAAAGTAAGCAAAGGGCAGCGACGGATTAAACGGTTGCAGTATCGCTTTACGCCTGGTGATCTGGTGCAGTTTGAAGGCAAAGTGTTTGAGGTAATTGGTATGCAAAACCTGGGCAAAGGTGTGAAATTGAAAAACTACCCAGGTGTCAAAAACAAAGTGGTGACGGTGTCTAGAGTACAGGCGTTTCTACAACGAGGTGGCATTTGTGCGGTAACGATCTAATGTTCGCCTCCGTTTCAATCCGACTCACACGCGTTCATCCCGACACTCGGCTTTGCCAGAGTGCGGGGCTTCTGCTGGTTTAGCTAACTGCCTGAGTCAAAAACCACAGTCGTAGGGCACTCAAACTAACTCCAGTTTTTGCAATTGAGCCACTACCTTGGCAGCAGTCCACACATAGACACCGCTGACTGGGTTCGCGACTGAAACGCCTGCTTTTGAGAACACGATCGCGGGTGTGACGCGCTTCAGCTTTTTGCAATCTTTGAGCACGATCGCCTGTTTCTTGGCTTGCTCCAGGAAGTCTTTCTCAAACGGTTGGGGTGCTTGCTGACCATACTGGCGGTAAAGCTTGCCCTTGGCGCTTTTCACCAGACCGCCGTGTGATTTGACGTCTAGAGTGTACGCTTTGCCGCTGGGTGCAATCAAGTACACGTCAATGTCGCCCACACGTGGGTCACGAAACCCATACTCAACCGTCCAACCAGACACTTTAAGTGGGTTGAGCAACGCCGCGACGGCTGACTCGCCTGCAGCACCTTGATCCGCATGTCCCGCCCGTTTCCAGAGGTGCAGACCACGCCACACAAAGAGAGCCGCTGCCGCAAAGGACAACGGGTAGACCCACACAGGTACCACAAAGGTGATTTTGGCAATCGGAGCCAACTTCTGAAGTAAAAGGTTGCCTGTGAACGGGAGCACCACCAGCACCACCGCACCGACAAAGGATTGGATCGCAGCGACCCGTCGTTTCCATGCCAACTGTCGAATGTTGCTGCCAGCAGCCATGAAACGTACCTGTAAAGAGTAAAAAGAGCGAAATGCAGTGACACTCAGCACTCTAGGTTCTAGAGTGCCCAAGTCAACACAGAACCAACACAGAACAAGACATAAACAACCGTTAACTGTTACTTCACGAGCACTTTAAGGGCATAACAATGAAAAAGTGCCGGCAAGTGACCCTATGTTTTCTGTGTTACTCATTAAAGGCGACGACGGAGACGCTTACCAGATCGTTGAAACCTGTACTGGTGAAGCACCCGTTGTCTTCAGCGGTTCTACTCTAGAAACCTGTCTGACCTGGCTCCACACGAACGGCGGCAGTACATGGCAATCACAAAAATGGAACATAGTTTATTTGCTTAATACACTCGGACTAGACGCTGTCTGGACCTTTCAAGCAGCCTTAGAACAGCAAACAAGTCTTACAGCCTACGAAAAGCTGGTAAACCAAGGTGCTTCACTTGAATCATTCGACTACACACAACGTTTCTTAAAGGGTTGGCCGTATGGCGTTTTAGAGTGGCTTCAGTGGGAATTTGAGCAAGAGCTTGGTCAAGCTCACTACTTTCGTGAAGTGCTGAGTGAGACCAGAGGCAAAGGGTTCTTACCACGCCAACGGCAAAAGCGGCACCAACCCAAAGAACGACAGCAAAGATTAAAAAGCTCGCCTTAACTCCCTCTCTCCCCTCACTCACTCCTCCAAGCACTCCGTCAGGGAAACGCTTAGAGGCACTCCATGACTACACCCCGCAACAGCCTGGCTACAGAACTGGTGACATTGGTACTCACACCCAAACAGCTTTGTCTGATCGCCGCGTTAGCCAGCCGCAGCCTAGGAGTAATCAAAGTCGAAGGCAAAGAGTCGGGACGCGTGTTGCTGTCGGAGCACGTTACGGTTCTAGAGCAAAAGCAAGACCGAGGCGCATTAACCCAAAGCACGCAAGCGACCTTGAGTCGCCTGGAGACTGCGATTACTCTGGAGTCCTACCGGGTCATGTTCGTCACCATGAATTACACTGACGCGGGCTTAGAAGCCTTCAAAGCGGCACTCAAAGCCATGTTTCCTACCTGTGAGCGGTCTGTCTGTACGCTCTGGGACTATAACAACCAACCAGCAGGGAAGCTCAATGACCTGGGGTTCCGTGTGTATGTCCCAGTGAGCGCTGGACCACCCAGCATACCGTTCTTGCTGGAGCTAGTAGACGACCTGAAGGGCATTCAGTTTGACCACGTGAGCGAATGTTGGTTAGGTGAACGAACGGCTGCGAACGACGACAATTGGACGTTGTTAGTTTAACCTTCTTCCCCTCCTTACCCCTCCCGCCGCTCATGGTGCTTCACGCAGGGCGCACTATGAGGGCACCACACCATGAACACGGCAGCAGCGCAGCCAGAACCAGAGGGACAAACAGGAGACGAGGACACAGCACTGGTCACATGGACGCTGACCAGAGCACAATTGCAAGTCATAGCCGCGACCGTCAAAGAGCGGCAATGGGTCATACGCTCCACAGACGGGTTGCTAGCGAAGGAAGTGCTCTACAACCGCATGAACGACCAGACCGAAGCCGTAGAAACGTTGGTACAGGAAACGCAAGCTGCCGCTGCAGAGCTATTAGAGGCAATCAAGCTTGAGTCCTTCCTGTTGGTGTTCACCACCACCAATCCGTCAGCAGCCGACCTGGAAACGTTCGCAGAGCGCTTACGACAGGACTTTCCAGACGCACGGAGATACTATCGGCACATGGAAAAAGACCCGAAACTGGGCAAGAACCGGGTTTTTCACGTGTATACCTCAGTCGACGCAGGCGCACCTGACCCGAAGACCATAGGTCAAGTGATCCACGGTCTGCAAGGCGTGGACTATCGCCAAACGCTGAGAAGTTGGCAGGGAGACCGGGCAAAGTGTCTGGAGCGGCACCCGTGGATCGCCATAACCTAGAAGCCCTAAAAACATGAGCCAACTCAGTCTCGATCCCAGTCCTTGTTACGAAGAGTGCGTACCCGCTGGTACTGAGCACTACGGGGAGCGCGCCAAAGCCGAAGCCAGAATTTACATACGGCAACTGAAACGGCTCTTCCCCATTGACGCAGCACTGGAAGGTCATGTGTCCTATCAACTGCAACGGAACCAGCACGACTCAGTTGACTATTACCTCGATGTTCAGTTGGTCTACGACAACGTACCCGCAGCAATTGAGTACGCCACGCACGTCGAAGACAACCTGCCTGAGTACTGGGACCAAGAAGCAAAAACAGAGTTAGAAGCGCTGAAACAACAAGCCGCTAGCTGAAAACCATACACAACCGCAAAACTACAACGCCAGTCAAGGAGACAAGCAATGCACAACGCAAATCGAAGTCCCGCACCGGGAAGCCTGACCCGCAAAGCCACAGAGTACCTGGAGAGCAAGCTCAAAGAAGGCTATAAACTGACCGTCGAGTACGACTCAGAAGCCAGTATGGTACGGGTTGAGTTCCTGCGTTCAGAGCCGTTTGGTCAGGCTACCACTGGCAGTGACACCTTTGCTGACGCCATGAACCGGATCGCTGACCCTGACTACTACAGCGCGTTTAGTGAGACGGTGGATCGGGCACTGGACGCACTGGACGCCAGAAAGGAAGCGCAAACGCCCTTTGCACTCGTTTTTGAGTCAAAGTTTCACTTTACCAGCAACCAACACCAGGCTCACTGTCACCTCAAGCTGTACAAACTAGAAGGGACGCTGCAAACGATCGTCGTTGCCACCGAAGTCAACGACAACCCCGGACAGTCTATCACGAATGGGTTTCAGGAGTTAGCCGAGTCAATGACAGCGGTGTTTGGACTCAGCCCCAGTCACACCCTCTGGGTAGAACACTACAACAGCCAGTCATATAAAGGGGAACCCCTGGAACACGAGGAGACTGACCGCTATAGCCTTGTCACAGTGTGGGACGGTGAACAATTCAGCGAGCCTCACTTTAGTCACCTGGACGCGAGTCACCTGCAGCAACTGCTTGAACGTCAGGAGCCACGACCTGAGTTTAACCCTAAAACTCTGACGCTGGAGCAAGTAAACGCAGTCGCTAAGCGCTTCGGACTCAACGTGGTCAGTGAGCAAGACGAACGGTTTCCACGCGATCCGACAATCCAGCAGACTGGCAAGGAGTATGTTGTGATCGACGACCAAGGGGAAGTGCTGTCACCATGCAAAGACTTGAACTCCGCTTCTCTGTTCCTGACGTTGTGGAGTTATGGTCACGCCCCAGTCAAAACAGACGTCGAACAAGCAGCCGAGGCGATCGCCCTGGAGAAACTCAACGCAATCGCTGAGCGTAATACCAATCAGACATGAAGCTGCGCCAAACTAGAGCGATACAGCTTGAGCAAACATGAGTAAAGTAGGGCGTCCCTTCAAGGTCGAGATCACTGAGCCTTTAGAGCCGTTGGAGAAGAGCCTCAAACAAGCCCGCAGCGCCAGTCAAAGCGAACGTCTTCAAAGGCTCGTTTGGCTCAAACGTAGGGAAGTCAGCAGTCGTGAGGCCTTGGCAACACGTGCAGGTCGTCATTGTGCCACCATCACCCGTTGGTTAAAGCAGTACAAAACCGGAGGCTTGGCTGGTTTGTTGGTCGTCAAAAAAGCGCCTGGTGCGGTGCTGGAACGGCTCAAAGCCCGACTCGCTGAACCTGAAGGGTTTAGTCGCTATGGCGCGATTGCCCAATGGTTAGAGCAAACCTGTCAAGTGAGTCTTAAGCGCGATACCCTCTATCAAACGGTGCGTTACAAGCTGAAAGCCAAGCTGAAAGTGCCTCGGCCCCGCAGTCTCAAACAAGACCCGCTCAAGCAAGTGCCATTCAAAAAAAATTGCTCTCCGCTTCAAAGGGCTGCAACGTCAAGCCAAATCGGCTCGGCAGATTCGTTATCTGGTTCAGGATGAAACGCGTTTGGGTCTCAAAACCATGACGGGTCGATTGTTTACAGCCCTGGGTGTCAAACCCATTGGAGCCACCCAATGGCAACGCGATGCCTTCTGGCTCTATGGGGCAGTCGAACCGCTCAGTGGGTTTAGCTTTTGCTATGAGTGCTCCCATCTCGATGCAGTCTGCTTGCAACGGTTTCTGGATCTACTCTCTGTGGCACTCAACGATGACTTTGCCGTCCTCCAAGTGGATCAAGCCTCTGTTCACACAGCGAATCAACTGGTGTGGCCACAGAACTTGGTGCCGACCTTTCAGCCACCGCATGCCCCAGAACTCAATCCCATAGAGCGCTTTTGGCTCTGCCTCAAGAGCCAATTGGCTTGGGAAAACTGTCCTTCCTTAGACGCTTTGAAGGCGCGACTCTCCACTTTGCTCAAGCACATCACGCCTGAAACCATCGCCTCTTTGACTGCCTACGATTTCATCTTAGAGGCTTTATTTGGCGCAACCTCATAAAAGATTGGTATAAGGTGTCCTGCACTGGGCTAATCCAAGCTGACGTGCAAACAATCGCTGACTGAGTGAGCGATCGCTGCATCATAAAAGCAAGCTTGTAAGCTAGACCTGAGAGAACCCTGAAAAGCCTCTGAATACACCCTGAGGGTTGACTGTGCGATCGGAAGCTCGTGGCTTGAATAGATTGGTTGAGAGAGCAAGTGGATACAGCTTACACAATCAATTTTTAGGGTCTGCTACAGGTAGCTGAACACTCACGGTGGTCCCTGTAAGTGCATCCGACTGAATGGACAATTCGCCGCCATGCGCCGTGACGATGCGCTTCACGATCGCCAACCCCAATCCCGTCCCAGAGGCTTTGGTCGAGCAAAAGGGTTCTGTAAGTCTTGGCAGCATTTCGGGTGGAATGGGATCACCGCCATTGTGGATACAAATGCAGACTTGCGCCGGATTCGTGCCGTTGATGAGCTCACAAGTCACCGTGTCACCGGGCGCGATCGCTTCACAGGCATTCCGAAACAGGTTCATAAACACCTGCTTCAGCTTGTTCACATCACCTAAAATTTCTACTTCAAGCGCGATCTGCCTGAGGTCAATGGAGCGATCAATGGCTTCTGGCAGTGCACGCATTTGGGCAACCAGTGCTTGCAAAAACTCACCAAGGTTGACTTTTGCAAGTTGTAACACCTGTGGCTTGGCATAGAGCAAAAGCTCATTCAACAGTTGCTGAAGACGCTCGGCTTCGTCTAAAGAAAGGATGAGTCGATCGTGCGCCGAGGCGCTTGGCAGTTGTTTTTGAGCGTACTGCAAACCCATCACCATTGTGGTCAGTGGATTCCGCACCTCATGCACAATCATGGCCGCAAACTCACCGATCGCTGCTAAGCGCTCCCGTTCCACCAGTCTTGCCTGTGAGACTCGAAGCTCTTCAGTGCGATTTACCACTTCCTGTTCCAGGAGTTCATTAAACTTTTGTTGCTGTTGATAAAGACGGTAATTATCGATGGCAGTGGCAGCACGTTCAGCAAACAACTCGACCGTGCGAATTTCGGCTTCCGTAAATTGACGCGGCTCCCGGAAAAAAGAGCAGATAGTGCCGCTGACTTCACCTTGAACCGTTCGTAGAGGCACGCCCATATAGCCAAGATAGGCATCAGGTGGTTTGCACGGTCTCAGATCATGTCGAATGTCTTCGATAATGAGCGATCGCCCAGTCTCGCTAATCTCGCTCATTAACGTGCCATGCACTAAAAAACCATTGTCTCCTGCACCCAGCCCCAAGCTGCTGGCGACCACCTGACCCGTTTCACCTTGACAAACGGTGACAATCGACCAATCAGACTGAATTAAGCGGCTTACTCCACAAGCAATTTCGTGTAAATACCGACCGAGATCACCCGATCGATAGCTCAACGCTGCTAAATACTAGACCTCTTGCAAATTAACCTGATCAAGCCTCCTGAGCCAATTCATAGTTGTACAAGGCAGCAATTAAATTACAGCGCAACCCATAGCGGCGACGGCGATTACGATAACGTTCAGCTAGGATTCTAAAGATCTTGAAGCGACGATTGACGTGTTCAATCCCAATCCGTTCACCCGCAAGGGCATGGTTCTTGGCCTTTTCGGCTGGTGTCAGAGTGCCCCCCTTCGGTTTCTTGATGGGCAAGCGGCTGTTGGGATGCAACTTCTGGATGCCTTGATAGCCTTTATCCTGCAAACTTTCGGTTTGCGGGTGGATGTGTACCCCTGAAGCTTGAAACAGCTTGCAAGCATGCCGACTCCCTTTGCCGAAAAACAGGCAAAGGACGGCTCCACTGGACTGGTCGATCAGGACTTGACATTTGAGCGTATGCCGTTTTTTCTTACCAGAATAGAACTGACGTTGGCGCTGCTTGGGACGCTCAATCGGGGTCTCGGTGACATCAATGACAACCACTGTGGGACGACCAAACCCCTGCACCAAGCGTTTCTTTCCCGGTAAGCGAAAGCGTCCTGAACGCATTAAGTGGTCTTCCACCCAACACACAATCCGACAGACCGTGGCTTCACTAATGCCCCAACTGCTACCGATGTGAAAGTAAGTGCGATACTCTCGCCAGTACTCTAAAGCGACCAGCACCCGCTCCGCTAGCTCCAGCTTGGGTTTCGTTCCTGGTTTGGGAGACGGTCGCCACTGCGGTTTGAGGACTTTGAGCCTTTGCTTAAAGGTCGCTTGATGGATACCAAAGCGACGCTTGAAGTGGGCAGGCGAGAGGGTTTGAGTTTTATATTGCTACAAGTCCTCTGGCAACGACTGCAAGCACGCCGTCAAAAACAGGCAAAGGCAAGACTGACTCGGGAGGAAGCGCTAAAGCGACTAGAAAAGCTTGGTGAAGCAGAAGTGATCTTACAGAACCCCACCGTCAAGGATCTGCTCTGCCCCGCGCTCCTATCCGTCTCCAACGACGTGTTTGAGATCACGAAGACACTGACCCCGATCCTGGTAGGGGCGATCATTGTCAAAACGATTGTTATGCCGCTCGACCCGTTGTTCTTTGCCACGATCGCCATTGCCGTTTCGCGCGCTGGTATTGCCAGTGTATGCAAAGCCTACGTCAAAAAGTGAGACCCGCGATCGCACTGAAGGCAAGACGGCAACGGTCAGCCCTGAACTAAGCAGAAGAGAAGACAGCCACAGCCACCTCATGACGTCTCCCTTCCCTCTGGTCAGGGGCAGAAACTTTGGGTCAGGACACCCCTCCCCTCACCCCTCAACGACAACGAGCAGTGGAGCCGAAGGAGTTGGGTAGGATCAGTTAGTGCGATCGGACACCAGGGCAAAAGCAGCAGAAGCAAACCAGCACCGCTCACTACCCGTCCTCCCTTTGACCCGAAACCGTAGCGCTGTCGTCAGTCGTCTAAGTAGGCAACCGTTAACGGCAGGTGTCAGTGAGCCGAGGTGACGATCCTATACAAACCTGAGACACTAAATCAATGGCAAACTTACGTGCTGTACTGCTGTTTTGCTGCTTGCTTTTGCTCGCAGGCTGTCAACCTCCCGACATAGAGGTGGCAGTACGCGATTGCTCTGCCCACAACCTCACCCTGCAACTGACGCAAGGGCGCAGCTTCTACATGGGACTACCGAAGCCAGCCTTCGTGCATGCAGTGAGCTTTTACTATGAACGCAACAAACCACCGGCTCAACTCTGGTCAGTAGAGAGTTTGCAGGCGACAGGCAACAAGCTGCCTCTCAACAAATACCTCTCGACGCTCACGTATGGCGTGACTCCTGCTGGTTTCCAGGGGTCTCAAGCCAAACCGTTGCAGCCTGGTCGTTTAGTCCATGTCCGCCTTGACGGCATTGACTACCGCGAGTTTGCACTGACCGTGTGTCAGTCAGTAAAGTAGACGTAACGGAGCCTTGCCTGAGTGAAGCACGTTGGCGTTGCCTGAGTGAAGCACGATTCAGGCTTCGCCGACACTGCGTGAACGCACTGCTCTACCCGGTCACCTCCGCCCTCCGCCTCACCTGGAAAAGCCACAGAACGAGTAGGCAGAACAGTACCGAGCAAAGGCC
>Ga0163155_10007692_pt1 | contig 10101 bp, 8 predicted proteins | sample OliLakLV19SP4G1_FD_148611 | JGI IMG/M metagenome (GOLD analysis project Ga0163155, IMG submission 148611) | Freshwater microbial mat bacterial communities from Lake Vanda, McMurdo Dry Valleys, Antarctica - Oligotrophic Lake LV.19.SP4.G1 | ecosystem: Environmental > Aquatic > Freshwater > Lake >...
CGGCTTCTACTGTGCGCCTGTAGTTTGGCCCCATTGGAGAGCGATCATTCGGCTGGGCGGATTCAAAGGACTAAGGGTTTCCGGGTAGACGTCTACCCATTTACCCGTAGACATGACGTAACTTATTATATGGCAATGGGTAAGAGTGGCGATGTCCGATTGAAAAAAGCGCAGGTAGACAAAACTCGTCCGGGTTTTCAGGCCATCTCGGCGGGTTTGATTGCACAGGGGCGAGTCACCCCTGGAGTTTTCCCCGGCAAGCCGGGGACGATGTGGAGGGCGATGTGGAGGGCGAGGCAGGCTCGCATGGTTATCGCTCATTGCCTGCAAACCAATGGGCTCAGTTCATCGACCTTTTCTCCCTCTCAGTTCGTACCACTCCGCACGAGAGTCACACAGCGAAGTGGCGCGAAATATCTTTGGGCAGGGCAAGATAAAAAGCTATCGCCCACTTGGGGACCCGACGATGGCAACTATGGCAACCATGGACGCGATTTGTTCGAAGCGACAGGCACCAGGGATCATCTGTTTAAGTCGAGGTCAATTGTGGATATATCAGCCGACCATCTGAAGTTGGACGACCAGGGGCTGCCCATTGCGCCGCCTGACCGCGATGTGGTGCTCCATACGCGCGTCGTCACTGAAACTGGTGGCGGGCCTGATAAAACGATTTTGCTCTCCTCGCCATTTCTGGCGCACTCCAACTACTGGCTGGCGGCGGCTTACATGCATCCGCCTGAGGATAAAGGTTTCGCTACCGTTGAAGAGCGCGCCCGAAGTTGGAACAGTCCGCTCATCAGCGTGCCTGATCGCGGGCCACTGGATCGCAAAGTGCTCTCGAAGATGCTCGGTCTGTGCAAAAAGTACAACGTGAAAATCTGGCATGGACACGATTACAAATCCAACCTCATCGGGCTGATGCTGCGTCCGTTTCACAAGATGAAACTGGTTTCGACGGTGCATGGCTGGGTCAAGCACACGACCAAGACGCCGCTCTACTACGCGGTCGATCGCTGGAGCCTCAAGTGGTATCACCATGTGATCTGCGTATCGGAAGATCTGCTCGATGTGGTCAAGGATTTGAAGATTCCTGAGGATCGCTATTCGCTCGTACACAATGCGATTGATGAGAAGACTTTCAGCCGAAAGCATGAGGCGGCGGTTGCTCCGATGCGTCTCGAAAAAGGAACGCCTGGTCAGCGCTTGGTGATCGGTGCAGTAGGTCGGCTCAGTGCGGAAAAAGGTTTTAATCTCCTCATTCAAGCAGCCGCCAAACTGATCCGCGAAGGGCATGACATCGAGCTTTGGATTGCGGGTGATGGCGATGCGAAGCCGGAATTGCAGAAGTTGATCGATCACCTGAAGGTGGCGGATCGAGTGAAACTGCTCGGCTTTGTAAGCGACACACTGGCGCTTTATCACGCGATGGATTTGTTCGTGCTTTCGAGCCTGCGCGAAGGGCTGCCCAATGTCGTGCTTGAGTCGATGGCGATGCGCGTGCCTGTCGTTTCGACGAAGGTGGCGGGTGTGCCCAAGATGATCAGCGATGGTGTCAACGGGCTGCTCGTGGATATTGGTGATGTCGATCTGCTCACTGATGCGATGCGTAAGGCGGTGACCGATGAATCGCTTCGCCGTCGTATGACTGATGAAGGTCGTGCGCTGATTGAAAGGCAATACAGTTTTACTCGCCGGATGGAGAAGATCCAGGCGATTTACGACAGAGTGCTGGGCGCAGTGAAAGCGGGAAAGCGTGAAAGCGAAAAAGCGGAAAATTCGGAAGGGGCGAGAGCGCTGCCGTTGAGTAAGGTTTGATTGCAAGGTTTGATTTCTCGCTTTCCCGCTTTATCGCTTTTTCGCTTTTCCCTCTTCCTCAGCCGATAGTTCATCTGTGAGCAAAGCCAAATCCATCGCGCGTGTTCTGGGGTCCATCTTCGCACTGCCTTACCGCGTGCGGCATTGGATATGGAAATCTGTCGTAGGCCCCGAGCGAGCCTTCATCTGCATCAGCGAATCGATCGCGCGTTGGACTGGGCCATTAGGCAATTTCATCAGGCAATCGTTCTACAAACACGCGCTCGAACATGTGGGCGAAGATGTACACTTCGGTTTCATGTCGCTCTTCAGTAAGAAGCAGGCCACGCTGGGCAACCGCGTCTATATCGGCAGGTTCTGCACCATCGGCTGGGCTGACATCGGCGATGATGTCATGCTCGCAGACGCAGTTCAAATCCTCTCCGGTCGCCATCAGCACGGCAGCGACATGCGCGATGGCGAAACCCTCCGCGACAACGAACAGACCTTTAGCAAAGTCACCATCGGCAAGGGCGCATGGCTGGGCGCAGGAGCGATCATCATGGCTGATGTGGGCGAAGGGGCGATCGTCGGCGCTGGGGCTGTCGTGGTCAAGCCTGTGCCCGCAGGTGCCAAGGTGGGCGGGGTGCCGGCGAAGGTCATTGGTTCTTAGTAGTCCAGCGAAGGTCATTGGCGCGCTCCGCTTGTCTCGCTGTGCGTTCACCCCTATCCTCTGCTCCCCGCATTCAAGGAGCATTCAAATGTCCGACAAACCAATGATCAATTACGACGATTTCGCGAAGATCGATCTTCGCGTGGCCACCATCATAGCGGCGGAGTTTCACCCCAATGCCGATCGCCTGTTCAAGATGCAGATCGACTTGGGCGACAGCCAGCGGCAGATTTGTGCGGGAATCAAGGGCTATTACCAGCCTGAGGAACTCGTGGGCAAGCAGATCGTCGTCGTGACCAATCTGGAGCCTCGCAAGATTCGCGGCGAAGAGAGCAACGGCATGCTGCTGGCAGCCAGCGCGATGGAAGGCGAAGAGCTGAGGGATGTGGTGCTGCTGACGCCCGGCAAGCCGGTGCCTAATGGCTCAGGCATCAAGTGAGCGTGTGAATCAGCGCTGGGGCGCGCCGTGAATCGCTGGCGGCGCTTGCTCGGGCTGACGTGCATCGTGCGGTGTGAGCTGATCGATCCACTGACGTTTATCCTCTTCAGCTTCTCGAAAGCCAGGGTAGCGAAGGAGTAGCGCGTCATGTCGCTTGAATGCAAGCTTAAAGTCATTTGTTCGCGCCGCCAAGAGGCCAAGATATCGTTTCGCTGCTCGATTAAAATGGTGTAGTTTCTCGATTTCTGGTTTGGCGAGTTTCGAACTATTCTGTAAGAGTAGTTCAATTTCTCGTTCCGCTATAGCTAGACTTATTTCAGCGCTATCCCGTGTTAATCCCAATTCGTAGCACAGCCATCCGTGCAGGATACGCGTCTCGATAACGAATATATTGTGATTGTCCTCGGCAGCTTCAATTACGGTTCGGTACTGTTTGAATGCTTCCAACTTCATTCCATGCTGAAAAAGCATCTTGCCGTATTCCAGACCTGCATTCACGGATTTGGGCCGCATTAATATGACGCGTCCCATCATCGCCAGCGCTTCACTCCAATACTGCGACGAGAGCAGCAGACTTTCCTCAATCGCACTGTCGAGGTTTCGTCTTGCATCAGTCAAGTCCTGTGCTGTCAGCGCGGGGCCTTCTTTGAGAATGGTGCGATCCAGTAGCGCGACCACGCCGCGCAGGGCTTGTGTTTGATCCAATCCCGGGCCGGTTTCGTGGAGTATGGTCATCGCTGTGCGTAAGCGATCGATAGCATCGGCGAATTTGGCCCTGGCATCGGCAGTGGGAGCGGTGCCAGATTGCACCCATGCTTCAGCTTGATTCACGACTTCCATGGCCTGGCTCAGCGCATGCAGGTGGCGATCGCTGAAAACAGCCTCGCGAGCTCGCACCGTTCCAAAGTTATAAATGGCGACGGGATGATCGGGAGTCAGCGTCAAGTCGTGCCCCATCAGGCGAGCTTCGGTGCGCCAGACGTGGTTCACATGCTGAAGCTGAAACGCCATCAGAATCAGAGCAGCCACCGTAGGTAATAGGGCGACGGCGCGGCGGCGTGTGGAGTTGTGACAAAACTGATGGAGCAGGCCAGCCCCTACGATCGCAGCCCCAAGAGAAAAGGGGAGGATCAGCCGGTTGGCAGCATAAACACCCACGGGCAAAAGCAGATTGCCCACGAGGAAGTACTGCCCCATCGCAATTACAATGCCGATGGCTACCCAGCGGTGCCGCCGCAGGGTGTGAATCAACGTCAGTGTCAGAACAGTTACCAACGTGATGCCGAGGATGGTTTCCTGTGACGCAAAGGTGGGCAGTTCGATGGGCAGGTGATAGTACGCAGTGCTGGGACTGAACAATTGACTGAAATAGAACCACGCAATGGCGAAGGCTGCGGGGAGTCGCTCGATGAACGAAACGCGACGCAGCGGATTGTCGCGCAGGTCATCCATGAACTGAGCGGTGTAGTCCACACCTGTACCGACCACTGCAAAGCGAGCTGCCAGAAATAGGACGAGCGGCAAGAGCAGCATCACCATCCAGCCCAGATGCACCGAGCGTGGCACGATCGGCAGATCATCATTGACTTCGGTATTGGCATGGCGAGGCCCGATCCATGCTTGCACAATGGCGGCGGGGATCAGTATCAGCCCGGTCTCTTTGGAGCCAAAGGCAACGACTGCGCTGAGAATCGCCAGCAGCGCACTCCACCAGCGCCACCGGCCCGCTTCAATGGACAACCGCTGAACATACAGAAACCCGACGATGCCCAGCATCGCCAGCAGATCAGCGCGGCAGACGATGTAGTTGACCATCTCGCCATGAGCCGCATGAAGGGCAAAGAGAAAAGCCACGATCCACGCAGCCGTCATCTGCACGTAATGCGAAAGCCACACGGCAATCAACCAGGCCAGTGCGGTCAGCAGCACGATGTTTACGCCACGGAAATAGCGCGGAAACATTTCGACCGCCCGCCCATCGACGATCGTGCCACACAACGGCAACCTGGCATTGACCCAGTAGCTGAGCGTCGTGATGGGACGATAGAGGTTGTCATCGGTGGACTGCCCGTACCAATAGTCACTTGTCCAGAGCGTTTTCCAGCCATCGGCTTCGATGATGCGCGGATTGTGCTGGATGATGTCGATGTCATCGATGAGAAAATCGTAGTTGAATCGAGTGGTCACATACGTAGCAAAGATCACCAGCCCCAGTGCCATCGGAAGCAAAATGGAAACCGACTGATAGCGCGGCAGATGAAATCGCTTGGTCAGCCAAAGCGCCAGCGCACCAGCCAGTAGCCAAAGCAGCATGAGCGTGTGAGGCAGTTCAAAGGCAATGGGATTTGCAGCGAGCATCATGCGTCAGTACCGATAACACGATTATCCGAGATCGCCTAAGCAGCGTTTACTTCATCGCTGTCAAGGCAGACAAATTCACTATCGTCAGGTTTCGTGCCGGTCATAACGACTGGGTGTTTGATGACGATGGGACCTGTTCTACGCAAAAAGGGCTGCGGGAGTTTTCATGCTATCGGGACACGCCTTTCTTGGGGCAGATGTCCGACAGTGTGCACCGCTGACACGCCGGTTTGCGAGCGGAACATACTTGCCTGCCATGGTAGATGAGCAGGTGTGCGAGCATGGTCCACAGCGCCTGCGGGAACAGGGCCATCAGGTCTCGTTCGACCTTTTGAGGATCATCGTGTCTGGATAACCCCAGCCTTCGGGAGAGGCGGCCGATGTGCGTGTCCACGACCATGCCTATGTTGATGTTGAAAGCGTTGCCGAGCACGACGTTGGCAGTCTTGCGGGCGACGCCGGGCAGGAGGAGCAACTCTTCCATGGTGCGGGGGACAACGCCTTGATGATGTTCGACAAGGAGGCGCGATGCACCTTGAATTGACTTGGCCTTGTTGCGGTAGAAGCCGGTGGAGCGAACCATCGCTTCGATGTCTTGCAGTGGAGCAACGGCGAACGCGGCAGGTGTCGGATATTTTTTGAAGAGACCAGGCGTGACCATGTTCACCCTCACATCGGTGCACTGGGCGGACAGGATCGTGGCAATCAGCAGCTCAAACGGATTGCGATAAGTCAGAGCGCATCTGGCATCGGGATAGAGCGCCTTCAATTGGCTGTAGAGTTCGTCGGCGAACTTTTTCGCTTTAGGACTGGGGGATCGAGATCGCTTCACTGCCATGATCGCGATTGTAGCTCAGACGTGGAACTACATCAGTGCGGCGGATGCACGACTCATTTTCACTTTTGATCGCGCCACAAACTCCCCAAGTTAACATCGGCGTGGTAGAATACCTGTGTCATGAGTCGTCAGGGGTTACGCTTGGATTCGTGGCGACAGCGGGCTGGCAGGGAATGAGAGTCTTCCCGGCTCACTGACGCAGCATGCTGATGCGCAATGCAGATGCAACCGCAGATGCAAAAGTAGTTCATTTCAATGAAAGCGAGGGACATCATGGCCCAGGACAACGATCCCCGAGGTAACGAAAGTCACCATCCTTCTCCCACATCAAGCGATGGTTCCACCGATGGTGCAACCGCGCTCGTCTTCCTCATCATGTTCGGCGGCAGCATCTGGATGATCGTCCAAGGTGCGCTCATCTTCAATCACACCAAGTTCAACGATGGCACCTTGCTGGGCCTGGGCGTACTCGCGCTCATTCTCACGGCAGGCTTGTATCTGCTCATCGCTGCACTCAACAGGCTCGCTGATCGCCCCTCCGCAAGCGGCGGCAGCGGCGAATCGCTCGGCTCTCTGCGCGAAGCGCTCATGCTCTCCGAAACCGCCAAGCGAATTCTCTACCGCGAGCGCGATCGCCAGGCCCTTCGCAAAGCCATTCGCGAAGACATCGACAAACGAGACTACGAAGCAGCCCTCACTCTCGTCAGCCAAATGAGCCAGGTCTATGGCTACCGCCTGGAAGCGGAACAATTCCGCAGCGAAATCGAAGCAGCCCGCGCTGCTGAACAGGAAAAGAAAATCGACGATGCCATCCGCGGCATCGATCAGATGGTGTCGCGCCACGAGTTTGAAAAAGCGGTGCTCGAAGCTGGACGCATTGAGCGCGTCTATGCCGAGAGCGATCGCGTGCAGAACCTGCGCAAGCGCGTTCGCGATGCTCGTGATCGGTACAAGCACGAACTGGAACGCAAGTTCCTTGATGCTGCGGGACGCGATGACATTGAAGTGGCGATGGAGCTGATGAAAGAACTGGATATGTATTTGACCGAAGGCGATGCGGCACCGTTCCTGGAAACAGCACGCGGCGTCATCGGCAAGAAGCGCCAGAACCTGGGTGTGCAGTTCAAGCTCGCGGTGCACGACAAGGAGTGGACCGCTGCCTCACGCGTGGGCGAACAGATCATCCGCGAGTTCCCCAACTCGAAGATGGCCGAGGAAGTTCGCGGCATGCTCGATGTGCTGCGTCAGCGCGCTGCCGAGCAGGTGGCAGCAGTCGCGCGGGTGTGATGATGGTCGGAATCAGCGTTCATATTTGAACGTCATGAATGCGATGCCTTGCGAGCAGATCATCCGCCAAGCCAATTCGACTTCATCGTTGTAGCGAGGATCGAATTTCTTCACCGTGGCAAGAAGGCATTCAAGCCAGTTCTGATAAAGCGACGGCGGTATGTCAGCGCCTTTACGGCTGTGCTTGGCGGCAATGTCGTCAAGGCCATCGGGAATCCGCTTGGTTGCGAACATGTTGAGCAGATGAATCAGTGACTGCTTGAGCATCATCTTCTGTGCAGCCATATTCACATCAAGAAACTTCTCCTCAACCAGGGGTGAGGATCCAATGAACAGCTCATAAAAGTAATCGAAGAAATCGTTTTCGCGGGAAGTGGAACTGCCCAGAATACGCTTGTAGCTGTTGTTGAATACATCTTCAAAATCAATCACGGTTGTCATCCTTTACTAAGTGCTCAAATCGCGCGGGTAGCGCTGCTTTGAGTTGCCATCCACTGATCCATCCATTCGCACAGTTTTCGTCCACCATCTTTATGTTCGCTCTGGATGTCGTGCCAGACGACATACAACTCACCACTCTCCGCGATCATGAACAGGGCGTGCATGCCCTTGCTTTTCTTGAGCGTCTCCAGTGCCTGTACCGGCGTCTGCGCGATCGGTGCACCGACATTGAGCGAGGTATTGACGCTTACCTCTGCTCCGACGCGTCTGCCCATCGCTTTGAGGTAGGCGTGAATGAAGGGGTCCACGTGCTGCCTGACGATCTGCACGCGACAGGTGGAATCGAAGTGAATCACAGCGGGGATGGTCTTGTGCGCTTCAGGCCGGGCGCGGCTGGTCAGCACCATGTAATTGTAGGCATTGAAATCATCCGCCTGTGCGCCTTCAGAAAGATTAAACCATTTCTGTGCCGCCTCCAGCGTCGCCATCGGTGCCAACGGGCGAATCAGCTCGCGAAACTTCACCAGCTTGTTGAGCGTCTCAAGCGTCTTTGGATTTGTCGGATTCGCCAGAATCGAGCGATGGCCCAGCGCACGCGGGCCAGTCTCAGCAGCGCCTTGATAAATGCCTACGACACCGTCATTGCCAATGATGAACGCGAGCAAATCCGCCAGTCGTTCGCATTCACCGGCTGATGAAACATTCCCTACCGCGCGATGCGCAATCTCCGGCACGCTCTTCAATGCTTCTTCGATCTCATCTTTTTGCGGCGGCAAACCGCAGTAGAAAGCGTGTTGTAACGACGGGCCAGGCTTGGCTCCACTGAGGCAGGCAAAGTGATAAGCAGCGCCGACTGCGACACCCGCATCGCCAGGAATTGGAGGCACCCAAAGTTCAAGCCTGGTGTCTTTCTTCTGGAGATTGCGTTCGTACCAGTCGCTGTTGAACTGTTCCATCAGCCGCATGTTGGCGACGCAGTTGAGCGCGGTGCCGCCGGTCATGACCAGACGGGTGGCGCCGGTGGCGCGGATCAGGTGCTGCGTGATGTGGAAGAGTGCATCTTCAAAAACAAGCTGCACGGCAGCTGCCTTATCGACGCGGTCGATGGTGATCGGTGCGTGTTTGATGTCTTCGACTTTGAGCACCGCATCGGGATGCCACATGCCCTTGGGCAGAATGGGCTGGCCGATCATCTTCGATAGTCGCTTCGAATATGGCGCACGGCATCCACCGCGTTGCCAGTTGGCCAGTGAACGATTCAGGAAGATGCGACCTTCGCTTTCAAAGACGAAGACATCGCGAAGCTGACTGTAGTAGCGATTGGTCAGGCGATTGGAATCACCCCAGGCAGCAGCCCCCATGTAGCGACCTTCACTGCTCATCAGCGGCCAGCCGCCTTGTGATGAACTGATGATGCCGTACATCATGCCCAGCGAATCCCAGATGGAATCGTTCTTGTAAAGCAGTTCGAGCTTGCCGTTGCGAGCGACGTAGGAAGAGATCGCCCCATCATCACCAGCGCCATCGATCACCAGCACGATCGTCGGCTCATCGCTTTTAGCAAACGGCGAAACGCCCCAGGAAAACCAGGCGTGATTGTCGTGATGCCTTAGATTGATCACGCCCATCCGCTTGCCATCTTCGCGCAGCTTTCGGCCAAGTCGCTTGGGTGCAGTGAAAGCATCGAGCACGCAGCGAGCATTCATCTGTGGCGAAGCTTCACGCGTCAGCAGTCGCCATGATCCGGGTAGCTCCTGCGCGACGCTTTCCACTGCTTTTCCCGCCCAGAGCGGATAGTCCCAACTGGCGCAAGCGGCATGAATCTGCGATGGCTTGATGGAGAGTCGCTTCATCTGCTCAAGCAGAATGTTCACGCTCTGCTTGGGATATCGCTGGAAATGTTTCTCGGCTCGGAAGCGTTCTTCCTCGTGATTCCCGATGATCGTGATGCCTTGCGCTTTGGATGCGCTGACCAGACCGGCACCAGCGTTATGTCCGCCCGGTCCGATGCCCAGAACATACACAGTCTCGCCGCGTTCAAGTTTGTCGCGCATCGAGCTGATGCGCTCCTGAGCGAACGCACTGTGCGGCGCATGAAACTTCGCCAAGCGACCAGCCAGCCGCGCCATGCCATAGCTGACAGCAAAGGCGGCTTTGCCAAGCAGATTGAAACGAGGCCCCAAACTGGCGGTACGCGTGGACATGTGGGAAGTGTAAGGCAGAGAGCGGAAAAGCGGGAAAGCGAAAAATCAGAAGAGGCGAGAATAT
>Ga0163155_10007695_pt1 | contig 10099 bp, 9 predicted proteins | sample OliLakLV19SP4G1_FD_148611 | JGI IMG/M metagenome (GOLD analysis project Ga0163155, IMG submission 148611) | Freshwater microbial mat bacterial communities from Lake Vanda, McMurdo Dry Valleys, Antarctica - Oligotrophic Lake LV.19.SP4.G1 | ecosystem: Environmental > Aquatic > Freshwater > Lake >...
ACTCATTACTCATATCTCATTACTCATAACTCATTACTCATTACTCATTACTCATAACTCATAACTCATAACTCATTCTGTATCCTGTGTCCTAAGTCTTATTTCCTATATCCTATTTCTCCACCTTGCGCAAGCACTTTTTTATAATACGCTTCATACTGTGGCAAAATATTTTCCAGCGAAAATTTATTCGCCTGCATGATTGCATTTTTTTTGAATTTATTTAAAGTTTCTTCGTCCTTTAAAATAAGTAAAGCATTTTTTGCCATATCATCCACATCGCCCACATTGCTTAAATAACCGGTAACACCATGAATATTGATTTCGGGAATACCGCCGGTATTAGAAGAAATAACAGGTACTTCACAAGCCATAGCTTCCAAAGCTGCAAGTCCAAAACTTTCTGTCTCTGATGGGAGAATAAATAAGTCGGCAATTGCTAATAATTCTTCCACTGCTTCTTGTTTGCCTAAAAAATAAACATCGTCATCCATACACACCTGACGCGTTAATTTTTCTACATTTTGACGTTCAGGACCATCGCCGATCAATAATAATTTCGCGGGAATTTGTTCCTTTATCCTGCAAAAAATCCGTACAACATCATCCACTCTTTTTACTTTCCTGAAATTGGAAGTATGGACAATTATTTTTTCTCCGTTTTTTGCAATTACCTGGCGGAAATGTTCTTTATCTAATTTTTTAAATCTACTGAAATCTATAAAATTCGGAATTACTTCTATGTCCTTAACAATTTCAAAATTTGCGTAGGTATCATCCTTTAAGCTTTGCGAAACGGAGGTAATTCCATCACTTTGGTTGATAGAAAATGTTACAACAGGAATAAAAGTCTCATCCTTACCCACCAAAGTAATATCAGTACCATGCAAGGTGGTGATAAATGGGAGGTGAAAATTTTTTTCTTTGAGAATTTGTTTTGCGATATAAGCAGCACTTGCATGCGGTATTGCATAATGCACATGCAAGAGGTCGAGTTTCTCAAAAAGGGCAACATCTACAATCTTACTTGCGAGTGCAGTTTCGTACGGCGGATATTCAAAAAGAGGATAATTGCTGAAGTTCACCTCATGAAAAAAGATATTCTCGTGGAACGAATCAAGGCGAAAAGGCTGTTTATAGGTGATAAAATGTACTTTGTAACCCTTATCGGCTAAGGCTTTTCCAAGTTCTGTGGCTACAACTCCGCTTCCTCCGTAGGTTGGGTAACAAACAATTCCAATTTTCATAGTGTGAAGGTAATGGGTTTAATAAGCATTTTGAATAGTAATTTGTTCCCTAAAAAGTTGAATCCTGAAATCAACAACTCAATGAATGGATTGTTTACTAACACGCTGACGAATGTATTTCCATAAAATTTTAACCCCTTTTATGATATTATATTGTGCAACAAGGTTTACCATAAATGACATTCTTCCTTTGCATAAAAGTATAAAAATTGCCCCTAAGTCACAAAGACGCAAAGATGTAGTATGTGTTTAAAATGCGGATCTCATTTATTTTATCCCGCAATGTTATTTTTAAATTAAAATTTACATTTATTTTTTCTTTACGGCTTTGCGCCTCTGCGTGACATTATTTTTTTTCACGCAAAGGCGCAAAGTAAACTCAAAGAGAATATACTATAATATTGCAATGTCTTTATTTAATAATACATTTACTCAACTTCGTTAAACCTTTGCGCCTTAGTGCCTTCGTGGCAAAAAATAATAGGCAAACTATTTTGACATTCTGCCTTTGCATATACATTTAAAAATTGCCACGAAAGCACAAAGAGGAATTATTTGTATTAATATAGTTTACATTCATTGAAAACTTTGAGAAACCTTTGTGCCTTCGTGGCAAAAAAATATTTTGCTAATGGTTCTAATCAATTCCAGTTTTAAGTTTAAATCCATCACGCAGCAATTCATAAAAAGTAGATATAAAAATAAACTGAATAAAACAATTTGCTAAAAATATTAAGAATAAAACAAGAAACGAATCTAATTGAAATGGTTTAATAAAAATAAATATTGGAAAACCCAAGGTATATCTGAGCATATAGGGCTCTAATCCCAAACCAAATAATATAATAGTAAAGAATATTAATAAAAATACATAACTCCAAAATAAAATGATTCGGTTGTTTACCATATTTAATCACTTGCTGCACCACCAACAACACCCTGACTCAAAAAACTTTCATAAATTACATCCATGATCTTATTTCGGATGCCTTCAGAACTCAGTTTATTTGGATCGGCTGTTGGTTGCACACGGTTTGAAAGAAAAATGTATAAAAGATCGTATTTCGGGTCTGCCCAAACACAAATTCCCGTGAATCCCTGATGGCCAAAAGTTTCGGCGGATGCATACTTACTGCAAGGAGATGTATTGATGAGATCCGGTTTATCAAATCCCATTCCGCGACGTGAAATACTGCTTTGTTTTTTTGTCCAGGCGTTAATCGTTTGCTCCGGCAAATATTGCTGTCCACCATAATTTCCTCCATTTAAGAGCATCTGATATAATATTGCAAGATCTTCCGCATTGGAAAATAATCCGGCATGGCCTTCTACACCACCCATCATTGCAGCACCCATATCGTGTACATAACCCTGCACAGTTTGGTAACGGAAATAATTATCGTTTTCCGTAGGAACAATTCTCGCCTTATCGAAATTATTTAATGGATTAAAACAAGTTGTTTGCATACCCATTGGAGCATAAAACATGGAATTTACAAATTTATCCAAAGGCACTCCGGCTATTTTTTCGGCTATACGTTTTGAAATATAGAGTCCGAGATCGCTGTATACATAATTATTTTTTTCCTTTAAGGGTTTGTTTTGAATTAAACTCCATACAGTATCCTTGTAATCATCACGCATATATAATCCATCTGCAACCAAAGTTGTGAAACCTTTTATTTTCGACTGATTATAATAGGAAGGATCAATAGTTCCATCTTCTTTTAAAGTTTTTTTATAAAAAGGAATCCATGCAACAAGTCCTGATTGATGTATTAATATATCGCTGAGTTTTAAATTTGCAATTGCTGTTCCTTTCGTTTCCGGTAAATAATCAACAACGGTTTTGGAAAGATCGAGTAAACTATCGCTATATAATTTCATCAGCATGGAAACTGTTGCTGTTGTTTTTGTAACAGAAGCGAGATCGTAAATACTGTTTAGTTCTACCGGTGTTTTTTTATCGTATTTATAATATCCATATGCTTTATCCCAAATTACTTTTCCGTTTTTTGCAACCAATACCTGACAGCCCGGTGCTGCCTGCACTGCAATACATGCTTTTGCAATAGAATCAATTTTATTTAAATAACGAACATCCATTCCAACCTCTTGCGGAATAGTATATTTTAATCTGTTTAATGAACCTGTTTGCACGCCGTCGTTGGCTAAAAATATTCCGGACCCAACAGGTAATTTTCCATCAAATGGAATTGCCCCAAACATAGCCATAGCAGTTGCCTGCTGCGTATACGCATCATCATCATAAGCTACGATATGATATTGCGCAGTCTCAAATTTTTCAAGTGCATAAGGAGTTCCGAAAACAACAACTGCAGTTTTGGTAATCAGGGAAAGTTTCCCAATCAGATTTTCCGTATTGGCAGTAATTCCATAATCACTTATTCGCGAGCGTTTCATATCGTGCAATCCAACTATCACCACTTCATATGATTTCAGTTTTTCGTACATCTGAATAAAAGTAGCGGGATCTGCATCTTTACTTATCTGATAATTATCTATTTTAATATATTTACCGAGATACTCCTGAAAAGTAGATTTTTTACCATTTCCTACACTTAAAGAAGCAATAAATAGGGTGTCAATTTTTTTGAATGGAATAAGACTGTCAATGCCATTTGCAAGTGTTATACTATTTTCGGTGATTTTTCTTTTTAATAATGTTGCTTTATCAGAATTAAGATCAAGGGTTACATTTTGCAATTTCACCGGTTTATATTTATTTAATCCAACGAATGCTTTTGCCTTTAAAATTCTGCGCACGCTTTCATCTAATCTTTCCTCGGTGATAACCCCAATTTCAATTGCTTTTTTTATCGACTCGTAAGCGAGTGGAACATTTTCGCTAAATAATAAAAAATCGTTTCCTGCTAAAAATGCTTTTACTTCCAGTTCACCGGTTTCATAATATGCACTCACGCCTTTCATATTTAATGCATCGCTGAAAACTAATCCACGAAAACCAAGTGTATCGCGTAAGAGATCTGTTCCAATTTTTTTTGATATGGACGAAGCATGGTTATTTACACTATCTAGAGAAGGAATATATAAATGCGCCAACATAATAGATCCTAAACCTTCATTCATTAAAATTTTAAAAGGAAATAATTCCAGCGAATCGAGATGTTCATACGAATGATTTATAATTGGCAACGTAACATGACTATCGGTTGTTACATCACCATGTCCCGGAAAATGTTTTCCGCATGCAAGAATATTATTATCCTGCAGTGCATTCATGTACATCAACCCCTTTAAAGCCACATTATATTTATTCTCCCCAAAAGACCGATCGCCAATAACTGGATTTTGCGGATTATTATTTACGTCGATTACCGGTGCGAAATTGCAATGGACACCCAACCTTTTAAGTTGTTGTGCAATGAGTTCACCAACCTCATAAACGGTAGAATCGTTGCTCATAGCACCCCAAGTGAGTTGGCGCTGGAAAGAAATTACAGAATCCAGTCGCATTGCAGGCCCCCATTCCGCGTCCATTGCTATCATAAGCGGAATTTTGGACATACTTTGGTAATTATTTGTCAGTTTCACCTGCCGCATTGGTCCGCCCTGCATAAAAATGAGTCCGCCAATTTGATATTTTTTAATAAGCGTTTCCACTTCTTTTACATGCACTGCATCTTTATTGGAATAAGCCGCAACCATAAAAAGTTGCCCGATCTTTTGATCCAGGGTCATCACCTGCAGGAGGGAATCTACCCAAGGATAATTTTGATCGTAGTACGCAATTTTCTTATCTGTATCAATTTCAGGCGGTTGTACACGGAAAGATGCCGATGCAAAACCTATGGTAAATATTAAAATGAATAAAAATCTTGGATACAAGTATTGCGATTTTAACTATGACTTTAAACTATTTGCAAAAGTAGTTCGAACTTTATGCCAACAGAGCGTATTTACACATAAACTGTTGTTATCATCACTAAATTTAAGACAATAGTTCAAAGGAATTATCTTTATTTGCAAAGAAACGATGAACTTGTTTTTTTTGATACAACTTTGCAGAAATAATTTAGTTCAGAGAGGTTGAGGCATACATGGCAGATATAATTCATTTATTACCGGATTCGATAGCAAATCAGATAGCCGCGGGAGAAGTAATCCAGCGACCTGCTTCTGCTGTGAAGGAATTGCTGGAAAACGCTGTAGATGCCGGTGCTACAGAGATCAGACTGATGGTGAAAGAGGCAGGAAAAACGCTGATTCAGGTGGTTGACAATGGCAGCGGCATGAGTGTTACCGATGCCCGCATGTGTTTTGAACGCCATGCTACTTCCAAAATTAGAACTGCGGAGGACATTTTTAAGATAAAAACCAAAGGTTTCCGCGGGGAAGCGATGGCCAGTATTGCTGCAATTGCGCAAGTTGACCTCAAAACCAGATTGCAGGAGGAGGAAACCGGAACACGTATTGTGATTGAAGGATCTGATATTATTAGTCAGGAACAGGTGCAATGTGCCGGTGGCAGTAATATTTCGGTGAAAAACCTGTTTTATAATGTTCCGGCCAGGAGAACTTTTTTAAAATCGAATACCGTAGAATTAAAACACATTATTGATGAGTTTGAACGTGTTGTTTTGGCACATCCCGGCATTTTTTTCAGTTTGCAGAACAACGGGATAGAATTATTCCATTTAAAACCGGGTAATTATCGCCAGCGGGTAATTCATTTATTCGGAAGTAATTACAATGAAAAATTAGTGCCGATAGAAGAAAATACTTCGGTTGCAAATATTAGGGGTTTTATCGGCAAACCGGACTCTGCTAAAAAAACCAAGGGAGAACAATTCTTTTTTGTAAATAACCGATATATCCGAAGTCCTTATTTGCACCATGCAGTAATGAGTGTATATAATGATCTTATTGTAGAGGGAAATTATCCTTTGTATACAATTTATATAGATATTGATCCGTCTCGTATTGACGTGAATGTACATCCGACAAAACAAGAAATTAAGTTTGAGGACGAACGTATTATATACACCTTTATTCAAGCCGGTGTGCGTCATGCTTTGGCGCAATACAGTGTAACACCTACTTTAGATTTTAGTCTGGATCCAACCTTTGCCAATCTCCCAAGTTTTTACAAAAAACAACCTCAGGATACTGTCTCCAAAAATCTTTCGTTTAAAACCTACGAAAGTAGGATGAATGAAAATCCCGCTTTTGAGAAGTCAAATTTTCCTGATTTTCAACCTAAAAAATTTGATCGCGAATTAACTACAGTTGAAAATAAGGAACAAGAAAAAACAGGTGGAAATGAAGAGAGGATATTCGGATATAATGCAGAAACAACACCTTCGTTTCAAATACACAATCAATATATTGTTGCACAAATAAAATCGGGGTTTATTGTGATTGATCAGCAAGCTGCACATGAAAGAGTTTTGTTTGAAAAATACCTATCACAGTTGCACAACAAAAAACACCATACACAGCAACAATTATTTCCCCAAAGTTTAACGTTATCGGGAGCTGATGCGGCGATATTACTTGCATTATTAAATGATATTAATAACCTTGGATTTGATATTCAACCTTTTGGGAAAGAAACTTTTGTAATTCATGGAGTGCCGGTTGAATTTGAAAATGGCAACGAACAAAAAGTAATAGAAGATCTTATAGAACAATTTAAGGAGGATAAAGCCGGATTAAAATTGCACAAACACGAAGGTATTGCAAAATCACTTGCGAGATCAAATTCCATTAAACGCGGACAAAAACTGGATGAACGCGGAATGCGCCATTTAACCGATCAGTTATTTGCTTGCGCTACACCTTTTGTTTCTCCATTCGGAACTTTAACCTTTACAACATTTTCGCTTGACGAATTAGCTAAACAATTTCAGAAAAACAATTAAAATATAGATGTCGAATTTTCAATTTACACGTTTTAATTATTTACCTCCGGTAATAAAAAATTTATTGATTCTAAACGGATTAATTTTTTTGGCTACACTGGTATTTCCTGATCTGATGGGAAAACTTGCATTGTATTTTCCAACAGCTCCGGATTTTAAACCCTTTCAGATCGTAACACATATGTTCACCCATGCTAATTTGGGACATATATTTTTTAATATGTTTGCGTTGTGGATGTTTGGCTCCGTTTTGGAAAATGTTTGGGGTCCGAAAAGATTTCTAACATTTTTTTTAATCACCGGTTTTGGTGCTGCATTGCTGCACATGGGCGTAAATGCATATCAATTATATAATGCTGTGGGAACTTTGAATCCGGATGTAACAATAAGTGGCGATATGATCTCGGGAAATTATTCACAAGCTCAATTAAGTAAAATTGCATCGTGTTTTGCACCAACAGTTGGCGCCTCAGGAGCGGTTTATGGAATTTTGATCGCTTATGGCATGTTATTCCCAAATACACTTTTATATGTATATTTATTATTTCCGATAAAAGCCAAATACCTTGTAATCATATTAATTGCAGTGGAGATCTATTTTGGATTTGTAAACAGTCCTACTGATAACGTAGCACACTTTGCACATCTGGGAGGAGCCTTATTTGGATTTTTACTGATAAAATTTTGGGGAAGAAATAAACGACGTTTTTATTAATGAATATCAGCGACGATATTAAATATCAATTCAGGCATGGAAACGCAATAATGAAAATATTGCTGGTGAATGTATTGATATTTGCCGCACAATCCATTATTTTTTTAATAGCTTATTTTGGAGGATTTAAAGAGGAATATGTTGTTTTTTTAAGCAAATGGTTTTGGGTAAGTACCGACCTTAATGTTTTAATCACCAAACCCTGGACATTATTTACAGCAATGTTAATGCATGACCCGGAGGATATTTTTCATATTCTAAGCAATATGCTTTACCTCTTCTTTTTTGGTAGGATATTCATTGATTTTATTTCGCAGAAAAACTCCTGGCCTTTATTTATTTTGGGAGGATTGGCAGGAACGTTTGTGGCAATTGCAACCTATAATCTCGTACCTTCTCTAAAACCTCTTATAGGTATTCCGATGGTTGGGGCATCGGCAGGAGTTATGGCAATAGTGCTTGCTGCAGCAACCCTGGTGCCAAATTATAGTGTAAATATTATTTTTATCGGTCCTGTCAGATTAAAATATATTGCCTTATTGGTTGTGGTAATTGATCTTTTAAGCATTCCATCTGAATATAATTTAGGTGGACATGTAGCACATCTCGGTGGAGCACTTACAGGATATTTATTTATCCGATCTTATCAAAGTGGACATCCCTGGTTTGAATGGTGGCCAAAGTTTGAAAATTTTATTTTTCGATTATTTGAAAAAAAGAAACCAAAGGTTGTATATGTCAACAGCAACCCAACTCCTAAAAAAACAGCTATGGGCAGGGATGAAAAAGACCTACAGGACCAGGCAAAAACAGATGCCATTCTGGATAAAATAAAAGTGGGTGGTTACGACAGCCTGAGCAAAGCGGAAAAGGATTTTTTATTTAAAATAAGCAATAAGAAATGAAGTGGTGGCATAAATTAATATTATTTTTTACTATCCTTAATTTAATGCTCCTTTTAAGTGCTTATATGGCAATGTATATAAGTCCCGAAAGTTTTTGGCCGATTGCATTTATTGGATTAGGATATATTCCTGTTTTAGTGGCATATCTTTTTTTTATGCTGATATGGTTTTTTATCCGGAAGAAAGTGTTTTATGTTTTACTTGTATTTTTAATTTTAGGATTTAATGCACACCGAAGTTATTTTGCAACAGGCTCATTAAGAAAAACAGATACAGATGGGAAAAAAATATACACAATTTTACAATACAATGTACAGGATTTGATGCCTACAATAAAGATGGCAAATATCTGCACAGAGAGGAAATAATTTCCAATATAGCGGAATCAAAACCCGATATTGTTTGTCTGGAAGAATTTAATACCTACCATAATCATCCAACGGAAAAAAGCAATTTGGACATGGTAGTAGCTGCTACAGGGCTGAAACACCAATATTATTATAAGGCTTATGAGAATTCAAAATCGACAAGGAGTTTTGGATTGATTATACTTTCAAGATTCCCGGTAATCAATTCGGGGCATTTAGAATATTTATCGCTCAGCAGATTAAATTCCACAATTTACGCCGACCTGTTAATAGAAAATGATACGATTCGAGTGTTTTGTTCCCATCTTCAATCCACACAATTAAGTCACTATGATCTTGATTTTATTGAAGCCAGCAATGAGGCACAAACTGATTTTGATGCTGAAAGGATCACCAATAAATTAAAAATGAGTTATGCTTTGCGCGCTCAAGAGGCTGATACTGTATCCATTTATTTAAAAAAATCTCCTCATCCAATTATTTCCTGTGGCGATTTTAATGACACTCCTGTTTCTTATACTTATCGCAAAATGAGTGAAGATTTGCAGGATGCATTTTTACAAAAGGGATTTGGTATAGGGGCTACTTATGCGCCTTTTCCTTTTATTCGTATCGATTATCAGTTATTTGATGAAGATAAATTTGATATTGTTGATTTTAAAAGGATAAAAGAAAGATCGAGTGATCATTATCCTTGTGTTACTACTTTTGTTTTGAATAAGTAAATTAAGTTTGCTTAATGGATGAATTGCCGGAAAGGCGGAAAGGGGTTTTTATCGGATGAAATTTGTGTGACGGAGGAGATGGCCGGGAAGGCGGAAAGCCGGGAAGTTGCGGAAAGGTTTTTTTTGAATTATTCTTTTAGTTCGTTGAAAAATTATCAAACTGCTTGTGGGGTTTTTATCGGATGAAATTTGTGTGACGGAGGAGATGGCCGGGAAGGCGGAAAGCCGGGAAG